>Ga0207677_10000374_pt1 | contig 31092 bp, 38 predicted proteins | sample KBSMisM42_FD_184311 | JGI IMG/M metagenome (GOLD analysis project Ga0207677, IMG submission 184311) | Miscanthus rhizosphere microbial communities from Kellogg Biological Station, Michigan, USA - KBS Miscanthus M4-2 (SPAdes) (version 2) | ecosystem: Host-associated > Plants > Roots >...
GAGGCGCTCTCCGATGCGTTCCCGGAGGACAGAGAGCGCCTCGCCGTCAAGCGTCGGCTCGACCGAAGGATCGCCCCACCCCCACCACTTCGCATCGCGCCGCGGATTCATCCCAGCGACCTCTCGATCCCGTCGAGGGCTTCGTTGAGGACGTCGCCGCGGGCGCGGCGCATCAGCGGCGAGCCGAGCTTCGACATCCCTTTCAGCGACTGCTCCTCGGCGATGCTGACCTCGGTGCCGCCGTCGCGCTCGCGCAGCCTCACCTCCACCTGCAGGGCCTTCAGGTGCCGCTCGAACGGCGTCCCGGCCAGCTCCTGCTCCCAGACGTAGCGCTCGCGCTCAGCCGAGCTGACGCAGCGGAAGTCGGCCCGCACGCCCCGCCCCTCAGCCGTCTCCAGGACCTTGGTCCAGCGGGTCCGCCGGCCGCCGCTCCCTTCGACGTTCTCGACCCGGCTCGTCCGCGGCCACCAGCGCGGCAGGCTGTAGGGGTCGGAGACGAGCTTCCAGACGTCGTCGGGCGACGCCTCGAGCGTGCGCGTGCGGGTCACGCGGGCCACGGTCCGGCGCTATTCGCCGGCGAGGCGCCGAAGATCTCGCACCAGCAGCAGGTGCTTGAGGTGGCTGACCGTCGCCGCCAGGCTTTCGAGGCTTTCCAGCGCCTCCTTGCGGCGCTCCGGGTTGCGCGAGCGCAGCGAGGGGCCGAGCAGGGCTTCGAGCAGGTTCGCCTCGCGGTCGGCCGAAGAACGGAAGACGCGCAGGTTGCGGGCGCCGACCCCCACCCGCGAGAGCTCGTTGGCGGCGCGGACGATCTCGCGGTCGGTCTCGTCGTAGACCACCTTGCCCTCGCGTTTCTCCGGCTGCACGATCCCGAAGTTCTCGAGCTCCCGGATCAGCTCCTCGCGAGCGCCGGTCTCCTCGACGATCTCCTCGACCGAGAGGTAGGCGCGCGAGGTGTCGACGAGGATCGCCCGCCGCACGCCCCCGGCCGCCGGTTTGCGATCGCCGTCGCCGAGGACGACGTCGCCGCCGGCGGCGAGCTCCTGGCGGATCACCCGCAGCGGCAGGAACTCGTCCCGCTGCAGCCGCAGGATCGTCCGCAGCCGTTCGACGTCGGCCTGGCTGTAGAGGCGGTAGCCGCCGGAGGTCCGCCGTGGGTTCACCAGCTTCTGGTCCTCCAGGTAGCGGATCTTCGAGATCGAGACGTCGTCGAATTCGCTCTGGAGGATTTTGCAGACGGCGCCGATCGTCAGCGCCTTGCGCGGCCGACTGGGGGATTCGGCGGTGCGGCCCGCCTGCTCGGAGACGGCCATCTCAGCGCTCCAGGTAAGAGAGCTTGTACTTGCCGACCTGGATCTCGTCGCCGTCGGCGAGCCGGTGGGACTCGATCCGGCGCCGGTTCACGTAGGTGCCGTTGAGGGAGCCGAGGTCGTCGATGTAGAGGCCGTCGCGCCGCCGCACCAGCAGCGCGTGGTTGCGGGAGACGGTGACGTCGTCGAGGAAGACGCCGGCGTCGGGACTGCGGCCGATGCTGACCCGCTCCTCGGAGACGCTGAAGCTCTCCCCGGCGCGGCCGCCGCCGGAGCGGATGACCAGCGCCGCGCCCGACTCGGAGACCACCTCGTCGATGTCGACCGGCGTCATCTCGCCGGTCTCGTCGACCCGGTAGGTCATCGTCGTCGGGTCGTCACCGGCCTCTTTCGGCCCGCCCAGATAGGCACCGCACTTCTGGCAGTAGTTCGCCCCCTCGGGGTTCGCGAAACCGCACTCGGGACAGTGGACAGCCATGGCCGGCCCCGCTCAGGCGGCGGGCTCGTCCTCCGGCGACTGGGTCTCGCCGGCGAGGATCTTGGTCAGCTGCTCGACGTCGTCGCCCGAGATCATCGACTCGCCTGCCTCGCGTTTATGGCGCAGGCGGTTGACGAGCTCCGCGCGCAGGATGTCGATCTTCCCGTGCAGGACACGCCGCTTGTAGGAGATCTCGTTCTCCTCTGCCGTCAGGTTGTCGATCATGTCCTTCAGCTCCTTGTCGCTGAGAGATCCAAGATCGGGAAAGGTCTCCTCCATCGTGCTCCTAACTCGAGGAGGCACTGCCTCCGTTTTGCGCAGAGGACGATGATAGCTGCCTCCTCACCCAAGGTTCAACCCTAGGTTGAAGGTTAGGCCAAGCTGGGCGTCAACTTGCGGGTCGGGTGCCGCGCACGGCGCGGATACCGGTCTGCGCGTAGAGCACGGTGGCGATGATCGCCATCACCAGGCCCCAGATCAGCAGCGCGCTCGCGACCCAGCCGGGTGCCAGCAGGGCGAGGAAGATCCCGCCCATGATCGGGAAGACGGAGATCCGGCCCGGCCAGTTGACCTCGATGTCGACGCCGTGGCGGAGCCCGTACTGGGCGAGGAAGAGCATCGTCAGCTCGCGCAGGGCGAGCAGCACCAGGGCCCAGTGCGGCAGCAGGTCGAAGCTCCAGCAGACGACGGCGCCGGCGAGGATCGTCAGCCGGTCGACCAGCGGGTCGAGCAGTGCCCCCATACGGCTGTACTGGCCGGTGATGCGGGCGAGGATGCCGTCGAGGTAGTCGCCCGCGGCGATCGCCCAGTAGACCATCGCCGAGGCGAGCGAGGTCCCGTCCTCGGTGTTGTAGGCGAGGACGAGGAAGACCGGAAGCGCCGCCAGGCGCAGGTAGCCGACCGCGTTAGGGATCGTCCAGGGATGGAGCGGCTCGCCTTTGCGGGTCTGGCGCGGCGGCGGCGCGCTGCGGTCGAGCCCGAAGAGGCGGCGCACGCGGCCGCGGCCGAAGGGGTCGTGGCTAGCCATCAGAAGGATCATCGCCGCCGAGCAGCTCCAGTGCTCGCGCGGCGGCGTCCTCCACGGGCAGCTCGAGCTCCTCGCCGGAGGCGCGGCGGGTCGCCTCGACCACTCCGTTGGCAAGACCGCGCCGGCCGACGACGATCCGCAGCGGGCAGCCGAGCAGCTCGGCGTCGGTCAGCTTCTCCCCCGGCCCGGCGTCGCGGTCGTCGTAGAGGACCTCGGCGCCGCCGGCCAGCAGCTCCTCGTAGAGCTTCTCGGCGGCCTCGCGCTCGGGATCTCCGGCCTTCGCCAGGGAGACCAGGTGGACCTGCCACGGGGCGATCTCCGGCGGCCAGACGATTCCGCGCTCGTCGGCCCGCTGCTCGATCGAGGCGGCGACGATTCGCGCCGGCCCGATCCCGTAGCTCCCCATCACGATCGGGTGTTCGGCCCCGTTCTCGTCGAGGTAGGTGGCGCCGAGCGGCTCCGTGTAGCGGGTGCCGAGCTTGAAGATGTTGCCGACCTCGATCGCCGTCTCGATCTCGATCGTGCCGCCGCCGGGGGCGGTGTCGCCGGCCTCGACGGTTCGCACGTCCATCGTGTAGGCCTCGAAATCGCGCGCGGGGTCGACCCCGCGCAGGTGGGTGTTCGGCTTGTTGGCGCCGGTGACGTAGGAGTTCCCGGTCAGGGCCGAGTCGATGATGATCGGCAGGCCGCTGTCGACCGGACCGAGGTAGCCGACCGGCCCGAGCTGGGCCTCGATCTCCTCGGCACTCGCCTGGCGGAAGTCGGTCCCCATCCCGTTGCGAAGCTTGATCTCGTTCAGCCGGTGGTCACCGCGGATGAGGACGAGGACCATGCCCCGCCCCTCGACGATGATCGGCAGGGTCTTGATGAAGGCTCCGCGCGGCAGTCCGAGGTGGTCGGCGACCTCCTCGACTTTGGCCAGGCCGGGGGTGTCGACCTCCTCCGGCGCGCCCAGCGGCCCCGGCAGCTCGACCGACTGCGGCTCGGCCGTCGCCACCTCGACGTTGGCGGCGTACCCGGGCGCCAGCGCCACCTCGTTCTCGCCGGCCGGACAGGGCGCCATGTACTCGTCGGCACCGGAGCCGCCCATCATCCCGACGTCGGACTCGACGCGGTACCAGCGCAGCCCACAGCGGTCGAGGATGCGCTCGTAGGCGCCGGCCTGCAGCTCGTAGGAGCGGGCCAGCCCCTCCTCGTCGCGGTCGAAGGAGTAGGCGTCCTTCATCGTGAACTCGCGGGTGCGCAGGACCCCGGCCCGCGGCCGCGGCTCGTCGCGCTCCTTGGTCTGGATGTGGAAGACCATCAGCGGCAGGTCGCGGTAGGAGCGGACCTCCCGGCCGACGTGGTAGGTGACCGCCTCCTCGTGGGTCATCGCCAGCACCAGCGGCGAGCCCTTGCGGTCCTCGAGCTTGAACAGCTCGTCGATCGCGTAGCGGCCGGTCTTCTCCCAGACCTCGGCGGGCTGCAGCACCGGCATCAGCATCTCCTGGCAGCTGATCGCCTCCATCTCCTCGCGGATCACCGCCTCGACCTTTCGCTGTGCCCGCCAGCCGGCAGGCAGGTACGTCCACAACCCCGCCCCCAGCTGCCGGATCAGCCCGGCCCGCACCATCAGCTTGTGCGACGCCGCCTCCGCGTCGGCGGGAGCATCCTTGAGGGTCGGCAGGAAGGTCTGCGAGAGGCGGCTCACGGGGGGAATCTATCCCGGTGGGCCCATGGCACAGCGACCGGCACGCTTGCAGGTTTCGTCGCATCTGATGCTACAGTCGTGCACATGGCCAGAGAGGTCTCCATCCGCGAGCTACGGAACTCGACCCCCGGCGTGATCGCCGAGCTCGAAGCCGGCGAGCGGCTGACCCTCACCGTCAACCGCCGGCCCGTCGCCGACATCGTCCCCCATGTCGAAGAGCGGGACCCCTGGGTCCCCTCCGGCGAGCTGCGCCGCATCGTCGACGCCTCCCCCCTCGACCCCGCCCTCCTCGACGATCTCGCCGATGTCCGCGGCGCCGAGCTCGACGAGTGACCAAAGCGGTCGCGGACACCTCCGTCTTCATCGCCCAGGAGGTCGGCCGCGAGCTGGGACCCCTGCCCGAGAAGATCGCCGTCTCGGTGATCACCGTGGCCGAGCTGGAGCTGGGCGTACTCCGGGCGACCGATCCAGGGGTGCGGGCGCGCCGACTTTCGACCCTCTCGCGGGTACAGGAAAGCTATGTACTGCTGCCTGTCGGACCGGAAGTCGGCACCTGCTTCGCCCGCATCGCCGCCGCCGAGCGGGCCCGTGGCCGGCGGCTGCGCCGACACGACACCTGGATCGCGGCAACCGCGATGCGCCACGGAGCAGCCGTCCTCACCCAGGACGCCGACTTCTCCTCCTTCGAGGAAGTAGACGTGATCCGCGTCTGAACTCGACTTATCGACCCCGCGCCCTCAGCTGATCCAGATCGCCACCTGCGCCCCCTCTTTGCCGGCGTTGCTTTCGTAGCCTTTGGCTTCCTGGCTGCCGATGAAGAAACCGTCTTTGTGGACGCCTTCTTCGCCGCAGGTTTTGCCGCCGCCTTTGACCGTGTATTCCAATTGTTCAATTGTGTAGGTGATCAGCACGTAGCTGGGGGTCCCCAGGACCTTGTGATCAACCTGCGGTTCGAAGGGCGTCTGCGGCGGGATTTCGAAGGTGCAGATCGAGCCACCGAAGATTGTCGGTGTGAGCTGGATCTTGTTCCCGCCTTCGCACGAGATGTGCATCGGCCCCGGTGTATGGGTCTGTTTCGGTTCTGTTTCGACGACCACTTCTTCGTATGTGTAGGTGAAGCTGCAGCCGGTGGTGGTGACGTCGACTTTGGCGCCGTTGAGGACCTCGGTGCAGCCGCTGAATACCGGGGTCACCTTCAGCGACGGCTGGTCGGTTTTGGTCATCGTCCCTTCGATGTTCGCCGTGGTGCATTTGATTTCGCCGACGCTGACTTTGAAGGCGAACGTTTTGCCCGCCGGCAGGGCTCCTGTGATGATCCTCGGCGCCGCGGCCGAGCGGATTTCCTTCAGGGCTGATGCCGACGGCGCCGCCACGGCGACGATCAGAAGTGCCGCCAGAACCGTCAGTCCGAGCGGCTTTGCGTACCGGGTCATTGCCTCTCTCCCTCTCTATCCAGATGCCTGCCCGAACACAGGCACTAACAGAGCGGAGGCCGCTCGGCAAATCCGTTCGAGTTTTCGGCCGCCGCGGTCGGGGTGACACGCACGGCGCGCGCGGATTACGCGCGCGTGAAACGCCGGCCCGCGGTCGGCGAATCGGCCTCGTCGAGCAGGACCTTGTCGGACTCGCCGCGCTCGACGGCTTCCTTCTCCATCTGGGCGATCTTCTCGGGGGTGAGGTCGCCGGCGTTTTCGCGCTCGATGTTGGCGACCCACTCGGCCCCCTCCTGGGACTCGGCCTCGTCGAACTCGACCTCGCCGCCGCGGTCGAGGGACTTGTCGATCTCTTCGAAGAGGGTGTCGACGAGCTTCTCCTGCGGGACCTTCCGCAGCGGTTTGCCGCCGGCGAAGATCAGGCCCTCGTTCTTGGCCCCGGCGATGCCGAAGTCGGCGTGGCTGGCCTCGCCGATGCCGTTGACGGCGCAGCCGAGGACGGCGACCTCCACCGGCTCGGCGTAGCTTTCCAGGCGCTTCTCGATTTCGGCGACGACCGAGTCCATGTCGAACTGGAGGCGGCCGCAGGTCGGGCAGGCGATCAGGACCGGGCCGCGCTCGCGCAGCTGCAGCGCCTTGAGGATCTCCCAGGCGACCTTGACCTCCTCCTCGGCGTGGAAGGTCGAGAGGCTGATCCGGATCGTGTCGCCGATCCCGTCAGCCAGCAGCGTCCCAAGGCCGACCGCGCTTTTCAGCGAGCCGCCCCATTTCGTCCCCGCCTCGGTGACGCCGAGGTGCAGCGGGTAGGGGATCTTCTCCGAGAGCAACCGGTTGGCGGCGATCGTGTACGGGACGTTGGTCGACTTGATCGAGACCTTGAAGTTCTCGAAGTCGAGGCCCTCCATCAGCTCGACGAACTCGATCGCGGCGGCGACCAGCGCCTCGACCGGCGCCTCGCGCTCGAGCTCGTGCAGGTGTTTGGGCAGGGAGCCGGAGTTGACCCCGATCCGCATCGGCACGCCGGCGGCGTTCGCCTTCGCGGCCACCTCGGCGACTTTGTCGCGACCGCCGATGTTGCCCGGGTTGAGACGGATGCAGTGAGCGCCGGCGTCGATCGCTTTCAGCGCCAGGGTGTGGTTGAAGTGGATATCGGCGATCACCGGTATCGGCGATTCCTTGACGATCGTCTTCAGCGCCTCGGCGTCCTGCTCCCGCGGCACCGCGCAGCGGACCAGGTCCGCCCCCGCGTCTGCGACCTTACGGATCTGCTCCATCGTCGCCGCCAGGTTGGCGGTCTCGGTCTTGGTCATCGTCTGCACGGCGACCGGCGCACCGCCGCCGATCGGCACGCTGCCGACGAAGATCTGCCTTTTGGAAGCCATTTACAGAGCTTATTGAGGCCGGCCGCCGGGCTAGCGGACCTCGAACCCTTCGCCGGTGATCCTGCCGATGTCGTTGGAGAGGCCGAGGAAGAAGAGCATCAGAACGAGGGCGATGCCGACCATCGTCGCCCGCTCCATCACCCGCAGGGAGACCGGCCGGCCACGCACCTTCTCGACCAGCGACCAGAAGATGTGGCCGCCGTCGAGGGGCAGGATCGGCAGCAGGTTGACGAGGCCGAGCGAGAGGCTGACGAAGGCGAGGAGCAGGAGGGCGCGTTCGAGCCCCTTTTCGATCACCTGGTGGCCGACGTCGCTGATCCCGACGACCCCGGAGACCTGCTTGCGCTGTTCAGATTCGAACAGGTGGGTAAAGACGTGGACCGTCCCCTTTGCCACTTCCCAGATCGCGTCGCCCGCTTCCCTGGCGGCGGTTCCGGCGCCGATCGGGTGGTTGACGCTGCCGTAGGAGAACCCGACCAGGGCGCGCTTGGCTTCCTTGTCGTAGCGCGGGTAGACGGTGATCGTCTTCAGTTGGCCGTCGCGTCGTACCTGCAGTCGCACCGGCGTGGCCGCCACGCAGCCGTCCACCTGCTTGCCGTCGCACCTGTGCGAGGCGACGGTTTCGCCGAACTTGACCAGCCGCTCTTCGGTCCCGAGGCCGGCATAGCGGTGGCCGTCGACGGCGACGATCTCATCGCCGGGCTGCAGGACCTTCGCGGCAGGGGTCCCGGTCCGGGTTTCACCGACGCTCTGCTGGATCTCCGCCCGCCCGTTCGCCCAGTAGACGCCGAAGAGGATCGCGAAGGCGAGGACGATGTTCACCGCCGGCCCGGCGACGACGACGACGATCCGCTTCCAGACGTCCTGGCGGTAGTAGGCGCGGTGGGCGACCTCCGGAGGAACCTCCTCCTCCGGGTTCATGCCGGTGATTTTCACGTAGCCGCCGATCGGGATCGATTTCACCCCGTACTCGGTCTCGCCGCGCCTGATCGACCAGATCGTCGGCCCGAAGAAGAGGAAGAAGCGCTCGACCCGCATCCCGGTCGCCTTGGCGGCGAAGAAGTGGCCCGCCTCGTGGAGGATGATCAGGAAGCAGAAGCCGACGAAGACCCAGACCCAGCTCATGCCCGCATCAACCCCTCGAGCTGGCCTTCGGTGCGCTCGCGGGCCTCGGCGTCGGCGGCGAAGAGGTCGTCGAAGTGGCTGACCGGCTGCGCCGGCATCTCCTCGAGGACGCGCTCGATCGCCGCCGGGATCGCGGTGAAGGGGATCCGCTCGGCGAGGAAGGCGGCGACGGCGACCTCGTCGGCGGCGTTCAGCACGCAGGGGGCGGTCCCCCCGGCCGCGCCCGCCTCCAGCGCCAGCCGCAGGCAGGCGAAGGTGCCGAAGTCGGGCTCCTCGAAGGTCAGCGAGCCGACCGCCGCGAGGTCGAGCTGCGGGACGTCGACGTCGGCGCGCTCGGGATGGTTGAGCGCATAGGAGATCGGCACCCGCATATCCGGATAGCCGAGGTGGGCCAGGGTCGAGCCGTCGTTGAGGTGGATCAGCGAGTGGATCAGCGACTGCGGGTGGACGACCACCTCGATCCGCTCGTAGGGGACGCCGAAGAGGTGGTGCGCCTCGATCGCCTCGAAGCCCTTGTTCATCAGCGTCGCCGAGTCGATCGTGATCCTCCCCCCCATCCGCCAGGTCGGATGCGCGAGGGCGTCGGCGACGCTGACCTCGGCGAGGTCGTCGCGGCCGCGGAAGGGGCCGCCGGAGGCGGTAAGGACGAGCCGCTCGACCGTCCCCGGCTGCTCCCCGTGAATCAGCTGGAAGAGGGCCGAGTGCTCGGAGTCGACCGGCAGTAGGCGCGCCCCGGTCCCCTCGGCGAGCGCCATCACCAGCTCACCGCCGAGGACGAGGCTCTCCTTGTTGGCGAGGGCGACGTCGATCCCCTCGCTGAGGGCGACGATCGTCGAGCCGAGGCCGGCGGCGCCGACGATCGCGTTCAGCACCAGGTCGGGTTCGGTCGTCGCGATCAGCTCCCGGACGCCGTCGGAGCCGGCGAGCACGCGCCCGCTCGATGCGCCGCGAGCGCTCTCCGCCGCCGCCTCATCGGCGAGCGCGACCACGGGTACCCCGTGCTCGCGCGCCTGCGCCAGCGTCGTCTCCCAGGAGCTGCCCGCCGCCAGGCCGACGGCCTGCAGCCGCTCCGAGCGCCCGATCACCTCCAGCGCCTGCGTTCCGATGGACCCGGTCGAGCCGAGTACGAGGACCTTCTTCATGCCTGACAGAGGATAGGGAGCGCGCTAGCTGCCGAGGCCGCCGAGGAAGGCGAACGGCCTCCGGACGTCGTCTTCGGCCTCGCGCAGGGTTCCCGCCACCGCGACAATGGTGTCGGCTGGCACTTCACCGCGAATACGGTCCGCCAGCTCGTCAGCCGCATCCTCGTCCGCGGTTCCGATGAGGACGACACGCCAGCGCTGGACGGCAGGCAGGCCTTCGTCCCGCAACCGGTCCTGGAATGCATCCGCCTCGCCCCACGAGGACATCCTGACCTGGACCTCGTACCGGGGATAGCCCTGTTCCTCGGTCTCCTGCCGTTCCTTGGCGATCCTCTCCTGGTGCTCCGCCGCGCGGGCGGCGGCATCCTCCGGCAGCGGCTGGTCGGCCGGTTCCCACTCCAGCGAGAGCGGATGCCAGCGCCTGAGGTCGATCGTTATCTCCTCTTCGTCCTCCGTGGCGAGGCGGACGACCAGGTCGCGGGCCTTCTCCGCCTGCTCCCGGTCGCCGGCGTAGAGGAAGATCGTCGTCTCGTTCCGGGAAACGATCACCCGGTCGTGGAAGGCTTCGCTGAGGTCGTGCTCGAGCCCCTCCGCGTCAAGGCGATCGTGCATGGCGTCGAGCACCCCGTCGTCGCGGAAGTCGATCTGCAGGCGCCAGTCGTCGCTTGCCATCAGTAGACCACCGCCACGGAAAGGTAGTAACCGACGACGACGGTGAAGAAGACGGCGTCGAGGCGGTCGAGGATGCCGCCGTGGGGGCCGAAGAGGGTGCCGGTGTCCTTGGTGCCGAGGTCGCGCTTCAGCATCGACTCGAAGAGGTCGCCGACCGGGGCCGCGGCGGCGACGGCGGCGCCGATCATCAGCGCGTCGACCCCCGAGAGCCAGTCCTGGTAGAGACCGGCGAACCAGAAGCCCATCGTCCCGATCACGAAGCCGCCGATCAGGCCCTCGATGGTCTTGTTCGGCGAGAGGTTGGGGGCGATTTTGTGACTGCCGAACATGCGGCCGGTCGCGTAGGCGGCGGTGTCGGCGACGAAGGTGCCGACGAGGACGTCGATCAGCAGCGCCGCCCCGTGGTCGGGCAGGTCGCGGAGGAAGACCGCGTGGGCGAGCGGGACCCCGATCCAGAGCACCCCCAGCAGCGTCACCCCCAGGGAGACGGTCGCCCCCTCGCCGTGGCGGGCCCTGACGACGAAGGCGAAGAGCAGCGGGAAGGTCGCCGCGATCACGTAGAGGACGTTGAAGGCGGTGCCGAAGTGGGCGGCGGCGACGAGGCCGGCCACCGAGAGGTAGGCGGGGATCACCAGCGGCCGGTAGCGGCTGGTCATCCCCGCGTACTCGCCGAAGGCGACGATGCCGATCGCGACCATCGCCGCCGCAAAGACGAGGCCGCCGGCAACCGTGATCGCGATCGCGAAGACGATCCAGGGTAGCGCCACGAGGATCCGCTTCGCGGTCTCGCCGCTGCCACCGCCGCGACGTTTGCGCTTCGGCTTGCGCGGCGGTCGCTCCCGCGGCGCCGCGGGCTCGTCGTCGAACAGCTCGTCGTCGTCGAAGAGGTCGATTTTCACTACCGGCTCCCGAACCGTCGCTGCCGCGTCTCGTACTCGCGCAGGCAGGCCTCGAGCGCGGCGCGGTCGAAGTCCGGCCAGAGCTCGTCGCGGAAGACGAGCTCCGAGTAGGCGCACTGCCAGAGCAGGTAGTTGGAGAGCCGCTGCTCGCCGCTGGTCCTGATCAGCAGGTCGGGGTCGTGCATCTCCGGCGCGTAGAGGAGCCGCTGAAACTCCTCCTCGGAGTCGCCCTCGAAGCGCCGCGCCGCGTCGAGGATCTCCGCCCGGCCGCCGTAGTTGAAGGCGACGAAGAGGACGATGCGATCGTTCTCGGCGGTCTCAGCTTCCGACCATTCCATCCGCTCGACCAGCGCCGGGTCGAGGCCCTCGCGGCGGCCGATGTAGCGCATCCGCACGCCTTCGCCCTTCAGCTCCGGCGTTTCCGAGGCGATCCGCTCCCCCATCATCTGCAGCAGGCCGCGGACCTCTTCCTCGGGCCGGCTCCAGTTCTCGGTCGAGAACGAGTAGACGGTCAGCTCCTCGATCCCCAGCTCGGCGGCGTCGCGCAGCCGCGCCTTCAGGGTGTCGGCACCGGCCTTGTGCCCCTCCACCACCGGCAGCTCGCGCCGGCGGGCCCAGCGGCCGTTACCGTCGGTGATGATCGCTACGTATCTCGGGGCGGTCACGCTGCGGTGGCCCGCCTCAGACTTCCAAGATCTCTTCTTCCTTGCCCTTCAGCAGGGAATCGATCTCGGCAATCGCCTCGTCGGTCTGTTTCTGCAGCGAGGTCTCGGCCCGGCGCTCGTCGTCCTCGCCGGCTTCGCCCTCCTTTTTCAGCTCGCGCAGGTCGCTCATGATGTCGCGGCGGACGTTGCGGATCGCGATCCGGCCGTCCTCGGCGACGCCGTGGACGACTTTGACCATCTCCCGCCGCCGCTCCTCGGTCATCTCCGGGATCTGCAGGCGGATCAGGTTGCCGTCGTTGCTCGGCGTCAGGCCGACGTCGGACTCCTGGATCGCCTTCTCGATCGCCCCCAGGGCGCCCTTGTCGAACGGCGTCACCGTCAGCAGACGGGCGTCCGAGGCGGAGACGTTGGCCAGTTGCTTCAGCGCCGTCGGGCTGCCGTAGTAGTCGACGACGATGCGGTCGAGCAGGTGCGGCGAGGCGCGGCCGGTCCGCACGGTGGCGAGCTCGCCACGGCTGGACTCGACCGATTTGGCCATCCGCTCCTTCGCATCCGCGAGCAGTTCGTCGATCAGCTCCACAGGGTTCCCGTCCTCGTCAGTCGAGGGGTGCGTTGGAGACCAACGTCCCCACCTTCTCGCCGCCGACGATCCTATCTATGTTGCGCTCGTCGCCCATGTTGAAGACGTAGATCGGCAGGTCGTTGTCCATGCAGAGCGAGAGCGCGGTCGAATCCATCACCCGCAGGCCGCGCTCGATCGCTTCCTTGTGGGAGATTGCGGGGATGAATTTCGCCTCCGGGTTGGTCGCCGGGTCGGAGTCGAAGACGCCCTCCACCCCGTTCTTCGCCATCAGGATCGCCTCGGCGTGGATCTCCAGCGCTCGCAGCGCCGCCGCGGTGTCGGTGGTGAAGAACGGGTTTCCGGTGCCGGCCGCGAAGATGACGACCCGGTTCTTCTCCAAGTGGCGCATCGCCCGGCGGCGGATGTAAGGCTCGGCGACCTCCTGGACTTCGATCGCCGACATCACCCGCGTGTGCTGGTCGAGGCGCTCCAGCGCGTCCTGCAGGGTGAGCGCGTTGAGGACCGTCGCCAGCATCCCCATGTAGTCACCGGTGGCCCGGTCCATGCCGCTGGCGGCGCCGTCGAGCCCGCGGTAGATGTTGCCGGCGCCGACGACGATCGCGATCTCGACGCCGCGGTCGCGGACCGCCGCCACCTGCCTGGCGATCCGGTCGACCTCGGCGGAATCGGTGCCGAAGTCCTGGCTGCCCATCAGGGCCTCACCGGAGAGCTTCAGCAGTATGCGCCCGAAGCGCGGCTCGGGAGAATCAGTCACTGCGGCTGACTCTATTCGCCGACGCGGAAGTAGGCGAGCCGGGCGACGCGGACGTTCTCGCCCGTTTTCGCCGCCAGCTCCTGGCGCAGCTCCTCGATCGTTTTCGAGTCGTGTTTCTCGGTGTTGACGTGGGTCTGGTCGAGCAGCGCGACTTCGCTCGCCCACTTGTCGAGCTGGCCCTGGACGATTTTCTCGACGACGTTGTCGGGCTTGCCTTCTTCCTTGGCCTTCTCTTCGAAGACGCGCTTTTCGGACTCGCGCTCCTCCTCCGGGATTTCCTCGGTGGTCACGTACTGCGGCGCGGTCGCGGCCGCGTGCAGGGCCACCTGGTAGGCGAAGACCTTGAACTCCTCGTTGCGGGCGACGAAGTCGGTCTCGCACTGGACTTCGACCATCGCCCCGACCTTGTCGTTGGCGTGGATGTAGGAGGCGATCACGCCCTCGTTGGTGCCACGGCCTTCACGCTTGGCGGCGGAGGCCTGACCCTTCACCCGCAGCAGCTCGACCGCGCGGTCGACGTCGCCATCGGCCTCGACCAGCGCCGATTTCGCATCCATCATCGCCGCCCCGGTCAAATCCCGGAGCGCTTTCACGTCAGCAGCAGTAACGCTCATTTCGACTCCTCAGCTTTCTCCTCAGCGGGCGGCGCCTCCTCGGCGGCCGGCGCTGCCTGCTCCGCGGCCGGAGCCTCTGCTTTTTTCTCAGCCGCATCTGGCGCGGGTGGCGACGATGCGGGATCCCCGCCTTTTTGCGGGGGGGCCGTATCGGAGACAGGACCCGCGCCCCCAGCGGTCTGAGCCTGCTGTTGTTGCTGTTTAGGCGGCTGACCCTGAACCTGCTGCGCTTTCTGCTGCGCCGCAGCCGTGGCCTGAGCGGCTTTCTGGGCCTCCTCGGCCGCTTTTTTAGCCTCCTCGGCTTCGACGCGAGCTTTCTCTTCCTCCTCGCGCTTCTTCCGCTCTTCCTCCTCGCGTTTACGCCGCTCCATCTCTTCGGCGATCCGCTTCTCCTCCTGGACGCGCCAGGCCGAGGAGCCCTCCTCGATCGCCCCGCCGATCGTGCCGATGACCAGCTGGCAGGAACGGATTGCGTCGTCGTTGCCGGGAATCACGTAGTCGACCGGCGTCGGGTCGCAGTTGGTGTCGACGAGGCCGATGATCGGAATCCGCAGGCGCGCCGCCTCATTGACCGCGATCTCCTCGGTTTTGAGGTCGGCGACGAAGACCGCGTCGGGCAGCCGATCCATGTCGCAGACGCCGCCGAGGTTGAACTCGAGCTTGGCGAGTTCGGCCTCCATCCCCATCCGCTCCTTGGTCGGCAGGAGGTCGAGTTTGCCGTCCTCTTTCCAGCCGTTGAGCTCGTGGAGGCGGGCGATCCGGCCCGACATCGTGTTGAAGTTGGTCAGCAGGCCGCCCAGCCAGCGTTTGTTGACGAACGGCATGTGGCATTTTTCGGCCCATTCCTGGACCGTGTCGCGGGCCTGCTTCTTGGTCCCGACGAAGAGCACGGTGCCGCCGCCGCTCGCGAGCTCACCGGCGAAGCGGCGGGCGTCCTCGAGCAGGGCCTCGGTCTGCAGCAGGTCGATGATGTGGATCCCGTCCAGCTCGCCGAAGATGAAACGGCGCATGTTCGGGTTCCAGCGGCGCGTCTGGTGGCCGAAGTGGACCCCGGCCTCGAGCAACTCTCTGAGGTCCGCCTGCGGCGTTGCGGTGCCAGCCTCCATGTGTCTTTTCTCCTTGGTTTGTCGTGAAGCGCCCCGTCCCGCTCCCCGGGACCTGGTGGTGGCCAGGCAGGATCCGGTTCTGCCAGCGGACGAGGGTTGGATTTGAACCGATGATTGTAGAGCGGTGCGACTACTCGGCGCGGGCCGCCTCCAGCGCCCGCTCGAGGTCCTCGGGGAGCGGCGAGGTGAAGCTGAGCTGCTCGCCGCTCTGCGGGTGCCGGAAGGAGAGGCGGTGGGCGTGGAGGAACTGGCGCTCGAGGCCGTAGCGCCCGGCGCCGCCGTAAGTCACATCGCCGGTCAGCGGGTGGCCGATGGCGCTGAAGTGGGCGCGGATCTGGTGGGTGCGGCCGGTCTCCAGACGGGCCTCCAGGTAGGTCTCGCGCGGCAGCAGCTCGAGCACGGTGAAATGCGTGCGGGCCTGCCGGGAGGCCGCCCCGGAGACCGCCATCCGGTGCCGCTCGCGGGCGGCGCGGCCGATCGGGGCGTCGATCGTGCCGGTTCGCGACGCCAGCCTGCCGCCCGCCAGAGCCAGGTAGACGCGCTCCACCTCGCGCTCGCGGACCTGCTCCTGCAGCGCCGCGTGGGTCTCGTCGTCGCGGGCGACGACGAGCAGGCCACTGGTGCCCTTGTCGAGCCGGTGGACGATCCCGGGTCGCTCCGGTTCGCTGCCGCCGCCGAGGATCTCGGCCAGCTCGCTGACCAGGGTGGGACCGCTGTGGGACGGGGCCGGGTGGACGACGAGGCCGGCGGGCTTGTCGACCACCGCCAGGTGCTCGTCGAGGTGGACGATCTCCTGGCTGCCCTTAGCCATCGTCGCCCCCTTCCTCGGCGTCGCGGATGTAGATCAGGACCATCAGGACGACGCCGGCGGTGATCGCGACGTCGGCGAGGTTGAACGGCGGCCAGGAGCCGACGTCGATGTAGTCGGTCACCTCGCCGGCGACGAGGCGGTCGATCAGGTTGCCGAGCGCACCGCCGGCCAGCAGCCCGGCGGCGACCCACATCCCCTTCCGCTCCGGGTCGCGGCTGAAGACATAGGCGATCAGCGCCAGCGCCGCCACCGTGACCAGAACCAGGCCGGCACCGGCGCCGCCGGCGAGCCCGAAGGCCACGCCGGCATTGTGGGCGAGGGTCAGGCTCAGCGGGCCGAGCACGTCTACCACCTCGCCGGGAGCGAGACTGCTCTCGATTCTCGCCTTGACGGCCTGGTCGCCGGCGACGACCACGGCGCCGAGGATGCCGGCCAGGGCCCAGGCGCGGGCGGTCGCGCTCACCCTGCGATCAGGTTGACGAGCAGCGTGCCGCCCACGGTGAGGATGAGAATTCCGAGCATCGGGCTGAGGTCGAGCGCGAAGCCGCCCCCGCCGACCGGCGGGATCAGGCGGCGGAAGAAGTTGAGGTAGGGGTCGGTGACCTCGACGCAGAAGTCCAGCACTGCCCGCAGGTACGGGTTGTAGGGCATCCGTGGCACGAAGGAGGCGACGATGCGGATGAAAATCAGGATCACGTAGACGATCAGCAGCGCGCCGACGTAGTCGGCGACGTCGCCACGGTTGATCGCCAGCGGGATCACCCCTTCATCCTCTCCAGCGAGGCCTCGACGGCGGCTTCGAAGGCCTCTCGGGCGCCTTCGCGGGCGAGCGCCTCCAGCCCCGCCTCCGTACTGCCGCCGGGGGAGGCGACGGCCTTGCGGACGTCAGCCGGGCGATGGCGATGCAGCAGCTCGGCCGTCCCGGCCATCGTCTCGACGACGAGCTCTAGGGACAGCCGGGGATCGAGCCCCTCCTCGGCGGCCCCCGCGTCGGCGATCGCCTCTGCCGCCAAAGCCAGATACGCCGGCGCACAGCCCATCACCGCCGTCGCCGCGTCGAAGTCCTCGTCCCGCAACTCGACCACGCGCCCCAGCAGCGACAACTTGTCCCGGACGAAGGGTGAAGGCGGGCCTGACAGGCAGAGCACTCCCCGTCGCACCTCGACCGCCACGTTCGGCATCACCCTGTGGACCTCGGCTCCCGGAAAGGCAGCCGCGACGGTTTCCAGTGAGGTAGCGCCAAGAAGCGAGATCACGACCTTGGCGGCGCTGAGCTCGGGAGCAACCTCGTCCATCTTCGCGGGCTTCACCGCGAGGACGACGAGGTCGGCGCTGCGCCCGATCTCCTCGTTGGACGCGACCTCTCCCCCCAGCTCCTCGGCGAGCCGTTGCGCCCGCCCGGAGCCGCTGTCGGAGAAGAGCATCCGCTCGAACTCCCCGGCCCAGCCACGGGCGATTGCCGCAGCCATGCTTCCGGATCCCACGAACCCGACGATCATGGGCGCAGACTACTTCGAGCTAGGACTGGTTGAAGAAGCCCTTGTCGATCAGCCTCGCCTTTTCCTCGGCGGAGACGTCGACGTTGCGCGGGGTCAGCAGGAACATCTTCTCGGCGATCCGCTGCATGCCGCCGTCGAGCGCGTAGGTGAGGCCGGAGCAGAAGTCGATCATCCGCTTCGAGAGTTCGTGGTCGGCGGTCTGCAGGTTGAGGATCACCGGGACCTGTCGTTTGAACTGATCAGCGACCTGCTGGGCGTCGTTGAAGTTGCGCGGGATCACCAGGTGGACCTGGAGGTCGCCGCCGTCGCCGCCGTTGTCGACCGGGCGCAGCGTCCGCGTGCGGCTGGCGGCGATCGGCTCGTCGTCGGCGAAGATGTCGTCGATCTCGTCGCGGCGCGGGCGGCGCGAGGTCGGCAGGCGGCGCACCGAGGAGCTGCCCTCGCCGCGTTCGCGGCGTCCCTCGAAGGCTTCCTCGGTCCCGGTCTCGGGCTCGAAGTCTTCCTCGTATTCGGGGCCGTAGTCGTGGTCCTCGGCCAGGCCGAAGTAGACGAGTGCGCGATGCCAAGTGTCTTTTAGAGCCATATCTGCAGCGTGATTCGGCCTTCAGGGGCCGACTCCTTTACGGATTATTCCCAGATTTCGCAGGAAATCACGCGAATAGGCCGTGGCCGAGGCGGACGATCGTCGCCCCCTCCTCGATCGCGACGCGCCAATCCTGCGAGGTGCCCATCGAAAGGCGCCCCAGTCCGTTGGCCGCCGCGAGCTCGGCGAGGCGGGCGAAATAGGGCCGCGAGTGCTCCGGATCGGGGCTGAACGGCGGCATCGTCATCAGCCCGACGACCGGGACCGGCGCCCGCTCGATAAAGGCCGGCAGCGCCTCCGGCTCGACCCCGCCCTTGCCCTCCTCGCCGGAGACGTTGACCTCGACGAGGATCTCGGTCTCCGGCCCCGCGTGCTTCTCGAGCTGGGCGAGGACCGAGTCGGTGGCGACCGAGTGGATCAGCCGACAGAGCGGCAGGACCTGCTTGACCTTGCGGCTCTGCAGGTTGCCGATGAAGTCCCACTCGAAGGCCTCGCCCCAGCGCTCGTGCTTGGCCGCGAGGTCCTGCTGGCGGTTCTCGCCGACCAGTTGCACCCCCGCCTCGGCCAGCTTCCCCATCTCCTCCAGCGGCACGTACTTGGTCGCGACGAGGATCTCGGCACGCCCCACGGCGACCGCCCGCACCTCTTCCAGGTTGGCCGCCAGCCTGCCGGCGTCGATGTCGTGGATCAGCTCGGCCATCTAGCCCTCGATCCAGGCGAGCCCGGCCTGGCGCCCGGTCCGGCCTGCGTCGCGCCGGTGCGAGAAGAAGAGGTCCGCCTCACAGCTGGTGCAGAGCCCGGCCGACTCGACCGCCTCCACCGCGGCCGCGGCCAGCAGCCGGCGCGCCACCTCCGGCAGGTCGAGCATCCGGCCATCGGCGATCCCCTCGCCGAGAGCGGAGAAGGCGCCCAGCACCTCCTCGCCGACTTCGTAGCAGCAAGGCCCGATCCCCGGCCCGATCGCCGCCCGCGTCGCCCCCACCGCCTCGGCGCCGGCGCCGAGGATGCCGCCGGCGAGCCCGCGCCAGCCCGCATGCACCATCGCCACCCCCCGCGGTCCCGCCAGCGCAACCGGCAGGCAATCGGCGACGAACACGAGCGCCGCAATTCCCGGCTGCCGCAGCACATGCCCATCCGCCTCGGGCACGTTCGCCTGTTCCTTTTCGTTGCTCTTGGCCGAAAAGGAACAGGCGGATGGGGGTTCAATCAGGTCGGTGCCGTGGACCTGGCGGGCGAAGACGACTTGCTCGGGCTCGAATCCGAGTGCGCTCGCCAGCCGCGCCCGGTTCTCGGCGACCGCGTCTTCGTCGTCATCGGTCAGCAAGCCGAGGTTGAGGCTGTCGAAGGGAGGCTCGCTGACGCCGCCGAGCCGGGTCGAGAAGGCCGCCCGGGCGCCGTCGAGGTCGGCTTCCAGCCAGCGCAGGCCGCCGGCCTCACGCCACTCCACGTGCCGCCTCCAGAGCCGCCTCCAGCTCCTCCTCGCGGCCCATCACTTCCCCTTCCAGGCGCCGCCGCCGCGCCACCCGCAGGCCACGGCCGATCGCCGGGCCCTCGGGCACGCCCGCCGCGATCAGGTCATCGCCGCCGATCACCAGCTCCACCTTGCGCCAGGCCGTCAGGTAGTGCTCGATCCAGTCCGCGCCCATCGCCCGCGCCAGGGCCAGCTCGACCGGGTCACGCTTCTCGGCCAGCTCCACCCCCTCGCCGGGGCGCGGGGCCCACATCGAGGCCAGCAGCTCCTCCCCACCGGGAGGCCCCAGCGCCGCCGCGATCAGGGCCTCCTCGCGGGGGGCGAACTCGGCCCAGTGCTCGCGCTGGAGCAGCTCGTCGACTCCCTCCATCAGCTCCAGTCCGCCGTCGCGCAGCTCGATCAGGCCCCACTCCGCCAGCAGCGCGTAGCCCCGGCGGGCACCGTCTTCCGCGGCCAGGCGCGCCAGCTCCGCCCGCCGCCGCTCGGCGGAGACAGTGCAGAGGTCTGCCCGGCGCAGCAGCCGCTCGGTCTCCGGCTCCAGGGCGAAGCCGAACCGGGCGGCGTAGCGGGCGGCACGGATCGCCCGGGTCGGATCGTCCTCGAAGGAGCGTGGGTGCAGGACCCGCAGCAGGCCCTGCTCCAGGTCCTTTCGGCCCCCGTGCGGGTCGATCAGGCGCGCCTCCCCGTCCAGCGGGATCGCCATCGCGTTGATCGTGAAGTCACGGCGGCCGAGATCGGCTTCGACGTCCGCGGCCAGCGCGACCACCGGCAGCGAGCCGGGCTCGGGGTAGGTCTCGGTCCGCGCCGTCGCGATGTCCAGCTCGTGGCCTTCGACCTCGACCTTGACCGTGCCGAAGCGCTCGTGCTCGGCCGCCGCCCCGCCGAGCCGCTCGGCCAGGGCCGCGGCCTCGCCCTCGACCACCAGGTCGACGTCGGCCCGGGGGTGTCCGAGCAGGAGGTCGCGGACGGCGCCGCCGACCAGGTAGACGGGCTCCTCCGCGCGCTTCCGCACGACCTCCAGCTCGGGATGGGCGTGACGCAGCGCCGCGCTCAGATCGTCCATGGGCTCAGAGCCGGACGGGGATCCCGTCAGCGGCAAGCTGCTCCTTTGCCTCGCGCACCCGGTAGTGGCCGTAGTGGAAGATCGAGGCGCAGAGGACCGCGTCGGCGCCGCCCTCGGCGATCGCCTCGCTGAGGTGCGAAAGCTCCCCCGCCCCGCCCGAGGCGATCACCGGCACGCTGACGGCCTCGGCGACCGCGTGGGTGAGCTCGATGTCGTAGCCGTCGTTGGTGCCGTCCCGGTCCATGCTCGTCAGCAGCACCTCCCCCGCCCCGCGCCCGACCGCCTCCCGCGCCCAGGCGACCGCCTCGCGACCCTCGACCCGCTTGCGGCCGCCGTTGACGTAGACACCCCAGCTGCCGTCCTCCTCGCGCTTGGCGTCGATCGCGATCACCACGCACTGGGCACCGAAGTGGTCCCCCAACTCCCCCAGCAGCTCCGGCCGCGCCAGCGCCGCGGAGTTGACACTGACCTTGTCAGCGCCGGCGTCCAGCACCGCCTGGGCGTCCTCCACCGAGCGGATGCCGCCGCCGATCGTGAACGGGATGAATACGTTGTCGGCGGTCCGCCGGGCAAGCTCCACAATCGTCTCCCGTTGCTCGTGCGAGGCGGTTATGTCGAGGAACACCAACTCATCGGCCCCCTCAGCGTCATAGCGCTCCGCCAGCTCCACCGGATCGCCGGCATCACGCAAGCCGACGAAGTTCGTTCCCTTGACGACTCTGCCGGCGTTGACGTCGAGGCAGGGAATCACGCGCTTCAGTGCCATCCGCTCAGCTTAAGGCGGCGATGCCCTCGGCGACCGTGAACTTGCGCTCGTAGAGAGCTCGGCCGACGATCGCGCCCTCGATGTTGGGCGCGCTCTCCTGGGCTAGCTGTTCCAGGTGTGAACGCTCGCCGACACCTCCGGAGGCGATTACCTGGGCTGAGGTGGCGGCCGCGATCGCGTTTAGCTGATCGATCGCCGGGCCCTCCATGGTGCCGTCGACCTCGATTGCCGTGCAGAGGAAACGGGCGACGCCTCGGGTGGTGAGGTCGGCGACTGCTTCCGGTGCCTCGACATCGCTGGTCTCGGTCCAACCGGCCAAGGAGACCCTGCCGCCGCGGGTGTCGACCGAGACGACCACCCGATCGCCATGCGCAGAGATCGCCGTGTCGAGCAGTTGGGGGTCTCGGAGCGCTGCGGTGCCGATCACGACCCGCTCGGCCCCGGCCACGAGCACCGCCTCGATCGCCGCCGGCTCGCGCAGGCCGCCTCCGACCTGGATCGGGCAGTCGACCGCCGAGGCGATCCGCCGGACCGCGTCGAGGTTCCGGGGCTCGCCCGCCTTGGCGCCGTCGAGATCGACGACGTGGAGGAACTCGGCGCCTTCCCCGGCCCAGCGCTTCGCCGCGTCCACCGGGTCGGCGTCGTAGATCGTCTCGCGCTCGTAGTCGCCCTGCAACAGGCGCACGGCCTGGCCGCCGCGGATGTCGATTGCGGGGTAGAGGATCACGGCGCGGCGATCAGCCGGCTACGGGCGAGGCGACGCAGATGCCGGCGAAGTTGGAGAGCAGCCGCAGCCCGGCCGAGCTCGACTTCTCGGGGTGGAACTGGACGCCGAAGACGTTGTCGCGCTCCGCCGCGCAGGCGAAGCGACTGCCGTACTCGGCGCTGCCGAGTAGGTCCTCACCGCCCGGCCGCGGCGCGAAGGAGTGGACGAAGTAGAACGGGGTGCCGGAGGGAATCCCCTCGGTCAGCCGGGACTCGCGCTCCCACTCGACCGGCGACCAGCCGATGTGCGGGACCTTCAGGCCCTCGGCCTCGAGCTCGGTGACCGGCCCGCCCAGCAGTCCGAGGCCCTCGGAGCCACCGAACTCGGTCGTCGAGTCGAAGAGCAGTTGCAGGCCGAGGCAGATGCCGAGGATCGGCACCCCCGCGTCGCGGCGCTCGGCGATCAGCTCGGCCAGCCCGAGCTCGCGGATCCGCTCCATCGCCCGCGGCATCGCGCCGACACCGGGGAGGATGACGCCATCGGCGTCGCGGACCTGGTCGGGATCGCGGCTGATCGTCGCCGTGACGCCGACGTGCTCGAGCGCCTTCTCGGCCGAGCGCAGGTTGCCCATCCCGTAGTCGAGGATCGCGATCCGGGCGCTCATTCGCTCAGCGTTCCCTTGGTCGAGGGCACGCCGCTCTCCTCAGGGTCGATCGAGACGGCGACCCGCAGGGCGCGGGCGAAGGCCTTGAAGGCGGCCTCGATCATGTGGTGGGCGTTGGTCCCGGAGCGGACCGTGATGTGGAGGGTGAGCTTGGCGCTGTTGGCGACGGCGCGGAAGAACTCCTCGGCCAGCTCGCTGTCGAAGCCGGCGATCGAGACGACCGGCAGCTCGGCGGAGAAATCGCAGTAAGGGCGGCCGGAGATGTCGATCGCGCACTCGGCCAGCGACTCGTCCATCGGCACCAGGGCCGAGCCGTAGCGGCGGATCCCGGCGCGGTCGCCGAGCGCCTCGTCGAGCGCCTGCCCGAAGACGATGCCGACGTCCTCGACCGTGTGGTGCGCGCCGGTCTCGAGATCGCCGTTGGCCTCGACCTTCAGCCCGAGGCGACCGTGCCGGGCCAGCAGGTCGAGCATGTGGTCGAGGAAGCCGACGCCGGTCTCGGCGCTCGCCTCGCCGCCGTCGAGGTCGAGGGAGAGCCGGATCTGGGTCTCGGCCGTGCTGCGCTCTTTGCTCGAAGTTCTGCTCATCGCCTAATCATCGCCGACTCGCCGTGAACGGGGAAGCCCTCGGCGGTGGCAAGGGCGTCTACGTGCGGCGCCAGCTCGGCGGCGGCGCCGTCGATTTCGACGTTGGAGATACGGCGACGGAAGGCGCCGGGCCCGAGCGGACCGGCGTAGCGACCGGCGCCGCCGGTCGGCAGCACGTGGTTGGAGCCGGCGAGGTAGTCGCCGAAGGCGGTCGCGCCGTGGCGACCGACGAAGACGCAACCGGCGGTCACCGCGCGGTCGGCGAGGAGCGCCGCGTCGGTCTCCAGCAGCTCCAGGTGCTCGGGCGCGTAGTAGTTCGCGAGTTCGATCGCCGCCTCCGCGTCGGGCACCTGCACCAGGGCCAGGGCCGCGTCGCTGACGCTGGGGCGCTCGGCGGCGGTGGTTTCGCTCGCCGCGGCGATCGCGTCGAGCACCTGCTCCTCGACCGCCACCGCCACCAGGGGACTGTCCGGACCGTGCTCGGCCTGGGCACAGAGGTCGAGTGCCGCCCACTGCGGGTCGGTGTCGTGGCCGGCGATCAGCATCAGCTCCGAGGGGCCGGCGAGGGAGTCGATCCCGACCTGCCCGTAAACGGCACGCTTGGCCTCCCGCACCCAGGCGTTGCCCGGGCCGACGATGACGTCGACCGGGGCGACCGTCTCGGTCCCGTAGGCGAGGGCGAAGACCGCCTGCGCCCCGCCCATCGCGTAGATCTCCTCGACCCCGCAGAGCGCGGCGGCGGCGAGGACGAGTGGGTGCAGGCGCCCGTCGGGCCCCGGCGGCGAGGCGATCGCGATCCTGCCGACGCCGGCGACCTGGGCGGGGATCGCGCACATCAGCACCGAAGACGGGTAGGCGGCGCGGCCGCCGGGCGCGTAGATCCCGGCGGCGCCGACCGGGACCTCCCGCAGGCGGACGGTCTGCCCGGCCGGCAGCTCGACCGTGCGCTCAGCGCCGATCTGCGCCTCGGCGACCGCGCGGATGTTGGCGGCGGCAAGCGTCATCGCCTCCCGCAGCTCCGGCTCCAGCACGGCAAGTGCAGCAGCGGCGTCGCCGGGATCGACCCGCAGCGATTCGAGCCCTGCGCCGGGAGCGTCGAAGCGGCCGGTCAGCTCCAGAACCGCCTCGTCGCCGCGGCCGAGCACTTCGCCGAGGATCTCCTGAACGTCGACCGGCGGCGAGAGCTCGGCCGCCCACGCCCTCAGCGTCGCTGCGGTCTCGGCGCCCCCTCCCCACTCGAAGCGCCGCGCCCTCATCAGGCGCTCGCCTCGCGGAACTTCGCGGTCAGCTCGTCGATCTCTGCCGCCCGCAGTTTGTGGGCGACGCGGTTGGCGACGAAGCGCGCCGTGCACTCGACGATCTCCTCCCGCACCTCGAGTTCGTTCTCTTCCAGCGTCCTGCCGGTGGCGACCAGGTCGACGATGCCGTCGCCGAGGCCGACCAGCGGCGCCAGCTCGACCGAGCCCTTGACCTCGATCAGCTCGACCTGGCGACCGGTCGATTCGAAGTAGCGCTCGGCGATCCGCGGGTACTTGGTCGCGATCCGCATCATCCCCAGCCGCCGCTGCGCTTCGCCGAGGCGATCGGCGCCGGTGCGCGCCGCCAGGACCATGCGGCAGCGCCCGAACCCGAGGTCGAGCAGCTCGTAGACGAGCCGGTCGACCTGCTCCAGCAGCACGTCCTTGCCGGTGATGCCGACGTCCGCGGCGCCCGACTCGACGTAGGTGGGGACGTCGGAGGGGCGCATCGTCACCAGCGTCATCCCCGAGGTCTCGAAGATCAGCGAGCGCGAGTCGCCGCGCAGCTCGGCGGTGTCGACCCCGGCCGCGTCGAGGAGGTCGAGCGTTTCCCCGAGCAGGGCGCCGCGCGGCACCGCCAGCTTCAGCGGCCCGTCCGCCCTCGCCTCGGCGCCGGCAAAGCCGCTCATCGCGCTTCACCCTTGCGCCGCGACTCCTCCATCTGGGCGAGGTGGAGGCGCTCGAGGTAGAGACCGAAGCCCGCCGCCGAGAGATCGACGCCGAAGTGCTTCATCAAGCCGTCGTAGCGACCGCCGCCGCCGAGGACGTGCCCCAGGGCCGGGTCGTAGACCTCGACGATCGCGCCGCTGTAGTAGCCGAGGTCGCGGAGCAGGCCGAGGTCGATCTGGACCCGGTCGGCGACCCCCCGGCGCTCGAGCGCCTCGTAGGTCTCGCTGAGGCGCGCCGTCGCCCGCTCGACCGCGGCGCCGCCGAGGCCGCGCGCCTGCTCGAGCACCTCGCTGCCGCCGCGCAGCTGGGTCAGGGCGACGCTGGTCTGCACCTGCTCGGCGGCGATCCCCGCCTCGCTCAGCTTCTCCTCGATCCCGACCAGGTCGTGTGTGGCGAGGCTGGCGAGGACGGACTCCTTCGCCTCCCCCTCCACCCCGAGCTCTTCGAGCAGCTGCCGGTAGAGGTCGGCGTCGCCAAGGCCGATCACCGCGCGGCCGAGGCCGGCCGCGTCGAGGGCGGCCTCGAGCACCTCGATCACCTCCACCGTTCCCTCGGCGGGCGAGGCCCCGATCAGCTCGACGCCGACCTGGACCAGCTCGCGCATCTGCCCGCGCTGGGGCAGCACGGCCCGGTAGGTGCTGCCGAGGTAGCAGAGCCGGTGCGGGGCCTCGGAGGGCGGGAAGCGGGTCGCGACCAGGCGCGCGATCGGCACGGTCATGTCGGAGCGCAGCGCCAGCAGCTCGCCGCTCTCGTCGAAGAAGCGGTAGGAGCGGGCGCTGCGGCCGTCCCCGACCGCCATCACCTCGTCGTACTCGATCGCCGGCGTCGCCACCTCGCCGTAGCCGCGGTCTTCGAAGACGTCGACGAGCGCGCGCTGGAGCCGGCGCAACTCGCGCATCTCGTCGGGCAGGACGTCGCGCGTACCTGGCGGAATCGGGTGGATCATCGGCCTGACCTTACGCGGGGGTCCGAAAAATCGCTGCATTCCCTGCCGCTAGGCAGGGACCTCTGCAGAGACCCTTTCGATCTGGGCGCCGAGCCCGCGCAGGCGCTCGTCGATCTGCTCGTAGCCACGATCGATCTGGCGGATGTTGCCGATCTCGGACGTTCCCTCCGCCGCCAGGGCGGCGATGAGCATCGCCATGCCGGCGCGGATGTCGGGGCTCTCGACGCGCTCGCCGTGAAGCCGGCTCGGACCGCTGACGATCGCCCTGTGGGGATCGCACAACGTGATCCGAGCGCCCATCGCGACCAGCTTGTCGACGAAGAAGAGGCGGTTCTCAAACATCTTCTCGAAGATCAGGACCTCGCCCTCGGCCTGCGTGGCGAGGGCGAGGGCGATCGAGGTGAGGTCGGCCGGGAAGGCGGGCCAGGGGCCGTCCTCGATCTTCGGGATCGCGTCGCCGAGGTCCGCTTCGACCTGCAGGTGCTGTCCCGCCGGCACCAGCATGTCGTCGCCCTCGATCTCCGTCCTCAGCCCGAGGCGCTTGAACTGGCGCCTGATGTTCGTCAGGTCGGCGGCTTCGACGTCGCGGATCCGCAGCTCGCCGCCGGTCGCCGCGGCCAGGGCCATGAAGCTGCCGACCTCGATGTGGTCGGCGCCGATCGCGTGCTCGGCCCCGCCCAGGCCGGCGGCGCCGTTGACCGTCATCACGTTGGAGCCGATGCCGTCGACGCGGGCGCCCATCTTCGTCAGCAGCCGGGCCAGGTCCTGGACGTGAGGCTCGCAGGCGGCGTTGGAGATCTGGGTCGCCCCGGGACAGAGGGCGGCTGCCATCAGCGCGTTCTCGGTCCCCATCACCGAAGGCTCGTCCATGAAGATCTCGCAGGCATTGAGCCCTCCCGGCGCCGAGAGCTCGATCCAGCGGCTGCCGTCGACGCGGGCGCCGAGGTCCCGGAAGGCGTCGAGGTGGGCGTCGAGGCGACGGCGGCCGATGAAGTCCCCGCCGGGCGGCGGCATTTTCGCCTCGCCGAAGCGGGCCAGCAGCGGGCCGGCGAGCAGGAACGAGGCACGGATCTGGCGCGAGAGCTCCTCGTCGACGGCGCCGCCCGCGACCGCGCCGGCGCAGAGCCGGACGCTGTTGTCGGCGACCCAGGCGACCTCGACCCCGAGGTGCTCGAGCAGGGCGAGCTGGGCTTCGGTGTCGCGGATCCGCGGCACCCGGTGCAGCAGCACCTCCTCCTCGGTCAGCAGGCAGGCGGCGAGGATCGGCAGAGCCGCGTTCTTGTTGCCGGCGACGGCGACCTCCCCGGAAAGGGGAACGCCGCCCTGGATCACGAACTTCTCCATGGTTCCGGCTAGGGTAACGACCGTCATGGGGAGGCGGCTGAAGGTCGGCATCGCGGTGGTCGTGGCGCTGCTCGCGCTGCTGGTCGTCAACGCCCTCGTCACCGGCGGCGAAACCGAGGGCGCGAAGATCACCGAACCCGGCGGCCGGATCTTCGAGCTGCCCGACGGCGACCTGCAGGTGGTCGAACACGGCCCCAGGGACGGCTCGCCGATCGTCCTCATCCACTGCTTCAGCTGCGCGATGAACTGGTGGGACGGGATGGTGCCGCTGCTGGAACGCAACCACCGGGTGATCACGCTGGACCTGCTCGGCCACGGCGGCTCCGAAAAGCCCAGCTCCGGCTACACGCCGGCGAACCAGGCCACGGTGGTCGCCGAGGCGCTGGAGCGGCTGGACGTCAGCGACGCGACCGTCGTCGGCCACTCGCTGGGCGGCTCGGTCACCGTCGCCCTCTCAGAACAGGACCCGGAGCTGGTCGGACGCGCGGTGATCATCGACATGCCGCCCGACAACTCCTACGGGGACCTCGGCTTCATCGCCGGCCTCGCCTTCCAGCCCGTGCTTGGACCGGCCCTCTGGCGGATCAAGCCCGACTTCTCCGTCCGCGACGGCCTCGGCGTCGCCTTCGCCCCCGGCTACGACGTCCCCGACGCCTTCGTCGAGGACGTCAAGCGGATGACCTACACCTCCTACGACGAATCGCCCAGCGGCGTCGACGATTACCTCGACGAGGAGCCCCTCGATCAGCGCATGGCGGCGTCGGGCCGGCCGCTGATGGTCCTGATGGGGGCCGAGGAGCAGGTCATCGACGATCCCCAACGGGCGCTGGACCAGTACAAGGGCAGCGTGCCGACCGCCCAGACCCATCTGATCGCCGGGGCCGGCCATTCCCCCAATGTCGAGCGCCCGGCCCTGGTCGCCAAGCTCGTAGACCGCTTCGCAGCCGAATCCTGATCGGGACCGCGAAAAGCGTTATTTGGCTTGCTGAAGCCATTTCACGGCGCTCCCTGCAACCTCTTTTGCAGTTTCGACGTTGCGTCCGAGGGTAGTCCTACTGTACGAACCCATGTTCGATTCGAAGACCAAAATCACCGGACGGCTGACCGACGCCGTCGACCTGATGATCGACTTCGCGACCCTTGGCGAGTACGGGCTCGAGCCCGTTGGGAGAACTCGCCAGGGCTGCGCGGAGCCCTCCGCAGCGCCGACCCGCCGGCCCACCGCCACCAGAGCCCAGACCCGCAGCTCCAACTGCACTCTGCTCCAGGAATCAGGCCTGTTCCGCACGCGGCGAGCCTGTCCCGGTCAGACCTCCTAGAGGCCTTCTGAGGCAACAAAAAAGCCCGGGCCGCGATATGCGGGCCCGGGCTGAATGAAGAACCGGCGGCGACCTACTCTCCCAGGGGGTTGCCCCCCAAGTACCATCGGCGCAGAGTGGCTTAACTGCTCTGTTCGGAATGGGAAGAGGTGTTTCCCACTCGCTATGCGCCACCGGAATTTTGCGAGACAAAGCCCCGGTGGAGCTTGAAAACCGCACAAGACCAGGGTAGATAAACAAACATCCGTCAAGCCCTCGACCCATTAGTACCGGTCGGCTGAGCACATTACTGCGCGTACACCGCCGGCCTATCAACCTGGTGGTCTACCAGGGGTCTTACTCCCTCAAAGGGGATGGGAGAACTTATCTCGAGGACGGCTTCCCGCTTAGATGCTTTCAGCGGTTATCCGTTCCATGCGTAGCTAACCTGCGATGCCCTTGGCAGGACAACAGATACACCAGAGGCATGTTCATCCCGGTCCTCTCGTACTAGGGATGACTCCTCTCAATTCTCCAACGCCCACAGCAGATAGGGACCGAACTGTCTCACGACGTTCTGAACCCAGCTCGCGTACCGCTTTAATGGGCGAACAGCCCAACCCTTGGGACCTACTCCAGCCCCAGGATGCGACGAGCCGACATCGAGGTGCCAAACCGGTTCGTCGATGTGGACTCTTGGAACCGATAAGCCTGTTATCCCCGGAGTACCTTTTATCCGTTGAGCGACGGCGCTTCCACTTGCTACCGCCGGATCACTAAGCCCAACTTTCGTTCCTGCTCGACCCGTCGGTCTCGCAGTCAAGCTCCCTTGTTGCCTTTACACTCTACGCACGATTTCCAACCGTGCTGAGGGAACCTTTGGGCGCCTCCGTTACATTTTAGGAGGCGACCGCCCCAGTCAAACTGCCCACCTGACACTGTTCACCACCCGGATCACGGCATGGTGTTAGAAGCCCAGAGCACCAAGGGTGGTATCTCAAGGATGACTCCCCGGCGGCCAAAGCCACCGGTTCACTGTCTCCCACCTATCCTGAGCGAGATACCCCAGACTCCAATATCAAGTTGCAGTAAAGGTTCACGGGGTCTTTCCGTCTAGCTGCGGGTACTCGGCATCTTCACCGAGACTTTAATTTCACCGAGCCTCTCGTTGAGACAGCGTCCAACTCGTTACGCCATTCGTGCAGGTCGGAACTTACCCGACAAGGAATTTCGCTACCTTAGGACCGTTATAGTTACGGCCGCCGTTTACCGGGGCTTAGCTTCGCTGCTTCGCGCCGAAGCGCTAACAAGTCCGCGTAACCTTCCGGCACCGGGCAGGCGTCAGACCCTATACGTCGTCTTGCGACTTAGCAGAGCCCTGTGTTTTTGGTAAACAGTCGGTTGGACCAATTCACTGCGGCCCCCTCGGGCTCCATCCGTATGGATTTCACCCTACCGGGGCGTCCCTTCTCCCGAAGTTACGGGACGATTTTGCCGAGTTCCTTAACGAGAGTTAGCTCGCTCACCTCAGTATGTTCTACTTGTCCACCTGTGTCGGTTATCGGTACGGGCACGCGAATCCTGCCTAGAGGATTTTCTCGGAGGCATGGGATCGGGGACTCGCCGGCGATCAAGCCAGCTGGCATCGCACCTCGCGTCAAAACGCCGCTGCGGATTTTCCTACAGCGACTGGCTACGTGCTTGCCCCAGGACGACCATCGCCTGGGTTCCCTTACCCTTCCCCGTCCCCCCATCGGTCATAACGGAAACGACGTGGTACAGGAATATCAACCTGTTGGCCATCGGCTACGCCTTTCGGCCTCGCCTTAGGTCCCGACTAACCCTGAGCAGACGAACTTTACTCAGGAAACCTTGGACAATCGGTGGAGGGGAGTCTCACCCCTCTTTCGTTACTCATGCCGGCATTCTCACTTCCAGCCGCTCCACGGAGGCTTACGCATCCGCTTCTCGCAACTGGAACGCTCTCCTACCGCGTGCAGAGCCCGCAGGCCTGCACACCCGTAGCTTCGGCGACTAGCTTGAGCCCCGTTGAATTCTCCGCGCCCGAACACTTGACCAGTGAGCTGTTACGCACTCTTTCAAGGGTGGCTGCTTCTAAGCCAACCTCTTGGTTGTCTATGCACTCGGACATCGTTCACCACTTAGCTAGTACTTAGGGGCCTTAGCTGACGGTCTGGGTTGTTCCCCTTTTGCGTACGAAGTTTATCCCCCGCACACTGACTGCCGAGTTAACCGTAACGGTCTTCGGAGTTTGCCTGAAGTCGGTAACCTGGTAGGGCCCCTAGTCCAAACAGTGCTCTACGGCCGAAACGCAAATACTCGACGCTATACCTAAATATATTTCGGAGAGAACCAGATATCTCTGAGCTTGATTAGCCTTTCACTCCGATCCACAGGTCATCCGCCCAGTTTTCAACCTAGGTCGGTTCGGCCCTCCACGAGGTCTTACCCCCGCTTCAGCCTGCCCATGGATAGCTCGCTCAGTTTCG
>Ga0207677_10000376_pt1 | contig 30827 bp, 26 predicted proteins | sample KBSMisM42_FD_184311 | JGI IMG/M metagenome (GOLD analysis project Ga0207677, IMG submission 184311) | Miscanthus rhizosphere microbial communities from Kellogg Biological Station, Michigan, USA - KBS Miscanthus M4-2 (SPAdes) (version 2) | ecosystem: Host-associated > Plants > Roots >...
GTATTTCTCATCGGCCGCACTGGGGAGGAGTCTGTGCAAATCGTCGGCAACCCTGAAATACCTGGACGCTTCGTAAATGCCGAATCTCTACAACCCTATATTGAGTCTCTAAGCTAAGGAGTTTTCAGTGTCTCGACGATTATATATCACCTTTATATTTACACTCTGTCTAGCGGCTAGTTCGATGGTTAGCATCGCGATGGCTTGCGGAGGCGAACCTGAACTGTGTGAAGAAGCGCCAACGGCCACTACCCAAGCGGCGACGGGAGTTTTGAGTCGCTCCGCGACACTACATGGCAGCGTAAATCCCCAGGGATGTAGCACCACTTATGAATTTCGTTACGGACTTAAAGCGGGCGAATATCCCTACCTGGCAGGATCCGGTAACGCCGGATCAGGTAAAAGTAATGTTTCAGAGGAAGTTACGTACGCTGCGTTCCTCCCTGGCACTACTTACCACTATCATATTACGGCAACGAGCTTCGCGGGAAGTGCCGATGGTGGCGACCAAACGTTTACTACGTTAGCGGAAGAACCGTCGGTTACAACGGAAGCTGCTACTAGCGTCACCAAAACTGGCGCCACCTTGAACGGTAGCGTTAATGCAAACGGCGAATCTACTAGCTACTATTTTGAATATGGACTAACAACGTCATACGAAAAAACTACCGGATCAGGCTCCGTGTCTGGAACCAGTAGCGAAAAAGTTAGCAAAGCTATAACCGGCCTAGACCCAGGGACGACGTATCACTTCCGTATAGTAGCTACTAACGGCCACGGTACTAAAAAAGGAAGCGATAAAACGTTTGAAACGAAAGCCTTGACTTCGTCGATTCAAACGGTCTCCAACCCTACGGGGGCAAAATCGAGTCGCTTTTACTCCATCTCGTGTACTTCAGCGAGCGCCTGCACAAGCGTAGGCGAGTATGTGAATGGCAGTTCGGTCCAAGTTCCCTTGGCCGAGAGATGGAATGGCGAAAAATGGTCCGCTCAATCGCCGCCGAGTCCCGGCGAAGCTACCTCGAGCGAATTGCTCGGCGTGTCATGCACGACAAGTACCGCGTGTGCAGCTAGTGGATCCTACGTAAAAGGCGGGGTACGCCGCGTGCTCGTCGAGGTGTGGAACGGGCTTGAATGGTCTGTCCAAACAGCCGCCGAACCAGCTGAAACAACATCTGCTGAACTTTCCACGATTTCGTGTACGTCCAGTACAGCCTGCACTGCCGTGGGACGCTATACAGCTAAAGGCAACCCAACAATGCTGGCGGAGCGCTGGGATGGAACGAAATGGACCATCCAAACTACGCCTAGCCCTAGCGAAGCAAAAGAAAGTTCATTGCTTGGCGTGTCGTGCACGTCTAGCACGTCATGTGTGGCTACTGGCTACTACTACAACAATGCCGGTACACGATTGACGCTAGCTGAGATATGGAATGGATCAGAATGGTCGGTACAGACAACGTCTAATAGAGAAGGGGCCACAAAAAACATCCTCCTAGGCGTCTCATGCACATCATCCACCGCGTGCACCGCGGTCGGGGCAGATAATCCCTCTGGTGGAGGGCCCCAAGAGACGCTGGTTGAGCGCTTGAGTGGGAGCAAATGGACAATTGAATCCAGCCCTAATCCGAGCGGGTCAGAAGCAAGTGTGCTCCACGGAGTCTCATGCACGTCCGCGACCTTATGTGTAACAGTCGGAGATTACGTCAACGCCAAACTCACAAACGTCACTCTGGCCGAGCGCTGGAACGGTAACTCGTGGTCTTTGGAGTCCACGACGGACCCAGCGGGTGCGACATTCAGCGCATTGTGGTCAGTTGCTTGCCCGTCGGGCGTTGAATGCGTAGAGTCCGGCTACTATAAAGATGGATCCGGAGTTGATTGGGCATTGACGGAGAAGTCGTCATGACGCCCCCGGCATAGTTGGGTAATAACGCCATTAATTATTTATCCTTCACGAGGCGAGTGTCTTGGATTCGAGACACTCGCCTCTGGTGCCCGACGAACGAAGCGTTCACCTGCGCCCGAAGCTGTGACCCGCGGGGGCAACGAGGCGCAGCTCGGTCACGGCGCGCTCGCGGATCGGCGTCTCCTCGGCCGACGGGCCGGAAAGCGCTGATATAGAGCGCTTTTCGGCCCGTCGGCGGCGAGCTGGGGCGGGGTCCAGGTCTTTGACCTCGGTGACGATTACGTTGACGGTGCCTTCGCGGCGCTCGAGCTTGCCGCTCGCGCGGACGAGGGGGGCGGCGCGGACCGCGGCGCGGCAGCGCTCGTAGACGGAGGAGGGCACGACCAGGTTGACGGTCCCCCGCTCGTCCTCGAGCAGCATGAAGACGATCCCTTTCGCGGTCTCGGGCCGCTGGCGGGCGACGACCATCCCCGCCACCTCCACCGTGCTGCCGTCCTCGACGCGGCCTAGATCGGAGCTCCGCGTGATCTTCGGGCCAAGCTCCTCCCGCAACAGCCCCATCGGATGTTCGTCGAGGGTCATCCCCGTCGAGCGGTAGTCGGCGACCACTCGCTCCCAATCGTCGAGGGGCTTCAACTCGGGCGCCCGCGGCGGCTCCAGTGGCAGGGTCATCTGCAGCCCCTCGTCGTGTCGCATCCCCGTCCCCGCCGCGCCCGCCTCCCAGAGCGCCTCCCGACGCTTGCTGGAGGAAGTGTCCGCCCCCACCAACGCATCGAGTGCTCCGGCCCAGGCGAGACGCTCGAGGGAAGCCCGGCTGGCACCGGAGCGAGAGACCAGGTCGGCGATGTCACGGTAGCGGCCGCCGCGCACGCGCTCTCCCACCAAGCTCTCCATCTCTTCTTCCTTGACCCCCTTCACGTAGCCGAGGCCGATTCGCACCGTCAGGCCGCCGCGCTCGCGCTCCACGCGGCAGAGGACGTGGCCGCGGTTCGCGTCGGGGCCGGCGAGGCGCACGCCGCGGCGCTGCGCCTCGTGGACGAGGGCGTCGGGCGGGTAGAAGCCCATCGGCTGCTCGTTGAGCAGGGCGCAGAGGAACTCGGGCGCGCGGTGAACCCGCAGCCAGGCCGACTGGTAGGCGAGCAGGCCGAAGGCCGCCGAGTGCGCCTTGGGGAAGCCGAAGCCCGAGAAGCCCTGGATCTGGGACCAGACCCGCTCGGCCGTCTTCTCCGGTACGCCGCGCTCGACCGCGCCGGCGACGAAGCGCTCGTGGTGGGCGCGCATCGCTTGCTCGGAGCGCTTGCGGCTCATCGCCCGCCGCAGCCCCTCCGCCTCCGCCGCGGAGAAGCCGGCCAGGGCCATCGCCACCTCGATCACCTGCTCCTGGAAGACGATCGTGCCGAGCGTGTCGGCAAGGACGGGCTCCAGCAGCGGGTGCTCGCAGGGGACGGCGAAGCCCGGGTCCTCACGCAGGCGCTGGCGCCGCTCGATGTAGGGGTGGACGGCGCCGCCCTGGATCGGGCCGGGGCGGACCAGCGCCACCTGCACGGTGAGGTCGTCGAGGTTCTCCGGCCGGGTGCGCGGCAGCATCTGCATCTGGGCGCGACTCTCGATCTGGAAGACGCCGGTGGTCGCCGCCGCGCGGATCGATTCGAAGGTCTCGGCATCGTCGTAGGGGATGCGCGAGAGGTCGAGCGGCCCACCCCTAGTCCTCCCCACTTCCTCGACACAACGCTCGACCGCCGAGAGCATGCCCAGGCCGAGCAGGTCGATCTTGAGCAGTCCCGCGTCCGCGCAGGAGTCCTTGTCCCACTGGACGATCTGCCTGCCCTCCATCGCCGCCGGCACGATCGGGCAGACGTCGACCAGCGGCCTGGTCGAGATCACCATCCCGCCTGGGTGCTGGGAGGCGTGGCGGGGAAGCCCCATCGCCTCGGGGCAGAGCGCCAGCAGGGCGCGCCAGCGCGGCGAGCCGGCCCGCCCGCAGCCGATCGCGGCAACCACGTCCTTCTCGATCTCGCCGCCGCGCTCGTGGAAGCCGACCATCTTCGCCACCCGCTCGACCTCCTCCGGCGGCAGGCCGAGCGCCTTGCCGAGCTCACGCACCGCCCCCCGCGGCCGGTAGGTCGGGAAGGCGGCGACCAGGGCCGAGCGGTCGGCGCCGTAGCGGTCGTGCACGCGGGGGATCAGCTTCTCGCGGACGTCGCGCGGGAAGTCGAGGTCGATGTCGGGCATCGCCGTCACTTCCTCGTTGAGGAAGCGGCCGGCGAAGAGGTCGGCCTTGACCGGGTCGATGTGGGAGAGGCCGGTCAGGTAGCAGACGATCGAGCTGACGCTGGAGCCGCGCCCGCGGCCCGGCGGCAGGACCGCGCGCGCCGACTCCGGCCCGCGCACCTCGGCCGCGACCTCGCGCGCGAGCTCGAGCAGGTCGCGGTGCAGGAGGAAGAAGCCGGAGAGGCCGAGGGCGCGAATCGTCCCCAACTCGTCCTCGAGGCGAGCCCCCGCCTCGCGGCGGTGAGGAGAGCCGGCGTAGCGCTCGGCGAGCAGCGCTCGGCTGAGCTCGGCCAGCTCGCGGTCGGCGCCGGGGTCGCCTTCACGCGGGTAGCGGTAGCCGAGCTCATCGGCGAGGTCGAAGCGCAGCCGCTCGGCGAGCCGCGGGGTCTCGGCGACGGCGTCGGGGTGCTCGGCGAAGCGCGCCGCCATCGCCCGCGGCGAGGCAAGGGCCGAGGTCGGGTTGCCACGCCGCCAAGGCTCGGACTCCTCCAGCGTCATCCCCAGGCGCACCGCGACCAGGGCGTCCTGCAGGTGAGCGCGGCGGCGCGAGTGGGAGTGCACGTTCCCGGTCGCGACGCAGGGCACCCCCAGCCGCTCCGCCAACCCTTCGAGCCACCGATTCCGCCCCCGGTCCCGCCGCCAGTAAGGCCGCTGCAACTCGACCCGAAACCGATCCCTCCCAAACGCCCCGAGCAACCTCTTCGCAACCGCGGCACCTTCAGCCTCTCGCCCTCTCTCGAACGCCGAGGCGACAGCCCCCTCCCCCGCACATCCCGACAGACAAACCAGTCCCTCCGCTAACTCCTCGACCCTCCCCAAGCTCACCCAAGGCCGTTCGGCCGACCTCTGCCCGTTATCTCGGGTGTGCGCATGAGCCTCAGTCAGCAACCGGCAGAGGTTTCGATATCCGACGGGGTTTTCACAGAGCAGAGTGATGTGGACGTCTCTGCCGGCGGGTGGCGGTGCAGGGGGGACCGCCCCCGAGGAAGCTTTAGTTACCGCGGGGGGCGGTGGGTCCCCTGCACCGACAGGACCCGCCGGCCCGACACGCACCGTCAACTCCGTCCCTGTAACCCCGCGCATCCCAAACCCCCGACAAGCCTGGACGAACTCCATCGACCCCCAGACCCCGTCGTGATCGGTCAGCGCGAAAGCGGGGTACCCCAGGTCCGCCGCGGCCGCCGCCAGCTCCAGCGGCGTCGACGCCCCGTCGAGGAAGGAGAAGGCCGAGTGGGCGTGCAGCTCTACGTACGGGACCTCCATGCCGCCGTCCTCATCCTCGCTGGCGATACCAGTGCCCGCTGGTGGCGCCGCGGAAGACGACCACGTCGCGCCCGTCCGCCAGCGCCAGCTCGTAGTAGTGGCGCCGCATCGGCTTCAGCGTCCACCAGCGGTCCTCGACCAGCCACTCCTCGCGCACCGCCTCGACGCCCACCCCGTCGACCCTCCGCGGCTCCCCCCGCGGACCGGCCTCCACCGCCGCGCGCCGCGGCACGTACAGCCGTCGCAGCCCCGGCGTCATCGGACCGCGGCCGGCGTGAGGATCGCGCGGCGCTCGGGGAAGCGCGAGGCGGAGTCCAGGGGGAGGACCTGAAGCAGGGCCTCGCCACCCTGGGCGGCGCGCACCTCGCGGATCGCGGCGCCCAGCTTGCGACGGCGATCCTCGTCGCCGCGCAGCGACAGCTCGAGCTGCTCGCCGACGGGCGGGCCGAGCCCGATCGCGCGCAGGCGCAGAGCCGCCGCCGGCCCCGGCAGCGCTTCCAGGTGGCGCGACAGCACCGAGCGCAGCACCCGTGCCGAGGTGGTCGGCCGTCCCAGACCCTGTTCGACGCTCCAGCTGCCGCCGGCGGCGAGCAGGGCGCCGAAGCGCAGGCCGAGCACCGTCCGGCCGCGGCGCGGCGGCGCGGCGAGCAGGCGATCGACGAGCAGCGCCAGTGCCCGCTCGAGCTGGCCCCCCGCCGCCCCCTCGGGCACCTCGACCTCCTCGCTCAACTCCTCGCGCGGCCGGCGCGGGCGCAGCGGGGAGTCTTCACGGCGCGCCAGGCGCAACGCTCGCAACCCGGCCGGCCCGAAGCGATCGGCGACCCGGTCGGCGGGCAGTGGCGCCAGTGCCTCCAGCGTCTCGATCCCGAGCCGCCGTAGGGTCTCGACCAGATCCCGGGCCTCCCGCTCCGGCAGCCCGATCCGCTCGGTCAGGGCCGCGATGGAAATCGGCGATCGCCGCCCACTCGCGGCAAGCCAGGCGGCGAAGCGATTCGATCCCGTCCCGAGCCGCGCCGCCGCATCCGCCACCGACCGCGCCGCCCGCAGCACGCCGTCGCGCTCGCCGCCGTGCATGCCGCGCAGCCCGTCGAGCGCGAAGAAGGCCTCGCCCGGTCGCCCCGACTCGACTTCAGCCCCTATCCCCTCCAGCCCTCCCACCAACAGCTCGGTCGCCTCGGCAGCCCCGACCGGATCGCCTAGAAGCGATTCGGGAATCAGGACACAAACGACCTCCATACGAACATATGTTCGTATATGAGCCCGACGGAATCAACCCCAAACAGGGCCGACGGCAGCGCGCCTGGGGTAAGGCTCAGCTCTTCTCGGAGGCGATCTTGGCCGCTTCCTCGCTGCCCAGGTACGGGGTCAGCGTGAACTCGACCAGATCTGGGAGCAGCTCCTCGAGCTGCTCGGTTTTGCCGGCGATGATCCGCCGCGAGATCAGCGAGACCATGCCGCCGACCAGCGCCTCCTCGGTGGTCGGCGAGAGGCGAGCGAGGACCTCGGGGGGACGACCCTCGCGGCCGCTCTGGAAGTAGGGGACGAAGCTCTGGATCGCGGCGTCGTAGCGCTCGACCACCACCGGCCCGGCAACCAGCGCCTCGACCATGCAGAGCCTTGCCAGGTGCGGCTCCGCGGCGAGGAATTCGAGCATCGCGGCGATCCCGGCTCGGACCGCGTGGGGCCAGTCCTCGGCTTCCTCGAAACCCTTCGTGACGCGGTCCCGAAGCTCGTTCATCACCGTGTCGTAGGCGGCGACGAAGCACTCGTCCTTGCTCGAGAAGTGCTCGTAGAAGGTGCGGCGCGAGACCGCCGCGTGCTTGGTGATGTGGGCGATCGTCGTCCCCGAGTAACCGTTTTCGGCGATCGCCTCGGCCAGGCCGGCGACCAGTCGCTCGCGCTGGTTGTGGACGACGAACTCGCGCGGCAGGCCGTGCCTTCCGGGGGGGAGGCGCGAGAGCTCGGGCGGGTATTCCTCGGCCGAGGTCGCGGCCCCAGCCGATTTGGAGGAGGAGCGTTTTGCCACGTCCCGACGATATCGCGCCGGCGGGTCGAACCCCCTGCTCAGCTCGGCCATCGCCGCCTCCATGCCGAGATAGGGAAGGACGGCCGCCGACATCAGCTGCGGCACCAGCTCCGGCAGGTCGGCGGCGACGCCGCGAACCACCTTCGAATAGACCTGGCCGTAGGCCGCGCCGGCCAGAGCCTCCGCGGTCGTGTGCGGGACCGCTTCGGGGTCCTCCATCTCGTTGCGGCCGGCGTCGATCAGGGAGGCGAGCACCCGCATCGTCATGTCGCGCCTGGCGCGCGCCGCGTCGCCGGTGGCGAGCACCTCGATCGAGAAGGCGGCGCGGCTCGGGTTGCCGCACAACCCCTCGACTATCTCGCAGGCGACCGCCCGCAGCCTGTCGGGCCACTCCTCGCGGCTGTTGTAGGCCTCGAGCATCTCGCGCATGCAGGACTCGTTGATCTCCTGCCAGGCGGAGAGGAAGCAGTCGTACTTGCCGCGGAAGTGGCGGTCGAAGGCGGGACGGTCCAGCCCGGCGCGATCGAGGATCGTCGCGATCGTCGTCTCGGCGTAGCCGCGCTCGGCGGCGATCGCGATCAGGGCGTCGAGGATCGCCTGGCGCTCGGTGCCGGCCGAGAGCTCGCGTTGCTCTACGTCGAGCACTAGGTCATGGGTCCCCGGTCCCCGCCTTGCCTTCCTACGTCGAGGCCGAGGAGGGCGCGTCGGCGGCCGCCCGCTTGGCTGCCTCGGCGCCGAGATACGGGGTGAGCGAGAACTCGACCAGCTCCGGCAGCAGCTCCTCGATCTGCTCGGCCTGACCCATGACGATGCGCTGGTAGAGGATCCAGAAGACCCCGCCGACGATCGTCTCCTCCAGGGTGTCCGGCAGCTCGTCGCCCTTGGGCGAGACCTTGCGGCCCATGCGGAAGAGCGGCACGAAGGACTGGATCGAGCGCTCGTAGCGGTCGACTGCCGCCGGCCCGGCCGAGAGCGCCTCGACGATGCAGGTGCGCGCCAGCTCCGGCTCGCTGGTGACGTAGTGGAGGAAGGCGGCGAGGCCCGCTCCCACCCGGTCGGGCCAGCTGTCGACCTTGCTGGCGGCATCGACGACGCGCCGCAGCGCCTCGTCGACCGCGTAGTCGGAGGCCGAGAGGAAGCAATCCTCCTTGGAGGAGAAGTTCTCGTAGAAGGTGTTACGGGCGATCCCGGCGCGGCGTACGATGTCGGCGACGGTCACCGCCCGGTAGCCCTTCTCGACCGTCTCCGCCGCGAGGGCGGCGATGATCCGCGCCCGCTGGTGCTGAGTTATGAACTCGCGCGAGAGCGGCTGCCTACCTGGCAAAACTCTACTTGCCTGAGGAGCGCGATCGGCCACGAGGGCCAGCGTAACCGGCCCGGTTTCCAAAGCCAAGCTGGACGTATCGGCCGGATACCGCTAATGTACCGAGGCCCAGACAACGCCGTCCCTGGGGCGAGCAGAGGAAGGATTGGAATGGGAGAGCGAGCCGCATCCGAGGTCCTGGGGAGGCCTAGGGAAGCCGGCGCGGCGGGGGAGGGAACCCCCCACGCCACGCCGGTGAAGCTGGTGACCGCATCCAAGCGCGAAACGATCCTGGAAGGAATGCTCCACGCGGTCGGCTCGGTCGGGTACGAGGCCGCGTCGGTGCGCACGGTGCTCGACCTCACGGGTCTCTACCGGCAGGCTTTCTACGACAACTTCGCCGACAAGGAGAGCTGTTACCTGGAGGCCTTCGACTTCGGCGTCGAGCGGCTCGGCGCCCTGATCGTCGCGGCCGCCTCCCATGAGGAGACCTGGCTGGGCAAGCTGCGCGCGGGCCTTGGCGCGCTGCTCGACGCCCTCGACCGCGACGCCGACCTCGGCCGCGCCCTGATCGTCGAGGTGCACGCCGCCGGCCCCGAGGCGCTGAACAGGCGCACGGTGGCGATGAAACGGGTCACCGACTTCGTCGAATCGGCAGGCGAGATTCCCGGCCGGGGCGAGTCGCCGCCGCCGATCGCCCCGGAGGGGATTGTCGCCGGCATCCACGCCGTCATCCACGCTCGGCTGGCGACCGGAACGAACGAGGGCTTCCGCGAGCTGCTGCCCGAGTTCATGTACTTCGCCGTTCTGCCCTACTTCGGCTCGGAGGCCGCCGAGCGCGAGATGGAGGCCGCCAGAGCCTGACCGACGCCGCTAGAGCCTGACCACGTTCGCCGCCTCGATCGTCCGGGTGACGCCGCGGAAATCGACGACGAGCGGCGCGGTCGCGACGACCTCGCGGTAGTCGAGGTCCGGGTGGGCGGTGATCACCGCCGCGACGTCGGTGGCGGCGAGCGCCTCGTCGAGGTCGACGGAGTCGAGCCCGAGGTCGGGGACGTGGGGGACGTGGGGGTCGTAGTAGGAGACCTCGGCGCCGAGGTCGAGCAGGCTGCTGGCGATCGTCAGCGCCGGCGATTCGCGGACGTCGCCGACGCCGGCCTTGTAGCTGACGCCGAGAAGGAGGATTCGCGAGCCCTTCATCGGCTTGCCCACCTCGTTGAGGGCGCGGCCGATGCGCAGCACGCAGAAGGCGGGCTGGGTCTGGTTGACCTTGCCGGCCAGCTCGATGAACTCGGGGTAGAAGTCGTGTTCGCGCGCCTTGAAGGCCAGGTAGAACGGGTCGACCGGCAGGCAGTGGCCGCCCATTCCCGGCCCCGGGTCGAAGCGCATGAAGCCGAACGGCTTGGTCGCGGCCGCCTCGATCACCTCCCAGACGTCGATCCCGAGTTTGTCGCAGAGCTGGGCGAGCTCGTTGACGAGGGCGATGTTGACCGAGCGGAAGATGTTCTCCAGGAGCTTCGCCAGCTCGGCCGCCTCGGGCGTCGAGAGGACGACGACCCGGTCGCAGATCCGCGAGTAGAGCTCCTCGGCCCGGCGCGAGCAGGCCGCCGTCAGGCCGCCGACGAGCTTCGGCGTGGTGCGCACCGTGTAGTCGGTGCGGCCCGGGTCGATCCGCTCGGGAGAGAAGGCGAGGTGGAAGTCGCGGCCGGCGGATAGGCCCGACTCCTCGAGGATCGGCAGCAGCCGCTCACGGGTCGTGCCCGGGTAGGTCGTCGACTCGAGCACCACCAGCTGTTCGGGCTGCAGCACGCCGGAGAGGGCCGTGGCCGACTCGAGCAGGTAGGTGAGGTCCGGCTCGCGCGAGCCGGTGAGCGGCGTCGGCACGCAGACGACGATCGCTTCGCAGGAGGCGAGGTCGGCCTGGTTCGCGGTCGCTCGCAATCTCTCCGTGAGCGGGGCGAGCGTCGCGTCGGAGACGTCCTCGATATGGCTGCGACCCGCGTTCAGCCCCTCGATCTTGCGCGCGTCGGTGTCGAGCCCGATCACCTCGTCCCCAGCTTCGGCAAAGGCGACGGCAAGTGGCAGACCGACGTAGCCGAGGCCGACGATCCCGATCTTCATCGTCGCAGTGTAGGGGTAGCCGGGCGCCCGGTGGGGCATCGCGATCCGGCTTGGGAACGCGCGTGTGCGGGCCGTTGGACAGGCCGCCTCCCCTGCCCTACGCTGGGTGCATGGATTCGCCATCGACCTCGAATCCAGAGCGAGCGCCGAGCGGTCAAGGCTTGCCCCGCGCCTACGCGGTCCGCACCCAGCGCGAGCGGCTGCTCGAGGCGATGGTCCGGGTGGCGGCGGCGAAGGGCTACGAGGCGACGACGGTGACCGACGTGATCGAGGTCGCCGGCATGCCGCGCACCACCTTCTACGAGATGTTCGAGGACAAGTCCTCCTGCTTCCTCGAGGCCTACGACGCGGTGATCGACGTCCTCGTCGCCCACGTCACCAGTGCCTTCGAGTCGGCCGCGGGCGAGCCGTGGCCGGAACGGATCGCCGCCGGGCTGACCGCGCTGGTCGAGCTGCTGGCCGCCGAGGCCGACATCGCGCGGATGGCGATGGTCGAGGTGACGGCCGCCGGCGACGACGCGCGGGCGCGCTACCGGGCGGCGCTGGCCCGCTTCACGCCGTTCCTGGAGGAAGGGCGCGACTACTCGCGACAGAGCGACGAGCTGCCGCCCGACACCGCCCGCTTCGCGATCGGCGGCGCCACCTCGATGATCTTCGACGAGATTCGGGCCGGGCGCGGGCCGGAGCTGAAGCGGATCCTGCCGGACCTGCTCTTCGCGGTGCTGATGCCTTATCTGGGGTCGGAGGAAGCGGAGGAGGAGATGCGGCGGGTGACGCGGGGGGGTTAGTGAGGGAGGAGCCTGGGGGGTGAGGCTCCACTTGATCTTTTCGGTGGAGACGAACCGGCTGTCGCCTCAAGCCGCACTACGAAAAGACAAACCGTTCCGCCCCACCCCCCAGGCTCCTCTTCACGATCCGCCTCGCGGGGACGCCTTAGCTTGGGGGGGTTTGGACCAGAGAGCCGTTCAGACGCCCTCGCCGTGGCGGCCTTCTCCGGAGGAGAAGCGTTGGGCGCCCTCGAGGGCTACGTGGAGGGTTTGGCGGCCTAGTTCGTGCTCTAGGGCTATGCCGTCCTTGAGGGGGAGGCCGAAGCCCTCTATGGCGGCTTGGCGGTCGGCGAGCATCGTCTCTTGGGGGAAGGAGGCGATGCGCTCGGCTAGCTCGAGCGCCCGGTCGAGGTGTTTGCCGGGCTCGACGAGCTCGTTGACGAGGCCGATTCGGTGCGCCTCCTCCGCCCCGACCGGGCGGCCGAGCAGGATCAGCTCCAGGGCGCGGCCCATGCCGACGATGCGGGGCAGGCGCTGGGTGCCGCCGTCGACCAGGGGCACGCCCCAGCGGCGCTCGAAGAGACCGAAGGTCGATTGCGGCGTCGCGATCCGCAGGTCGCACCAAAGCGCCAGCTCGACGCCGCCGGCGAGGCACCAGCCGTCGACCGCGGCGATCGCCGGCTTGGACGGCGTCAGCCGGGTCGGCCCCATCGGCCCGTCAGGGTGGTCGACTTCGAGGTCCATCGCCTTCAGGTCGGCGCCGGCGCAGAAGGCCGCGCCTCCGGCCCCGGTCAGGATCAGCACCCGAGCCCCGTCGTCGGCCTCGAACTCCCGCAGTCCGGCGCGAAAGCCCTCCGCCGCGGCCCGGTCGACCGCGTTGCGCCGCTCGGGACGGTCGATCGTCAGCACGGCGGCCGCCCCGACTCGCTCGTAGCGCATCCCCTCGCTCATCGCGGGGGAGGGTAAGGGAGCGGGCGGGCTAGTCGTCGCGGCCTTCCGGGTCATCGCGGCGACGCCGGCTCCCAGGCGCCCCGGCGCGCGGAGTCAACGAGGGCAGGTGCTCGATGACGGGTTCAAGCTAGGGCCGCCTTCAGACAGAATAATCCGCGTTGTCTGAGGGAGGTCAGATGTGTGGCTGGCGAGCGCCGGAGCAAGCAGGGCAAGGGCGCAGCCGGCGCCGCGTGGCAGCGCCACGCAAGCCGGCGAGGACGCCGCCATGCGCCGCTCCGCCGCCGCCAGACGCGCATCTGACCGACCGAAGCCAACGCAAAAGCAACCGGGGGCGGCGCCCGTCTGCCTGCCGGTGCGTAGCCTTCGCACCTGAAGCTCGTCGCGCCACCTTCGAGACGCCGCCCGGTGGGCTTCAGCGGACCCCGTCTCTCCCAGTCGCAAGATCAACTTAGCGCGGTCCCAGCCGATGTGCCAGGGGGGCGACGAATACGTTCCCGCAAAGTCCGAATAATGTCGCCGCGGCGAAGCTGGCTAACCTCCGCCTGTGCGAATAGACGAGATCATCGCGAGCAAGGCGCCCACCTTCTCGGTCGAGTTCTTCCCGCCGAGGACCGAGGAGGCCACCGCCTCGCTGTTCGAGACCGCTCGCGCGCTCCGCGAGCTGGATCCGGACTTCGTCTCGGTCACCTACGGCGCCGGCGGCTCGACCCGCGAGGGGACGGTCGAGATCACCCGGGCGCTGAAGGACGAACTGGGCTACGAGACGATGGCCCACCTCAGCTGCGTCGGCGAGACCAGGGAGGGGCTGGCGGCGACCCTCGACAGGATCGCGGGGGCTGGGATCGAGAACGTCTTCGCGTTGCGCGGCGACCCGCCGCGCGGCCAGGCCGACTTCGTGCAGCCCGAGGGGGGTCTCGGCAGCGCGGCCGAACTCGCCGCCTTCATCGACGACGGTTGGGACTTCACGCTCGGCGGCGCCTGCTTCCCGGAGGTGCATCCCGAGGCGCCGGACCTGGAGACCGACCTCGCCTACCTGCGCACCAAGGTCGAGGCCGGCGCGTCGTTCCTGATCACCCAGCTCTTCTTCGACAACCAGGTCTACTTCGACTTCGTCGCCGCCGCTCGCGCCGCCGGGATCGAGGTGCCGATCCTGGCCGGAGTGATCCCCGTCGCCAGCTTCGCCCAGACGAAGAGGATCTGCGAGCTCTGCGACGCGACGATCCCCGCCCGGCTGCAAGCCGCCTTCGCCGCCGCCGGCGGAGACGAACGCGCCGAGTTCGATCTCGGCATCGCCTACGCGGCGCAGCAGTGCTCTGAGCTGCTCCTCGCCGGCGCGCCGGGCATCCACTTCTACGCTCTCAACCGGGCGCCCGCGACGCGGGCCGTGCTCGGCGCCCTGCGCGCGTCGCGACCCTGGGACAGGGCGCGGACGGCGTCCGCGACCTGAGCAAGTCCCTTCGACTAAAATGCGCGCGGCCGATGGCAAACCGCCGGGAGGAAGAGAGGGAGCGGCTCCGCCAAGCCAGGCAGGAGCGCGAAAAGGAGCAGAAGTCGAGCGATCGGCGTCGCCTCATGGCGGGCTACGGCGTCGCCGGCGTGATCGGCCTCGCGGTCCTGGTCGGCGTCGTCGTCCTGATCGTCTCCGCCGCCGGCAAGAACGACAGCGGCGAACCGCACATCGACGTCGGGACCGGCGAAACCTTCGGGGTCCAACCGGACAAGCGTCACGGCAGCGAAGTTCCGGCGGTGAAGGTGACCGATCTGAAAGAGGCGGCGAAGAAGGCGGACTGCGACCTGCGTCTGAAACTCAAGGACGAGGGACACACGCACATCCCGGTCACCGCAACCGGCCCGAACTACGGGACCAACCCGCCGACCTCGGGAACGCACGCGGAAATCGCTCAGGCGGATGGCGCCTACGACGAATTCCCCAAGGAAACGACCATCACTCATTCGCTCGAGCACGGCCGGCTGGAGATCCAGTACGAACCGGGCCTACCCGAAAGCGAGCAGCTCGAACTGCTCGGGGTCTACGAAACGCTGTGGGGCGGGACGCTGATCTTCCCCAACGAAAACATGCCCTACGCGGTCGCGGCCACGACCTGGACCAACCTGCTCGGCTGCAACGAATACAAGGGCGCGATCACGCTCGACGCGATTCGCGACTTCGGCAAGGCGACCTGGGGCCGCTACGGCGGCGAGCCGGTCAACACGTTCAAACAGACGGCGCCGACGCCGGTCGAACCGACCGTCAACTAGGCGCCCGGTAGGCGGGGAAGAAGCCGCCTGACTCGCGGCCCGAGGACAGGCGGGCGTAGGCGGCCGCGTCGCAGACGATCTCCGAGCTGTGCCAGGGCAGCTCGCGGTTGGCAAAGCCGCGCTTGAACTCCTCGAGCCGGTCGCCGGGCGAGATGCCCCCGCCGAGGTTGAGCGGCAGCTCGAGCTCGGCGGAGAGGGCGACGAGCGCGGCGACGACGTTCTTCATCGGCGAGTCGCGCAGGCTCGCGTCGGTGCTGCCGCTCAGGTAGTAGTGGAGGAAGCCGTCGCTCGCGGCGGCGAGCGAGGCGGCGGCGAGCTCGCCGCCGGGCGCTTCGGCGAGGGCCAGCCAGGTGCGATCCGATTCGAGGATGCGGTCGAAGTAGGCCGCGCCGAAGAAGTAGCGCTCGGCGGCACCGGTGCGGCGCATCGTCTGCTCGTAGGCGGCGAGGAAGCCGGCGCGCTCGGCGACGGTCGTCTCAGGGCCGGGGACGATCCGCACGGCGTAGCCGAGGCGGACGTTCTTGTTGATCTGGTTACGGTCGCTACCGCGGGTCTTGACGGGAAGCGCCGGGTCGGCGATCTGGACGACGTTGCGCTCGCTGGCGGCGGCGAGCGGCGGATCGGCGAGCGTGTGGCGGAGGAAGATCGTGACCAAACCGGTGCCGGAGAAGTCAATGGATTCAGGATCTAGGGCGAAGGTGGTCGGGGGGGTGCCCGGTGGAGCAACAGCGGGGAGGCTCCCCGGGGGGTCCCCGCGACCACCTTCGACGAGTCCGGGATATCCGTAGGGTGAGATCGCGTCGCGCTCCTCCGTACCTTCGATCGCGCGGACGATCAGGGGAGCAACCAGCTCGGCACCCTCGCCGGCGATGCGAAGGGTGTGGGTCACGCCTTCCGCGTCGAGGAAGGGTCGGGAGCGGAAGAGCTCCTCGCTCTCGACCGCGGCGCCGCGGTCGGCGAGCAGCTCGGCGGTCGCGACCGGCCCGTTCACGCGAGCAGGTCCGCCGCCGCGGCGCGGAACTCGTCGGGGAGAACTCCCCAGACCTCGCAATCGTCGGGCGGGGCGTCGTCGCGGCGCAGGTGGGCGCGCATCGTCCCCTCGTGCTTCCAGCCGAGGCCGGCGACGGTCTTCTTGGCGATCTCGTTGCGAGCGGGGATGCGCCCATAGACACGGTGGGCGCCGAACTCGTCGAATGCCTTGGCGAGGGTCAGGGCCTCGGCGCGCCGGCCGACTCCGGCGCCGCGCACTTCGTCCCCGATCAGGGCTCCCAGCTCGGGGGCGGTCTGGCGAAAGAGCCCGTAGAGCGCGGTGAAGCCCACTGGCTCCTCGTATCCCTCGACCTCGATCGCGTACTTGCGGTCCTCACCCGAGTTGTCCATCGCCCTGGAGACCCAAGCCTCGGCTTCCGCCAGCGAGAACGAGTCGCGCTGCTCCATCAGCGAGTCGGTCGCCGCCGGGTTGTTGAACCAGCGATGCACCGCCGGCGCGTCGCCGGGCTGGAAGGGACGAAGGGAGACCTGGGGGCGGTCGTTCACGGCGAAAACCCTACGCCCCCCACCGAGGTGCAACGCGGTTGTCCCCTATGCGGGGGAGAAAACGTTTCACCGGAGGGGTTGGGTCTAGTCCGGGGCGAGGCCGTGGCCGGTGACCAGCAGCCAGACGGTCTTGGCGAGGATGCGGGCGTCGAGGGCGGGGCCGCGGCGCTCGACGTACTCGAGGTCGAGCTCGATCCGCTCCTCCCAGGGGATGCCGGCGCGGCCCTGGACCTGGGCCCAGCCGGTGATGCCCGGCCGCACCTCGTGCCGGCGGCGTTGGCGGGGCGTGTAGTCGACCACCTGGGCGGGGATCGTCGGGCGGGGGCCGACGATCGCCATCTCCCCGCGCAGGACGTTGACCAGGTTGGGGATCTCGTCGAGCGAGGTGCGGCGCAGGACGCGGCCGGCGCCGGTCACGCGCGGATCGTCGCGGGTGACGACCGTGCCAACCCCGACCGGGTCGGAGCCCTCGACCATCGTGCGCAGCTTCAGCATCTCGAACTCCTCGCCGCGCAGCCCGACCCGGCGTTGGCGGTAGAGCACCGGGCCGCGACTGCCCAGCTTGATCGCGATGGCGGCGACCAGCAGTATCGGCGAGAAGACGACCAGCGCCAAGAGTGCCACGGCGATGTCGAAGACCCGCGGCATCGTCATCGCGTCCCTGGCGCCTTCTCCCACCTCGACGGCGGCCCCTTGCGGAAGCGGTCCCAGAGGCCGGCCGCGATCGAGAGGGTGCTGAGGGCGTAATGGCGGGCGAGCCGCAGCGGCCTCCAGGAGAACTGGCCGCCGAGGATCGCGGCGGCGATCGCCGCGACCTGGACGCCGTAGGCGACGACGTAGACCCAGCCCGCGCCGAGGAGGAGCAGGTTGGAGAAGAAGGCGAGCAGGTGCAGGAGCGGGGTCAGGTAGCGCAGCAGTCGGTGCGAGAGGATCTCGAGCGCGTAGAGGGGCGTGTATCCGCGAGGGGAGATCATTCGCTCGCCGACGACGATGTCCCAGAGCCCGACCATCATCCGTCGTTTGCGGGCCCACTCGCCCTCCAAGGTGGGAACCATCTTCTCCTCGGCACGGGCCGAGGGCACGTAGAGCGAGCGCTTGCCGCGCTTGGCCAGCTCGAAGGGGAAGGAGAGGTCGTGACTGGCTGAGGGCCGCAGCGGCAGGTAGGCCTCGGCGCGGACGGCGTAGATCGCGCCGTTGCCGGCGGTGACGCCGGCAAGCGCCGACTCCATCTCCCGCACCCTCATCTCGTAGCGCCAGTAGGCGCCCTCGAGGTTGTCCCCCTCGGGGTCGAGGAAGCGAACCTGGCCGCAGACGTAGCCGACCCCGGGGTCGGCGAAGGGCTCGATCAGGTGGCGCAGCGCGTCGGGCCGCCACTCGCTGTTGGCGTCCGAGAAGGCGAGGATCTCGCCGGAGGCGCGCTCGGCGGCGGCGTTCTGCGCCGCGAGCTTGCCGCCACGGGGCAGCTCCAGCACCAGGTCGGCTCCGGCGTCGCGAGCGCGCTGGGCGGTCGCGTCGCCGGAGCCGTCGGAGGCGACGATCAGCTCGAGCCGCTCGCGCGGGTAGTCGAGCGCCAGGGCGTTGGCGACCTTGGCCGCGATCACGTCCTCCTCGTCGTAGGCGGCGACTATCAGGGAGATCCGCGGCAGCTCGTCCCAGGCGCCAGGTTCGAGGGTCGGCCGCCTGCGCGCCGCGACCAGGAGGCGGAGGAGCAGCGGGTAGCCGAGATGCGTATAGACGATCAGGCCAGCGGAGAGCCAGAAGAGGACGGCGAGCAGGGTCATCGCCGCGACTCCGTCAGCTCCTCGTAGAGGGCGAGGGTGCGGGTGGCGACCGCGTCCCACGAGTACGGTCCGATCGCGGCCTTGCGGGCGGCCTCGGCGAGGCGCTCGCGAGCTGCCGCGTCGGCGACCAGCTCCCTCAGCGCCGCGGCCAGACCGTCGGGGTCCTCGGGCGAGACGAGCCGGGCGGCGCCCGTCGCCGCCACCTCGGGGAATCCGCCCACCGCGCTCAGGACCAGCGGCTTGCCGAAGGCGAGGCCGGTGTAGAGGACGCCCGAGTGCTCGGCGTCGCGGTAGGGCAGGACGACGAGGTCGGCGCGGCGGAAGATCGCCGGGATCTCGGCGTCGTCGACGAAGCGGGTGAGGAAGCGGACGCGACCGGGCGCCCGGTCGGCGAGGCGGCGCAGTGGCTCCAACGGCATGCGGGGGTTGCCGACGATCCAGAGCTCGGCGTCCTCGATCCGGGAAAACGCTTCCAGCAAGGTGTCGATTCCCTTGTAGGGACGCAGCAGACCGAAGAAGAGGATCACCGCGCCCTCGGGATGTTCGAGCTCGGCTGGCAGCGGCCGCTCGCGGGGCAGGCGGGTGAGATAGTCGAAGGCCCCGTGGGGGATGACGTGGACCCGCTTGGCGTCAAGGCCGACCTCGTCGCGCAGGCGGCGGGCGCCGTGCTCGGAGTGGGCGACGACGGCGTCCATCGCCCCGAACATGCGCCGCGCGGTCGCCACCTCGCGCTGGCTCGGCACCGGCGGCAACACGTAATGGGCGGTCATCGCGCGGGGCCGGCGGCGCGGCAGGATGCGCGAGTCGAGCTCGGGCATCGTCAGCCACTGGTAATGGACGACGTCGGCATCGAGCCGGCGTCCCAGGCGCCGCATGTCGGCGAGGTGCTCGGCGCCCTTGATGGCGCGGCGGCCCGGCGCCTCGAGTCCACGCTCGGTGCCGCGCCGATAGAAGCACTCCCGCACCCTGTAGCCGTCCGCCTCGGGCACCGGGCCGTAGAGGAACCTGCTGGTCAGCAGCTCCACCTCGGCGCCACGGCGGGCGAGGGCGGCGGCCAGTGCCCGATCGTACGGCGGCGTGAACGCCGAGGGGTCGACGAGCTGAACCTTCACTAGGCGCGTGACCCCCTGGCCGCGTGCGCCTGGGGACGCGCGTGACCAAGCAGGTCAAGGACGCAGGGCACAGCCTTTGGTGGAGCCAAAGGCAAGCCCGAGGACGCGGAGATGCGCCGAGTCACGCGCGTCATCCAGGTGTGCGGGGCTGGGGGGTCACGCGCCTACGATTATGGTCACCGTCGTGGCGCCCATGCTCTCCTACTGCGTCGTGAACACGAACGGACGCGAACTCCTGCTCGCCTGCCTCGACGCGATCGAGCGCACGCACCCGGCCGGGATCGAGCGCGAGATCCTCGTCCTCGACAACGCGTCCGACGACGGCTCGGCCGCGGCGGTGCGAGCCCGAGGCGAGGGCATTCGCCTGATCGCGCTGGACCGAAGGAGGGGTAAGGCCGAGAACGACTCGACCCTGATGCGCGAGGCCCGGGGCAGGTACTGCCTGCTGCTCAACGAGGATTCCGAGCCGCGGCCGGGGGCCACCGAGGCGCTCGTCGCCACGCTCGAGGGCGATTCGGGCGCGGCGGCGGCCGGCGCGCGGCTGCTCGACTCGGACGGCCGCCCCGTTCCCTGCGCCTGGCGCTTCCCGAGCGTCGGCACGGCGCTCGTCGGGGCTCTCTTCCTGCATCGTTGGCTGACCGTGCAGAGCAAGGGACACTCGACGCGGCGAGTCGAGTGGGCGCAGTCGAGCGCCCTGCTGGTGCGCCGCGAGGCGGCGGCCGAGGTTGGCTACATGGATCCCGACTTCTTCGTCTACTACGACGAGTGCGACTTCGCCAAGCGGCTCGCCGGCGCCGGCTGGCACAGTCTCTTCGTGCCGGCCGCCGAGGCGGTCCACCACGACCAGCTCTCGACCGATCTGGCGGCAGGGCTGCCGCGGATCGTCGAATTCCACCGCAACCGGGATCTCTACGTGCGAAAGCACCATGGTCGCGGCGCGGCGCTGGCGGTGCGGGTGCTCACGGCTTGGACGTACGCGGTGCGGGCCGCGGCCGCGACAGTCTTGCCTGAGCAACCCGCGAAGGTGTACTGGGCACATGCGCGGCAGGCGTTGTGGCCGGGGCGGGGGGAAGGGATTCGGGACAGGGTCGGAGGGGCGTAGGTGGGGAGAGGGCATGGGGGTGGGGGGTTCCACTTGACCTTTCCGGTGGAGACGAACCTGGCTGACGCCTCTTGCTGCACTACGAAAAGGCAAAACGTTCCACCCCCACCCCCATGCCCTCTCTCACCAGCGGGCGTCCTCGTCGATTAGCTCGGCCTCCGTGGCCTCTGGGATGGCTCCGTCCACGGCAGCGGGGGCGGGGCGGAAGGCTTGGGCGCGGCGGATGAGGACGCCGGGATGTCGGAGCTGGGTGAGCCAGTCGCGCTCTTTGGGGGAGAAGAAACCTGTGGCCAGGAGGGCTAGGGGGTAGAGGAGCCAGAGGGCGGTGCGGGCTAGGAGGCCGGCGGCGCCGTGGGTGGGAAGGAGGAGCTCGCCAGCGGCGATCAGGAGGGCGGTGGTGAGGATCACGCGGGTTAGGCGGGACCATTCGTAGGGGACGGGGAAGAGGCGCTGGGTGAAGGCGTACATGAGGGTGAGCACGACGAGGTAGGAGAGGACGAGGGCGACCCCGGCGCCGACGATGCCGAAGGGCGGCACGAGCAGGAGGTTGAGGCCGATGTTGGCGATCAGGGCGGCGCCGGTGGCGGGGAAGTTGAACTCGGTCCGCCCGGTGCGACCGAGGATGACGACGAGGACCATGTAGAGGGCGTAGAGGGCGGCGCCCGTGGCGAGCAGGCCGATCGGTTCGAAGGCGTCGTAGAACCGAGGCGCGGCGAGGGCGCGGGCGATCCAGCGCGAGAGCAGCCAGATGCCGGCGACGACGAAGGCCATGCCGGCGACGAACCAGGTGACGACCGCCGCGTAGAAGCGGCGCGCCTCGCCGTCGTCGCGAATCGAGTAGGCGAGTGGGGGCCAGGCGAGCTGGAAGCCGCGAGCGAGGACGTTGATCCCCTGCGCGAACTTGACCGCGAGCGAGTAGAGGCCGGCGGCCGCGAGGCCGGCCTCGGGGGAGCCGAACGAGCGGACGATGATGATCCGGTCGACGAAGTTGAGCGCGTAGAGAGAGAGCTCGGCCGGCATCGTCGGCGTGCCGAAGCGAAACAGCCTGCGCAACAGCGGCCGGTCGACGAGCAGCGAGAGGTGGCGGCGGTTGTAGGCGATCAGGCCGAGGACGAAGGCGGCGCCGCTCGCGTAGCTGCCGAGCAGCAACCCGCGGGCGCCCTCTTCGGCGCCGACGACGAGGACGATCGTCAGCCCGATCGCGACCAGGACGTTGAGCGTCGTCGTGACGAAGAAGGCGCGCGCCCGCTCCTGCAGGCGGAAGATCGTCAGCAGGTACTCGTACAGCGTCAACACCCAGAGGCCGCCGATCGCGATGCGCGCCAGGTCCGGCGCCGGTTCGACCAGCAGCGCTTCGGAGATCGGCTCGGCAAAGGGCAGAGCGACCAGCGCCGCCAGCGTAGCGAGCCAGAAGAGCGCCGCGAAGGAGGTGGCGAGGACGCGCTCGGGGTCCTCGTCCTCCTTGTAGTAGAAGCGCAGCAGCGCCTCGATCAGGCCGAAGCGAACGAAGATGCTGGCCGAGACCACGGCCGCGAACATCACCTCGGCGGCGCCGTAGTCGCCCGTGGACAGGTAGCGCGTGTAGAGCGGCAGCAGGGCGACCGCGATCAGCTTCGAGAAGATGCTCGCCGCCGTGTAGGCGGCGCCCGTCGTCGCTAGGCGGCGGAGGTATCCGGACACGCGCTGACCCTAGCCGCAAGGGTGGCTCCCATCGCCAGCAGGACCCAGGCGATCGGATCCTCATAGAACCCCGCGTAGGCCATCGTGTGGACGAGGAGGGCGACGAAGGTGGCCAGTACCGCCGCTCGGGCCACGGGTATGTGGCGCGCGGGTCCTGTCGCGGCGGGGGACCCACCGCGCAGCAAAGGGGCGAGGTTGCGCACCATCGTCCAAAGCGCTGTCACGACCAGAGATACGTAGAGGGCGAGGCCGATTAGGCCCTGCTCGGCGGCGATCGTGATCGGCTCCGTGTGCGAGACGGAGACGGGGGTCTTCTTGGTCCTGACGTGCTCGCGGTAGGCCTTGGGGAAGCTTCCCGATCCGTAGCCATAGATGGGGCGCTGGGTGAAGAGGTGAATGCCGCCGGAGACGAGGTTGGCCCGGCCCGAGGTGTCGACGTTGAGCCGGTCCGGGCTGAGCTTCGAGGCGCCGCCGGCGAGGAGGACGACTAGGACCCCAAGGACGGCCAGAACACCCACGGCGATAGCGGTCCATTTCAAGCTCCACTTCAGAGCGGCAAGGACGGCGAGGCCCGCCAGGAGCGCTACGAAGCTCGATTGCGAGTAGGTCGGGAAGAGGCCGAACCAGGCAACCGCAATCAACGCCGTGAGCAGGCCAAGCGTTTTCTTCTCCCGCGCCCACATCAACACGCTCATCGCCAGCACGGAGACCAACGCCAGATACCTTCCATATACGTTCGGGTCCCAGAACACCGAGTTCACTCTGAAGTAGGTGTGGAATTCGTTCGACCTGATCACCTGGTCGTTCCAGAACAAGCTCCGCGTCACCCACTCGACCGTGCCCACAGCGACGAATGCGACAACCTCCAGGCCGATCATCCACACCACGAGCGTCAGCAGCTTCTTGTCCCAGTTCACGTCTCGCAGCAAGCTGTAGACCAAGCTGAACGGCACAAAAAAGAAGCACACGTTCTGCAGCCCTTTGGAGAAGTCCTCCGAATACAAGACCTGAACCGCATAGAGCACGACAATCCCCGCCAAGATCCTGGGAAGCCAGGTCAGCGCTCCTCCGACAGGACCCGTCGGCGGGGTCGCCCAATCCCTGGCCGCGAACGCCAGGACCCCCCCGGCGATCACGAGGTAGAGCGGCACGAGGAGATTGGCCGTGTCGCCCCCAGCGTGAAGTGGCACCCGGAAGGGCAGCGCCGCGACGATCGCCAGCGGCAGCAGGATCGGCCAGCGGCGGAAGGCATAGGCGAGCGCTGTCGCGGCGGCGAGACCGAGGGCTCCGAGGCCCACCATGCGACCGGTGCTGTCCCGCAGGTCGACGATCGCTCGCGAGTGCCACTGGTCGCCAAGGATCAAGGCTGGGAAGAGGACGAGGGCGATGAGCATTGCCGCCGCCCGCGGGCGGCCCGGGGGCAGCAGGATGGCGCCGGCGGCCGCGGCCGCGGCGGCAAGTACCCCGAGGGCAGCGAGGAAGTCGCTCACCCGCCGTTCTCCGGCTTGACGGCGAGCGTGCAGACGTGCGTTGTCGAAGCACGCGCTAGATGCAACCGAATCGCGCCCGGCGAGACGAGCACCCGGTCGAGCCCGGGCAGTTTGACTCTCAGCTTGTAGCGACCCGGCGGGGCAACACCGTCGTTGCGTTCATAGCCGTTCCACCAGTAGGTGTGGAACGTGTAGCGCTTCAGGTACACATCCCGCGCCAGGGTGAGGACGAGCTTGCCCCCCGGCTTCACTATCTGCACGGTTCCCCGGTCCGACCGCGTTGTGCGGAAGCGGATGCGGATCGCGTCGTAGCGGCAGTCGCCGTTCGGGGTGAAGACCCACTTGCGGTCCGAGTCGCGGTGATGTTCCGGGGTACCCTGCCGCGGCGACACGAACGTCACCCGGTCGATCACCAGCGGGTCGCGCTTGAGGCGTTGGGACCAGGCGAAGGCGGCGGCGGTGGCGAGGACCAGGAGGGCGAAGACCAGCGCTATCCAGGTCTCAGCCTTCGCTCGAGGCATTGTCCTCGCCGACGACGACCGCGACGGGGGCGCCGGCGGAGACGGCGGCGATTTCCGCCGTCATCAACCGCGATTCGGGGATCTCCAGCGCCGCGGCCACGCGGCGGGCCTCCGGGGCGTGCCCTCGTTCGAACATCACGACGCTTTCGGTGAAGCTGGTGCTGCTGTTGGTCACGGCGCCGAGCTTGAACCCCTTGCGCTCGACCTTTTCGCCGTAGGTGCCGGCCAGGCCCGGGACCGCCGTCCCGTTGAGGACGGTCACTTCGATTTCCGAGCGCTTCAGATGGCCGGCCCGCTTGCCGTGCCCGCCCTGGCCGTCGGCACTGTCGGAGCCCTGCGTCACCAGGTAAACGGCGCCGCCGGCGACGACGATGAGGACGACGAAGACGAGGGCCAGGTAGCGCGGTTCCGCGAGCCGGGCGCCGAAGCCGGAGAGCCCGCCGCGCAGGCGTTCGCCGCGGGTCTGCTCGGGCAGGCCGGCCTCGCGCCGGCGGCGGCGCTCCTCGCGTTGGCTGAGCGCCTCCTGCTCCGCCGTGCGAGCCTCCTCCAGCGCCCGCAGCTCCTCCGCCCGTTTGGCCGCCACCGCCGAGGTCGTCTCCTTGCGCTCGCTGTCGCGCTCGGGGGCCGACCCGGCCCACTCGCGCAGGCGCCGGATGTCGCGGCCCTGCGAGAAAGCGAGCATCGCGAGCACGGCAAGCCCGAGAAAGGCAGCCAGGCCTGCGAAGGCGCCGATTTCCTTGATCAACTCCACGGAATGACGGCGAGAGGCTACTCGTCGAGGACGACCGCCGCCGCGTCCCCACCCGGGACGGTGATCATCTCCACTACTCGCTGCGCCAGGTTAGCCTCGTCGCCGGCCAGGACCAGGTGCTCCAGGGAGTTGAGGGTCGATTCGACCCACTCGAAGTCCAGCGGCGCGTCGCGCACGGCGCGGCGGATGCGCTTCGCCGCCGTCGGCTGCTCCTGCTCCCCGGAACCGAACAGCTCCTCGTGCAGCTTCTCGCCGGGACGGGGCTTGGTGAACTCGATCGCGACGTCGGCCTCCGGCTCGTAGCCGGCGAGCCGGATCATGTTGCGCGCGAGGTCGACTATCCGCACCGGCTCGCCCATGTCGAGGACGAACACCTCCCCCCTGCCGGCGCCGATGTCTCCGGCCCGAATCACCAGTTGCACCGCCTCGGGGATCGTCATGAAGTAGCGGGTCATCTCCGGGTGCGTCACCGTCACCGGCCCGCCGCGCTCGATCTGGCCGCGGAAGATCGGCACGACGCTGCCCGAGGAGTTGAGGACGTTGCCGAAGCGGACGCTGGCGAAGCGCGTGCCGGGATGCTTGCGGCCGGCCGCCTCGACGATCCACTCGGCCATCGCCTTCGAGGCGCCCATCACCGTCTTCGGGTTGACCGCCTTGTCGGTCGAGATCAGGACGAAGCGCTCGACTCCCGAGGCGGCCGCGGTCTCGGCCGTGATCCGCGTCGCGATCGCGTTGTTGCGCACCGCCTCCAGCGGGTTGGCCTCCATCAGCGGCACGTGCTTGTAGGCGGCGGCGTGGAAGACGACGTGGGGCTTGAAGCGCTGCATCGTCTCCAGCATCCGCCCCGCCTCCTTGCAGTCGGCGAGCACCGCCTCGACGCTGGTGAAGTGGCGCTCCTCGACCATCTCGCGGTCGATCTGGAAGAGATTGTCCTCGGCGTGGTCGACCATAACCAGCAGGCGCGGGCCGACGCGGGCGATCTGGCGGCAAAGCTCGGAGCCGATCGAGCCGCCGGCGCCGGTGACCAGCACGATCCGGTCGCGCAGATAGGCGCCGACGCGGTCGAGCTCGACGACGATCGGGTCGCGCCCGAGCACGTCCTCGACCTGGACCTCGCGCAGCTGCTTGTTGAGCTGGACGCCGCCGCGCAGCAGCTCGAACACGGTGGGCAGCGTCCGCACCCGGATCTCGCGCTCGCGACAGGCGGCGACGACCTTGGCCCGCAGCGTTCCCGGCGCCGAGGGGATCGCGATCACGACCTCGTCCGGTCGGGTCTCGTCGAGGATCTCGGCGATCCTCTCGGTCGAGCCGAGCACCTTGAGGCCGCCCGACATGCGCATCCCGCGCTTGCGCGGGTCGTCGTCGACGAAGCCGATCGCGGTGGCGCCGAGGTCGGGGTTGAGCTGCAGCTCGCGGACCACCATCTGGCCGCCGGAGCCGGCGCCGACGACGAGCACCGCGTGCTTGGACGAGCGCGACGAGCGCGACGGCCGTTCGACGATCAGGCGGACCGCGAGGCGGGCGCCGGTGATCAGCATCAGGGTGAGGAGGAAGTCCATCACCGCGACCGAGCGCGGCAGGGTATGGGCGAAGGGGCGGATGACCGTGAAGCCGACGACCAGGATCGCGCTGGCCACCGCGACCGCGCGGACGATGAGCAGGAAATCGCGGCCGGTCACGTAGCGCCACCACTTCTGATAGAGCCCGAAGGCATAGAAGACGACGAGCTTGAGCGCGATAGCGATGCCGACCGACTGGGCGAAGAGGACCAGGTAGCGGTGCGGAAGGTCGCTGCGGTCGAGGAAGCGCAGGCGGAAGGCCAGGTAGTAGGCAAGTGCCACCAGCACGCCGTCGGCGCAGACCTGGAGGACCCGGGTGCGGTAGACGGGGTGGTTGAGCCAGCGCACGAGCCCAGCGATTCTAGACGGCCCGACGCTCTAGGATGCGGGATTCTCGATGCCGCAACCCTTCCTCTACGCCGACCTCACCGGCCCGATTGTCGACTTCTGCGTCAACACGATCGAAGCCACCGGCCTCGCCGGGATCTTCCTGCTGATGGCGGCGGGCAGCGCCTGCGTCCCGATCCCGAGCGAGGCGGTGATGCTGTTCGCCGGCTTCAGCGTCTCCAACGGCGACCAGTCGCTGCTCGGCGTCGTCCTTGCCGGCCTGGCCGGCAACATGGTTGGTTCCTGGCTGACCTACGCGATCGGCTACTACGGGCGCGTCGACCTGCTCGAGAAGAACAGGCTGATCCACATCAGTCCCGCCCGCCTGGCCTGGGTCGACAGCTGGTTCAAGCGGCACGGCGACGCGACCGTCTTCTTCGCCCGGCTGCTGCCGCTGGTGCGTGCCTTCATCTCGCTTCCCGCCGGCGTCGCCGAGATGCCGTTCTGGCGCTTCACCTGGCTCACCGCGCTCGGCTCGCTGCCCTGGGTCCTCGGCTTCGGGATCGCCGGGCGGGCCGTCGGCGACAACTGGGAAAGCCTCCGCGACCACCTGCAGGTCTTCGACTACCTCGTCGTCGTCGCGATCGTCGGCCTCGTCGTCTACGCGGTCGTCAAGCGACGCCGGGGGGGCGGCCCCAAGGCCGAGGACGTCGCCGCCGAGTCGGCCGGGTCGAGCGGCGGTTGAGCGAGGGTGGCGAAGCGCCGATCGGGGGCGCGCGGGCGCTCGCCCTCGGCCTCGTCCAGGGCCCGACCGAGCTGCTACCGGTCTCGAGCTCGGCCCACATCGTCCTCGTGCCCTGGCTCGCGGGCTGGAAGTGGGAGGAGATCGATCCCGAGGTGCGCAAGAGCTTCGAGGTCGCCCTGCACGCCGGCGCGGCGGCGGCGCTGCTGGTCGGCCAGCGCCGCCTGATCGCCGAAGAGCTGCGCGCGTTCGACCTGCGCGGCGCGGCCGTCCTCACCCTCTCCTTCGCTCCCGCGGCGCTGGTCGGCTACAAGCTCGAGCGGCCGATCGAGCGCCGCCTGGGCGGACCGAGGGCGACGGCCTTCGGCCTGCTCGCCGGAGCCGCGGCGATGCTGCTCGCCGACCGGCGGCCGCAGCTGCGCGGGCGGGGTGAGGCCGGCGCCGCCGACGGGCTCGCCCTCGGCGTCGCTCAGGCGGCGGCGCTGGCGCCGGGGGTCTCGCGCAACGGCATCACCCTGGCGGCGGCGCGCTGGCGCCGCTTCTCGCGCGACCAGGCCAACCTGCTCTCGCGCACGATCGCCCTGCCGATCATCGTTGGCGCCACGCTGCTCAAGGGCGTGCGCCTCTCGCGTCGAGGCGTTCCCCCCGGCCTGCGCCGCTCGATGGCGCTCGGCGTCGCCGCCTCCTTCGCCTCGACCCTCGCCTCCCAGCGCCTGATCGGCCTGGTCGAGCGCGACAGGGCCCTGTGGCCGTACGCGGCGTACCGGGTGGGCCTGGCGGCTACCGTGTTGGCGAAGCTGCGGAGAAGGGGCCGATGATGCTGCGCCGCCGTCGCGCGCCGGTGGGCGGCTGACGCTGCTGAAAGAATCGCCTGCATGAACAGTGGGGACGCCTACGCGAAGGCCGGGGTCGACCAGGGCGCTGCCGATTCGGCGGTCGCCGGGCTGGTCCGGGCGCTGGGCGCGATCGAGCTCGGCCGCCCCTCGCGCCAGGTGCCCCTGCCGGGGCACTACGCCAGCGTGATCCGGCTCGACGAGCGGACCGGGATCGCGCTCTCCACCGACGGGGTGGGGACGAAGCTGCTCGTCGCCGAGCAGCTCGGCCGTTTCGACACGGTCGGCATCGACTGCGTGGCGATGAACGTCAACGACGTGATCTGCGTCGGCGCCGAGCCCCTGGCGATGCTCGACTACATCGCGATCGAGCGCGCCGACCCGGAGGTCTGCGAGCAGATCGGCGTCGGCCTGGCGCGGGGAGCGGAGCTGGCTGGGATCGAGATCCCGGGTGGCGAGCTGGCCCAGCTCGGCGACATGGTGCGCGGCTTCGACATCGCCGGCGCCTGCTTCGGCACCGTCGCCCTCGACGCGGTGATCGACGGCTCGGCCGTGCGGCCCGGCGACGTCGTGATCGGCCTGCCCTCCTCCGGCGTCCACTCCAACGGCTACAGCCTCGCCCGCTCGGCGCTCGAGGACCTGCCCCTCGACGAGGACCCCGAAGGTCGCCTCGGCCGTCCCCTCGGCGAAGTCCTGCTCGAGCCGACCGAGATCTACGTCAAGTCGGTGCTCGAGCTGCTGCGCTCAGAAGTCGAGGTGCGGGGCCTCGCCCACATCACCTCCGGCGGGCTCGGCAATCTGCTCCGTCTTGCCGCCGAGGTCGGCTACGAGATCGACCAACCGCTGTTCGTGCCGCCGATCTTCGCGCTGATCCAGGAGCGCTCAGGTACCTCCGACGAGGAGATGCACGACGTCTTCAACATGGGCTGCGGCTTCTGCTGTGTCGTGCCGGCGGCGAACGAGGAGGCGGCGCTGGCACTGCTGCGCGGCCACTACCCGGATGCCAAACGCATCGGCACCGCGCTGGAGGGCTCGCGCGAAGTGCGCCGGAGCTGAGCGGGAGACGGCGGCGCGGCGGCGAACCCAATCGGCATCGTGTCCGACAATGTGCGCAGCTAGATGGAGACCCGACCCTCGAGCGCGATGATCGGAACCGTGCTCTCCGGCCGCTACCGGCTGGAGGCAAAGCTCGGCAGCGGCGGCATGTCGACCGTCTACCTGGCGCGCGACCAAACGCTCGACCGTCAGGTCGCGGTCAAGGTGATGCACCGCGAGATGTCCGAGCAGGCCGAGCAGATCCAGCGCTTCCGTCAGGAGGCGCGCTCCGTCGCCAAGCTCTCGCACCCCAACGTGGTCTCGGTGATCGACGCCGGCGAGGACGGCGGCCACCCCTACATCGTCTTCGAGTACGTCGAGGGGGAGACGCTGAAGCAGCGGATCGCGCGTGTGGGCGCCCTCGATCCCCAGGAGGCGATCGCCTACGCGATCGAGGTCGCCCGCGGACTCTCCGTCGCCCACGCCCGCAACATGGTCCACCGCGACATCAAGCCGCAGAACGTCCTGATCGACGCGGAGGGCCGGGCGAAGTTGACCGACTTCGGCATCTCGCGCCAGCTCGAGCAGGATGGGATGACCGCGACCGGCCGCGTGCTCGGCACCACCGACTACGTCTCACCCGAGCAGGCGATGGGGCGCCAGGTCGACCCCCGCTCCGACGTCTACTCGCTCGGCGTCGTCCTCTACGAGATGCTGCTCGGCCAGGTCCCCTTCCAGGCCGACAGCCAGGTCGGAGTCGCGATGAAGCACGTCAACGAGGAGCTGCCCGACGTGCAGCGCCGGCGGCCCGAGCTCTCGGCCGCCGTGGCGCTCGTGGTCGAGCGCTCCACCGCCAAGGACCCGGTGGAGCGCTACCAGGACGTCGGCGAGATGATCGACGACCTCTCGACCGCGCTCGAGGTCGAGGCGGCGCGCGCCGGTTCGACCGCGGGCGGCGCGACCGCCGTGCTCGATGCCGTGCCGCCTCCGAAGCGCGAGCTAACCGGGCGGCGGCGCTGGAGCTGGGTCACGGCAATCGTCGCCCTGCTCGTCGTCGGCGGCACGCTGGCAGCGGTGAAGCTGATCTCCGACGGCGCCGGCGGGGGTGGCGCGAACAAGGGCAAGGGCGCCCCGATCGCGCTCGATTCGGCGACCGACTACGACCCCGAGGGCGACGGCGAAGAGGTCGGCAGCAAGGTCGGCCTGGTGGCCGACGGCGACCCGACCGGCACCGCCTGGGAAAGCGAGCACTACGACTCCGACACCTTCGCCGGGACGAAGACGGGACCGAACCCCGGCGTCGGCGTCTACGTGACGACGACCTCGCCGGCACGGCCGCGGAAAATGATCGTCCGCACCCCCACCCCCGGCTGGGACGCCCAGGTCTTCGCCGCCGCCTCCGGTCCGCCCGAGGAAATCGACGAATGGGGCGAACCGGTCGGCATCGCCGTCGGCGCCTCCTCGACCGAGGAAATCGACCTCACCATC
>Ga0207677_10000379_pt1 | contig 30693 bp, 27 predicted proteins | sample KBSMisM42_FD_184311 | JGI IMG/M metagenome (GOLD analysis project Ga0207677, IMG submission 184311) | Miscanthus rhizosphere microbial communities from Kellogg Biological Station, Michigan, USA - KBS Miscanthus M4-2 (SPAdes) (version 2) | ecosystem: Host-associated > Plants > Roots >...
GCCCGTCTTCCTCTACGGCGAGCTCGCAGCCGCGCCGGAGCGCCGCGAGCGCGCCTACTTCCGCAACGGCGGCCTCGCCGAGCTGCACCTGCGCATGGAGAGCGGCGAGCTCGAGCCCGATCGTGGCCCCTCGCTGCCGCACCCGAGCGCCGGCGCCACGCTCGTCACCGCCCGCCCGCCGCTGGCGGCCTTCAACGTCGAGCTCGACAGCGGCGACCTCGACGTCGCCCGCGCCGTCGCCGCCGGCCTACGCGAGGCCGGGGGAGGGCCGGCCGGCGTCCGCGCGATCGGCCTCCTCCTCTCCAGCGGCCGCGCCCAGGTCTCGACCAACATTCACGACCCGCTCGCCGTGCCCCTGGGCGAGGTCGTCGAGCGGGTGCGGGCGCTGGCGGGGCCGCTGGGGGTGCGTCCGGTTGAGGCGGAGCTGGTCGGGCTGATCCCGGAGGCGGCCCTCGCCGGCTACCCCGAGGACGTGCCGATGCGCGGCTTCGACCCGCACCTCCACACGATCGAGGCGCGGCTCACCGGGGCGACCGACTAAATTCCGCTGCATGGCTCAGACGAAGAAGAAGCGACAGCGCAAGCGACGCGGCACCCAGGGCGGCAGGGTCGACAACAACCCGCGCAGCGGCCGGCCCCGCAGCCGCGAGGAAGCGAAAGCGCGCGCCCGCTCCCGTCGCAAACCGACGCCGCAGCAGGATCTGCCGCCGACCTGGCGCAGCTCCTTCGTCCGCGGCCTCGTCGCCGCCGTGATCTTCGCCGTCGCCCTGATCCTGGTCTTCAAAAAAGCGGTCGGCGCCTCGCTCCTCTTCGGCGCCTTCATGCTGGCCTTCTACGTCCCCGCCGGCTACTACATCGACATGGCGATGTGGCGGCGGCGGGAGCGAGCCCGGATCCGCGCCCGGGAGCAGTAGCGATGGTCGCGGGAGCGACCGCCTGATGGCCCTCGACGTCGAGATGCTGACGGTCGGCCCGGTGGCCGAGAACTGCTTCCTGCTGCGGCGGGCGGGCTCGGACCGGCTGCTCGTCGTCGACCCGGGTGAGGAGGCGGAGCGGATCCTGGCGGCGATCGAGGCGACCGGGGCGAAGGCCGAGGCGATCCTCCTCACCCACTGCCACTTCGACCACATCGGCGCGGTCGCCCCGGTGGCGGCGGCGACCGGGGCGCCGGTCTACTGCCCGGAGATCGAGGTCCCGATCCTTGCCGACATCATGCGCTTCGTCCCCTGGGAGGGCTTCGGCCCCTTCGAGAGCTACGACGCCGACGAGGTGCTCCGCGGCGGCGAGACCCTGGAGCTGGCGGGGCTGGAGCTCGACGTCGTCTTCACCCCCGGCCACAGCCCGGGGCACGTCACCTACGCGGTTCGCGGCGAGGACACGCTCTTCTCCGGCGACGTCCTCTTCCAGGGATCGGTCGGGCGGGTCGACCTGCCCGGCGCCGACGGGCCGACTCTGATGGCCTCTCTCGCGCGGCTGCTCGACACCTTCCCGGACGAGGCCGTCGTCCATCCCGGCCACATGGGACCGACCACGCTCGGGGCCGAGCGCGCGACCAATCCCTTCCTCGGCTCGCTGACCCGGTAAGGGCCGGCCAACTAAAGTCGCCGGGCTATGGCGAGCAAGTTCCAGGCCCCGCGCGGGACCTTCGACATCCTCCCCGAGGCGGCGCGCGGACGGGCGCGCCTAGAACGCGCCGCAGCCGAGATCTTCGCCCGCGCCGGCTACGAGCCGATCGCGACGCCGGCCTTCGAGGACACGGCGCTGTTCGAGCGCGGCGTCGGTCAGTCGACCGACATCGTCCGCAAGGAGATGTTCACCTTCGAGGACAAGGGCGAACGCAGCCTCACCCTGCGCCCGGAGGGGACCGCCTCGATCTGCCGCGCCTACCTCGAGCACGGGATGCACAAACTGGCGCAGCCGGTGAAGCTCTCCTACCTCGGCCCGTTCTTCCGCCACGAGCGCCCGCAGGCCGGCCGCTACCGCCAGTTCCACCAGCTCGGGATCGAGTGCATCGGCACCGACTCGCCGCTCGCCGACGCCGAGGTGATCATGCTCCTCTCCGACCTGCTCGGGGAGCTCGGCGTGCCCGGGGTCGAGCTACGGCTCGGCAGCCTCGGCTCCTTCGAGGCCCGGCGCGCCTACCTGGAGGACCTGAAAGCGCACCTGCACGCGAACGAGGCCGACCTCTCCAAAGACGTGCGCGAGCGGATCGACATCAACCCGCTGCGCGCCTTCGACGCCGACGACGAGGGGACGCGGGGGGTGATGGCGAGCGCGCCGACGATCGTCGGTCAGCTCGAGGGCGAGGACGCCGAGCACTTCGAGACCGTGCGCTCGCTGCTCGACGCGGCCGGGATCGCCTACGTCGTCGACCCGACCCTGGTCCGCGGCCTCGACTACTACACGCGGACGATCTTCTCCTTCGTCTGCGACCAGCTGGGAGGGCAGTCGGAGATCGGCGGCGGTGGCCGCTACGACGGCCTGGTCGAGCAGCTCGGCGGGCCGGCGACCCCGGCCGTGGGGTTCGCCGCGGGGATCGAGCGGATCCTGCTGGCCCTGGACGAAGAGGTGCCGGCGGCCGGCCGCGACGCCTTCGTCGCGATCGCCGACCCGGGCCAGCGCGAGCGGGCGATGGCACTGACGGTCGAGCTGCGCCACGCCGGGCTCTCGGCCGAGGTCGACCTCGCCGGCCGCGGCCTCAAGGGGCAGCTCAAGCACGCCGACCGGATCGGCGCCCGCCGCGTCCTCATCCTCGAGGCCGACGGCAGCGCCAAGCTGCGCGACATGGAGACCGGAGAGCAGCGCGAGGCCGATCCCGGCAACCTTGTCGACGAGATGACGGGAGGGGGATCGTGAGCGAGGTGATGGGCTCCTACCGCACCGCCTGGTGCGGCGAGGTGCTGGCGGACAAGGTCGACGCGGAGGTGACCGTCGCCGGCTGGGTCCACCGGCGGCGCGACCACGGCGGCCTGATCTTCATCGACCTCCGCGACCGCAGCGGGATCGTCCAGCTCGTCTTCAATCCCGACAGCTCTGGCGAGGCCTTCGGGCTCGGCCACGAGCTGCGTCCCGAGGACGTGCTGACGGTGACCGGCGGCGTCGTCCGCCGCGCCGCGGAGACCGTTAACCCCGAGCTGCCGACCGGCGAGTTCGAGGTTCAGGTCACGGCGGCGGAGCGCCTGGCGAAAGCGGAGACCCCGCCGTTCCAGATCGAGGGCTTCAGCGGCGAGGTCGGCGAGGACACCCGCCTGCGCTACCGCTACCTCGACCTCCGCCGCGAGCAGATGCAGAAGGCGCTGGAGCTGCGCCACCGCGTCGTCACCGCGATGCGCGAGTTCCTCGGCGGCGCGGGCTTCCTCGACATCGAGACGCCGGTCCTGACCCGCTCGACCCCCGAGGGCGCGCGCGACTTCCTCGTCCCCAGCCGCCAGCAGCCCGGCTCCTTCTACGCGCTGCCGCAGTCGCCGCAGCTGTTCAAGCAGCTGCTGATGATCTCCGGTTACGAGCGCTACTACCAGGTGGCGCGCTGCTTCCGCGACGAGGCGACGCGGGCCGACCGCCAGGCCGAGTTCACCCAGCTCGACATCGAGATGTCCTTCGTCGGCGTCGACGACGTGATCGAGGTGAACGAACAGCTGCTGACCCACGTCTTCGAGCGCGCCGGTGGCCCCGCGATCGAAGGAAAGATGGAGCGGATGGGCTACGACGAGGCGATGGACCGCTTCGGCACCGACCGTCCCGACCTGCGGTTCGACCTCGAGCTGGTCGACCTCGGCGACGCCCTGCGTGGGACCGAGTTCAAGGTCTTTCGCTCGGTCCTTGAGGGAGGCGGTTCGATCCGCGGGATCAACGCCGGCCGCCGCGAGATGCCGCGCTCCGAGCTCGACGGCCTGATCTCGCGCGCCCAGGAGCTGGGGGCGAAGGGGCTCGTCTGGGCCTTTCGTGAGGGCGAGGGCTGGCGGTCGCCGACCGCGAAGTTCCTCAGCGAGGAGGAGCTCGCCGACCTCAACCGGCGCCTCGGCGCCGAGGAGGGCGACCTGCTGCTGGTCGTCGCCGACAAGCCGTCGGTGGCGAACGCGGTCCTCGGCCAGCTGCGGCTCGACCTCGCTGAGCGCTTCGACCTGATCGCCGAGGGCGATGATCGGCTGATCTGGATCGTCGACTGGCCGCTGATGGAGTGGAACGAGGACGAGAAGCGCTGGGACGCCCTCCACCATCCCTTCACCGCGCCGGCGGGCGAGTTCGACCCGGAGAACCCAGGCGCCGCCCGCGCCCTCGCCTACGACGTCGTCTGGAACGGGCAGGAGTTGGGGGGCGGTTCGATCCGTATCCACGACGCCGCTATGCAGGAGGCGGTCTTCGGCGCCCTCGGCATCGATCCGGAGACCGCCCGCGACCGCTTCGGCTTCCTGCTCGAGGCGCTGCGCTACGGGGCGCCGCCGCACGGCGGCATCGCCTACGGCGTCGACCGCATCGTCCAGCGCCTCTTCGGCGCCGAGACGATCCGCGACGTCATCGCCTTCCCGAAGACCGCCTCCGGCTTCGACCTGCTGACCGGCGCCCCGGCCCCGGTCGACGAGCTGCAGATGCGCGAGCTCGGCATCGGCATCCACAAATCCAAACTCGCAGGACACTGAGATGGGGCTGCGGGACTGGATCCCCCGCAGGTGGCGCCCCGGGCCGGGGCCCGGGCAGACCCCCGTCCACATCGACGACCCGGGCTACGACAGCTGGGAGGTGGTGCGGGACTTCGGCGACGTAAAGACCGCCCGCGCCTGGCACCAGGCCCTGGTCGAGGCCGACATCGAGGCCGTCCTCACCTCCGACTGGCCGATCGACCGCTTCGGCCACGGCGACATCTCCCTCCGCGTTCCAGCCGAGCGCTGGAGCGAAGCGGAGTGGCATCTGTCGAACCTCGATTGAGCGGAGTCGGGGGGAACCCTCCGTCGCAGATGGGGAGGCTCCTCCGGGTTCCCCCCGACTCCGCTTCGGGCCGCTTCGGACAGCTGTTTAGACAGAGCGTCCGGGTGGTAGTTTTTGCATCAGGCTCGAACCCGTTCGAGAGCCGTCTCACCGTTTGACCCAACACAAACGGCACGGGAGCTGACAAGTCTCCGGTCCTCTTGGGGGCAGGAGCAGGCACCCACCTTCATTTGAAGGGATCAAAGCCAGAGGCGGCAACGGCGGGTTGGGGCCTTTTCTCGTTCTGGCGCGGGTCCCGCGACAAAGTCGGCACAAACCACGCGCCACATTTGCGCCGCGCTGCCTCAGCCTCAGGTGCGTGGGGATCGAGCCGGCAGTTTCCGTCCATATAGAAGGGGAAGTGCCGGCTCGCGAATGGGACGAGCGGATCGCGGAGCTGGCGGGGCGGCAGCACGGGGTTGTGGCGCGGGGCCAACTCCGCGCGCTGGGCATGGGAGAGGGGGCGATCGAGTCGCGCGTGAAGCGCGGGCGGCTGCACCGATTCCACCGCGGTGTCTACGTAGTCGGGTATCGGCGCATCAACAGGAAGGGGCGCTGGATCGCGGCCGTGCTGGCATCCGGCTCCGAAGCCTGTCTCAGTCACCGGAGCGCCGCGCGGCTTTGGCAGCTGATGCCGCCGGGGGACGAATGGGTGGAAGTGACCTCGCCATCGTCAAGCCGGGCGCGAAGGCGAGGGATCGTCTGCCACGAAGGCATCGTCGCGGAGGATGAGCGGCTCGAGGTCGACGGCATCTCGGTTACGTCGCCGTTCCGGACCGTGTTCGACCTCGCCGCCGTCCTCAAGATGCGGGAGCTGGAGCGGGTGTTTCACGAGGCGGAAGTGCGGCAGCTGCGGGATCGGGTTTCGCTGCCGATGTTGTTGGAGCGGTATCCGGGACGGCGCGGGGCTCGGAATATTCGAACGCTCTTGGAGGCACCGGAGCCGGTTGGGTTCACCCGGAACCAGTTCGAGGAGGCGTTCCGCCTTTTGGTCGCCGCTCACGACATCCATCCGAGGCCTCGGATGAACGCACCCTTGGCGTTGCGAGGTCGCATCTTCGAGATTGACGCCCTCTGGCCTGAGGAACGCGTCACCGTCGAGCTCGACAGCCGCAGCGTCCACGGCACGAAGAAGCGCTTCGAGTCCGACCGTCAGCGCGACCGCATCCTCGTGGCCGAGGGTTATCTGACCGTCCACGTCACCTGGCGGCAGCTGCAGGAGGAACCGGAGGAGATTGTGGCGGACTTGCGGAAGGCGCTTGGGCAGGGCCGTCACCCACACCCACATGGCAGGTAGGTGTGGGTGACGGCCCTGTTAGCGCGGGTTGAGGTGGAAGGGACCGGGAGCGCTTTACCCTTCGGGACGTGGAACGAGAGCTGTTCGAGCACTATCTGACGGATGAGAGCCGGCGGGGGCCGGCTGCCGATGGCGCCTTCACCGGCGCTGCGGGTGGGGCTGCTTGTGGGGATCTCTCACGGATCTCATTCACCGTCGCCGATGGGCGGATCAAAAACCCCACTTTCGACGCCGAGGGCTGCGGGGCCACCAAGGCGGCGACCGCCGCCGTCGCCGAGACGATCGATGGCGCCCCCGTCCTCGACGCCGCACTGATCGACATCGACACCGTCGATGCCGCCATCGGCGGGCTCACCCCTGCCAAGCGCCACGCCGCCCAACTCGCCACCGACGCCCTTCACCGCGCCCTACAAGGCGTTGCATCTTCGAATCTGAACCTTGTCGCCGGTCGGGTGGGAGGAAGAGGCCTCCCGGAGGAGCCTCCCCAAAACTCGCGACGGAGGGAGGCCTCTTCCTCCCGACACCGCGTAGCCGTAGCCATGTCCGGTGGCGTCGACAGTGCCGTCGCCGCCCTCCTCGCCCGCGAGGAAGGTGCCGAGGTCGTCGGCGTCACGGTCAAGCTCTGGACCGACCCCGAGACCGATGGCGCCAAGGCCTGCTGCTCGCCTGAGGCGGTGCTCGGGGCTCGGGCGCTCGCCCATCAGCTCGGGATGCCGCACTTCACCCTCGACCTCGAGGAGGATTTCCGCCGCCGGGTCGTCGGCCGCTTCGTCGGGGGTTATGCGGAGGGCAGCACGCCCAACCCTTGCATCCTCTGCAACGGCGAGGTCCGGCTGGCGGCGATGGTCGACCTCGCCGAGCGGGTCGGGGCCGAGCGTCTGCTGACCGGCCACTACGCGCGGATCGTCGAGGACGGCGACGGGCCGCTGCTTGCCGCCGCCGCCGATCGGGCCAAGGACCAGAGCTACATGCTCGCCGCCCTGCCGCCGGAGCTGCTCGGCCGCCTCGGCTTCCCGCTCACCGAGCTGATCAAGCCCGAGGTGCGGGAGATCGCCGCCCGCCACGGCCTCGCCGTCGCCCGCAAGGCGGAGAGCCAGGACCTCTGCTTCCTCGCCGGCCAGGGCAAGCGCGGCTTCCTCCGCCGCCACGGCGGCTTGCGCGAGCGCGACGGGGCGATCGTCGACTCCGCCGGGCGCACCCTCGGCCGCCACCGCGGCCATCACGACTTCACCGTCGGCCAGCGCCGCGGGATCGGCGTCTCGGCGCCGGAGGCGCTCTACGTGCTCGCCACCGACGCCGCCGCCAACACCGTCACCGTCGGTACCCGGGCCGAGCTGGAGAAGCGCAGCGTCCGCGTCCGAGACGTGGTCCTACACCGCGACGGCAGCGCCGTCGACGCGGTCAAGCTGCGCTACCGCTCACGCGCCCTCCCCGCCACCGTCTCGGCGGCGGGGAAGGGGCGGCATCCCTCTCTGGATGTGGCGCTGGGCGAGGCCTTCCCTGGCGTGGCCCCGGGTCAGACGGCGGTGCTGATGGCCGGCGAGAGCATCGTCGGCCACGGCACCATTGCCGCCTGAGCTGCCCGCTTAAGCGGCAGAACTGGTCGCTACCGCCGCGTCCTCTTCCTGGCGCATCTGGTTGACGCCCTTGACGCAACTGCTGAACGGGGTCCCCTTGACGCCTTTGACGTGCTTCTTGCTCAGCGCCTTGCAGGCTTTCCGCGCCGTCAGGTCGTCGTTCTTGTCAGCCTGCGCCATCGCTTTTACGCAGCGGCTGAAGGCGGTCCCTTTCTCGCCTTTGACGTGCTTCTTGCTCTGGCCGCGGCAGTAGTAGCCGTGGGCTTTGCCTTTCGGGGCCGACTTCGGGCCCTGCGGCGTACTCGGGTGTTCGGGGTGGTAGTTCGGTCCTTCGGGCTGGTAGTTCGGTGCATCAGCCATGCCCACCGCGGGCACCAGGCCCAGCGAGAGCACCGCGATTCCCAGCACCAGAATCATGCGCAGTTTCATTTGGTTGCCTCCTTCGACAAGGTCGAACGAACGGTCCATTTGGGGCTAAAACGCATGTGGGATCGCTCGCATAAGGGCAAACTTCGGGGAGCAGGCGATTTGGCGTGCCTGACCGGACAGGTGTCCGAGTGGGCGAATATTTAGGCTTCCTAACATGAGGGCGAAGGAAATCCGGGAGACGTACCTGTCTTTCTTCGCCGAGCGCGGACACAAGATCGTGCCCTCGGCCTCACTCGTGCCCTCCGTCCACGACCCCTCGGTGCTGCTGACGACGGCAGGGATGCAGCCGTTCAAGCCCTACTTCCTGGGCCGCGAACAGCCGCCGGCGCCGCGCCTCGCCGACGTGCAGAAATGCTTCCGCACCACCGACATCGAGGAGGTCGGCAACACCGCGCGCCACATGACCTTCTTCGAGATGCTCGGCAACTGGAGTTTCGGCGATTACTTCAAGGGCGAGTCGATCCCCTGGGGCTGGGAGCTCTCGACCCAGGGCTTCGGGATGGACCCCGAACGGATCTGGGTCACCGTCTTCGGCGGCGACGAGGAGCTCGGCCTCGGCCCTGACGAGGAGGCGATCGAGATCTGGCGCGCCACCGGCGTTCCCGAGGAGCGGATCGTCCGCCTCGGCCGCGAGGACAACTTCTGGCAGGCCGGCCCGACCGGCCCCTGCGGGCCGTGCTCGGAGCTCTACCTCGACCGCGGCCTCGATTTCGGTGCCGAGGGCGACCGCCCCGGCGACGACAGCGACCGCTTCCTCGAGTTCTGGAACCACGTCTTCATGAGCTACGACCTCGCCGAGGACGGCAGCCTGACCGAGCTGCCGATGAAAAACATCGACACCGGGATGGGCCTCGACCGGATGGCGGCGGTCCTCCAGGACGTCCCCTCGGTCTTCGAGACCGACCACGTGCGGCCGCTGGTCGACCTCGCCGAGGAGCTCTCCGGCCGCCGCTACGACGAGGGCGGCGCAGTCACCAGGGCGATGCGGATCGTCGCCGACCACAGCCGCGGCGCCGCCTTTCTGATCGCCGACGGCGTCGTCCCCTCCAACGAGGACCGCGGCTACATCCTGCGCCGGATCATGCGGCGGGCGATCCAGCAGGGCCGCACCCTCGGCCTCGAGGCGCCCTGGCTTGGTCGCTTCGCTGAGCGGACGATCGAGCTGATGGGCGATGCCTACCCTGAGCTGGTCGCCGAGCAGGCGACGATCGCGCGCTGGGTCGGCGACGAGGAGGAGAGCTTCGGGCGCACCCTGGAGCGCGGCAGCGAGCTGCTGGAGCGGCTGGTCGCCGAAGCCGAAGAGGGGGAAACCTCCTGGATCGATGCCGCCGACGCCTTCAAGCTCCACGACACCTACGGCTTCCCCTACGACCTGACCAAGGAGCTCTTGGCCGAGCGCGGCCTCTCGGTCGACGACCAGGGCTTCCAGGAGCTGATGGGGGAGCAGCGCCAACGCGCCCGCACGGCGAGCGCTACCGCTCACGGCTCCGAGAACACGCACGAGCGCGTCCTCGCCTTCGCCGAAGCCGCGCCGCCGACCCGCTTCGTCGGCTACGAGACCCTGCGCGCCACCACCGGCCTCGCCGCCGTCGAGCCGGTCGACGGCAAGGCGCTGGTCAAGCTCGTGGAGAGCCCCTTCTACGCCGAGGGCGGCGGCCAGGTCGCCGACTCCGGAGTCCTGCGCTGGGGCGGGGAGGAGGCGCGGGTCGTCGACGTCTACCGGCTCGGCGAAGACCAGGCGCTGGAGGTTGAGCCGAGCGGTGGCGCGATCGAGCCCGGTGTCCCGGTCGAAGCCGAGGTCGACGCCGAGACCCGCCACGCGACGATGCGCAACCACACCGCGACGCACCTCCTCCACGCGGCCCTGCGCGAGCGCCTCGGCACCCACGTCCGCCAGGCCGGCTCCGCCGTGCGCCCGGACAAGCTCCGCTTCGACTTCACCCACGGCCAGGCGCTCGGCCCCGAGGAGCTGCGCGCGGTCGAGGAGCGGGTCAACGAGTGGGTGAAGGCGAGCCGCCCGGTCCGCTGGATGAACATGAACCGCGCCGAGGCCGAAGAGCTCGGGGCGATGGCCCTGTTCGGCGAGAAATACGGCGAGTGGGTGCGGGTGGTCGAGGTCGACGGCGTCTCCCGCGAGCTCTGCGGCGGTACCCACGTCGCCAACACGGCAGAGGTCGGCATCTTCAAGATCAGCTCCGAGGGATCGAGCGCCGCCAACGTGCGCCGGGTCGAGGCGATCACCGGTCCCGCCGCAATTGACTTCTTCCGCGAGCGCGAGGCGCAGTTGCAGGAGGCCGGCGAGCTGCTGGGCAACCCGCAGGACCCCCTCGCCGCCGCCCGCCGCGCCGCCGAGCAGTTGAAGGAGGCGAGCGCCGGGGCGGAGAAGGCCCAGCGCGAGCAGCTCGGGGGCGCCGCCGAGGAGCTGGCGGGTGTGGCCGAAGACCTTCCTGGTGGCGGCCGGTTCGTGGTCGCCGCGGTTGCGGCGAGCCTGCAGGCGAACCCGAAGCAGCTGCTCGACCTCGCCAACCGGATCCAGTCGAAGCTGGGAGACCCCTCCGCCGTAGTTCTCGGCAGCGAGTTCGGCGGCAAGGCGGGGCTGATCGCCCTCGTTTCCAAGAGCGCGACCGAGCGCGGCCTCTCTGCCGGCTCGATCATCCGCGAGATCGCGCCGATCGTCGGCGGTGGCGGAGGCGGCCGCGACGACATGGCGCAGGCCGGGGGGAAGGACCCGTTGAAGCTCGACGAGGCGCTGGCCGCCGCCCGCGCCGCGATCGAGCGGGAGCTCGGCTGAGGGCATGCGGGTGCTCGCCCTCGATCATGGGACCGTCCGCATCGGTTGCGCGCTCTCCGACCCGAGCGGGACCCTGGCGACGCCGCTGCCGGTGATCGAACCGCCGGAGGCTCGTGCCGTCGCCGAGCTGGTCGACGAGCACGGGGTCGAGCGCGTCGTCGTCGGGCTGCCGCTGCACCTCAGCGGCGAGGAGGGCAGCCAGGCAGGTTTGGCCCGCAGCTTCTGCCGGGAACTGGAGGCGATGCTCTCGGTTCCGGTCGATACCTACGACGAGCGCCTGACCTCGCGCATGGCCGACGCCAGCCGCCGCGGCGGCGCCGGCGCGGCCCGCGACTCGCTCGCCGCCGCCCACCTGCTCGAGTCCTACCTGGAGAGCATGGGATGAGCGACGACTGGCTGAAGGACGACGCCTTCGCCGACCCCGATGACCCGGCCGCCCGTGAGCGCGAGCAGCGGCGGCGTGAGCGCGAAGAAAAGCGCGCCAAGAAGGCGGGGAAGAAGGCCGAAGCCGAGCAGCAGGCGCCGCCGCCTCCACCCGCCCCGGAGGAGCCGGTCGCACCGCGGCCCCCGCCGCGGACGCCCGAGCAGGAGTTCTGGGACGAGGAGCCCGAGCCCGAGCCGGAGCCGCCGCGACCCGAGGAACCCGTCTCGCCACCGCCTCCGCCTCCACCGGCGATGCCCGCCGTCTCCGGCAACGGCCGCCCCCCGGCGGCACGGCGCGGCGGCAGCGTCCTCGCCTCGATCGGCCGCCACCCGTTCCGCATCTTCGCCGTGATCGCCGCCCTCTTCGTCCTCTGGTTCCTGGGCGCGCTCTTCCAACCCTTCCACGGCGACGGTAGCGGCAAGGTCCAGGTGACGATCCCGAAGGGCTCGAGCGTGGCCGAAGTCGGCGACCTCCTCGCCGACGAAGGCGTGATCTCCAACTCGACCTTCTTCCAGGCCCGCGTCACCCTCGCCGGCAAGCGCTCGGAGATCTACTCCGGCCACTTCACGCTCGCCCACGACATGAGCTACGGCGCCGCGATCGACACCCTCTCGGTCCCACCGGTGAAGCGGACGCTGACGGTGACGATCCCCGAGGGCTACACCCGCTCGCAGGCCGCGCAGGTGGCCGAGGAAGCCGGCGTCCCCGGCGACTACACCAAGGCGACGATCAGATCGAAGTACCTCGACCCGGCCGAATACGGCGGCAGGAACGCCAAGGACCTCGAAGGCTTCCTCTTCCCGGACACCTTCGAACTGAAGCCGAAGGCGCCGGTCGCCGACCTCGTCCAGCTACAGCTGCAGGACTTCCAGCGGCGGATCAAGGGCGTGGACATGAAGTACGCGAAGTCGAAGAACCTGACCATCTTCGACGTCGTCACGATCGCCTCGATGGTCGAGGACGAGGCCGGCGTCGACAGCCAGCGCGGGCTGGTCGCCTCGGTGATCTACAACCGACTGCACGAAGGGATGCCGCTGGGGATCGACGCGACGATCCGCTTCGCGACCGGCAACTACACCGAGCCGCTGACCGAATCGGAACTGGCGATCGATTCGCCCTACAACAGCCGCACCAACGCCGGCCTGCCTCCGGGCCCGATCAGCAACCCGGGCCTGGAGTCGATCGAAGCGGCGGCGCACCCGCCGAAGACCGGCTACCTCTTCTACGTGACGACGCCGGGAGCCTGCGGCAAGCTCACCTTCGCCAAGACCGAAGCCGAATTCGAAGCCGCGGTCGAGAAGTACAACTCGGCCCGCGAAGCGGCCGGCGGCAACTCGCCGGACAGCTGCGGGGAATAGCGCATGCCAAAGCTCGCAGTGCTCGGCCATCCCGTCTCGCACTCGCGCTCGCCGGCGATGCAGAACGCGGCCTTGGCGGCGCTGGGGCTGGAGGGCTGGAGCTACAGCGCGATCGACGCTGCCCCCGACGCCTTCGAGATGACGGTCAAGGAGCTGGCTGAAGTCGGCTACGCGGGCGTCAACGTGACCGTGCCGCACAAGGAGGCGGCGCTGGCGCTGGCCGACGAGGCGAGCGAAGCCTCGCAGCAGATCGGCGCCGCCAACACCCTCGTCTTCGGCGCGGGCGGTATCGAGGCCCACAACACCGATGCCGACGGGCTGCTGGCGGCGCTGCCAGACCCGCCGCGAGACCGGCGGGCGCTGGTCCTCGGGGCGGGCGGCGCCGCCCGGGCGGCGATCTGGGCCCTGCTCTGGGAAGGGGCGAAGAAGGTGGATGTCTGGAACCGCACCCCCGAGCGGGCGGAGGCGATCTGCGCCGAGCTGGGCGGGGAGCCGGTGATCGCGCCGCGGCAGAGCGAGTACGACCTGATCGTCAACACCAGCGCCGCCGGGCTCGGTGGCGAGGACCCCTTCGAGCACCTGCCGCTCCGGCGCGACGGCTTCACCGACCACCAGACCGTCGTCGACATGGTCTACGGCGAGCGCCGCAGTCGCCTGCTGAAAGCCTCCGAAGGGGCGCGGGCCGCCGTCGTCGACGGCCTCGAGATCCTCGTCCAGCAGGGGGCGCGGTCGCTGGAAATCTGGACCGGCCGCCGACCCGACCTCGACGTGATGCGCGAGGCGGTGCGGCGCCGATAGCCTTGCCGCGATGACGACGTTCCGTTTCACCACCGCGGGGGAGTCGCACGGGCCGGGGCTCGTGGCGATCGTCGAGGGCATGCCGGCGGGCCTCGAGCTCGACCGCGAGGCGCTCGACCGCGACATGGCGAGGCGCCAGCTCGGCCATGGGCGCGGCGGCCGGATGAAGATCGAGACCGACACCGTCGAGGTCCGCTCCGGCGTCCGCCACGGCCGCACCCTCGGCAGCCCGATCGCCCTCCTCGTCGCCAACCGCGACTACAAGAACTGGGAGGAGCGGATGAACCCCTGGCCGGTCGAGGGGTTCGAGCCCGACGAGGTCCACCTGCCGCGGCCGGGCCATGCCGATCTGGTCGGCGCCCAGAAATACGGCCACTCGGACATCCGCAACATCCTCGAGCGGGCGAGCGCGCGCGAGACCGCGGCCCGCGTCGCCGCCGGGACGATCGCCCGCGCCTTCCTCGCCCGGCTCGGGGTGCAGATCCACAGCCATGTGCTGCAGATCGCCTCGGTGCGGGCCGCGGAGCGTCCCGACCTGAAGCCGGAGGACTTCGCCGCGGTTGACGAGGATCCGGTCCGCTGCCTCGACCCGGAGGCCAGCAAGGCGATGGTCGAGGAGATCAACCGCCTACGCAAGGCGAACGAGAGCCTCGGCGGCAGTCTCGAGGTCCTCGTCTTCGGCCTGGTGCCGGGGATCGGTTCCCACATCTCCTGGGAAGACCGCCTCGACGGGCGCCTCGCCGGCGCCGTCGCCTCGATCCAGTCGATCAAGGGCGTGGCGATTGGCGAAGCCTGGGATGTCGCCGGGCGCCCTGGCTCGGAGGCCCACGACGAGATCTTCTGGTCGGAGAAGGACGGCTACTTCCGCGAAACCAACCACGCCGGCGGCCTCGAGGGCGGGATGACCAACGGCCGGCCGCTCTCGGTGCGGGCGGCGATCAAGCCGATCTCGACCCTGACCAAGCCGCTGCGCTCGGTCGACACCGAGACCAAGCAGCCGGCGCAGGCGCTGCGCGAGCGCACCGACTCGACCGTGGTCCCGGCCGCCGCGATCGTCGCCGAGGCGATGGTCGCGCTGACCCTCGCCCGCGCCTACCGCGAGAAGTTCGGCGGCGACCACATCGACGACGTGGTCGGCGCGCTCGCGGCCTACAAGCAGCGAATCGACTTCCGGGGCTGAGCCGGGTGGCGAAGCCGGCGATCGTCTTCATCGGCTTCATGGGGGCCGGCAAGAGCACCGCGCTCGCGGCTGCCCGCAAGGCGGGCCTGGAGACGACCGAGATCGACGAGCTGATGGAACGCGAGCTCGGCAAGCCGATCCGGCAGGCCTTCGAAGAGGACGGAGAGGAGGCGTTCCGCGCCCGCGAGGCCGAGGTCGTCGGCTCGCTCCTGGAGAACGCCGACGGCGGCGCGATCGCCCTCGGCGGCGGCAGCATCCTCTCCGAGCGCATCCGCGAGGCCCTCGACCGCCACATCGTCGTCCTCCTGGAGATCGACGCCGCCGAGGCCTGGAAGCGCATCGAGGGAACCGAGCGGCCGCTGGCGACGAGCGAAGCCGACGTGGCGGGGTTGCTGGCGGAGCGGACGCCGTTCTACGAGGAGCTGGCCGATGCGGTGGTGCCGGTGGCCGACCGCGACGTGGTCGAGCGGGCGCTGCCGGCAATCCAGGCGCTGGAGGGGATGCCGGAGGGGACGAGGCTGCTGTGGGCGTCGAGCGCTTCGGGGGACTACCCGGTGTTCGTCGGGCGGGATCTGCTCGGAATTGAGTGGTGGCCGCTCCAGGGTCGACGTTTGTGCGTCACCGATGGCAACGTAAGCACTTATTCGAGCCGATTGAAATCACTTGGCAGCGTGATCGAGATCGCGCCCGGCGAGGAGTCGAAGACCCTCGATCAGGTGGGGGCGGTCATCCGTCGCCTGGCTCAGCAACAGATGACCCGTGAAGACCATGTGGTTGCACTGGGTGGCGGTGTGGTCGGTGACCTCGCCGGTTTCTGCGCGCACATCTACCAGCGTGGGGTGCCGGTAGTGCAGGTGCCGACCACCCTGGTTGCCCAGGTTGACTCCGCCTATGGAGGGAAGACCGGAGTTGACATCGACGAGCTGAAGAACTACGCCGGCGCCTACCAAATGCCATCGGCAGTTATTGCGGATACCTCGACGCTGGCGTCGCTGCCCAGGGAGCATTTGGCCGCGGGGTTCGTCGAGGTGATCAAGACCGGCCTCCTTGCGGGCGGGAGTCTCTGGGAAATGGTTTCCACTACTGACCCGCAATCCCAGCCGGACCACCTCGAGGAGCTGGTTTTCGCCTGCGCGCGCTACAAGTGTTCGGTGGTTTCCGCTGACGAGCGTGATGGGGGGCTGCGGCATGTCCTCAATCTCGGCCATACCGTGGGCCATGCGATCGAGGGGGTGTCTGGCTACTCCTATCTGCATGGGGAGGCCATCGGGCTAGGGCTGTTGGCATCCCTTCGACTCTCCGATGCCCCTGAGCTTCGCGACTTGGTGAAGGCGCTTCTCATTTGGCACGGACTGCCCACCACCCTCAAGCAGGATGTGAAGGCCGACGCCATTCTTAATGCCCTTCAGCGCGACAAGAAGCGCACCGCGGCCGGGGTCGGCTTCGTCCTCCTCTCCGAGCCGGGGAAACCCCGCACCGGCGAAATCGTCGACCCGGCTAAGGTCCGTGAAGCCGTGGAGGAGCTCTACTGATGCCATCCGTCTCCAACCGCGTCGCCGTCCTGCACGGGGTCAACTTCGACGTCCTCGAGCGGCGGGACCCGGCGATCTATGGCGGGCTCTCGCTGTCGCAGCTGGAGGCGGAGATCTCCGGCTGGGCGCACGAGCTGCAGCTGGAACCGATCTACTTCCAGACCAACTCCGAGGGTGAGTTCTGCGAATACCTGCACCGCTCGGTCGACCTGGCTGACGCGGTGATCCTCAACGCCGGCGCCTGGACCCATTACAGCCGCGCGATCGCCGATGCCCTGCAGCTGACCGGGCTGCCGGCGGTCGAGGTCCACCTCTCCGACGTCGAGGCCCGCGACGACTGGCGCAAGCTCTCGGTCTTCGACGGCCTCGTCCTCGCCAAGATCTCCGGCAAGGGTCCGGACGGCTACCGCGAGGCGCTGGAGCGGCTGGCGGGCGAGCTCGGCGTCGCCTCCTGATGCGGGGCCGCGGCGATCGTCTGGAGGGCCTGCTGGCCGAGCGTGAGCTCGACCGGATGCTGGTCACCGACCTCACCAACGTCCGCTACCTGACCGGCTTCACCGGCACCAACGGCGCCTGCGTCTGCGGGCCGGGGCTGCGCCTCTTCTTCACCGACTTCCGCTACACCGAGCGCGCCGCCGCCGAGGTCGAGGGCTGGGAAACGCTGACGATCGGCAACGACTGGCTGAAAGGGATCGCCGAGCACCTCGAGGGCCGGGCCGGCTTCGAGGACGACCAGATGGCCGTCCGGGTGCTGGAAAAACTGAAGGAGAAGATCCCCGAGGGCGTCGAGCTGGTCGCCGCCGGCGGCCGGGTCGAGGAGCTGCGGCGGGTCAAGGACGAGGGGGAGCTGGCGAAGATCGCCGAGGCTTCGAAGATGACCGACGAGGTCTGGGCCTGGGCCCTGGAACAGGGCTTTGCCGGGCGTCCCGAGCGCGAGGTCGCCCGCGCCACCGAAGCCCGCATCCGCGAGCTCGGCGCCGATCCCTCGTTCCCGGCGATCGTCGCCGCCGGCCCGAACGGCGCCCTGCCGCACGCCGAGCCCGGCGAGCGGGTGATCGGCAGCGGCGAGCTCGTCGTCTTCGACATGGGCGCCCAGCTCGACGGCTACTGCTCCGACGGCACCCGCACCTTCGCCACCGGCGAGCCGGGCGAGGAGGCGCGGGCGGTCTACGAGGTCGTACGGCTGGCCCAGCAGGCGGGGCTGGATGCGATCGCGGCCGGGGTCAAGGGCGAGGACGTCGACAGCGCCGCCCGCAAGGTGATCGACGACGCCGGCTACGGCGAGCACTTCGGCCACGCGCTCGGCCACGGGGTCGGGCTCGAGGTCCACGAGGGACCGCGGCTCGCGCAGCGCTCCGAGGACGTCCTCGCGCCGGGCGAAGTCGTCACCGTCGAGCCCGGCGTCTACCTGGCGGGCAAGCTGGGCGTCCGGATCGAGGACCTTGTCGTCGTCGCCGAGGACGGCCTGCGCAATCTCAGCTCACTGCCGAAAGAGCTGCAGCTCGTCGACTGAGCGACCGCGAAGCCGCGGCTAAACATTCAAATTCAAGCCCCTCCTCGGCGTGGTCGATGCCCGGGAATGGGCAAGAACCGGGACACGCTGGTCTCGATCCACGAGGAAGCGCGCCGCGAACGCCTCCTCGACATGGAGGACCGCGTGCGCCGCTACCGCTTCGCCTGCTTCGGCATCCTCGCCCTGGCTCTGGCGGTGGGCGGGGGAAGGTCCCTCGGCTACTGGTGGATCGCCCTGCTCGCTCTCGGGCTCGCCGGGTTCGCCGTCGCCGACCGCTTCATGCGCAGCAGCACCCGCCCGGCCCTCTGGGTCGCCGGCGCCTGGGCGGCTCTGCCGGCTCTGATCGCCGCCTCGGTGCTCGTCACCGGTGGCGCCGAAAGCCCCGTCCTGGTCTGGTTCGCCCTGCCCGCCGTCACCCTCGGCTTCCGCTTCGAGACGCGGGGGATGGTCGCCGGCACCGTCTACGTGATCGCGATGTTCCTGCTGGCGGCGATCGTCCCCGACCCGCAGGCGGCCTGGGAGGGGCGCCAGCTGCTGATCGCGATCGCCTCGGTGATCGTCAGCACCGTCATCCTCAGCGGCGCCCTGGTCGAATCCGATCGCGCCCACCGCCGCCGCTCGACCCTCGACCCGCTGACCGGCCTCTTCAACCGCAACGCGCTCGAGCAGCGACTCTCCGAGCTCGACGGCCAGCCCTGTGACCCCTTCGAGGGGCAGTCCCACGCCTTCCTCCTCTGCGACCTCGACCACTTCAAGCGGGTGAACGACCAGTTCGGCCACGCCGCCGGCGACGCCGTCCTCCAGGACGTTGCCTACACGATGCGGGCGACCCTGCGGGCCGGCGACTCGATCTACCGGGTCGGCGGCGAGGAGATCCTTGTGATGCTCCCCGGCGCCGGTCACGAAGATGCGCTCGAGATCGGCGAGAAGCTGCGACAGGCGGTGCGGGAGCGGCGCCCGGTCGGCGTCCCCGTCTCGCTCAGCATCGGCGTCGCCGTCGCCGAGCCCGGCGTCGTCGACACCGACGACCTGCTCGCCCGCGCCGACGCGGCGCTGTACGCGGCCAAGGCGCGGGGGCGCGACCTCGTCTATCTGGACGACTACGAGCCGGTGGGGGAGGGTGCCGGTATCCCTCTCCGGAATTGACCTCCCCTCCGCAGCGCTCCGGGGAGAACATGCTGCGCGCTCCGCGCGCATACATCAGATTGCATATCGCCGAACATTCCTCCGAGGGACACCGACACCCTCCCCTCGAGCGAGCTCCGGTTGCTCGCTGATCACCGAAGCCGAAGTACGGCTACGCCCGCGCGGCGAAGGCTTAGCGGCTCAGGTCCCAGTCACTGCTCAACCGCTCACCAAAGGCCGCGAGCAGCTTCACCACTGCCTCGACGTCGGCGAGGTCGACCATCTCGACCGGCGAGTGCATGTAGCGGAGCGGGATCGAGACGAGGCCGGTGGGGATGCCGGCGCGGGAGATCTGGAGGACGTCGGCGTCGGTGCTGGTGCCGCGGCCGCTGGCGCTGATCGAGTAGTCGATCCCCTCCGCCTCGGCGGTCTCGACGAGGAGCTCGAAGACCTTGGGCGAGAGGGTGGAGCCGCGGCCGATCGCCGGGCCGGAGCCGAAGGGGTGGCTGCCGATCTCCTTCTCGTCGACCCCCGGCGCGTCGGTGGCGTGGGTGACGTCGACGGCGATCGCGATGTCGGGGCGGACCTGGAAGGCGGCGGTGCGGGCGCCGAAAAGGCCGATCTCCTCCTGCACGGCCGCGACGGCGGCGAAGGAGCCGCCCGGGCCTTTGCCCTCGGCGCAGCGGCGCAGGCTCTCCAGCGCCACGTAGGCGCCGAGGCGGTTGTCCATCGCCCGGGAGACGAGGCGCTCGCCGGCCACCGGCATCGGCTCGGCGGCGATCACGACCGGATCGCCGACCCGGACCAGGGCCTCGGCCTCCTCACGGTCGGAGGCGCCGATGTCGATGTGCATGCCCTTCAGCTCGACGACCTTTTTGCGCTGGTCGGCCTCCAGCAGGTGGATCGGCTTGCGCCCGGCGACGCCGGGAACGAGGCCGTCCTTGCCGCGGACCTCGACCCGCTGGCCGACCAGGATCTGCGGGTCCCAGCCGCCGACCGGCGCGAACCAGAGGAATCCCTTCTCATCGATGTGGGTGATGATCAGCCCGATCTCGTCGATGTGGCCGACCACCGCGAGCAGCGGCGAGGCATCGCCGACGCGGGCGATCGTCGAGCCGATGCCGTCGGTGCTGACGTCGGCGAAGGAGGCGGCCTCGCGCCAGACCTCGGCCGCCGGTCCCTCGTATCCGGAGGGCGCGCCGGCGCGGAGAAGTTTGTCTAGAAGGACTGGAGTGCTCAAAAGGTTCGGGGAGTATGCCTAAGAATGCGCCGCGCTTGCTTCGCGGCGGAGCTCGGAGCGCCGGCTGCCGTACCTGCGGTGCTCGGAGACGATTAGAGCCCACATCAATACGACGGCGAGCGCCAGGGAGATCAGCGCCGCCATCGAGGTCGCGACCGGGATCAGGAAGAGCAGGACGATTGCCAGTCCGAGGCGCCTGCGGTTGATGCTGTGGACGTGCCGGTAGCGGAAGGCGACCAGGCCCAACAGGTAGACCGCAAGGCCCCCGAGCAGGGCGAAGGCGGGGACGTCGTGCAGGTGCTCGCCGGTGTGACCGATCGTCACCTTCAGCCCGAAGGCCATGAGGACGATGCCGGCGCCCATCAGCAGGTGGATGTAGGAGTAGGAGTCGCGGGCGAGCTCGTTCTGCTCCCGCCCGACTTCGGCTTCAGCGAGGCGACGGGCCGAGATCAGGGCGACGACGTCGAAGTAGGTCCACCACAGCGCGGCGGTGAGGAACATGCCGAGCACGGCAGCGGTGCCGATCCCGAGGTCGAGGGCGCCGGAGGCACCGACGCCGATCGCGACGATCGACTCGCCGAGGGCGATGATGATGATCAACCCGTGGCGCTCGGCGAAGTGACCGGGGACGAGCTTCCAGCCGTCGGCGCCGAAGAAGTATGGCCCGGCCATGTCGAAGAAGATCGCCAGCGCCCAGAGCGCTCCCTGGGCGAAGCCGTCGAAGAGCGAGGCGACGACGAGGATGCCGACCGCGATCGCGGTGCTTACCGCAAGCCCGATCACCGAGCGGCGCAGATCCTGGTCGTCGGCCCCGGCGAGCCAGAAGAGGAGGATGTGGGCGCCGCGGTAGACGCCGATCGCCAGCGCGAAGGTGAGGCCGAGGTTGCCGAACGCCTCCTGGACGCAGAGCGAGACGACCAGCATCGCCGCCATCGCGCCGAAGATGACCAGGCGGACGACGCCCTCCTCGGGGTCGATGACGCTGGTCAGCCAGGAGTAGCCGACCCAGGCCCACCAGAGGACGCCGAGGATCAGCAGGCCCTGGGCGAGTCCCGACCAGGTCTGGTCGTGCGACATCAGCGCCGTGCACTGGGTGATCCCGAGGACGAAGACGAGGTCGAAGAAGAGCTCCAGCGGCGTCACCCGCTCGCCTTCGCGGCGGACGGCGCCGAGGCGGTGGTGCGGTTCCGGCGATCCCTCCAAGTCGCCCATCGTTGCAGTCCAATCGGTTAGCGTGGCCTGGGATGGCGCGCGGAAAGCGGGTTGCACTGGTGACGGGAGCTTCGACCGGGATTGGGAAGGCGACGGCGATCCGCCTTGCCCGCGATCCGGGGGTCGAGCTGGTTCTAGTCGCCCGCCGCGAGGAGCTGCTGCGCGAGCTCGCCTCCTCGCTGCCGTGCCGCGCCACCTGGGTTGCCGTCGACCTCACCGACGCCGAGGCCCCGCAGCGGGTCCGCTCCCACCTCGAGGCCGAGCACGCCGGCGCCCTGCATCTGCTGGTCAACAACGCCGGCGCCGCCTGGCGCGGCAGCTTCGCCGAGGGCGGCTACGAGAACGTCCACCGCCACATGGAGCTCAACTTCGACGCGGTCGTGCGGCTGACCGAGGCGCTGCTGCCGCTGCTGCGGGCCTCGGCGCCGAGCGCGCTCGTCAACGTCGCGAGCACCGCCGGGCGGGTCGCCCGCGCCCGGACCGGCGCCTACAGCGCCAGCAAGTTCGCCCTGATCGGCTGGACCGACGCCCTCCACGCGGAGGAGAAGGCGAGCGGCGTCCACGTCGGCATGGTGCTGCCCGGCTTCGTCCGCACCGAGGGTTTCCCCGCCACCGAGCTGCGCGAGAAAGCGCTGACCCGCTGGATCGTCTCCGAGCCGGAGAAGGTCGCCGAGGCGATCTACGCATGCGGGCCGGGGGGTAAGGCCGAGCGCTACGTGCCCCGGCCCTACGGCATCGCCGCGGCGCTACGGATCCTCTCTCCGTCACTGGTCCGCCGCGTCCTCGGCGGCGGCGCGGCGGCCGGCCTCACCACCAGCACCGCCGGCGATCGGGACGAGGGCACGGGGGCAGGCTGATGCCCCTCTACGCCGACGTCATCGTCGCGCTGGCCCTGGTGGTGGTCGCCGTCGTCGCCACCATCTCGACGAAAAGGGTGCGCCTGGTCAACCGTCGCTTCCGCATGTTCGACGAAATCTCCCGGGTCGCCGACGAAGGCAGCACCCTGGACGAGACGCTCGAGGCGATCGCGGGAATCCTCGTCCCGGAGATGGGAGACATCTGCGCGATCGACGTGATCGAGGACGATCGGGTGCGGCGGGCGGCACTGCGGGTGGACGGCCCCGACGCCGACGAGCTCGCCGCGCGTCTCAAGGAGCGCGGCCCACGCCTGCAGACGCAGGTCGCGAGCGACGCCAGCCGCGGGCGCCAGGAGCCGCTCCGCTTCGAGTTCCGCAACGACGAGGATCTGCGCGAGTTCGCCGAGGACGACGAGGATTTCGAGTTTCTCCGCAGGCTCGGAACCCGCTCCGGGGTGACCGTCGAGCTCCGTGCGCGGGGCCGGCCCACCGGGGTGTTGACGATCAGCGTCGGGCCCTCGGGCCGGTTCTTCGACGACTCCGACGTCCACTTCGTCACCATTCTCGCCGGCCGCGTCGCCCTCGCCCTCGACAACGCCGGCCTCTTCTCCGACCTCGAGCGGGCGGAGAGCGAACGGGCGGAGATCGCCGAGACCCTCCAGCGCGGTCTGCTGCCGCCGCCGCTGCCCCACATCCCCGGCTGGTCGGTGGCGGCGACCTACCGACCGGCGGGCGCCGAAAACGAGCTCGGCGGTGACTTCTACGACGCCTTCCGCATCTCCGGCGGCTGGATGGTGGTGATCGGCGACGTCACCGGCCGCGGCGCCAAAGCCGCCGCTGTCACGGCTCACGCCCGCTACACGCTGCGGACCGCCGCGGCGCTGACGGGGGACCCGGTGATCGCCCTGCGGACCCTCAACCGCGAGTTGCTCGCGCGCCAGGGCGCGGCCCTCTGCAGCGTCGCCGCGATGGCCGTTTCCGAAAACCCATCTGAGCCGGTACGGCTGGCGGTCGCCGGGCACCCGCCGCCGCTCCTCGTCGACGGTGACTCGGTCACCGAGGCGGGGTCGCCCGGTCCGGTCCTCGGCGCCTTCACCGACGAGGTCTGGGCTTTGGAGGCGACTGCGGTCGCCTCCGGCCAGCAGCTGGTCGTCGTCACCGACGGCGTCACCGAGTCCGCCGGGGCGGACGGCCGTTTCGGCGAGGAGCGCCTGCGCGAGCAGTTGACAGGGCTGAGCAGCCCGGCGATCGCCGCCCAGCGGATCGAGGCCGCCCTGCACGAGTTCGCCGGCGGCACCCTCGACGACGACGCCGCGATCCTCGCCATTGCCCCCGCCACCGCCGACGTCGAGCCCGCGCCGGAGCGCGAGCGGGAGCTGGTCGAGAGGCTCTACGCAGCCTTCAACCGCCGCGACACCGAGGAGATCGTCGCCCTCTGTGACGAGGAAATGGACTTCTTCCCGGTCGGCACGGCGGAGCAGATCGGCCGCGAGGCGCCCTACATCGGCCCCAGCGGCCTCAGCGAGTACCTACGCGACGTCGAAAAAGCCTGGGACGAGCTCCTGATCACCCCGAGCGTGGTCGAGCACCGCGGCAACTCCCTCCTCGTCCGCGGCCGCGTCTACGCCCGCAGTCGCCCCCTCGGCATCCGCGACGTCCCGGTCGCCTGGATCTGGGACCTCAACGGCGACCGCTTCATCCGCGGCGAGGTCTTCCGTGACCCCGAGGAAGCCCTCAAGCGCCTCACCGCCTCTCCCTGAAGACGTCGAGGCGCAGAACGAGAACGAGGGCCATTATCGGCCCTCGCCCTCGCTTCATTTATTTCTCCTTCGACGGGGCAACGCGCGCTGCTGGCGTTTCCCGTCGCGACCCGCAATGCGGGCACCCTCCATCCGCTTCGGCGTTGATGACGCCGGGCGGACGAGCGCGGAATTTCAGGCGTAACGATGGTGCCTTGATCTCCCCTTCGACCTCGGCGCCTTGCCGTAGCGCCATTCGGCACAGCGCAAAAACTACGGCTACAGCACCTGCGAAGAAGAGGGCTAAGCCGATCGCAAGCCAAATGCTTGCGCCGGCTCCCATTTCCTACGCCTCCTTGTGGTTCCTCGTCATAATTTCTATGTCTCTCCGATCCGCCCGGTCTGGATTCCTCCGGGCATAGAACAAGGCTAATGTCGGGAACGGCTCTACTCACCCCTTTCGACCAGCGACTGCATAGAGTCTCTTCTCATCTTTCACTCAACCGGCCAATTAGCAGGGGAAAAACCTTGATCTCCACGAACCAGTTCAAGAACGGCACTCACATCGAGATCGACGGCAAGATCTGGAAGATCCTCGAGTTCCAGCATGTGAAGCCGGGCAAGGGCGGGGCCTTTGTGCGGACCAAGCTGCGGCGGATCGAGGATGGGTCGGTGATCGACAAAACCTTCAGGGCGGGGGAGAAGTTCCGCCCGGTGCGGACCGAATCGAAAAAGATGCAGTACCTGTATGACTCGGGTGAGGCCGCCGTGTTCATGGACTCGCAGGACTACGACCAGCTCGAGATCCCGAAGGACTCGCTCGGGGACTCGATGCAGTGGGTGCTGCCGAACGCGGAGGTCGACGTCCTCTTCGTCGACGAACAGCCGAGCGACGTTCAGGTGCCGAGCGCGATCGAGATGAAGGTTACCCAGACCGACCCGGGCCTCAAAGGCGACACCGCCTCCGGCGGCGGCAACAAGCCGGCGACCCTGGAGTCCGGCGTCATCGTCCAGGTCCCGCTCTTCATCGAGGAGGGCGAATCGGTCCGGGTCGACACGCGCAGCGGCGAGTACATCTCCCGCGCCTGATCGCTCCGCGGTCGAGCGCTGACAGAATGCGTCTATGCGTAGGTCCGACCAGCGGCGGGACGCCGTCTTCGCCAACTACCAACGGGACGTGACCGGCCATCCGCTCGCCGAGCTGCTGGGCGAGGCGCGGCCGCTGACGCGGGAGCTGGCCGAGGGCGTCGACACGCACCGCGAAGAGCTCGATGACATCATCGCCGCCCACGCCAAGGGGTGGACCGTCGACCGGATCGCCCCCCTGGACATGAACGTGATGCGGACCGCCCTCTTCGAGATGGAATTCACCGACACCCCGCCCGAGGTCGCGATCGACGAGGCGGTGGAAATCGCCAAGGAGTACTGCGGCGCCGACGCACCGAAATTCGTCAACGGCATCCTCGGCGCCGTGGCGCGCGAGCGGGAGCCCGCCAAATGAGCGTCCGCCTGCGCGAGATCGCCGAGCGCCTGCGCGAGATCACCTCGCAGCTGCAGAGCGAGGAGGTGGCCGACGACGTCGCGGCGCAGCTCGCCGCCGAGGCCGCCGAGCTCAGCGCCGAGGCGGTCGAGGAGGCCAACCGCGAGGCGCGAGCGCAGGCGAGCGCCGAGAGCAGTTGAGCTACCCCGAGGACCTGCGCGCGCTGGTCGACCGTGCGCTCGAGGAACTGACGTTCTCGGCGGCCGAGCCGACCGCCGGTCTCGAGGAAGCGATGCGGTACTCGCTGCTCGCCGGCGGCAAGCGGGTGCGTCCCGTCCTCGCCCTCGCCACCGCCCGCGCCTTCGGCGCCGAGCCGGAGCGCTTCCTCCCGGTCGCCTGCGCGATCGAGCTGATCCACACCTACTCGTTGATCCACGACGACCTTCCCGCGATGGACGACGACGAGCTGCGCCGCGGCCTGCCGACCTCGCACGTGAAGTTCGGCGAGGACGTCGCGATCCTCGCCGGCGACGGCCTCTTCGCCGAGGCGATGCGGGTCTTCTGCGAGCAGCCCGGTGACCCGGCGCGGGTGCTGGCGGCGCTGCGGGAGCTGGCCGGCGCGACCGGGGTCGACGGCATGGTCGGGGGCCAGTACGTCGACGTGATCGGGGCCGAGTCCGACGCCGAGGGCCTGCGCGCCCTGCACGCGCTGAAGACGGGCCGGCTGATCGCCGCCAGCGTCAACGTCGTGCTTCTGCTCGAGGGAGCCGCCGAACCTGAGACAATGCCCTATCGCCGTTTCGCCGAGGAGCTGGGCGTGTTGTTCCAGATCGTCGACGACATCCTCGACGTCACCGAGTCCGACGAGCAGCTCGGAAAGCCACATGGAAGCGACGAGAGACATGGCAAACTCACCTACGTCAGCCTTTTCGGTCTCGACCGGGCCCGTGAGCTGGCGGCGGAGTCCCACGCCAAGGCGACCGCGGCTCTGGCCGAGGCCGGCGGCGAGACCGAGGATCTGAGGCGCGTGGCCGACTACATCTTCACGAGGAACGAATGAGCGAACAGCCCCCCACCCAGGGCAACGAAGACAAACAAGATCAGATCGAGGAGCCGCTGCTGCCGGGGATCGACGGCCCCGAGGACCTGCACGCCCTCGACGACGCCCAGCTGCAGCAGGTCGCGCAGGAGATGCGCACCTACATCATCGACACGATCGGCGAGATCGGCGGCCACTTCGGCGCCAACCTCGGCACCTGCGAGCTCGCCGTCGCCCTCCACAGCCTGCTCGACTCGCCCCGCGACAAGGTCCTCTGGGACGTCGGCCACCAGGCCTACCCGCACAAGATCCTCACCGGCCGGCGCGACCAGCTCTCGACGATCCGCCAGTACGACGGCCTCGCCCCGTTCTGCTCGGTCTTCGAGTCCGAGCACGACATCATGGGAGCGGGCCACGCCTCGACCTCGATCGGTTACGCGGTCGGGCTGAAGGAGGCGATGCGGAAGGGGATCGGAACCGACGGCAAAGTCGCCGCGGTGATCGGCGACGGCGCCCTCACCGGCGGCGTCGCCTACGAGGCCATGCACGCGGCGGGCGGCATGCAGACCCCGATCGTGATCGTCCTCAACGACAACGGGATGTCGATCTCTCCGAACGTCGGCGCGCTCTCCCGCTACTTCAACCGCATCCGCCTCAACCCGCGCCTCTGGCACGCCCGTGAGGGGGTCGAGGACCGGCTGACCAAGCTGCCGCTGGGGATGGGCAGGCGGATCGAGCGGCTCGGCCCGGAGATCAAGGCGGCGATCAAGGCCTACTGGGCGCCCGGCCTCTTCTTCGAGGAGCTCGACCTCGCCTACATGGGGGTGATCGACGGCCACGACGTCCACGCCCTGCGGGAGGCGCTGACCGAGGCCTTCGACGCCGACCGTCCCGTCGTCGTCCACATCCACACGGTCAAGGGCAAGGGCTTCGCGCCGGCCGAAGAAGGTGGGCTGGAGTCGATGGAGGAGTGGCACGCGGCGAAGCCGAAGTCGATCGTCAACGGCGAACCGGCGAGCGCGCCGAAGCCGGTGCCGGTGACCGAAACCGACTCGCCCGAGGGGATCGAGGTCCTGGAGAAGCCGCCCGCCGCGGGCTCGCCGCCCCAGTACACGAAGGTTTTCGCCGAGGCGATCGTCGCCGAGGCCAGGGCGGACGAGCGGGTGATCGGGATCACCGCGGCGATGGCGGGGGGGACCGGGCTGCAGAAGCTCTGCGACGAGATGCCCGAGCAGTACTACGACGTCGGCATCGCCGAGCAGAACGCGGTCCTGCTCGCCAGCGGCCTCGCCCTGCAGGGGGCGAAGCCCGTCTGCGCGATCTACTCGACCTTCCTCCAGCGCGCCTTCGACCAGATCGTCCACGACGTCTGCCTGCAGGACCTCGACGTCACCTTCGCGATGGACCGCGCCGGCCTTGTCGGCGACGACGGGCCGACCCACCACGGCGCCTTCGACGTCTCCTACTTCCGCCCGATCCCGAACGTGGTCGTGATGGCGCCGCGCGACGAGGCGATGCTGGTCCACATGCTTCACACCGCAATCGCCTACGACGGGCCGACGGCGCTGCGCTACCCGCGCGGCACGGCCGAGGGGACGCCGCTGCCGGCGAAGCCCGAGCTGGTCCCGATCGGCAAAGGCGAGGTCCTGACCGAGGGCGAGAAGGTGGCGCTGCTCGGCTACGGCTACGGGGTCACGGTCGCCCGGGAGGCGGCCGAGATCCTCGGCAAGCACGGGCTGCAGGTGACCGTCGCCGACGCGCGCTTCGCGAAGCCGATCGACGCGGACCTGGCCGAGAGCCTCGCCCGCGAGCACGAGCTGCTGGTGACGATCGAGGAGAACGTGCTGCCGGGGGGCTTCGGCTCGGCCGTGCTCGAGCAGCTCGAGGACGCCTTCGCAGAGGCGCCTGGGGAGCGGGCGCGGGTGCTGCGGGTCGGCCTTCCGGACTCCTACGTCACCCATGGCAAGCCGGCGCTGCTGCGGGCCGAGGTCGGCCTCACCGGCGAGTCGGTCGCTGATCGCGTGCTCAGCTCGCTGCCCAGTGCGCAGCCCGCGCTGACCTAATCAGCCGTCGCCTGACCTAATCAATTTTGACGATTGATTCAAATGGCGCAATCGATTAGCCTGCGCCAGTCTCTTCGGTGAAACGGAGGAGCCGGCAGTCAAGAAGCCAGCGCTTCTGGGGGAAAACACCAAGGGGAGGAGAGGCGCGCATCTCTATATGTGTGGATCCGCTTGGGGAATCGGATCTCTCGCGCCCGCCTCATCGGCCGGGGCGCGAGGCGCGCTTGCCTGAGGACGGCGCCCGGAGAAGTTGATGCTTGCTTTGGCGGCTTCGCCAGAGGAGACTCCGGGCGTGCCAGGCGAGCCTCCCGAGACCGACGGCAAGGCAGCGCGGCGCCAGGCGCCGCGCTCTGGTCACGGGGAATGGGAGGCGCCGGATCGGGACGTGCTGGCGATTCTGGCTGCCCAGGACGAGTCCCGGGTCTCCGAGCTGGTGCCGCTGCGCTACGGGCGCATGCTGGCCTCGCCGTTCGCCTTCTACCGCGGGGCCGCAGCAGTGATGGCCGCCGACCTCGCGCCGACGCCGGTCTCCGGCCTGCGGGCCCAGCTCTGCGGCGACGCGCACCTCTCGAACTTCGGCGTCTTCTCCGCTCCCGACCGCCGGCTGGTCTTCGACTGCAACGACTTCGACGAGACGCTGCCCGGCCCCTTCGAGTGGGACCTGAAGCGGCTCGCCGCCAGCGTCGTCGTCGCCGGCCGGGACCGGGAGCTCGGCCGGCGGGCGCGGCGCAAGGCGGTGCTCGCCACGGTGGCCGGCTACCGGGACTCGATGCGGCGCTTCGCCGCGCTCGGCAACCTCGACGTCTGGTACTCGCGCATCGACGTCGAAGCGACCCTGGGCGACCTCCGCGCGCGCCTCGACAAGGGCCGGTTCCAACAGATCGAGCGCGGCCTCGAGAAGGCCCGCTCGAAGGACAGCCACCGCGCCTTCCGCAAGCTGACCGAGGAACGGGACGGCGAGCTGCGGATCGTCAGCGAACCGCCCCTGATCACCCCGGTGGAGGAGTTGACCGACCGGGTCGACGTCGAGGGGCAGCTGGAGGCGGTGGTGGGCACCTACGGCGAGTCGCTCGCCGCCGACCGGCGCCACCTCCTCGCCTCCTACCGCTACGCGCACGCGGCGCGGAAGGTGGTCGGGGTCGGGAGCGTCGGCACCCGCGCCTGGATCGTGCTCCTGCTCGGCCGCGAGGGCGGCGACCCGCTCTTCCTCCAGGCCAAGGAGGCGGGCTCCTCGGTCCTCGAGCCCTACGTCGGGGCGAGCGCCTACCGCCATCACGGCCGCCGGGTGGTCGAGGGCCAGCGGCTGATGCAGGCGGCGAGCGACATCTTCCTCGGGTGGGTCACGGTCGAGGGGATCGACGGCGAGCCGCGCACCTTCTACGTGCGCCAGCTCTGGGACGGCAAGGGCTCGGCCGATCTGACCCGGATGTCGGCCGAGGACCTCGGCGCCTACGGCGGCCTCTGCGGCGAAGCGCTGGCGCGGGCGCACGCCCGCTCGGGCGACCGGGTGGGGATCGCCGCCTACCTCGGTCGCAGCGACGTCTTCGACCAGGCACTGGCCGAGTTCGCCGAGCGCTACGCCGACCAGAACGAGCGCGACTACGAGCGCATGACCGAGGCGGCGGCAAGCGGTGAGATCACGGTGGAGCAGGACGCTCGATGAGCTTGAAGACCCTGCGGCGGGGCGCCCTCGTCCTCCTGCTCGACGCCGCGATCCTGATGCTGCTTTCGGAGATCCTCGACGGCTTCGTCCTCGACGGCGCCGCGACCGCGCTGGGGGCTGCGGCGCTGATCGGCCTCCTCAACGCCCTCGTCTGGCCGGCGCTGGCCCGCTTCGCCCTGCCGCTGACGGTCCTCACCCTCGGCCTCGGCGCCCTGCTCCTCAACGGCATCCTGGTGACGGTGGCGATCGACCTGCTCCCGGGCGCCCACATCCGCGGCGTCTTCGAGGGGACCGTGATCACGATCGTGATCGCCGGCGTGACGGCGGCGGTGTACGCGCTGTTGGCGATCGACGAGGACCACTCCTGGCACCGGCAGGTGGTGCGCCGCCAGGCGCGGCGGCGCAAGCAGGTTG
>Ga0207677_10000384_pt1 | contig 30510 bp, 23 predicted proteins | sample KBSMisM42_FD_184311 | JGI IMG/M metagenome (GOLD analysis project Ga0207677, IMG submission 184311) | Miscanthus rhizosphere microbial communities from Kellogg Biological Station, Michigan, USA - KBS Miscanthus M4-2 (SPAdes) (version 2) | ecosystem: Host-associated > Plants > Roots >...
TGAAAGGCGGACCTCCAGTGTGTGCCTCGACGCGTCGGCTAGCGGGCGGCTCGCCTCGACCGCGCGCTGGACCGCAGCATTGATCTCGATCGGCTCCTTGCGCAACGCGATCTTGCCGCTGCTGATCCGGCCGACGTCGAGCAGGTCATCGACCAGCCGGGTCAACTGGGTCAGTTGCCGGTCGATGACGCTGCGCGCCCATTCCAGCCTGGAATCGCCGTTCGCCTGGATGCGCATCAGGTCGAGCGCATTGCGGATCGGCGCCAGCGGATTGCGCAGCTCGTGGCCTAGCATCGCGAGAAATTCGTTCATCTTGCGCTCGCTCTCCTCCAGCGCCACGACGCGTCTGCGCTCGGTCATGTCGCGAGTCACTTTGGCAAAACCGCGCAACTTGCCGTTGGAATCGAACAGCGCGGTGATGATGACGTTGGCCCAGAACGCGCTCCCGTCCTTGCGCAGCCGCCAGCCTTCGTCCTCGAAGCGGCCGACGCGCGCGGCGACTTCCAGCTCCATCTGCGGGAATCTGGCGTCGATTGCTTCCTGCGGGTAGAAGCGCGAAAAATGTTCGCCGATGATTTCCTCGGCCTTGTAGCCCTTGATGGCTTCGGCCCCCTCGTTCCAGGTCGCGATCCTGCCCTCCGGATCGAGCATGAACACGGCGTAATCCCGGATACCGCCGACCAGCAGACGAAATTTTTCCTCGCTGCGCCGGAGTTCGTCCTCGAGCTTGGTGCGCACGACGATATCCTGCCGCAATGACTGATTTGCCTGCTCGAGCTCCTGCGTCCGAAGGCTCACGCGCAGCTCGAGGTCGTCGCGCGCCTGTTGCAGGGCCTCCCTCGCCCGCCGGCGTTGACCGACGACGGCGCTCAGCACCAGTCCGGTGACGGCGACAATACTGACGAACGCGAGCAGGAGCAGCAGCGACGCATTGACCGAGGACGACGCGAACGGGCCGCGGCCGACAATCGTGTAGACGATCGCTATCGCGCATAAGGCGGTGATCGCGGCCGACACTTCGAGCTGCTCGAAGCGCAACGCGGCCCAGATGATCAGCGGAAAGGTAAGCAGCAGCAGCGCGGGTGAGATACCGAGGGAGGTCGTGCCGCTGCCGAAAAAGATATAGCCGGCGGCGGCCAGCACCACCGCGAACAGGGTTGCCTCGATCTTTTTCGAGCTCGACACGCGTCGCGAGGGGCGCGCCGTCCAGAACAGGATCAGCGGCGCGAACACGATGATGCCGGTCAGGTCGCCCTGCCACCACGTCCACCAGTTGATGGCGAAGTCGGCCAGCGGCTTCGCGCCGACGAGCGCGATGGCACTGACGCCGATGGTCGCCGCCACTGTCGCCCCAACCGCGGCCGCCGCGACGAATTTGAACACGTCCTCGCCGCTTTCGAAGCGAGTCGGAATGCCGATCAAACGCCGGATCAGCGCCGCCGCCACCAACGCCTCGAGCGCATTGCCGGTGCCGAGCAGCAAGGCCGCGACACCGGAAGCCTGAACAGCCAGGTTGGCCAGCGCCGCACCCAGCCAGACTCCCGGCCACATGCGGTTGCCGGCCAGCAGTACCGCCGCTACTGCAACGCCCGAGGGCGGCCATACAGCGGTGGCGTACCCCGGCGGAATCGCCAGGAGGAGCGAAATCTTGGCGGCCGCGAAGTAGAGGACGGCGAGCACGCCGACTTGCACGGCGTAGCGAAACGGTCGTTCCGAAATCGCGATTTGGTGCACCCTCCATTCCTCCTGTGAATGAAGTCCCTCGAGCCGATCGATTGTAGCGTGCGCTGCGGATTTTGGATGCGGGCGTCGAGAACGGCATGCGTAGGACAATCGCCTACATCGGTCGAGCCTTTCCGTCGATGCTGGTGTGCGACCTTGCCGCCGGCGAGCCGCAGCGTTTAGGCGATAATGCGTGGGCCCCACTTTTTTTGCCCGGCCACCGCTGCCCCGACGCAAACCGATGGATCTTGATTATTCGGCCGACGAACGCGCGTTTCGCGACCACGTACGCGGGTGGCTGCGCGCGAATCTGCCGGCGCCGATGCGCGACAAGGTCGTGCGCTATGCACCGCTCGACCGAGATGACCTCCTCGGCTGGCACCGCATCCTGGCCGGCCAGGGGTGGATCGCCCCTTCCTGGCCGCGCGAATGGGGCGGCACCGGCTGGAACGTCGTGCAGCGCTATATCTTCGAGGAGGAATGCGGTTACGCCGGCGCGCCGCCGCTGATTCCGTTCGGGCTGGCGATGTGCGCGCCGGTACTCCTCGAATTCGGCAGCGATGCGCAGAAGCGGCGCTTTTTGCCGCGCATCTACCGTGGCGACGATGTCTGGTGCCAGGGCTATTCGGAGCCAGGCTCGGGCTCGGACCTCGCTTCGCTGCGCACCTCCGCCGTGCGGCGCGACGATCGCTACATCGTCAACGGCCAGAAAACCTGGACGACGATCGCGCATCTGGCCGACTGGATCTTTTGCCTGGTTCGCACAGACGCTGCGATCGAGCGCAAGCAGGAGGGCATCTCGTTCCTGCTGATCGACATGAAGACCCGCGGTATCACCGTGCGGCCCTTGCCGCTGATGGACGGCCGGCACGAAGTCAACGAAGTGTTCTTCGACGACGTCGAAGTGCCTATCGAAAACCGCGTCCACGACGAGGGCAAGGGCTGGACCGTCGCCAAGTACCTGCTCGGGCACGAGCGGATGAACACGGCACGCATCGGCACGTCCAAGCGCGAGCTCGAGCGACTGAAAGCATTCGCCGCCGCGCAGTCGAAAAACGGCGCGCCGCTCACCGACGATCCGCGCTTTCGCGACAAGCTGTCGCGCGTCGAAATCGAATTGATGGCGCTGGCGATCACCAACCTCCGTTTTCTCGATCAGCTGCGCGGCGGCCGCGTGCCGGGCGCCGAGGTCTCGATGCTCAAGATCAAGGGGACCGAGATCCAGCAGGCGCTGACCGAACTGATGCTCGAAGCCGGCGGCCCGCTCGCGCAAGTGCTGGGCCCGGCCGACCCGGTCGACATCGGTGCGCCGAACGACGACTTCCTGGCCGCGCTTGCGCCGCGCTACTGCAATATGCGCAAGACGACCATCTACGCGGGCTCGAACGAAATCCAGCGCAATATCATCGCCCGGCACGCGCTCGGGCTCTGAACGGCGATGAACCTCGATCCCAGCGAAGAACAACGGCTGCTCGCCGCCTCGATCGAGCGTTTTGTCGAGCGCGACTATGCGTTCGAAACCCGCCGCAGGATCGTGGCGTCGTCCGACGGATACAGCCAGGACGTCTGGCGCACGATGGCGGAGCTCGGCCTCCTCGGACTGCCGCTTCCCGCCGCCTATGGCGGCTTCGGCGGCGGCGCGATGGATACGGTGAGCCTGATGGAGGCGATCGGCGGCGCGCTGATCGTCGAGCCGTGGCTCGCGACCGTCGCGCTGGGCGCGCAATTGATCGCGCGCGGCGAGAACGACACACTGCGCGAGCTACGCGATGAGCAGCGGCGGCGCATTCTGCCCGCCGTCGCGGAAGGGAGACTCAAGCTCGCCTTCGCCCACGCCGAAGCCGCTGCACGCCATACGCTCGCCCATGTCGCCACGCGGGCGCGCGCGAATGACGGTGGCTACCTGATCTCGGGCGTCAAGCGCGCGATCCCACAGGGCGCCTGCGCGGATCTGCTGGTCGTGTCGGCTCGGACCGATGGCGACGACAGCGATGTTGAAGGCTTGAGCCTGTTTGTCGTCGAGCGCGATGCGCCCGGCGTCGCCTTCACCGCGCTGCGCATGCTCGACGGCACGCGCGCGGCGGACGTCTCCTTCGACGAGGTCAGAGTCCCGGCGCAGGCGTTGATCGGCGCGCCCGATCGAGCCTTGCCGCTGATCGAGGAAGTTGTCGATTTCGCGACCGCACTGGTCTGCGCCGAAGCGGTTGGCGCGATCAAGTCCGCCAACGACGCGACGCTCGAGTACCTGAAGACCCGCAAGCAATTCGGCGTAGCGATCGGATCGTTCCAGGCGCTGCAGCACCGGATGGTCGACCTGGCGATCGAATACGAGCAGGCCAAATCGATTGCGCTGCTCGCGTGCTCGGCGGTCGACACCGGGCATGATGCGGCAGCACGGTCGCGCACCGTCTCCGCCGCCAAGGCAAGGATCGCCGATGCCTGCCGCAAGGTCAGCCAGGAATCGATCCAGCTGCACGGGGGCATGGGCATGAGCGACGAGGTCAAGATCAGTCACACCTTCCGGCGCCTGACCGCGATCGCGCAGCAGTTCGGCGACGCCGATCACCATCTTGCGCGATTTGCCGCGCTTTCCTGACGTTCAGACTTCCAGCCACTCCTTGCGCACTGCGTGACTGGCGCGGAGAGCGGACGCGTCGCCTTCGAACACGATGCGCCCCTGCCCCATCACGTACAGCCGGTGCGAGATCGCAAGGGCGATCGTCAGCTTTTGCTCGATCAGCAATATCGCCACCCCGCGCGCGGCAATCTGATCGAGCAGCCGGCGGACCTGCTCGACCAGCCGCGGCGCTAGCCCTTCGGTCGGCTCGTCGACCATGATCAGGTCCGGGTCGCCCATCAGCGTCCGGCAGATCGTCAGCATTTGCTGCTCGCCGCCCGAGAGCACGCCGCCGGGTGCGTCGATGCGCGCGCGCAGCATCGGAAACATCGTCAGCACATCGTCGAACGACCAGCGGCCGGTCGCGCGCGAGGACTTCATGCCGAGCAGCAGATTTTCTCGCACCGACAGCGCCGGAAAGATCTCGCGATCTTCGGGGACGTAGCCCAAGCCCAGGCGCGCGATCTTGTGCGGCGGCAAGCCGTCGATGCGCGCGCCGCGAAAACGGACACAGCCGACCGCAGGCACGAGCCCGATGATCGTCTTGACCACCGTCGAGCGGCCGGCGCCGTTGCGGCCGAGGAGGCTGACGATCTCTCCGGCGCCGACCTTGAAGGTCACGCCCTGGAGGATGTGGCTCTTGCCGTAATAGGCATGGAGATCGTCGACTTCAAGCATCGGGCAGCGTCCCGAGATACGCCGCCTGCACGGCCGGGTTGTCGCGTATGCCTGCCGGCACGTCGGTAGCGATGATCTCGCCGTAGACGAGCACCGAGATGCGGTTCGCCAGCCCGAACACCACGCTCATGTCGTGCTCGACGATCACCAGCGTGCGTCCTTCCGACACTCTGCGGATCAGCGCCACTGCGTGGTCGGCTTCGCCCCGGCTCATACCGGCGGTCGGCTCGTCGAGCAGGATGACGTGCGCTCCGCCGGCGATGGTGATGCCGATTTCCAGCGCGCGCTGCTCGGCGTAGGTCAGCACACCGGCAGGCACGTCGCCCCGGGCCGCCAGGCCGATGTGCTCGAGCGTGGCGAGCGCGCATTCGCCGGCGTCGCGCAGCGCATCGGCGTTGCGCCAGAAATTGTAGCGATAGCCGAGCGACCAGAGCACGCTGCAGCGCAGATTCTCGAAGACGGACAGCCGCGGGAAGATGTTGGTGACCTGGAAGCTGCGCGCCAGGCCGCGCCGGTTGATCGCGAACGAACGTGCGCCGGCGATCTCCTCGCCGTCCAGCCGGATCGAGCCGCGGGTGGGGGCGTAGCGGCCGCTGATCAGGTTGAACAGCGTCGATTTTCCTGCGCCGTTGGGGCCGATGATCGCGTGACGCTCGCCACGCGCGACCTCGAGCGAGACGCCGCGAATGATCTCGGTGGCGCCGAAGCGCTTTTCGACGCTGCGAAGCTCGAGCGCGCATGCGGCTGCCATCGCTAGCCCCGCGCCGCGGCGCGCTCCCAGGCCGAAGCCACCAGAGGAACCGCCGCGCGAAAGAGCAGCAATCCTCCGCCGAGCGCCACCGCGGCGACGATCCAAGGCCAGGGCAAAGCGGCATCGAGCGACATCCATAGCAGGCGCATCCGCGTGCCGAGCTCGGGCTGCGTCGACATTCGATAGGCCATCTCGATCGCCAATACCGCGCCGGCCGCCATCAACGCAAGCGGCACCAGCGCGACGGCGTATGCGGCCAGCACGCCGGCGAGCGCTCTCGGGTGGGCGATCCGCCGATGCATCATGATCAGGCCGGCGAGCCCGGATGGCGCATACAGGATCATCGCCATGAAGAACACGCCGAGGTAGAGCAGCCATGCCGACGTGTAGTCGGAGAGGCTGCTCTGCAGCCAGGTGATGACGATCGCGCCCAGGATCGGGCCGACGAAATACGCTGCGCCGCCGATGTACGCCATGATCAGCACGGCGCCCGAGCGCGCCGCGCTGACCGCGTCCGCCGAGACGATTTCGTAATTGATCGCATGCAGCCCGCCGGCGAGGCCGGCGAAGAGTCCCGCCATCGCGAATGCGATAAAGCGCACGCGCTGCGTGTTGTAGCCGACGAATTCCGCGCGCTCGGGATTGTCGCGCACCGCATTGCACATGCGCCCGACGGGTGTGCGCGTGAACGCGTACATCGCCAGCGCAGCGGCGACGGTCCACAGCAGGACTGCGTAGTAGACCTGAAGCTGCGACCCCAGGGGAAACCCGAAGTCGATCGTCGCGCGCGTGCGGCTGGCGGTGATGCCCTCCTCGCCACCGAAAATCCCGGGCAGCATGAACGTCGCCGCGTAGACCAGTTCGCCGACGCCGAGCGATATCAGCGCGAATATCGTCCCCGCCCTCTTCGTGGTGACCGCGCCGAAGAGCACGCCGGCGAGCAATCCGCCCGCCGCACCGGCCAGAGGCACGACCAGCATCGGCAGCGGCAATCCGTGGTTGATCGCGCGCATCAGCCCGATCGCGGCGTAGCCTCCGAGGCCAAAATATACGGCGTGGCCGAACGACAACAGGCCGGTCTGGCCGAACAACAGATTGAACGACAGCGCGAAGACCGCGGCGATCCCCATCTGCGTGAGCAGCGAGCGGCCGAAATCGGATTGCAGTCCGGGAACATGCGGCAGCGCGACAAGCAGCGCGACAGTCGCAAGCAGCAGCCACGCGCGGCGGCGACGGCCTGGCGCGGCGGACCGGGCCCCGCGCTCGGCGGCGGCCGCCGCTCCGGTCATTGTACGGCCCCCACGCTTGCGGGCTCATTTGCCAATGAGCCCACGGCGCTGCCCCCAAAGGTGGCGCAATTCGCGGCTTGGGACGGCCCGGCGCCGCTCATACGTCGCGCGTGCCGAGCAGGCCCCGCGGGCGGACGATCAGCATCAGCACTAGCAGCAGATACGGAACGATGGGCGCGGCGGTGGCGAGCTTGATCGCGAAGAGCTCGTAGAGCGGCGAGCCGCGCGAGATCATGATGCCAAGCGTGCGAAACAGATCGAGCAGCGAATAGTCGACCGCCACTGCGAACGTCTGCAGGATGCCGATCAGCATCGACGCGAGCAGCGCCCCGCCGAGCGACCCGAGGCCACCGACAACGACGACGACGAACACAATCGGCCCGATCGCATGCGCGAGCGTCGGCTGGGTCAGCAGCATGAAGCCGCCGATCACCCCGGCGAGCCCGGCCAGCGCGCTGCCAACCGCGAACACCAGCACGAACACGCCCGGCACGTCGTGTCCCAACGCGCTCAGCATCTTCGGATGCGTCAATGCCGCCTGGATTACCAGACCGATCCGCGTCTTCTTCAGCGCCAGGTAGAGGAAGGCGAACATCGCCAGCGAGATCAGCATCATCAGGCCCTTGTACGCCGGGAACGTGCTGCCGAAGACGTGGAACAGCGGAAAGTCGATGACCGCCGGCACCGCGTTGGCCACGGCGTTGCGCCCCCAGACCATCGTCACCAGCTCTTCGATCAGGTAGGCGAGTCCGAAAGTGAACAGGATCTCCGCGACGTGGCCGCGCGCGTGGACGCGCGAGAGTCCATAGCGCTCGATCGCCGCGCCGGCCAGCCCGCACAACAACGGCGCGATCACCAGCGCCGGCCAGAAACCGACCCAGCGGCCAAGCTGAAACGAAAGATAGGCACCAATCATGAACACGCTGGCATGGGCGAAGTTGAGCACGCCCATCATGCTGAAGATCAAGGTGAGACCCGACGACAGCATGAACAGCAGCAGTCCGTAGACGACTCCGTTCAGCAGCGAGACAGTGACGAGCTCGAGCATGCGCTCAAGTCAAAGGCGCCGCGGCGGCGGCCGCGGCGCGCGTTGCATCAGCGGACCGGACGCGCCGGCTCGGTCACTTCGGCCGATCCATCTTGCAAGTCGTCGGTAGCGCAGTCGCCTTGCCCTCGACCTTGGCGTCGGTTTTCCAGCCGAGCCCGGTGCCCTCGCTGTCGTACTTGACGTTCCGGGCCAGCGTTGACACGTACAGCGGCTGCAGCAGCTGATGATTGTCGGCGCGCATCTCGACGTCGCCGAGCGAGGTCGTCATTTTCATGCCTTCCATCGCGCGCGCAACCTTGACCGGGTCGTTGGACTGCGTCTTTTTCGCCGCCGCGGCGAGCATGTCCCACATCGTCTTGGCGCGCCAGTACGCGTACTCGTTCTCCTTGCCCGGATAGCGCTTGCTGAACGCAGCCACGGTCGCATCGAGGTCCGGCGTGGCGTTGCGGTGCCATTCCGATACCTGCTTCAGCGAATCGACGCCCGCCTCGCCGATCGCGGTGACGGCGCCGGGGCTGCCGCCGTAATACGTCTCCCAGGTCACCTTGAGGCCGGCATCCTTGCCCGCCTTGATCAGGAGGACCATGTCATTGCTCCAGTTGCCGGTGATCACCGTATCGGCGCCCGCGGCTTTGATCTTGGCGACGTAGGGAGAGAAATCGTTGACCTTCTGCAGCGGGTGCAGCTCGTCGCCGACGATCTTGATGTCCGGGCGCGATTCGGCGAGCATCTTGTTCGCCGCTGCCGCGACGGCCTTGCCGAACGAATAATCCTGGTTGATCAGGTAGACGCGCTGGACCTTCTTGTCGCGCGCGATGACGTCGGTCAACGCCGCCATCTTCATGTCGGCGTCGGCGTCGAAGCGGAAGTGCCAGAACGTGCATTTCTCGTTGGTCAGCGCCGGATCGACCGCCGCATAGTTCAGGAACAGCACTTCCTTGCCCGGATTGCGCTCGTTGTGCTTTTGCACGGCGTCGGTGATCGCCAGCGCGACCGAGCTGCCGTTGCCCTGGACGACATAGCGCGCACCCTCGTCGAGCGCGCGCTTGAGCTGAATCAGCGATTCCTGCGGATTGACCTTGTTGTCGTACGACAGGAGCTCGAGCTTTTCACCGTTGAGTCCTCCGGCAGCATTGATGGCGTCGATGTAGAACTGATGCGTTTTCTGCGCCAGAATGCCGGTGGCGGCGGCTCCGCCCGACAGCGGATCTATGAATGCGATCTTCACGTCCGCTGCGGCGGGCCCGGCGAGGCAGGCGATCGTGAAGCCGAGCACGAAGGTGCGGCGCGGGCAAGCGTTCATGGTTCCTCCAGGATGGGTTGCGGCTAAGCCCGCGTTGGCGGATCGGGCCTTCCTGGTGGATGCTAACGGGCCGGGTTGCGCCTTACAAGCGCATGAGGATGTCGGGCGATGCTGCGGCGCAGCACGACCCGGTCAACGCAAGTGGACAAGGAGAGTATCGATGCTCGGGCTGATGATGCGCTGGCCGCTGACGATTTCGTCGCTGATCCGGCACGCCGACCAGTGTCATGGCGAAACCGAGATCGTTTCGCGCACCATCGAGGGACCGATCCACCGCTATACCTATCGCGACGCCCACACCCGCGCGCGGCGGCTGGCCAACGCGCTGGGCCGGCTCGGGGTCGTCCCGGGCGAGCGCGTGGCGACCTTGGCGTGGAACGGCTATCGGCACTTCGAGCTTTACTACGCGGTGTCCGGCAGCGGGGCGATCATCCATACAATCAACCCCCGCCTCTTTCACGACCAGCTGAAGCACATCGTCAATCACGCCGGCGACCGCCTGGTCTTTTTCGATCTTACCTTCCTGCCGCTGGTCGAGAAGCTCGCGCCAGTCTGCCCGGGAGTGACCACCTGGATCGCGCTGACCGATCGCGGCCACATGCCGGCCTCGTCGTTGCAACTGCTCTGCTATGAGGAGCTAATCGCTGCCGAGCACGACGACTACGCATGGCCCGAGCTCGACGAGGAAACCGCGGCGGGATTGTGTTACACGTCGGGCACGACCGGCCATCCGAAGGGCGTGCTGTTCAGCCACCGCTCGACGGTGCTGCATGCGATGGCCGTCTGCCTGCCGGACGCCAAAGGCTATTCGGCCCAGAGCGTGATCCTGCCGATCGTCCCGATGTTCCACGTCAACGCCTGGGGGATTCCCTACTCGGCGCCGCTGGTCGGCGCCAAGCTCGTGTTTCCCGGCGCGGGTCTGGACGGCAAGAGCCTGTACGAATTGTTCGAAAGCGAAGGCGTCCTGTCCTCCGCCGGCGTGCCGACCGTCTGGCTCGGCCTGATCCAGTACATGAAGCAGAACAATCTCAAGTTCTCGACCTTCAAGCAGACGACGATCGGTGGCTCGGCTTGCCCGGCAGCGATGATCCAGACGCTGCGCGACGATTTCGGCGTCAGTGTCGCGCATGGCTGGGGCATGACCGAGATGAGCCCGGTGGGAACGATCGGCAGCCCGAAGGCCAAGCACATCAATCTGTCGGCCGACGAGCGCTTTGCGCTGTCGCTCAAGCAGGGGCGGCCGCTTTACGGCGTCGAGATGAAGATCGTCGATGCCGAAGGCCGCGCCTTGCCGCACGACGGCGTCGCTGCCGGCGACGTGATGGTCAAGGGTCCGTGGGTGATGCGCGACTATTTCAAAAACGACCAGCCGAGCCCGCTATCGGCCGACGGCTGGTTTCCGACCGGCGACGTCGGCTCGATCGACCCTGACGGCTACCTGCAGATCACCGATCGCTCCAAGGACGTGATCAAGTCCGGCGGTGAATGGATCAGTTCGATCGAGCTCGAGAACGTCGCGATCGGCCATCCGGGCGTGATCGAAGCGGCGGTCATCGGCGTATTTCATCCGAAATGGAACGAGCGCCCTCTTCTGCTGGTGGTCAAGAAGCAGGGAGCGAGTCTGACGCGTGACGAGATGCTCAAGTTTTACGAGGGCAAGATCGCCAAGTGGTCGACGCCCGATGACGTCGTGTTCGTCGACGAGCTGCCGCACACGGCGACCGGGAAGCTGTCGAAGAAGGTGTTGCGGGAGAGCTACAAGAACCACCGCTTGCCGACCGCTTAAACGCGGTCGAAAAACCGTTCGAGCCCACCGCGACGCGAACGCGGCGGACTCGAACGCTCGCTTCAGAACATCATTTCGCTACTTCTTGTTCCCGCGGCAATGGGCCACCGTCTGTTGCGGCGGCAGCTTGCCATTGGGCTCCGGAACGCCCGCTGCCAAGCCCGCGGCAAGCAGCCGCGCCTGCTGGTCGTCGGCGTCCTCGCACAGCATCAGTCGATCCTTGACCAGGCCGTCGATCGCGCGATCGACTTCGCTCAGATACTCGCCGAACGACGGATATCGCTCCTGCACCGAAGGCCGCGGGTCGCCCGTGGCTATCCGTTCGGCCTGTGTCTCCGCAAACGGAATGTACTGGCCCGAACTCTCACAGCCGTCGTTGGCCTGCGGGCCCGAGCGCAGCGCCCAGCCGGTGTACGTAGCCAATGGCACGGTGACATCGGGCAGGCGGACACCAGCGATGTCATTGCCATCGCTGTCGGTCGTCGGAACGAAGCTGGGATAGATCGGTCCGTTCAGCAGATTGTCCTCGTACGGCGGTGTTATGACGGGTGGATTGATCGTTGCGACGCCGCCCGCCGGTCCGCCATCGTAGTAACCCGGCCCGTAGTTGAACAGGTAACGCGTCGTCTTCAGGCCCGTGTACGTCACGCCGGGGATGTTCGGGAACCCGACACCGGCTTGCGGCAGCGGGGGCACCATCGTTCCGTCCGATAGCTTCGGCACCCGGCTTGCTGGCGGTAGCGTGCCGTTAGTCCACGCGTCCAAATCGAGGAAGAGGGCGCGCTGGATCGGAGCCGAGTCGAGCGGGTTCTGGAACTGCTGGCAGTTGCCCTTCGACGCCGCATTGCCAGTGCCGTGCTGATGGCTGGAGATGAAGTAGTTTCGCGTGGACGGCGAGTCGGCCAGATCCTGCGTGCCGTCGGGCGTCGTGTGCAGCAGTGACGCCGCCTTGACCCAGTATTCGTTGGCCGAATAGATCTCCACGCCCAGCGGGCACGTGTTGGTCGCTTCACACTTCGCGTAGCGGCTGTCGGTCTTGCCGGTGAACGGATCGGTGGTGGTCACGTTGGCGAACGGGAACACACCCTCGGCAAACAAATGGTCCTGCCGATTGCGCTCGGTGCGCCCGGGCTGCGAGAAGCGATAGTTCAAATTGATGCCGTCGCCCGCGGCGATCCACTGCATCATGCCGTCGAAGACCTTCTTGCCGTTCTCGGCCTGGTTGAATCCCAGGTGGCGGAAGTCGTTGAGCAGCCGCCCTGGCTGCGACGAGATTTCGGTGTAGATGCGGCTGATGTCATTGGCCAAGGGATTGTTCGTGCCGACGTCGTCGACGGTTTCATATCGCAGCCATGCGTTCCAGTCGCGGATGGCCGCGAAGCCCAAGCCATTGACCGTCGGATCCTTGGCTGTGTAGGAGAACTCGTAAATGTCGTTGGCGACGAACGGGCCGCTGGTCAGGCTGATTGATGTGCCGGTCGCGTTGTAATTCCATCCGGTCGCGGGAATATCGACCGGAGTATCGTCCAGATGGATGCGATGGGTCAGGCGCGCCGCCGACTTGTCCAGAGTGGCTGCCGGATAGTTGAGCGCGTATGAGGCGCCGGGACTGACGATGTATTCGAACGCCGGCCCGGTGATCGTCGCATTGCCCGGGTTCTTGGCGATCGGCAACGTGATCGTCATGTTGAAATTCGCGGTGCTGGCGCCAGCGGAGAAGTCCCATCCGCTCCACACCATCGTGTAACCGCGCGGCATCAGGAAGGCGTTGGCCAGCACGTCCGGATCGGTGATCGAGCCCGGGTCGTTGCCCGATGGGACGCGGCCCAGGCTCGACCAAGTCTTGCGGCCGCGGTTGGGCGGCTCGTACATCACCTTGTGCGACCCCTTGCTCAGGTCGATCGGCTTGAGAATGTAGAAGTCGAACGAGTATTCGACGTTACCGCGCGCGTTGCGCGGCGCCAAAGCCAGGTCGACGATGACGGCGTTCTTAGGGTCGTTCGGGTCGACTTCGCCCGACGCCTTGCCGACGAGCTTTTCGTATTGCCCGACGCCGGGCCACGAATACCCGCCGAACGTCGGCGATTCCGTGCTTGTGACGACGACCTGAGTGATACGCGCGTCAACCGCGGACGTGCACGCCAATGCGCCCGCAGCCAGCGCGGCGGCGATGCCGATGCGAAGCGACTTGCGACTGAATGGGGGTGAAGCGTCGGGAAAAACGAGTTTCGGTTCTGACATCATGGTGCTCCTTCGTCGGGTTGACGTGACTTCGCCATGCCGGCTGCTGCGGGTGCTGGTGCCACACGCGGCAAGAGGGCAGATCGGGTAATCCGGACCGTCTGGCGACAGCAGCACAAAGGGCGGAGCAATGATCGGTGCCGACGAAACGCGCATGAGTGCTGCGCGTTGACGAGCCTGCTCTGGGAGTTTCTTACCAACGACCCGGCCGGGTGACTGTCAGTGTCTGGGATGCCTTGTGCGCTCTTGTCATCGTAGAGACGCGCCAAAGCGCTGTCAAGTTGTAGCCCACAATTGTAACAGTTACAAAACCATCCGAGTTGTGACGCGTGCGGCGATGGCGGGCCCCGCGCGGATGTCGGTCAAGCCTCCCTCGCCCTCCCTTCCGGGCGCCGCCATTGCCAGCACGACCGGGTTCCCCTATGGCCGTACAGCAATCACCCGTGCGCAACGTGGATCTCAGTCCCGCCTGATTTGACGCGATACCTATGTCGAATCGGCATCGAATTACCTGCAGCGTTTAGCAGCGACTTAGCCATCGCGACTTCGAGCAAGCAACGCCGTTTGGGACCAGCGGTCACGTCGATCGGGCATTCGTCCGGTATTGATGCCGATCAAACAGACGTCCGCCTGCGCTGGCTATAGTCCCTCTGCGTGCTCCGAATACGACAGCTAACTCAAAAGGGAACCGTGATTCATGACCATTACTAGACAAGCGCTCTCGGTGCTGATCGTCAGTACGCTGGCGTTTACCGTGTGCTTCATGGTGTGGATGATGTTTGGAGTGATCGGAATTCCGATCAAGAAGACGCTTGGCCTGAACGCGACGCAATTCGGTCTGCTCACCGCCACGCCGGTGCTGACCGGATCGCTGATCCGAGTTCCCTTGGGCATGTGGACCGACAAATTCGGCGGCCGCATTGTGATGTTCATCCTGCTGCTGGTATGCGTCATACCGATCTGGCTGATCGGTTACGCGACCGAGTACTGGCAATTCCTCGTGCTCGGACTGTTCGTCGGGTTGGCCGGCGGCTCGTTCTCGGTCGGCACACCGTATGTCGCGCGCTGGTTTCCGCGAAAGCGGCAGGGATTCGCGATGGGCGTGTTCGGCGCGGGCAATTCCGGCGCCGCCGTCAACAAATTCGTCGCACCAGCGCTGGTGGTCGCGTTCGGTTGGACGATGGTGCCGCAGGTCTACGCAGCGGTCATGCTAGGCACCGCGATCCTGTTCTGGATGTTCAGCTACTCCGATCCGGGCCACCTGGTCGACTCGAAGGTCACCTGGCGCAAGCAGCTCGAGGCGCTGAAGGATCCGAAGGTCTGGAAATATTGCCAGTACTACTCGATCGTGTTCGGCGGCTACGTGGCGATGAGCCTTTGGATGGTTCAGTACTACGTCGGAGAATTCGGATTCGACATCCGTGCCGCCGCGTTGCTCGCGGCGTGCTTTTCGTTGCCCGGCGGTGTGCTGCGCGCGGCGGGCGGATGGCTGTCCGACAAGGTCGGCGCGCATGCGCTCACCTGGTGGGTGATGTGGGTCAGCTGGATCTGCCTGTTCCTGCTTTCGTACCCGCAGACCGACTTGACGATCCTCTCGGTCGATGGACCGAAGACGTTCCACATCGGACTCAACGTCTGGTTCTTCACCTTGCTGCTCTTTGTGCTCGGCATCACATGGGCGTTCGGCAAGGCATCGGTATTCAAGTACATCTCCGACGAATATCCGCACAACATCGGCGTCATTTCGGGAATCGTCGGCCTGGCCGGCGGCCTTGGCGGTTTTGTGCTGCCGATTATGTTCGGTGCGTTGATGGATCTCACAGGCATCCGCTCGAGCGCATTCATGCTGATGTATGGCGTCGTGTGGGTGTCGCTGATCTGGATGTATTGGACAGAAGTGCGGGGCACCGAAGTCATGGGACCCAAAGCCACTGCCTTCCGCTTGAACGGATAGATCCTTCTCATCTACCAGGGAAAACCATGAACATCGCGAATGCTGCACTAAAGACCACAGCGCATGCGCCAGGGAAAGGAAGCCGCGTAGACATCGCCGACTGGCGACCCGAGGACAGCGAGTTCTGGGAGACCACCGGCAAGAAGATTGCCTATCGCAACCTGTACATCTCGGTGCCGGCTCTGCTGTGCGGGTTCGCCGTCTGGGGCATGTGGGGAATCATTGCCGTCCAGATGCTCAATCTGGGCTTCCCGTTCAGCAAGGAGGAACTGTTCACGCTGACTGCGATCGCCGGGCTGGCCGGCGCCACGATGCGCATCCCCGCTGCCTTCCTCGTTGGTCTGGCCGGCGGTCGCAATACGATCTTCCTCACCACGGCGATGCTGCTTGCTCCCGCCATCGGCACCGGGATCGTCCTGCAGCACAAGGACTGGCCGCTTTGGTCCTTCCAGCTGATGGCGCTGTGGTCCGGTGTCGGCGGCGGAAATTTCGCGAGCTCGATGTCGAACATCAGCACATTCTTCCCCAAGCGGCTGCAGGGAACTGCGCTTGGACTCAACGCCGGCTTGGGCAATTTCGGCGTCACGACGATGCAAGTCGTGATCCCGCTGGTGATGACTTTCGGCATTTTCGGCGCGCTGGGCGGTGATCCGATGACGCTGGTCAAGGACAGCGGGTGGATCTTCGGCAAGATCGCTGCCGGCACGCCGACCTATATCCAGAATGCGGGCCTGGCGTGGCTGGTGTCACTGGTGCCGCTGTCCATTCTTTGCTGGTTCGGCATGAACAACCTGCAGACGGTCTCGCCCGACATCGGCGGGACACTGCGCGCGTTCCTCAAGATCACCTGGCTGTACACATTGTCGTTCGTGCCCGCGGGCGTCGGTCTTTATCTCTATCTGCCACCACCCAGCGGACTGGGTGTGCTCAACATGTGGCTCGCGGTCCTGTTCATCATCATCAGCATGCTGCTCGTGCTCAAAATAGCGGCATTCGGCCCGATGAAGCAGGGTATCGCGCGCCAGTTCGCAATCTTTCGCAACAAACACACCTGGTCGATGACGATCTTGTACATCGTCACTTTCGGTTCGTTCATCGGCTTCTCGATGGCGTTGCCGCTGGCCATCTCCGTTATTTTCGGCGTCAGCCACGTACCCGATGCTTCCGGCACGATGCAGCACACGTTGAAGAACCCGAACGCACCATCAGCGCTTACCTACGCGTGGATCGGTCCGTTCCTCGGCGCGCTGTTCCGCCCGGTCGGAGGCTGGATCGCCGACAAGCTGGGCGGCTCGATCGTCACACAACTGGTTTCGGCGGTCATGGTCGTCGCCTCGGGCGCGCTCGGTTACGTGATGCTTCTGGCCTACCGTTCGCCGACGCCCGAGCAGTATTTCGTCGTGTTCATGCTTCTGTTCGTGTTGCTTTTCACCGCCACCGGCATCGGCAATGGCTCGACCTTCCGCACGATCGGCGTGATTTTCGATCGCCAGCAGGCTGGCCCGGTGCTCGGCTGGACATCGGCTGTCGCAGCCTACGGCGCGTTTATCGCCCCGGTCGTCATCGGCGAGCAGATGAAAGCCGGCACGCCGCAAACCGCGATGTACGCCTTCGCGGTGTTCTATGCGCTGTGCCTTGTTCTCAACTGGTGGTTCTACCTGCGCCGTGACGCGTACGTGAAAAACCCTTGAATCACAAACAGATCGCCCTGCAACGCGGCTGCCGCGGAGACCAACGATGAGTCATTTTCTCGATCGCCTCACCTATTTCTCGCAACCGAGGGAGAAGTTCGCCGACGCTCATGGCGTGACCACCGGCGAGGACCGCACCTGGGAGGACACCTACCGCAACCGCTGGGCGCACGACAAGACTGTTCGCTCGACCCACGGCGTCAACTGCACGGGATCGTGCTCGTGGAAGATTTACGTGAAGGGCGGCATCGTCACCTGGGAAACTCAGCAGACCGACTACCCTCGCACGCGCTGGGATATGCCCAATCACGAGCCCCGTGGCTGCTCGCGGGGCGCGAGTTACAGCTGGTACCTGTACAGCGCCAATCGCCTCAAGTACCCGATGGTGCGTGCCCGCCTCCTTAAGCACTGGCGCCAGGCGCGCGAAGCACACGAGCCAGTAGACGCCTGGGCGGCGATCGTCGCCGACGATGCCACGCGGCGCGATTATCAAAGCGTGCGCGGGCTCGGCGGCTTTGCGCGCTCTAACTGGGACGAGGTCAACGAGATCATCGCGGCTGCCAACGTTCACACCATCAAGACATACGGGCCGGATCGCATCATCGGCTTCTCGCCGATCCCCGCGATGTCCATGGTCAGCTATGCGGCCGGCAGCCGCTACATGAGCCTGATCGGCGGCGTGTCGATGAGCTTCTACGACTGGTACTGCGATCTGCCGCCGTCGAGCCCGCAGGTATGGGGCGAGCAGACCGACGTACCCGAGTCGGCCGATTGGTACAACTCGAATTTCATCATCGCCTGGGGTTCGAACGTCCCGCAGACGCGCACCCCGGACGCGCACTTCTTCACCGAGGTTCGTTACAAGGGCACCAAGACCGTTGCCATCACGCCTGACTACTCCGAGGTTGCGAAGCTCTCCGATCTCTGGCTGCACCCGAAGCAAGGCACCGATGCCGCGGTGGCGATGGCGATGGGTCACGTGATCCTGAAGGAGTTCTATTTCGGTGGCAACGGAAAGACGCGCCCCGCTTATTTCGATGATTACGCGCGTCGCTACACCGATCTTCCGATGCTGGTGATGCTGAAGGAACACCGCCTCGAGACCGGCGAAACCGTCATGGTGCCCGACCGCTACGTGCGCGCGTCCGACTTCAGCGACAAGCTTGGCCAGTCCAACAACCCGGAGTGGAAGACAGTCGCCTTCGCCGAGACGGGCGAGATCGTGCTTCCGCACGGTGCGATCGGCTTTCGCTGGGGACCGGAGGGCCGCGCCGACGCGCGGCAGTGGAACCTCGAAGCCCGTGACGCTCGTCGAGACGGCGACGTGAAGCTCAGGCTTTCGCTGCTTGAAGGAGACCACCCCGGCGCCGACAGCGTCAAGGTCGGCTTTCCGTATTTCGGCGGCATACCCAGCGAGCATTTTCCGAACAACGCGCAAAGTGACGTACTGGTGCGGACGGTGCCCGTACAACGGATCGCCCTCGGCTCCGAAAGCGAAAGGCGCGAGGTCCTGGTCGCGACGGTGTTCGATTTGCAGGCGGCCCAGTACGGCGTCGCGCGCGGCTTGCCGGGGGAGCTCGCAGCTGCCGATTTCGACGATAACGCGCCCTACACTCCTGCCTGGCAGGAACAGATCACCGGTGTGCCACGCGACCAGGTGATCGCAGTCGCACGCCAGTTCGCCGAGAACGCCGAGAAGACCGAAGGACGGTCGATGGTCATCATCGGCGCCGGCATGAACCACTGGTACCACAGCGACATGAATTACCGGGGCGTCATCAACATGCTGATGATGTGCGGCTGCATCGGCAAGAGCGGCGGCGGCTGGTCGCACTACGTGGGCCAGGAGAAGCTGCGCCCGCAGACCGGCTGGACGGCGCTCGCGTTCGCCCTCGACTGGATCCGCCCGCCTCGCCAGATGAACTCGACCAGTTTTTTTTACGCCCATACCGATCAGTGGCGCTACGAAAAGATCGGCGTCGACGAAGTGTTGTCGCCGCTTGCGGACAAGACGTCGTATGGCGGAAGCATGATCGACTACAACGTGCGCGCCGAACGGATGGGCTGGCTGCCCTCCGCTCCGCAGCTGCAGACCAATCCGATGCAGGTCGTGCGCGATGCGCAAGCGGTCGGCATCGATCCCAAGGAATACGTCGTCAAATCGCTACGGGACGGCTCCCTGCGGATGAGCTGCCAGGATCCTGACCATCCTGCCAACTGGCCGCGCAACATGTTCGTCTGGCGCTCGAACATCATCGGCTCGTCGGGCAAAGGCCACGAATATTTCCTCAAGCATCTGCTCGGAACGAGTAACGGCGTACAGGGCAAGGACCTGGGCATCGACAACGCAAAGCCCGCGGAGGTCGTCTGGCACGACAAGGCGCCCGAAGGCAAGCTCGACCTGTTGGTAACGCTCGACTTCCGCATGAGCACGACGTGCCTGTATTCGGACATCGTCCTGCCGACGGCGACCTGGTACGAGAAGAACGATCTGAATACCAGCGACATGCACCCGTTCATCCATCCGTTGTCGACCGCGGTCGATCCGGCGTGGCAATCGAAGAGCGACTGGGAGATCTACAAGGGGTTCGCCAAGAAGTTCAGCGAAGTCTGTGTCGGCCACCTCGGTGTCGAGCGCGAGATCGTGCTCACGCCGATGATGCACGATACGCCGGGTGAACTGGCGCAACCGTTCGAAGTCAAGGACTGGAAACGCGGAGAGTGCGATCTCGTGCCTGGCAAGACCGCGCCGAACGTAGCCGTTATCGAACGCGACTATCCGAACGTCTACAAGCGCTTCACTGCAGTCGGACCTCTGATGGACAAGATCGGCAACGGCGGCAAGGGCATCGCGTGGAACACGCAGACCGAGGTCCGCCAGCTCGGTGAGCTGAACGGCGTGGTGACCGATGAAGGCGTCACCCGCGGCATGCCCAGAATCGACACCGATATCGATGCCTGCGAAGTCGTGCTGCAGTTTGCGCCGGAGACTAACGGCCATGTCGCGGTGAAGGCCTGGGCTGCCCTGTCCAAGCAGACCGGACGCGAACACACCCATCTTGCGCTCCATCGCGAAGACGAAAAGATCCGCTTTCGCGACATACAGGCGCAGCCGCGGAAAATCATCAGCTCGCCTACATGGAGCGGAATAGAGTCGGAAACCGTCTCGTACAACGCCGGCTACACCAACGTGCACGAGTTGATCCCGTGGCGCACGCTGACCGGCCGCCAGCAGTTCTACCAGGATCATCCGTGGATGCTGGCCTTCGGCGAAGGGCTGGCCAGCTACCGTCCGCCGGTGAACCTGAAGGCCACTGCCGGCGTGCACGGCATCCGCTCGAATGGCAACCCCGAGATCCTGCTCAACTTCATCACGCCCCACCAGAAGTGGGGCATCCATTCGACCTACACCGACAATCTGCTGATGCTCACGCTGAGCCGCGGCGGGCCGATCGTCTGGCTAAGCGAGGACGACGCCGGGCTGATCGGCGTCGAAGACAACGATTGGGTGGAGTTGTACAACGTCAACGGCGCGATTGCGGCGCGCGCCGTAGTCAGCCAGCGCATCAACCCTGGCATGGTGCTGATGTATCACGCGCAGGAAAAAATCGTCAACACGCCTGGATCGGAGATTACCGGCCACCGCGGCGGCATCCACAACTCGGTGACGCGCATCGTGTTGAAGCCTACGCACATGATCGGCGGCTACGCACAGCTGTCGTACGGTTTCAATTATTACGGAACCATCGGCACGAACCGCGACGAATTCGTTGTGGTGCGCAAGATGGTCAACGTCGACTGGCTCGATACGCCGCGCGGAGACGACCGTGCCGAAGCCGTGCAGCGACTTGGGGAATCAGCATGAAGATCCGCGCGCAAATCGGCATGGTGCTCAATCTCGACAAGTGTATCGGCTGCCACACCTGCTCGGTCACCTGCAAGAACGTCTGGACCAGCCGTCCAGGAATGGAATACGCATGGTTCAACAACGTCGAGACCAAGCCCGGCATCGGCTATCCGAAGGAATGGGAGAACCAGGACAAGTGGAATGGCGGGTGGGTACGAAAAGCCGACGGTCGGATCGAGCCGCGCCAGGGCGCCCGGTGGAAGCTGCTGATGCGGATCTTCGCCAACCCGAACATGCCGCAGATCGACGATTACTACGAGCCGTTCACATTCGACTATGACCATCTGCACTCGGCGCCGGAGATGAAGGCGACGCCGACCGCACGCCCGCGCAGCCTGATCACCGGCAAGCGGATGGAGAAGATCGAATGGGGTCCGAACTGGGAGGAAATTCTCGGCGGGGAATTTTCGAAGCGTAGCAAGGACAAAAACTTCGATGATATCCAGAAGGAGATCTACGGCGAATTCGAAAATACCTTCATGATGTACCTGCCGCGCCTGTGCGAGCACTGCCTCAACCCGACATGCGTGGCGAGCTGTCCGTCGGGCTCGATCTACAAGCGCGAGGAAGACGGCATCGTGCTAATCGACCAGGACAAGTGCCGCGGCTGGCGCATGTGCGTCTCGGGCTGCCCGTACAAGAAGATCTACTACAACTGGAAGAGCGGCAAGGCCGAGAAGTGCACGTTCTGCTACCCGCGCATCGAGGCGGGCCAGCCGACGGTATGCAGCGAGACCTGCGTCGGGCGCATTCGCTACCTTGGCGTCCTGCTGTACGATGCCGACCGCATTCAAGCTGCGGCCAGCGTCGAGCACGATCGGGCCCTGTATCAGGCTCAGCTCAACATCTTCCTCGACCCGAACGATCCGGAAGTGATCGGCCAGGCACGCCTGGACGGCATACCGGACGCGTGGATGGACGCTGCCCGCAAGAGCCCGGTCTACAAGATGGCGGTCGAGTGGAAGGTCGCGCTGCCGTTGCACCCCGAATACCGGACCTTGCCCATGGTCTGGTATGTACCGCCTCTGTCACCGATCACCGCGGCGGCGAACGCCGGACACGTCGGAAGCAATGGCGCGATTCCCGATGTCAACCAGTTGCGCATTCCGGTCAAGTATCTGGCCAACCTGCTGACCGCGGGCGACACGGTGCCGGTGGTGCGGGCACTCGAACGCATGTTAGCGATGCGCGCGTATCAACGCGAGAAACATGTCGACGGGCGCATCAACGCCGTCGCGCTGCAGCAGGTGGGCATCAGTCAGGCCGAGGTCGAGGAAATGTACCGCCTGATGGCGATCGCCAATTACGAAGACCGTTTCGTGATCCCGAGCAGCCATCGCGAGTACGCCGAGAACACGTTCGACATTCGCGGCGGCTGCGGATTTTCGTTCGGCAACGGTTGCTCCGACGGCACGAGCGACGTCAGCCTGTTCGGAGGCTCGCGCAAGCGCACGATTCCCATCAAGGCGGAGATTTAGAGAGATGAGTCTGTTCAACGATCCTCCGGTGTCGTCGAAGACGCTGCGCGTGCTGGCGAGGCTGATTGGCTATCCCAGTGCGGAGCTGCGCGCCAACCTGGCACCACTGCGCGATGCGCTGCACGGCGAGCGCGCGTTGTCGCAGCAGCGACTGGCCGAGCTCGACGCGCTGATCGACTCGCTCGAGCGCGCCGCGCCGCTCGATAGCGAGGCCGACTACGTGCAACTTTTCGATCGCGGCCGGGCTACCTCGCTGCACTTGTTCGAGCATGTGCACGGGGACTCGCGTGACCGCGGCCCTGCGATGATCGATCTGGCACAGGCGTATGAGAAGGCAGGGCTTTTCCTGGCGGACGGTGAGCTGCCCGATTATCTGCCGGTGGTCCTGGAATTCGCGTCGACCCAGCCGCCGCGCGAGGCATGTGCTTTTCTGGCTGAGATTACGCACATATTCAACGCGCTTTTCGCCGCTTTGCAGCAGCGCGGCAGCGCGTATGCCGCCGTGTTCGCCGCGCTACTGGAACTGGCCGGCGAGAAGCCTCAGCCGGTCCATCTGGCAGTCGACGAGGCGATCGACGCCACATGGGAAGAGCCGCCCGTCTTCGACGGCTGCTCATCCAAAGGCCAAGCCCCGCCCGACCAGCCGCAACCGATCACGATCGTGCGCAGTGTCCGGCCTGACCAAGGAGCGCGAGCATGAACACGCTGTACGGCTTTGTATTCGGCGTCTATCCCTACATCTGCCTGACCGTGTTTCTGCTCGGCAGCCTGATACGCTTCGACCGCGACCAGTACACATGGAAGAGCGACTCGTCGCAGCTGCTGCGCAGCGGCATGCTGCGCTGGGGCAGCAACCTGTTCCATATCGGCATCCTGTTCCTGTTCTTCGGCCACTTGCTTGGCCTGCTGACGCCGCACTCGTTCTATTCCCACTTCATGGAAGCACCGGTCAAGCAGATGCTCGCAATCATCTCTGGAGGCGCCTTCGGCCTCCTGTGCTTCGTGGGCTTGACGATGCTGATCTACCGGCGCGTGTTCGATCCGCGAATCCGCTATACCAGCCATCGCACCGACATCGCGATCCTGCTGATACTTTGGGTGCAGCTTGTTGTCGGATTAATCACCTTGCCGTTCTCCTGGGCGCACTCCGACGGCAGCGTGATGCTGATCCTGGCGGACTGGGCGCAGCGCATCCTCACCCTGCGCCACGTCGACACCGAAGTCCTGGTCGGCCTGCCCTGGCCCTACCTATTCCACATCGTGCTCGGCATGACGATTTTCCTGCTGTTCCCGTTCAGCCGCCTCGTTCACGTCTGGAGCGGTTTCGCTTCGATCGGCTATCTGTTTCGCCCCTACCAGGTCGTGCGCAGCCGGCGCCTGAACGTGCCGGCCCGCCACAATCTGCCGCGCCGGCCCGGCGCCAGCGACCGAGGAGCGCTGTAATGCCTGCTGCTTCAATGTCCATCGCGGCTCCCGCCCGGATCAACGGAATCGCGTTGCACGCACCTGAAGAGACGCTGACATCCGAGGAGCTGCGCCAGCGCGCCTGCACGGAGCTGCTGCGGCAAGCCGCGCAGCGCGCCGGCCTGCTCGCCACCGACGACCCGCCCGCCACCGGGGGTGCGATAAGCGAGGCTGCAGCGGCCGCGATCGACGCACATCTCGATGTTGCCCTGCAGCTTCCGGCGCCGACCGAAGACGACTGTCGCCGCCACTTCGCCGCGCGCTCGCGATCGTTCAGCGCCGGCGAGCGCGTTCGGTTGCGCCATATCCTCTTCGCGGTCACGCCGGGGATCGACGTCGTCGCACTGCGCAAGCGCGCTGAAGCCGCGCTGGTCGACGTCCGCTGTCACGATGCGTCTTCCCTAGACGGCTTTGCCGCGGCCGCGGGCAAGCTCTCCAACTGCCCGAGCGGAGCCGAAGGCGGCGAGTTGGGCTGGCTCCGCAAAGACGACTGCGCACCCGAGTTCGCCAAGGAAGTCTTTGCGCACACCGAAATCGGGGTTTTACCCAGGCTGCTGCACAGTCGATTCGGCCTGCACGTGGTCGAGGTACTCGAGCGAGAACCGGGTCTCGTCCCGGATTTCGAATCAGTGCAGGGCGCAGTGAGCAACGCGCTGCGCCAGCAAGGCTTCGTCACCGCATTACGACAGTATCTGCAGATTCTGGCGAGCGCGGCAGTCGTCGAGGGTGTGTCGCTCGACGCCAGCGACACGCCGCTGGTTCAGTAGGCCGGGACCCGCGCCAGCACCCTGTGTAGCCGGCCGGCAGCGAGCACGGGCGCCTCGCCTGGCGATGATCGCGCCGCCAGAGGCCATTCCACGCCCGCCGGGAGACGTTTTGTCGCTTTTTGCGCCGAGCCGCCGTCGCGCCCCCTACCATCGGCTGCGTGATGCACTTCCTCGAGGCCGAAAGCATGGCGAAGACCCTCCGTAAATCTGCTGCTCTCCTGGCTTCGGCGTCGATCGGCTTTCTCGTGCTTACGCCGTCCGCAAGAGCCGACGCGTCGATGTTCCGTGGCGATCCCTCGCACTCGGGAATCTACGCGACCGACAGGGCACCCGTGCTCGACAGGCTGGTCTGGAAGTTCAAGACCGGCGCCAAGGTGCTGTCGTCGCCAGCCGTGGTCGATGGAACCGTTTACGTCGGCAGCGACGACCGCGTCGTCTATGCGCTGAACGCGGCGACCGGCAGCGTGCGCTGGCAGTACAAGACGCGCGGCGCGGTCAATTCGTCACCCGCCGTCTCTGCGGGCGTGGTTTATGTGATAAGCGCGGACGGAAACCTGTATGCGCTCGACGCAACCGACGGCAAGCTCAAATGGCAGTTCGCTACCGTGGGCGAGCGCCGCTTCACCGCACCTGGCATTCATGGCGCGTCGCCGCGAACCGAATTGATGCCCGATCCTTTCGACGTCTTCCTCTCGTCTCCGACCGTAGTTGCGGGGATCGTTTACTTCGGCAGCGGCGACCATCATGTCTACGCGGTCGATGCTAGCTCTGGCGCGCTGCGCTGGAAGTTCGAGACCGGCAACGTCGTGCACGCCTCGCCGGCGGTCGCCGATGGCGTCGTCTATATCGGAAGCTGGGACCGCAATCTGTATGCGCTGAATGCCGCAACCGGTGCGCTGATATGGAGGTTCCAGACCGGCGACGACACGGAAATCTACAACCAGGTCGGCATCGCGAGCTCTGCCGCGGTTGCCGCCGGCACGGTTTTCTTCGGCTGTCGCGATGGACATTTCTATGCGGTCGACGCGAAGACCGGCGCTCGCAAATGGGTGCACGACAACAGGAAAGGCTGGGTCATCGCCTCGCCGGCGGTCGAACGAGGCGTCGTTTATTTCCCGACCTCCGACGGCGAACGCTTCAAGGCGCTCGACGCCGCGACCGGCGCCACGATCTACGACATCTCGAACAAGGCCGTCTCGTTTTCGTCACCCGCGATCGCGCGGGGCACGGTGTTCTACGGCTCGTCCGACGGCTGGCTGCACGCGGTCGATGCCTCGACCGGCCGGATGAAAGCCGAATTCCAGACCGATGGGTCGAAGGCCAACGCCGCCAGGTACATCGATCGCGACGGCCGCATCGACAACGCCGCGCTCTATCCGGATTTCACGCTCGATGGCATGATTATCGGACTCGACCGCATGTTTTCGCTCGGCTCGGTGCTTTCATCGCCGGTCGTTGTCGACGGAGTCGTCTATTTTGGAAGCACCGATGGAAACGTCTACGCGATCCGATAGGCCCGCGTACGAAGGGAGTTGACATGGCCAGCGTGATGAAGGAGAGCGGCGCCTGGGAAGACGCGGAGCCGGGTGTGCGGCGCAGAATCCTCGAGGCACAAGGCGGGCTGATGCTGATGGAAGTGCAATTCGCCGCAGGCGCTGCCGGATACGTGCACAACCACGTGCACGAGCAGATCAGCTATTGTACGGCGGGGCGCTTCGAGTACTCGCTGGACGGGCACCTCCACGTGCTCGCGAAAGGCGACTCCATCTATGTTCCGAGCAACGCCCGTCACGGCGCAAAGGCGCTGGAGGCGGGCACACTGATCGATGTGTTCACTCCGGTGCGCGAGGACTTGCTGCGCCGTTAGCGCTCGAGCACCTGGACTCGAGTGGCGCGCGATGCCGTGCTAGCTCGACCGATAATATACAATCTGCCGATGCCTGATGCTTCCAGCCCGAATGGGCTCCGCCACCGACGCCTTCCCGTGGGCAGTCAGCTGGCGGGCCTGGTCGCGATAATCGCCAGCGCCTGGGTCAATTGCTCTTTCGCCCAAGGACCGCCTTCCGCCGTCGTCGGTCCCGACGGTTATCTGAGCTTGCCGCAGAAAATCAGTATCCAGGCGCTGGAAGGCTTGAAAGGGACTGCGGTCGACCCCGCGGCCGATGCCTCCTTCGCCTTCGATCTCGACGTTCGGGGCAACATGCTGATCATCAAGCTCGCCAATGCCGAGATCGCGCGGGGTTTCCTGTCCGAGAGCGACGGCACACGCGAAACCTGCTACGGGTTCGAACGCGATGACGGCCGCCTGAAGGAAGGCTATTTGTTATGCCAGGCTCGTGTCGATCTGGTGCTCACGGCGCGGCCGAAAGCGAAGGATGGCTATTTCGCATCGCTCAAGGCCGGTGCGCTCTATTTCAAGTTCACGCTTCTGGACCGCAACTTCGGCGGCATCGAATCGGTCTATGCGGCGGCAATGCTGAGGCCCCGAAAATAGGATCTTGGCGAGCGCTCGGTCCTGAGCTGCCCTGCTACGCGCGTTAGCGTCCGCGACGTCGTCGCCTGCGAGATCACCCGGACGGTACGGCCGCGGGTGGGTGCGGGCCGCCCCGGATGATTATTTCCTTCTGCGCGAAGGAGCCTGCCGCGGCTCTTTCGTGACAGCTACTGCAGTCCAGCATGGCCTTGCGGGCTTGCGGCGTGAGATCGCGAACGTTATTGAGTCCGGGCGCCAGTCCCATCTTAAACAGCACGCTGGAGTGGTAATGCTTGAACATCCGCAGGCTCGTAATGCGGAGCGGCGTAGACTCGTCCGACATCCGGTGGAAAAATTGCTTCGGTCCGGTAAAGTCGCTCCGATCACCCGCATTGGCGGTCAGATAATCGCGAATGTGTCGCAACATCTCCGGGTCGAGCGACAGCGTCTCGCCGAAATGTTCGTCGGGCCTCTTGAGCAGAGCATCCCACGATCTTGCGGGTAGCAGGCCCGGCAAAAACGCGAAGTGACAGGCGCCGCATTCGCTCTGGTACTTCGCATCCGCAGCGGGTGCGAAACCTCCTTTGGGGTAAGCCGTCGGATCGTAGTAGCCATGAGCTGCTTCGACCGATCCTGTGAGTAACAATAGCAGCACCGCTCCAACCGCGCACTTCGTTTGCATTGAGCTCCGCCCTCGATAGAACGATGAATGAATTTGCGTGCGCCGATTCGCGCCGCGCGCGCATCGGGGAAATTGTATCAAACCGCGGACGAGCCCTAGCCGGACTCATCCCCTGCTGCAAATCAGTGGGTTCCTCGTCGTCCGAAGACCGAAGCGACTTTGTACCTATAATTCTCCATGGCCGCGGAAAGCTTCGTCGGTGACCGTGAATTTCCGCATACTATAGTCGCCGAGCTGAGCCCGAAGGTGACAGACGCTGCATTCGGCGAGCGTCTTCGGCCGCGGATTGGGACGCCACGCCGGATCGAGCACCGCCGCGTGGAGTCCCGCGATATAAGGTGTCGCCGTGACGCGCAACGGCGCTTCGCTCGCGTTCAAGGAGTGCATGATGGCGAATGAGTGCTCGTTCTGCGCCTTGTCGGCCGCGTTCGCGATTAGGTAGTCGTGAATGCGCTGCTGTGTCGCCGCGTCGAGCTGCGCCGAATCGCCGAAGTGATCCTGCAACGAACCCATCACCCTGTTCCAGGATCGCGCTGGTAAGAATTGGGGCGGATACGCCATGTGGCAGCTGCCGCATTCCTTCAAATACGCGGCGTCGGTGATAGCCGGAAAGAATTGCGTTGCGGCGAGACTTTGCGGGACCCACGCCGTCTGACTGACGGCCGACAGGGCGAGCAGTATCCCCACAAGCCTGGTTTTGCGATTCATACCGATCTCCTTCTTCGTTTCAGCGACTTCGAATCATCACCAGGGCGTCCCCTTTTTCCTGCGGGGTGCATTCGCGTCCCAGCGTCCATTTGCAGTTGCGCAGCAGCCATTTTTCGATATCCGCCCGGTTCGACAGGCGCTTGGGATTGACCGACGGGGCCAAGGGCTCGATCACCTTGCCCGTTGTCGCATGCTTGCCGGATCGGCGCAGATCGTTGCTATGGCACAGGCTGCAGCGCCTCACCTCGCCCGATTTCGGATCGGTCACCGGGTGATCCCAGAATCGCTCTCCCGCTTGCGCGGAAAAGTTGCTTGCCCCTTGAGCGGCAAAATCCTTCAGCAGGTCGTCCACGGGATCCGCCGCGGCGTTCGGCGCTCCGGCGCTCGCCAACGTTAGCAACAACGCGATCGGACCGAGCAGGCTCGCTCGACTCATGCGCCCGCTTTCCGGGCATTGCCCGACGTCTTACCGATGTGAATCGCGCCCGGCTCGAACGTGCCCAGTTCCGCATCCAGATGGCAGCCGGCGCAATCGACTTTTTTGACGCGTTGCCAGTCGGCGTCGGTGACTTCAGCATGCCGGCGCTTCCAATACGAGAGCTCGGTGATGCGCAGCGGTGTGCTGGCTGCGGGCGTTCGCGATGCGATCTTCCACGCCGTCGGCGTCTCGGCGTGCTCGGCCGAGTGCGCGTCGGCGAAAGAGGACAACGAGGCGACGACCTTGGCATCGAGCGCGAGATCCTCTCCAAAGTGATCCGGCTCTTCGAGCATCGCCTGCCACGAGCGTGCCGGCAGCAGCGACGGATGGAAGTCGAGGTGACAGCTTCCACATTCGTGTTGCCATTGTGCGTCCATGGCGAGCGCCGGACCTACGAACGGAAGATAAGGAACGTCGCTACCCGCCTTGAAATAGCCGCGAAAATACCAGGCCGCGAAACCCCCGAGCACCACCAGCAGCGCGATCGCGGCATTGCTGGCGAGCGAGACCGACGCTTCGCCCGCCCGCGCGCGTTTGCGGCCGCGAACCATCGCCGCAGGGAGATTTTCCCGGTCCGAAAAACTGCTGACGACGACGCCGAGAATATGGAGCGCGACGACGGCCAGCATCGTCCAGGCGAGGACTGAGTGCGCTTCGCGTAGCGCATCACCCTGCGTGAAAGTCAGCAAGCCCTGCAACGGGCCCTGTTGCTTCTCGCCGCCGAGCGCCGCGACACCGCTCAGCACCGACAGCGTTCCGAGCGTCAACACGATGAAGATCGCCCAGCTTCCGGCAGGATTGTGTCCAACGAAGCGGGCCTGGCGACGATGAAGAAGATCGCGCAGATAGCGAAGCGCGGCGAACGGCCCGAAAGCGAAACTGCTGAAGCGCGCCCACCGCGTTCCCACGAAGCCCCAGACCAGGCGAAACGCAATCAGCCCGCCGATCAGATACCCGCAAAAGACGTGGAAATCGAGATAACGCGCGTCGTCCTGCGTCAGCCATTCGACGAGCAACGACGTGGCAAGGAGCCAGTGGAATATCCGCGTGGGCAGGTCCCAAACTACGACCCGTTCACCTTGCATCGCGATGTTCGCTTCGTTTTCAGGGCAACAAAAAACCCGCTGCCACCCACGGTGGCGCGGGCCTAAGGGGCGACTTCCAGTCGCCCGGAGATCAAACGTGTTCGATTACGCCTGCTTGCCGAACCAGCGTCGAAAAGACCTTCGGGCGGGCCGTCTCAGCAACGAGCCGGCCCGAAGGGAGGAGAGACGCTTTATGCCGTTGCGAACAATCGCCTAGAAGTTGTACTCGAAGCCCAGGTTCCAGCTCTCCACCTTACTCGATGATATCGGCGTCGTAGTCGCCCCGTTGGCGTTATACACCGAGTTGGATTGCGGGAAATTGTAGTTCAGGTGCACGCTGAAATTCATCGCCGGCGACCACAGCAGCACCAGATTCGACCCATCATGT
>Ga0207677_10000385_pt1 | contig 30475 bp, 26 predicted proteins | sample KBSMisM42_FD_184311 | JGI IMG/M metagenome (GOLD analysis project Ga0207677, IMG submission 184311) | Miscanthus rhizosphere microbial communities from Kellogg Biological Station, Michigan, USA - KBS Miscanthus M4-2 (SPAdes) (version 2) | ecosystem: Host-associated > Plants > Roots >...
CCTCCCCACCCGGATCCTCTGCCGCCCCGACTGCGCCGGCCTCTGCCCGATCTGCGGCGAGTCCCTCAACGACAACCCACACGAGCACGAGGAAGCAACCGACCCCCGCTGGTCAGCGCTGAAGGACCTGAAACTCGAGTAGCCGTTAAGGCTGCTGGTCGAGCTCGGGCTGCGGCTGATCCTCCTCGCGCCCGGCGAGCCGGTCGCGGCCGCGCTGGACGGCGGCGAGGAACTTCTGCAGGTTCACTTCGAGGGTGTTGAGGATCTCGTCGGCGTAGTCCTCGGCGCCGAGGCGGATTTCGCGCTCGCGGGTGCGGGCGTCCTCGACGATCTCGTCGGCGGCGCGCTCGGCCTGCTTGGTGACCTCCTCGTCGGAGATCAGGCGGGCCTGCTGCTCGCGGGCCTCGCGGACGATGCGCTCGGCCTCGCGTTTGGCCTCGGCCAGCATCTCCTGGCGCTCCTTGACGATCCACCGCGCCTGCTTGATCTCCTCGGGGATCGTCGCGCGCATCTGATCGAGGAGGTCGTAAATCTCCTCCCGATCCACGCGCACCTGATCCGTCAGGGGGACCGGACGGGCGTTGTGAACTACGTCATCGAGCTTGTCTATGAGGACCAGTACGTCCATATGAAGAGTCGTAAGCCTACGTGTATGCGGGGATTTTGGTGAACAAGCGGTTCAACGAGCCATTTTTTGCAAGGCGCCGCCCATTGCGGACGAACTGGTTCGCACAGCCTACCTGTCGTCCAGGCGGTCTCCCAGCGCCGCCGCGACAGCGGGCGGAACCAGGTCGGAGACGTTGCCGCCGAAGGTCGCCATCTCCTTGACACCGGTGGACGAGAGGAAGCTGTAGTGGGGCGAGGCGATCACGTAGATGCTCTCGATCCCGGGGTCGAGCTTGCGGTTCAGCTGCGCCATCTCGAACTCGTACTCGAAGTCGGAGATCGCCCGCAGCCCCTTGACGATCGCCTTCGCATCGTTCTCGCGGGCGAACTCGACCAGGAGGTTGGCGAAGATCTGCACCTCGACGTTCGGCAGCTCGGCGGTTGCCTCTTCGATGAACGCCTTCCGCTCCTCGGCGGTGAAGAGCGTCTTCGCCTTGCGGACCGGGTTGTTGACGACGCCGACGACGACGCGGTCGAAGACGTTGGAGGTGCGGGTGATGATGTCGATGTGGCCGTTGGTGACCGGGTCGTAGCTGCCCGGGCAGACGACGGTCCCATTCTGCGTGCTCATTTCGCGGCTTCCCCGTAGACGGTGACGTCGGCGGCGCCGTAGCGGCGCTGGCGCAGCGGCTCCAGCGAATCGATCCGCAGCGGCCGGCGGGCGCCGCTCTCGATCACCGCTCGGCCGTCGGTGGCGAGCAGCTTCGGCAGGTGGGTGTTGAGGTCTTGGGCCACGCGGTCGGCGAGTCTATAAGGGGCATCGACGAAGACGAGGTCGAATTTCCCCGCAAAGGTGGCAGACGAAACCTCTCCCAGCCAGCGACCGACGTCGCCGCGGACCAGCTCGACGCGCTCGCCGAGGCCGAGGCGCTCGACGTTGCCGAGGGCGGGACGGGTGTCGCGATCGACGAGAACGGCCCGCCCGGCGCCGCGGGAGAGCGCCTCGATCGCCAGCGCCCCGGTGCCGCAGTAGAGGTCGAGGACCTGGGCGCCCTCCACCCGCTCGCCGAGGATCGAGAAGACGGCCTCGCGGACCCGGTCGGAGGTCGGCCGGACCTGCCAGCCACGCGGCGCGACCAGGCGCTGTCCCTTCAGCTCTCCGGCGATCACTCTCATCCCCGCAACCTATTCGGCGTTCGTCCTTTCCTGGGCATATGCCCAGGAAAGGACGAACGCCGCTAGAGGGGGATCGGGTCGGCCGCGCCGGTTCCGAAGCGGCGGTGGGCGGCGTCGAGGAGCGGGCCGAGGGCGGGGTCGGCGAGGGAGCCGTGATCGCGCAGCAACGCCAACACCTCGCGGTGGGCCTCCATCAGCAGCGGCCCGTCCTCCGGCAACTTGGCGACGGCGAAGCGGGGCAGCCCGCTCTGCCGCGTGCCGAGGATCTCCCCCGCGCCCCGCAGTTCAAGGTCGATCTCGGCCAGCTTGAAGCCGTCGCTCTCGTCGGCGACCGCCCCCAGCCGCTTCTGCGCCAACTCTCCCGCCTCTTCGGCGAACAGCAGGCACTGGCTCGGGTGCTCACCGCGGCCGACCCGCCCGCGCAGCTGGTGCAGCTGGGAGACGCCGAAGCGCTCGGCCCCCTCGATCACCATCACGGTGGCGTTGGCGACGTCGATCCCGACCTCGATCACCGTCGTCGAGACCAGCACGTCGGTCTCGTGCGCGGCGAAGGCGCGCATCGCCTCCGCCTTGTCGCTCGAGTGCATCTGCCCGTGCAGGAGGCCGATGCGGAACTCGCGCAGCTCGCCGGACCGCAGCCGGTCGGCCTCGACCGCGGCGGCTTTGCCGGCGACTTTCTCCGATTCACCAACCAAGGGACAGACAACGAAGGCCTGCCTGCCCTCGCGCAGCTGCCGCCGCAGGAACTCGAAGGCCTCACCCCGCTGCTCCTCGGAGACGAGGTGGGTGCTGACCGGCTGGCGGCCCGCCGGCAGCTCGTGCAGAGCCGTGGTGTCCAGGTCGCCGTATTCAGTCAGCGAGAGCGTCCGCGGAATCGGCGTCGCGGTCATGTGGAGGACGTGGGGAGCCATCCCCTCCACCCCCTTCTCGTCCAGGGCCCGCCGCTGGGAGACGCCGAAGCGGTGCTGCTCGTCGACGACGACGAGTCCGAGACGGGCGAAGCGGACGGTGGGCTCGATCAGGGCGTGGGTGCCCAGGATCAGTCCCAACTCGCCGCTGGCGAGTTGGTTCAGGGCCTGTTTGCGGACCGGCGCGGGAGTCGATCCGGTGAGCAGCGAAAACGGGATCGCCTCGTCGGCAAGCAGACGTCCCAAGGTGATCGCATGCTGCTCGGCCAAGGTCTCGGTCGGCGCCATCAACGCCGCCTGGTAACCCACTTCCAACGCCCGCAACATCGAGTAGACAGCCACGACCGTCTTCCCCGACCCGACCTCGCCCATCAGCAACCGCTGCATCGGCTCACCGGAGTCGAGGTCGACCTCGATCTCGTCGAAAGCCTCGAGCTGATCCCCGGTGGGCTCGAACGGCAACGAGTCGAGCCAGCGACTGACGAGGTCCCCTGGCTTCCCGAACCGCGGCGCCGGCCGCGCCGTGCGATGGCTGCGCTTGCGGGTCGCCAGTAAAGCCTGGTGCAAGAACAGCTCTTCGAAGCCCAGACGCTCCCTGGCACCCTCGACGTCCTCGATCGACTTCGGAAGCTGAACAGCCTTCAGGGCATCGCCAACGCCGGCAAACCCCCTTCGAGCCCTCAAGTGCGCCGGCAGCCCCTCGATCGCGTTGGGAGCCCATCCCACAACCTGCTCCACCCATTCGCGGATCTTCTGCGGCCGGAGCGCCTCGGTGGCCGCGTGTACCGGCATCAACTCCGCCTCACCCGCGGGTGGCGGAGGGTGAGGGGGGTCGAGGACGCCCCCGCCCGCAGCGCCCCCCTCACCCTCCGACGGGTCCCGCGGGCCATCGCTCGTCAGCTCCCATTCCCGCACCGCAAACCCTTTCCCGCTGTATTTCCCGGTCATAAGCAGCTCCGTCCCGGGAACCAGCTTCGAAGCCACCCACGGCTGGTTGAACCAGGTTGCTCGCACGTGCCCGGTCCCATCGCCGACTTTGACACTGACCATCCGCAGCCGGCCTTTGCGGAACGGTCGCGGCTGCGACCCCTGGACCTCGACCACGACCGTCGCCGTCTCGCCCGGCTCCAGGGATCCCAGCTCTCGGATCCGCAGGTCCCGGTGTCGTCTCGGGATGTGGAAGAGGAGGTCGCCGACGGTGCGGATGCCCGCTTCGGCCGCTGCCTCGGCCGTCTTCGGTCCCACCCCCTTCAATGCCCCCAGGCCCTGCTCCAGCACAGACGGCCGGGGCCAGTGGACCGGCGCGCCGAGCAGTTCCCCGCGCTGCAGCTCTCGCTCGCCCGCGAAGGACCGCACTACTGGGCGGCCAGCAGCCACCACCAGCTCGGCTGCCCCCCCTCGTGGGTCTCGATCTCGACCCCGTCGGGGACGTGGGTGTCGAGCTCCCCGAGCGCAATCGGCGCCCCCTCGCCGGCGATCACGGTGACGATCTCCGCCCCCTCGGCGAGGTGCTGCATGGTCTGGGTCAGGGTCGAGCCCGCCCCGCCCCAGGCGATGATCTCGCCGTCGACGAAGCCGACCGCGTCGCCCTTACGGAACCGTCCCTGGGCGTCGTCGCGGGCGGCGGGGGCGATGCCACCGGTGCCGACTCCCGCCAGCGCCTCCTCCAGCCGCTCGGCGTTCTCGTCCAGCGAGGCCTCGGGGTCGAGCTCGACCAGGGCCAGCAGGCTCGCCTGCTGCGAGGTCGCCGCCACCACCCGCGCCGGCTTCTCGGAGAGTTCGCAGGCGCGCTCGGCGGCCATAACCACGTTGGAGGAACTGGGCAGAACCAGGACCTCCTCGGCGGCGACGCTGTGGATGCCGGCGAGCAGCTCATAGGTCGACGGGTTGAGCGTCTCGCCGCCGGGGACGACGTGGGCGCCGAGCTCGCCGAAGAGGCGCAGCAGCCCGTCGCCGGCGGCGACCGCGACGACCCCGGTGCGGCCGCCGAGGCGGGCGTCGCGTTCGGCCATCTGCTCGCGCATGTCGGCGACGTCGAGGTTCGTCACCTCGCCGACCCCGTCGAAGACCGCGACCGCGGCCTCGGGGGCGTCGGTGTGGACGTGGACCTTGAGGGTGACGTCGTCGCCGACGACGAGGACCGAGTCGCCGAACTTCTCCAGCCGCGGCAGGTACTCGCGGTTTTCGAGGCCGCGGCCGGAGACGATGAAGTTGGTGCAGTAGCGGTAGCGGCTGTCCTCGTGGTGGGGCAGGCTGCGGCGCGGCGCCTCGTAGTGCTGGACCTCAGGCTCCTCGCCGTCCCCGCGCAGGGCGGCGACGACGCCGGCGAGGATCAGGACCAGGCCGTGGCCGCCGGCGTCGACGACGCCGGACTCGCGCAGCACCTCGAGCTGCTCGGGGGTGCGGGCGACGGCGCGCTCGCCGTCCTTGATCGCCCGCTCCAGCACCTCGGCGAGGACCGCGTCCTGGACCTCTTCGCTGGCGTCGCTGCCGAGCCGCTGCTTGTCCTTCTCGAGGTGGGCGAGCTGGCGCGAGAGCGAGTGGGCCATCTCGCGGAAGACGGTCAGCATCGTCCCCTCGGCCGGGTCGCGGACCGAGTCGTAGGCGGCGTCGGCGGCGCGGGCGAAGGCGGCGGCGACGAGGGTCGGGTCGATCAGCTCGCCGGGGCGGCTGGCGAGCTCCTCGGCGGCGCCGCGGACGATCTGGCTGAGGATGACGCCGGAGTTGCCGCGGGCGCCCATCAGCGCCGCCCGCGCCAGCGCCTGGACCAGCTCGGTACGGCCGACCTCGTCGACCGACTGGCCGTCGAGGTGGTCGAGCTCCTCCATCACCGCGCGCAGGGTCATCGCCATGTTGTCGCCGGTGTCGCCGTCGGCGACCGGGAAGACGTTAAGGTCGTTGACCTCCTGGCGGCGCGCCTCCAGGGAGGCATATGCAGAGCTGATTACCCGCCGGAAGCGGGCGATCTGTGGTTCGGGCATCTGCAGGGAATCTAGCCCCCGGCTGCGACGTGAGTGTCCGCACACCGACCCGCCTCGGCCATTGGTACGGTGCGCGCTCCAATGCGTCGCTTCGCCACCTGGACCACCGGCCACCGCAAGACGGTGATCATCAGCTGGATCGTCGCCCTGGTCGGGTTCGGCTTGATCGCCGGCGCGGTTGGTTCGGACTTCACCGAAGAATTCAGCCTCCCCAGCTCCGACTCCAAGGACGCCTTGGATCTGCTCGAAAACCGCTTTCCCGCCCAGGCGGGCGACACGGTGCAGATCGTTTACAGGGCCGAACAGGGGGTCGAGGCGGCGGCGGTCAAGCGGACGATGGAGCCGGTCTTCGAAGACGTCGAAGCGCTGCCCCACGTCAGCGAAGTCGCCAGCCCCTACGAAAAGGGCGGCGCCGCCGCGGTCAGCGACGACGGCAAGATCGCCTACGCGACGGCCCAGTTCAACGTCACCACCGACAAGCTGAACGACGGCGAAGTCAAGAAGATCATGGACACGGCCCGGGACGCGGGCGGCGACGGCCTCCAGGTCGAGGTCGGCGGCTCCCCGGCCGAGGAAGTCCGCGGCGAAGAAGAAGAAGGCGGCTCGGAGATGATCGGCGTGCTGGCGGCGATCGTGGTGCTGCTGATCAGCTTCGGCTCGGTCGTGGCGATGGGGCTGCCGATCATCACCGCGCTGTTCGCGCTCGGGGTCGGAATCAGCGGCATCACCCTCTTCACCCACGTCTTCGACACCGCCGAGTTCGCGCCGCAGCTGGCTTTCATGATCGGGCTCGGCGTCGGCGTCGACTACGCCCTCTTCATCCTCACCCGCTTCCGCAACGGCCTCGATGAGGGCCTCGAGAAGCGCGATGCGGCGATCGCCGCCGTCGACACCGCCGGCCGCGCGGTGCTCTTCGCCGGGATCACGGTGATGATCTCGCTGATGGGGATGCTGCTGCTCGGGCTTCCCTTCCTCTACGGGGTCGCGACTGCGGCGGCGATCGCGGTGCTGTTCACGATGATCGCGGCGCTGACGCTGCTGCCGGCGCTGCTGACGATCGCCGGCAACTGGGTCAACCGGATCCGCATTCCTGGCCTTGGAAGCGGTGGCCGCAGCATCGACGAGAACGGCTGGTGGTTCCGCTGGAGCCGCCGCATCCAGCGCCGACCGTGGCTCGCCGCGCTGGTCTCCGGCGCGCTGCTGCTCGCCCTCTGCATCCCCACCCTCTCGCTGCGCCTCGGCACCAACGACGCCGGCACCGACCCGTCGGGGACGACGACGCGCGAAGCGTATGACCTGCTCGCCGACGGCTTCGGGCCGGGCTTCAACGGGCCGTTCGTGCTGGCCGCCGAACTGCCCGAAAAGGGCGACGACGAAGCGCTGCAGGAGCTGCGGACCGAGCTGAAGAGCGAAGAAGGCGTCGAGGCGGTGACCGACGTCACCCTCAATCCGAACGAAACGGTCGGCGTCTTCCAGCTCTACCCGACCACCTCGCCGCAGAGCGAGGCGACGACCGAACTTCTCCACCGCGTCCGCGACGACGTGATCCCGCCCGTGGAGGAATCCACCGGCGCCCAGGTCCACGTCGGCGGCATCAACGCGATCTTCGAGGACTTCGGCAACGCGATCGCCGGCAAGCTGCCGCTCTTCATCGGCGTCGTCGTCCTCCTCTCGGCGCTGCTGCTGATGATCGTCTTCCGCTCGATCTGGGTGCCGCTGAAGGCCGTGCTGATGAACCTGCTCTCGATCGGCGCCGCCTTCGGCCTGATCGTCGCCGTCTTCCAGTGGGGCTGGGGCGCAAGCCTGATCGGGGTCGACGCGACCGGGCCGATCATCTCGTTCTTCCCGATCTTCCTCTTCTCGATCATCTTCGGACTCTCGATGGACTACGAGGTCTTCCTGATGTCGCGGATCCACGAGGAGTGGGAGCACAGCAAGGACGCGACCGAATCGGTCACCCGCGGCCTCGCCCTGACCGGCCGCGTGATCACCGCCGCAGCGGCGATCATGGTCACCGTCTTCGCCTCTTTCATGATCGGCGAAGACCGGATCATCAAACTCTTCGGCCTCGGCCTCGCCTCGGCGGTCTTCATCGACGCGGTGATCATCCGCTCGGTCCTCGTGCCGGCGGTGATGCAGCTGCTCGGCCCCCGCGCCTGGTGGTTCCCGGATTGGCTGGACCGGATTCTGCCGCGGCTGCATGTGGAGCCCGCGGAGGGTGATCCGGCGCCGACGGGCGAGCATCCGGTTGTCGTGACGGCCGAGTCCGACGGTTAGCGCCTGCAGTCTCGCGAGTCCGCGATAACCCTTGTAGAGCAAGGGTTATCGCGGTTTCGATCAGCAGCGGACTCGATCCGTCGGGACTCGGAAATAGGCTGCTCACGTCGTGGATGCGGAGGGCGCCTTTCAGCAGATAGATGCGGCAATCGAGCTTGCGGAGGAAGCTCTTGATGCCAGCGAAACGACCTTCCGTAACTCTGGTCAATACACCGAGGCGATCACCGTCTGCGCAAGCACCATTGATCGTCTTGCCACCTCGGACAGTGTCTACGCACTCAACACGAAGAGGGTCCTCAATACTGCGCACATGGGCCAGCCCTACTACGTTGAGGGCCTCCTTGGCACGCTGAAGGGTCTACGACGGGACATACAGGCGGGCTATCTCCTGACGCTTGAGGAGGAGGTCCATGCAGGGGTCTTCGCAGATTTCCTAGAGATGGCCGATCAGCTTCTCGCGCAGAAACTTGTTCTTCCTGCGGCGGTCGTTGCCGGTGCAGCACTGGAGGCTCAGCTGCGGGCTCTTGCAGAACGTGCCGGGGTCAACGTCCAAGCCGGGGGCAAACCGAAGCGCGCCACCAAATTGAATGACGATCTAACGAAAAAGGGGATCTACCGAAAGGCTGAGCAAAAGCAGGTGCTTGCTTGGCAAGATCTTCGGAACCAGGCAGCACACGGCGAAGAAAGCTTCACGGCTCAGGAGATTCGCCTGATGGTCCAAGGAATCCGCGACTTCGTATCGCGCCACCCTGCATGAACCTCGGGGAAGACTCTCCCGTGGTTCCGCAGAACCTAGCTAAGCGGCCTTGGTGACCTTGCCCGCCTTGAGGCACCTCGTACAAACGTAGGCGCGAAGGGGGCGGCCGTTCTCTTGGATCCGGACCTTTTGCAGGTTCGGGTCGAAGCGGCGCTTCGTGGCGACCATCGAGTGGCTTCGGGAGTGGCCGAACGCCGGTCCCTTGCCGCAGCTGTGACATACCTTGGCCATCGGTCGCGGGATGGTACAGGGTGCGGCTAACCGCCGACCTGTCGCTTGAGGAGGGCCATGCGGGCGACGGTGAGGGCGGCGTTGCGGCCCTGGTCGCGCTTGTCGCCGCCGGCGCGGGCCAGCGCCTGTTCCATGTTGTCGCAGGTGATGACGCCGAAGGCGCAGGGGACGCCGGTCGCGAGCTGGACGTCCTGGATGCCGCGGGCCGACTCGGCACAGACGAAGTCGTAGTGGTCGGTCTCGCCGCGGATGACGACGCCGAGGCAGGCGACGCCGCCGATCTCCAGGCCGCCGCTCTGTTTGGCGTTGTCGCGGCGGACGCCGTCGATGATTTCCTTGGCCGCGAAGGGGAGCTCGTAGGCGCCCGGCACCGAGTGGTGGGTGACGTTGCCGATCGGCACCCCGGCCAGCTGGAACCCGTGGTCGGCGCCGTCGAGCAGCCGCAGCGCCAGGTCCTCATAGAAGCGCCCGACGACAACGGCGAACCGCAGCTTCTCGAGCTTTGCCTTCTCCTCGTCCGTGAACTCCTCCAGGAACGCCCCCGCCTCAGCCATTGCCGTCCTTTGCGCCCTCGGCGTCGCGTTCCTCCTCGTCGTGGATCATCTCCTCGTCGAGGGCGAGGCCCTGGTGGTGCAGCGAGTGGCCCATCTTGTCGCGCTTGGCGCGCAGGTAGGCCTCGTTGTGGGTGTTGGGAACCGATTCGATCGGCACCTGCTCGCTGACCGAGAGCCCGTATCCCTCCAGCCCGATGATCTTTTTCGGATTGTTGGTGAGGATGCGGATGCTGGTCAGACCGAGGTCGCCGAGGATCTGGGCGCCGATCCCGTAGTCGCGCAGGTCGGCCGGCAGCCCCAGTTTGAGGTTGGCCTCGACCGTGTCGGCCCCCTCCTCCTGCAGCTTGTAGGCGCGGAGCTTGTTGAGGAGGCCGATCCCCCGCCCCTCCTGGGAGAGGTAGAGGAGGACGCCGCGACCCTCGCGCTCGATCATCGAGAGCGCCGCTTCCAGCTGTTCGCCGCAGTCGCAGCGCATGCTGTGGAAGACGTCGCCGGTGAGGCACTCACTGTGAACGCGGACGAGCACATCCTCGGCCCCGTCGACGTCGCCCTTGACCATCGCCACATGGTGTTTGTCGTCAACCAGGGAGCGGTAGCCGACAGCCTGGAAGTCGCCGAAGGCGGTCGGCAGCGCCGTCGCCACCACCCGCTCGACCAGTTTCTCGGTCCGCCGCCGGTAGGCGATCAGGTCGGCGACGGTGATCATCATCAGCCCGTGTTTTTCGCAGTACGGGACGAGGTCGGGGACGCGGGCCATCGTCCCGTCGTCGTTCATGATCTCGCAGATCACGCCGCTGGGATGGAGGCCGGCGAGGCGCGCCAGGTCGACCGAGGCCTCGGTCTGGCCGGCGCGCTCCAGCACGCCGCCGTCTTTGGCTTTGAGCGGGAAGACGTGGCCGGGCTGGACGAGGTCGCGCGGGGTCGCGCCGGGGTCGATCGCGACCTGGATCGTGTGGGCGCGGTCGTGGGCGGAGATCCCGGTGGTGACGCCTTCGCGCGCCTCGACCGAGACCGTGAAGGCGGTCTGCAGCGGCGCTTCGTTCTTCGCCGCCATCAGGTTGAGCCCGAGCGCTTCGCAGCGCTCGCCGGTCAGCGAGAGGCAGATCAGACCCCGCCCCTCCTTGGCCATGAAGTTGATCGCCTCCGGGGTCGCGAACTGGGCCGCCATCGTCAGGTCGCCCTCGTTCTCGCGGTTCTCGTCGTCGCAGACGACGACCATGCGGCCGGCGCGGATCTCCTCGATCGCCTCCTCGATCGTCGCGAACGGGCTGCCCTCGGTGCCGGTGCTCTGCTCTTGTCTCTGGGTCTCAGCCATGGTGCTCACGCCTGCTCCTTTCGGCGAATGGTGACATCAATCGCTCCACGTACTTGGCAACTACGTCGCACTCCACGTTCAATCGGTCTCCTGGCGCCAAATCACCGAGGTTGGTCCGCTCCAGCGTCTCAGGGATGAGGGAAACCTCAGCCCAAGAGTCGCCCAAATCCGCGACCGTGAGGCTGACGCCGCTGAGGGTGATCGAACCCTTGTCGACGACGAACTGGAGGAGCTGGGTAGGGAGCTCAACTCGGACGCGTCTGGCGAAACCGTCGTCCTCGACGGACGAGACCGTGCCGACGCCGTCGACGTGGCCCTGGACGATGTGGCCGCCGAGGCGGTCGCCGACCTTCATTGCCAGCTCCAGGTTGACCTTCGAGCCTTCCTCGACTTTGTCGAGCGCGGTGACCTCAAGCGTCTGGTTCATCGCCTCGGTCTCGAAGCTGTCGTTGTCGACCGAGGTTGCGGTGAGGCAGCAGCCGTTGACGGCGATCGAGTCGCCGAGGGACAGCTCGCCGGCGAGTCGGGAGGCGATGCGCAGTTTGGCGCCGTCGCCGTTGCGCTCGATGGACTCGACGGTTCCGAGGTCTTCGATCAGTCCGGTGAACACGTCACCACTCCTTGTAGCGGGCTGTGATCAGGGTGTCGTCGCCGACGTTCCTGGGCGATGACTGCAGCGCCGTCAGGCGTGGGTTGGGCTGAGGGCCGAGAAGCACCGGGGCGATGAAGGTACGGGATTCGTCTACTTGATTGGCCGAGACGAAGGCAGATGCGAGAGTGCGGCCGCCCTCCAAGAAGAAGGAAGTGACTTCGTGGCGGCCTAGTTCTCGGAGGGCTGACTCGATGTCGGGGGCGACGAGGACCTCGGTGCCGGCGGATTTGAGGGTGCTGACGTTGTTAGCTGGCGCGTCCGGGGCGGCGATGACTAGGACCGGCGCCTGGTCGAGGGTTTGGAGGAGTTGGGAATCCAGCGGCAGACGGGCCTGGGAGTCGAAGACGACGCGCTTGGGTTGGCGGGCTCCCTCGATGCGGGCGGTGAGGAGTGGGTCGTCGGCCAGGGCGGTGCCGATGCCGATGGCTATCGCGTCGGATTCGGCGCGCCATTTGTGGACCAGGTCCCGGCTCTCGGGGCCGCTGATCCAGGGGCTGTCGCCCGGCGCGGTGGTGGTCTGGCCGTCGAGGGACATCGCCATCTTGAGGACGACCAGCGGCAGGCCGGTGCGGGCGTGCTTGCGGAAGGGCTGGTTGAGGCGGCGTGCTGCCGTCGCCTCGGCACCCGATGCGAAGGCAACCTCGACGCCGCCGTCGCGGAGGATTCCCGGGCCGCGCCCGGCGGCCTTCTCGCTCGGGTCCTCGGAGGCAATGACGACGCGGGCGATCCCGGCCTCGAGGATCGCCTCTACACAGGGCGGCTGCCGTCCCTGATGGGCGCAGGGCTCCAGCGTCACGTACATCGTCGCCCCGGCCGGGTCATTCCCACGCTCGCGGCAGTCCGCCAGCGCCGCCCGCTCGGCGTGCAGCCCGCCCAACTCGGCGTGGAATCCCTCCCCGATGATCTCGCCGTCGCGAACGATCACCGTACCGACCAGCGGATTCGGGCTGACGCGCCCGCGCCCGCCCTCGGCCAGCTGCAAAGCGCGCCTCAGATGAGCTTGATCCGTGCCAGTTAGCTGGGAATCCATGGTTGACTGACTCGTCAATCAGTCTACTCCCCTCCCCGTGGGTGGCGACGATGCGGGACCCGCGCCAGTTGGGCGCGGGGGTCGTATCGGAGACAGGACCCGCGGGTCGAGCGGCAGGCACCTGAATCAGGAGCGCGAATACGCTGAAGGCGATGAAACTCATCATCCAGATCCCTTGCCTGAACGAGGAAGAGACGCTTCCTCAGACGATCGCCGACCTCCCCCGCTCGCTGCCCGGCATCGACGCGGTCGAGCTGCTGGTGATCGACGACGGCAGCACCGACCGCACGGTCGAGGTGGCGCGCGAGTGCGGGGTCGAGCACATCGTCCGGCTCACCAACAACAAGGGCCTGGCCGCCGGCTTCCAGGCCGGGCTCGACGCCTGCCTGAAGCTGGGTGCCGACGTCGTCGTCAACACCGATGCCGACAACCAGTACCGCGGCGCCGACGTCGCCAAGCTGGTGGCGCCGATCGTCGCCGGCGAGGCCGACATGGTCGTCGGCGACCGCCGCGTCTCCGAGATCGACCACTTCTCCGGCTCGAAAAAGGGTCTGCAGCGGCTCGGCAGCTGGGTCGTCCGCCGCCTCTCCGGCACCGGGGTCACCGACGCCACCTCCGGCTTCCGCGCCTACAACCGCGAGGCCGCCCTGCAGCTGCTGGTCGTCGACAACTTCACCTACACGCTCGAGAGCCTGATCCAGGCCGGGAAGATGCTGATCGCCGTCGACGAGGTCGAGGTCGAGACCAACCCGAAGACCCGCGAGTCCCGCCTCTTCGCCTCGACCGGCGCCTACGTGCGGCGCAACGGGCCGGCGATCCTCCGCATCTACGCCCGCTACGAGCCGCTGCGTGCCTTCGCCAGCGTCGGCGGCGTCGTCCTCTTCTTCGCCCTCTGCGCCTGGCTGCCGTTCCTGATCGACGCGATCCTCAACGGCGACAGCACCGGCCACGTGCAGTCGCTGATCCTCGGCGCCGTCCTCTTCATCGCCGCCATCCAGCTCTTCGCCCTCGGGGTGATCGGCGACCTCCTCGCCGGCCAGCGGGTGATGACCCAGCGGGTCTTCGAGCGGGTGCGGCGGGTCGAGCTGAAGATGGAGATCGAGCCCTCCCACTACGAGCGCGGCGGCACCCCTGGCGCCCGCGAGAGCGCCGAGTGAGCGCGGAGAAGCGCGGCGGCGAGGAGGCGAACGCCGCCGAATACGGCAAAACCGCGAGCTTCCTGGCGATCGGCGTCGGCCTCACCGGGCTCATCACCTACGCCTACTTCCTGATCGCCTCGCACACGCTCTCGACCGACGACTACGGGCAGATCACGGTCCTCTGGTCGGCGGTCTTCATCACCATCTCGACCCTCTACCGCCCGGTCGAACAGCTGCTCAGCCGCCACGTCTCCGAGCGGCTGGCGAAGGGCGAACCGCTTCGTCAGGAGCTGCGCGTCGCCTCGGCGATCCAGATCGGCCTGGCGCTGTTCTTCGCCGTCGTCGCCCTGGTCCTCCGCGGACCGATCCAGGACGACCTCCTCGAAGGCAACGAAACCCTCTACTGGGTCTTCTTCGGCGCTGTCCTCTTCTACGCCGCCAGCTACTTCGCCCGCGGCTTCCTCGCCGGGCAGCGGACCTTCGGCCTGTTCACGGCGCTGATCCTCTCCGAGTCGTGCTTCCGCACCCTCTTCGCGGTCCTGGTCGCGGTCGGCCTGCTCAGCGGCCAGTCCTGGGTCGCGGTCGGGATCGTCGCCGCGCCGAGCCTGAGTCTGCTGGTCGTGCCGTTCGCTTTCGCGCGGCGGGCGAAAAAGGTGCAGGCCACCCAGACCGAGTCGCCACCCGCCGCCCCCGGACGCGAAGCGGAGGAGGCGGCGACTGACCAGATGACGATGAAAGAGGGCAGCGGCTTCGCCGCGGCGGTCCTCGTGATCATGTTCAGCGAACAGGCCTTCCTCAACGCCGGGCCGCTGATCACCCGCGGACTCCAGGACGCCGCTGCCGCCGGCTTCATCTTCAACGTGCTGATGCTGGCGCGGGCGCCGCTGCAGCTCTTCCAGGCCGTCTCGACCAGCATCCTCCCCCACCTCACCAGCCTCCACACCTCGACCGCCCCCGACAGCGAGCGCGAATTCCACCGCTCGGTCCGCGGCGTCCTCCTCGGCATCAGCGCCTTCACCGCCTTCACCGCGCTCGTCGTCCTCATCGCCGGCCCGAAGCTGATGCAGATCGCCTTCAGCGACAAGTTCACCTACGACCGCCCGGGGCTACTGCTGGTGACCCTGGGGATGGGCCTCTACCTCGGCTCGGTCACCCTCAACCAGGCCTGCCTCGCCCAGGGCCAGGTGCGGCGGGCGGCGGTGCGCTGGATCTCCTGCGCCGCCTTCTTCATCCTCTGGAACTTCCTCCCGATCGTCAGCGACGAGTTCCGCCGCGTCGAGATCGGCTTCGCGCTCACCGCCGGGGTCCTCTTCACCCTCCTCTACCTCCTCTACCGCTACCCGCACGGTCGCGAGGAGGACATCCCCCGCGAGGGATCGACCGAGGAACTCGAGCTGCGCCTCGCCTCGATCGACGAGAACGCGTAAGCCGCTTCCTTTAGGTTCCCTCGATGGGTGCCCATGACGCCGAGCTGATCCTGATCGCCGGTGCCCTGCTGGGCGCCGGGATCCTCGGGGCGCTGCTCGCCGACCGGGTCCGGGTTCCGGGCCTGCTGCTCTTCCTCGCCCTCGGGATGCTGGCCGGCTCGCAGGGGATCGGCGGGATCGAGTTTTCGAACACGGAGCTGGCGCGGACGCTGGGGACGATCGCCCTGATCCTGATCCTCTTCGAGGGCGGGCTGACCGCAGGCTGGTCGGAGATCCGGCCGGTGCTGGGGACGGCCGCCTCGCTGGCGACGATCGGCACCGTCCTCACCGCCGTCGTCGCCGGCTTCGCGGCGAAGCTGATCTTCGACATCGGCACCCTGGAAGGGATGATCGTCGGCGCCGCGATCGCCGCCACCGACTCGGCCGCGATCTTCGCCGTGCTGCGCCGTTCGACCCTGGAGAAGCGACTGGCGCGCTCGCTGGAGGGCGAGTCCGGGATGAACGACCCGGTGGCCCTGCTGCTCGTTATCGGGTTCATCGAATGGATCCAGGAGCCCGGCTACGGCCTCGCTGATATGGCCGGCCTGCTGGCGATCAAAATCGCCGTCGGGATCGGGGTCGGCTACCTGATCGGCCGCCTCGCCGTGGCGGCCCTGAGCCGGGTGCGGCTGCCGACCGACGGCATCTACCCGGTGGCGACGATCGCGATCGCCGCCCTCTCCTACGGCCTCGCCGAGGTCGCCCACGGTTCCGGCCTGCTCGCCACCTACCTGACCGCGCTGGCGCTGGGCAGCGCCAACATCCCCGCCCGCCGCACGGTCGTCGCCTTCCACGAGGGTCTCGGCTGGGTCGCCCAGCTGGCGCTGTTCATCCTCCTCGGCCTGCTGGTCTTCCCCAGCCAGCTCGACGACGTGGCGCTGAAGGGACTGGCGCTCTCGGCCGTCCTGATCCTGGTTGCCCGCCCGTTCGCGACCTTCGCCGCCACGGCGCTGGCGCCGCTCAACGCCCGCGAGCGCTTGATGTTGGGCTGGGCCGGGCTGCGTGGCGCAACCCCGATCTGGCTCGCCACCTTCCCGGTCGTCGCCGGGATCGCCGGCGGCGAGGAAGAGTTCGCGATCGTCTTCTTCGTCGTCGTCACCTCGACCCTCGTCCAGGGCGCCTCCTTCGAGCCGCTGGCGACGCGCCTGGGGCTGACCACCGACGAGCCGGCGCTGCCACGGCGGCTGCTGGAGTCGGGGCGGATCCGCCGCATGGGAGGCGACGTGATCGCCTACCGGGTGCCGGAGGGGGCGGCGATCGCCGGTCACCGGGTCCGCGACCTCGAGCTGCCGCGCGAGGCGCTGGTCAACGTGATCGTCCGCGAGGGCAACGCGATGCCGCCGCGTGGATCGACCGAGCTGCAGGAGGGCGACGAGCTCCACATCCTCGTCCGCAGCGAGCTGCGCGAGGAGGTCGAGGCCCTGACCGGCCACTGGGCGAAAGGGCCGATCGGCAGGCCGGCCCCGCCGGCGCTGCCGCGGCGCGGCGCCTCGCAGGTCTTCACCGTCCGCCCGGTGCGCGGCGACGGCGAGCTCGGCGAGGAGATTGACGGCATCCCGATCGTCAGGGTGATGCGCGACCGCAGCGAGCGGGGCGCCTACCTCGTCGCCCTCGCCGACGGGCGCTACGCGGTACTGAGCGCCGGCCTGGTCGCGATCGGCGGCCGGCGGGCGCTGGCCGGCTGGTGCGAGGGGCGCGCCGCGCGAGAGGACGTCGACGCCTCCGAGCGCGCCTGGTGGCAGGAGGTGACCGGCGCCCTGATCGCGCGGGGGCGCTCAGCCGGCGTCGGCGGCAGCAGCGATCTCGGCGTAAGCGGCAGCGGGATCATCGGCTCCGAAAACAGCTGAGCCGGCGACGAAGAGCTGGGCGCCGGCCGCCGCGAGCGGGCCGGCGGTAGCGGTGTCGACGCCGCCGTCGACCTCGATCGCGGCGCCGCCGACCAGCGGCATCAGCCGCTCGACCTTCTCCGGCGAGGTCTCGATGAACGACTGCCCGCCCCACCCCGGGTTGACGCTCATGCAGAGGACGATGTCGGCGAGCCCGCGCAGCTCCTGCACCGCCTCGACCGGGGTCCCGGGGTTGATCGCGATCCCGGACAGGCAGCCGAGCTCGCGGACGGCCGAGAGAGTGCGATGCGCGTGCGGGGTCGCCTCCTCGTGGAAGGTGATCGAGTCGGCGCCGGCTTTGGCGAAGGCGGCGATCTGGCGCTCCGGCGCCTCGATCATCAGGTGGACGTCGACAACGCCGCCGGCGTCGTGCACCTGGTCGGCGATCCCGCTGAGAACCAGCGGCCCGATCGTGATCGGCGGGACGAAGTGCCCGTCCATGACGTCGAAGTGGATCACCCGGGCGCCGGCGTCCATCACCTCTTCGACCTGTGCCCCCAGCCGGCCCATGTCGGCGGAGAGGATCGACGGCGCGACCCGCCGCTCACCGAGAAGCTCCTGCATCCGCTCGCTCACGGGCCGCAGCCTACTGAGCGCGTGCGGACGCGGCTGGGGGAATCCCGCCTAAGCCTCGCGGAGCATGGACGAGCCGCACGACTGACATTCCATGTCGGCGGTGTGGCTCATCCGGGCGATCGTCTGGTGCTCGCCGCAGTTCGGGCACTGGGAGACCAGTTCGAAGCGGCTGAGACAGTTGACGCAGCGCAGGCGGCCTGGCAGCTGGGTCGGGCGCAGCCAGGGCTCGCCGCAGTTCGGGCAGGCGGCACGGTTCAGCGGGTTCGAATCCGCTGGGGTGGACTGGTCGGACTCGCTCATGCGCCCTAATCATTACTAATTAGGCGCCGCGGGTCAGCCGTGCGATGAAAAAGCCGGTGGTGCGGTCGCGGTCGGGGCGCAGCTGCAGGCAACGCCGCTCGGCCGGCGCGGCGAGCTCCGGGGCTTTCGCCCCGAGGTCGTCGAGCTCGAGCGGTGGCACCTCGCCGGCCTCGGCGGCGCCGAGCAGGGCGGCGATCCGGTCCTCGTTCTCGCGCCGGGAGATCGTGCAGGTCGAGTAGACGAGGGTGCCGCCAGGACGCAGGGCGGCGACGGCCGCGCGCAGGAGACCGTCCTGGACCTCGGTCAGCCGGGCGATCATCTTCGGGGACTTGCGCCAGCGCGCGTCCGGCCGCGAGGCGAGGGCGCCGAGGTCCGAGCAGGGGGCGTCGAGGAGGACCCGGTCGAAGGCCTGCCCCACCGCCGCCTCCCGGGCGTCGGTCTCGAGCACGGTGACGCCGCGGAGGCCGAGGCGGCTCGCCTGGTCGGCGACCTCGCCGGCCCGGGCGGGATCGAGCTCGACCGAGATCACGACGCCGCGGTCGCCCATCCGCTCGGCGATCTGCCCGGTCTTGATCCCGGGGCCCGCGCAGAGGTCGAGGACGTGCTCCTCCGCCTGCGGGTCCAGCGCCTCGACCGCGGCGGCGGAGCCGCGGCTCTGCGGGGTCAGCTCCCCGGCGGCGATCGCCGCCGGGACCGCCCCGCCGGTGCGGCCCTTGATCACGATCGTCTCCGGCGCAGCGAGGGGCCAGGCGGCCTCCGGGACGTGCGCCTCCACCTCGGCCTCGCGCAGCCGCGCCAGCATCGTCTCCCGGTCGGTCCGCAGCCGGTTGACCCGCATCGCCACCTCGGCCGGGCGGTTGCAGGCGGCGAGGGCCGCGCGCGCCGGCTCGGCGCCGAGCTCCTGCCACCACATCTCCGCCAGCCATTTCGGGACCGAGTCGGCGACCGCCGCGGCGGTTGGGTCGGCGTCGTTCTCCAGCAGCTGGGAGACCAGCTGCGCGCGCTCGCGGACGGCGCGGCGGAGGACCGCGTTGACGAGACCGGAGGCGTGGGCGGCGCCCGCCGCCTTCGTCAGCTCGACCGCCTGGTCGACGGCGGCGTGGTCGGGGGTCGCGTCGGCGAACAGCAGCTCGTAGAGGCCGAGCCGCAGCGCCGCCAGCACCGGCGGGTCGAGCAGCCGGGTCGAGCGTTTCGCCAGCCGTTCGATCGCGACGTCGCTGGTGCCGCGGCGCTGGACCGCGCCGTAGGCGAGGCGCTGCGCCTGGGCGCGGTCGCGGCCGCCGAGCCCGAGCCGGTCGGCCTCGGCGCGGAAGGCCCGCTCGGTGAAGGCGTCGTCCTCGAAGGTGGACCGGATCGTCGCGAAGGCGAGGGCCCGGGCCGGGGAGACGCGCCCGGAGGCCGCCCCGCCGGAGGCGCTCATGACTCCGGCAGCGGGTGGCCGCGCAGGTAGTCGGCGGCCGCCATCGGCTTGCCGCCGGCCGGCTGGACGAGCTCGAGCCGCAGCGCCCCCTCGCCGCAGCCCAGGAGCAGCCCCCCCTCGCGCACCGCCAGCTTCCCTGGCTCGAGCGCCTCGTCCACAGCCGCGGCGCGGCGGACGCCGAGGCGCTCGTCGCCGGCCAGCTCGAGGAAGGTGCCGACGTGCGGGTTCAGGGCCCGCACCTTGGCCGCCAGCTCGGCCGCCGGGCGCTCGGGGTCGAGGCGGCGCTCGCCCGGCTCGATCTTCTCCGCGTAGGTCACCCCGTCCTCGTCCTGCTCGCTGAACTCGAGGGCACCCTTGGCCTGCAGGTCGAGGGCGCGGACGAGCAGCTCACCGCCGAGCTCGGCGAGGCGTGAGGAGAGCGACTCGAAGTCCTCATCCGGGCCGATCGACACCTCCTCCTCGATCGCGACCGGGCCGGAGTCAAGGCCCTCAGTGAGGCGCATGACGCAGACGCCGGTCCGCTCGTCGCAGGCCATGATCGCCCGCTCGATCGGGGCGGCGCCGCGCCAGCGCGGCAGCAGCGAGGGGTGCACATTCAGCATCGGGAACTCGGAGAGCAGCGGCTCGCGGATCAGCTGCCCGAAGGCGCAGACGACGACCGCCTCGGGCGCGGCGGCCCGGATCCGCTGCAGCGCGTCCTCGTCGTTGACGTTCTCCGCCTGCGCCAGCTCCAGCCCCAACTCCCGGGCCGCGACCGCGGCGGGGGGCGGCTTCACCTTGCGGCCGCGGCCCTGGCGGCGGTCGGGCGGGGTGACGACAAGAGCGGGGCGGTGCGGCGATCCGGCCAGCCGCCGCAGCACGGCGGCGGCGAAGTCCGAGGTGCCGAGGTAGGCGGTCCTCACGCGTCGGTGCGCGGCTCGCGCAGCTCGCCCTCGTCGTCGATCTCTTCCTCCGACGTCGGGCTGTAGCTCTCGCCTTCGCGCAGCGCCCGCAGCGCCGCCTTGCGCTGTTCGCGGCTGGTGCGATCGAGGATCAGGACCCCGTCGAGGTGGTCGATCTCGTGCTGGAGCACACGCGCCTCGAGCCCGGCGGCCTCGATCACGATCGGCTCGCCCTCGGCGTCGCGACCACTGAAGCGCGCGTACAGCGGCCGCTCGACGTCCATCGAGACCCGCGGCAGGCTGAGGCAGCCCTCCTCGGCGACGGCGAACTCGTCCGAGAGCCACTCGACGACGGGGTTGACGAGGGCCGTCGGCTCGCTTTCCGGTCCCGCCTGGAAGACGAGCAGGCGCCGGAGGACGCCGAGCTGGGTCGCCGCCAGCCCGATCCCGAGCCCGTCCCGCATGATCTCGATCATCCGCTCAACCTCGGTGCGCAGCTCCGGACCGAAGCCGGAGACCGGCGAGGCCTTGCTCTTCAGCACCGGATCGCCGAACTTGACCACGTGGGCGAGCGCCGCTTCCCGCCGCTCCACCATCTCGAGTTCGAGCCGGCGCTCCTCGTCCTCGCGCTCGGGGGCTTTCACCTCGTCGCTCATCGAGACCGGAGTCTAAGTCCCTCCTCCGTTCTGATACTTCCTGCGTGGATGAGGTCGGGCAAGCCACGGATCGCGATCGCCACCTGCGCGGAGTACGAGGAGCTGAAGGTCGACGACCGGGCACTCATAGAGGCGCTGGAAGCGCGCGGGGCCGAGGCGCTGCCGGTGGTCTGGAACCGGGAGGAACCGGCCTGGGAGGAGCTCGACCTCTGCCTGGTCCGCTCGACCTGGGACTACCACGACAGCTACCCCGAGTTCATCGCCTGGACCCGGCAGGTGGCGCAGGCGACGGCACTGCACAACCCGGCCGACGTGATCGCCTGGAACAGCGAGAAGACCTACCTGCGGGAGCTGACCGAGGCAGGCGTGCCAACGGTCCCGACCGTCTGGATCGACCGCGGTGACGGCACCAACATCGAGGAGATCCTCGCCCGCGAAGGCTGGACGGAGGCCGTGATCAAGCCAACCGTCGACCTGGGCGCCAAGAACCTCCATCGCGTCCAAGCGGGCATGAGCGAAGCAGCCGAGGCGCTGGCGTCAGTCCTCTCCCGCCAAGACGCAATGGCCCAACCCTTCCTCCCCTCACTGGAAAAAGAAGGCGAGCTATCCCTGGTCTACATCGGCGGCACCTTCTCCCAGGCCGTCCGCAAGCGCCCCGCCCCAGGCGACTTCCGAGTCCAGTCGATCTGGGGAGGCACCGTCGAAGCAGCAATCCCGACCCCCGACCACCTGGCCGTAGCCGACCAAGCCCTCGGCCGTCTGAACGAGCCGCCCCTCTATGCCCGCGTGGACCTGGTCAACAACTCCGCCGGCAATCCCTGCCTAATGGAGCTGGAGCTGATAGAGCCCAACCTCTACCTCTCAACCCACCCGAGCGCCGCAGAACGCCTGGCCGAGGCAGCGCTACTGCGGGTCGACGTCGACCCCGATGGCGACGTCCTTGAGTGAGCGATCGCCCGCCTTGCGCTCGACGACGTCGCGCACCGCCGCCACCATCCCCCCCTTGTCCTCGGCCTTGATCAAGACCCGCCGCCGATGTCGATTGCGAACCCGGAACATCGGTGCCGGCCCCAGTAGCTCAGATCCTTTCGGCAGCCCCCGCCGCAGCTCACCCGCGACCCCGCGTGCCGCCTCCTCCACCTTGCCCTCGTCCTCAGAAGCGAAGTTGACCCGCAGCAGGTGCGAGAAGGGCGGGTAGCGGAGCACCTCGCGCCGCGTCAGCTCTCGCTCGAGGAAACCGGCGGAGTCGTGGCGGGCGGCGTGCTCGATGCTGGCCGCGTGCGGCGCCAGCGTCTGCACGATCACCTCTCCCCCGGCCTCACCGCGGCCGGAGCGCCCGGCCAGCTGGGCGACCATCGCGAAGGTCCGCTCCTCGGCGCGGAAGTCGGGGAAGCGCAGGGTGGCGTCGGCGTCGAGGATCGCGCTCAGCGTCACCTCCGGGAAGTCATGCCCCTTGGCGACCATCTGGGTGCCGACGAGGACGGCACTCGGGGCCTCGTCGAACCGGGCGAGGATGCGGGCATGGGCGCCGCGCTCGGCGGCGGTGTCGGAGTCGAGGCGGAGCACCGGCATCGGCGCCAGACGCTCCTGCAGCAGGGCCTCGATCCGCTCGGTCCCGGCGCCGGCCCGGGAGAGCGTCGTCGACCCGCACTCGACGCAGGCGCTCGGCTGGCGCTCGGAGTGGGCGCAGTGGTGGCAGACGAGCCGGCCGCTGTGGCGGTGGACGATCAGGGAGACGTCGCAGTTGGGGCAGTCCCAGTGATGGCCGCAGGACCGGCAGGTCAGCCAGGGCGCGAAGCCGCGGCGGTTGATCATCACGATCGCCTTGTTGCCGGCAGCGCGCACTCCCTCCAGCGCCTCCCAGGTTTCGGCGTGGAGCGGCCCCGAGCGGGGGTCGGCCTCGCGCATGTCGACGAGGTGGACCGGCGGCATCCGGCGGCCGTCGACCCGGCGCGGCAGCTCCAGCCGCGGCAGCTCCAGCCAGCTCTCGGGGCGCGGCGTCGCGGTGCCGGCGACGAGGACGGCGCCGTTGTCGGCGGCGCGTTTGCGGGCGACCGCGCGAGCGTCGTAGGTGGGGTCGCCCTCCTGCTTGTAGGAGGCGTCGTGCTCCTCGTCGACGACGATCAGGCCGAGGTCGCGGACGGGGGCGAAGACGGCAGAGCGGGGGCCGACGCAGACGCTCGCCTCGCCGCTGCGCAGGCGGCGCCACTCGTCATAGCGCTGGCCCGCCGAGAGGGCCGAGTGGAGGACCGCGAAGCGGTCACCGAGGCGGGTGCGGAAGCGGGCGACGGCCTGCGGCGCCAGCCCGATCTCGGGGACGAGGACGATCGCGCCCTTGCCCCGCTCCAGCGCCGCCTCGACGGCGGCGAGGTAGACCTCGGTCTTGCCGGAGCCGGTGACGCCGTGGAGGAGCAGCTGCCGCTCGGAGCCGGCCTCGCCGTCGAGGGCGGCGACGATCGCCTCGACCGCCGCGGCCTGCTCGGGCAGCAGATCCGGCCGGGTGGCGGCCCCGGAGAGCCCCGGCTCGCCCGGGACGCGGCGCACGGCCAGGCTGCGGGTCGCGATCAGGCCCCGGCCCTCGAGCCGGCGCAGCGTCTGGCGCTCGGAGCCGACCGCCGTCGCCAGCTCCCCGGCCGACATCTCGCCCGGGCGCAGCGCCTCGAGGACGGCGCGCTGCTTGGCACCGAGCCGCTCACCACCATCCAGCGCCGCCTCCCCGGCCGGCAGGATCGCGGCCCGCAGCTCCGTCTTGGTCCTGGTCGTCCGCCCCGAGCTTCCCGTCCCGGTCCCCGGCGGCAGCACCAGCTGCAGCCCGCGCGAGGGCGTCGAGCAGTACTCGCGGGCGACCCAGAGGCCGAGCCGCACCAGCTCCGGCGTCGCCCCCGCCTCCAGCGCCTCGAGCGGCTCGGCGAGGCGCTCGGGCGGCAGCTCGGAGGCCTCGGCGACCTCGACCACGACCCCGAGCAGGCGCCGCGGCCCGAACGGCACCCGGACGACGCTGCCGACGCCGAGGTCCGCCATCGCCTCCGGGCGACGGTAGTCGAAGGGGCCGCGCAGGGCGCGCGCGGTGGTCAGGGGCTCGACTCGGAGAATCGTCACCGGTCGAGGTTATGGACGGGGGAAGATGCTGCCGCCCCGAGTTCCCGCACCGTCCGCCAAACCGTGGCGAGGCGCCGAAGCAGGCCATATGCTGGCCGCCATGAGCCTCAACCTCCACCCGGGCGAGCGCGTCCTCTTCGAGGGGCACCCCTCCTGGCGGGCGATCCTCGGCTTCTACCTCAAAGGCGCGCTGGTCGCCGTCGTCCTCGGCGTGATCGCCAATCTCATCGACGGCGGCGCGACGGCCTTCGTCGTCATCCTCGTCATCCTCGGCCTGACCCTGCTGATCGGCTTCGTCAAGCGGGTGGCGACGACGTACACGATCACCGACCGCCGCCTCAACATCAAGCGCGGGATCATCTCCAAAGAGGTCCAGGAGACGCGGCTGGAGAGGGTCCAGAACGTCAACTACCGCCAGAGCGTCTACCAGCGCCTGATGCAGATCGGCGACGTCGACTTCGACACGGCAGCCAGCGACGACTACAACTTCGTCTTCGCCGGAGTGGCGAACCCGAGCGACGTCGTCGAAGCAGTCGACAAAGCGACCGGGGTCACCTCAGCGGGCACGCACGGGCTGGGCGAGGCGCAGCCGCCCGGACCTCGTTAGCGACTCCGCAGTTGTCCCCGCTATAGCGGGGAAAGTTCGGAGAGGTGCTCCCCAACCCCATTCCGGGCGTCGTTTCGTCTTTAACGCGCCTTCGGCGCGGCCACCCTGCACCCTCACGAAGCAAGTAAGGGTGCAGGGTGGCCGCGTAAGTTCGTGACGGTCTTGGTGAGGATCTCCACTACATGGCGAGGTTCGTACTTGATCTGGACCACGACTTTGGTCAGCGGCACCGGCAGCCCGGCGGCAGCAGCGAGCGGGCGGAAGAGCCGTTCTCCAAGAGCTGCCTGCGAGCAACGACCCCGTGCTGCCGTTGCACCAACTCCCAGGCCTGCCGACTCGTTTCCACCTTTTTGGCCCCCATAGGGGCTCAAAGGGTGGAAACGACGAAACTCGCCCCTCCCGGGCCGGACTTACCTGCCGGCCCCGGGTTACTTAGCCGGAGTTTCCGGCTACGCCGTGGCGGCCTCAGCGCCCGCAGCGCTGCGCAGCGCCTCGGCGCGGTCGGTGCGCTCCCAGGTGAAGTCGCCGTCGCTGCGGCCGAAGTGGCCGTAGGCGGCGGTCTTCTGGAAGATCGGGCGATGGAGGTCTAAGTACTCACGGAAGGCGCCGGGGCGCATGTCGAACGTGCTCTCCACCAGCTGGGAGATCTGGGCGTCCGGGAGCTTGCCGGTGCCGAAGGTCTCGACCATCAGGCTGACGGGATGGGCGACGCCGATCGCGTAGGCGACCTGGACCTCACAGCGCTGCGCGAGGCCGGCGGCGACGACGTTCTTCGCCACGTAGCGGGCGGCGTAGGCGGCCGAACGATCGACCTTGGAGGGGTCCTTGCCGGAGAAGGCGCCGCCGCCGTGGCGGGCCATGCCACCGTAGGTGTCGACGATGATCTTGCGGCCGGTGAGGCCGGCGTCGCCGACCGGGCCGCCGATCACGAACTTGCCGGTCGGGTTGACGAGGAACTCGCCCTGCAGCTCGGCGGCGTCGAAGCGGCCAGGAACCTCGGCCTCGAGCACCGGGAGGACGACGCTCTCCCACAGCTCCGGCTTGATCTGGCTCTGCGAGTCGATCCCCTCGTCGTGCTGGGTGGAGATCAGAAGCTTTTCGACGGCGACCGGGCGGCCGTCGGCGTAGCGGACGGTGACCTGGGTCTTGCCATCGGGGCCGAGGTAGCCGAGCGAGCCGTCCTTGCGCACCGCTGCCAGCCGTTCCGCCAGCCGATGGGCGAGGTGGACCGGCATCGGCATCAGCGCCTCGGTCTCATCTGAGGCGTAGCCGAACATCATCCCCTGGTCGCCGGCGCCGGCGACGTCGAGCTCGTCGGTGTCAGAGGGGTCGACCTTGGTCTCGTAGGCCTTGTCGACGCCCTGGGCGATGTCGGGCGACTGCTCGTCGATCGAGACGATCACCGAGATGTGGTCGCAGTCGTAGCCGTAGCCGCCGCCCTGGTAGCCGATCTCCCGCACGGTGTCGCGGACGATGTCCGGGATGTTGAGGTGGGCGCTGGTCGAGATCTCCCCCGAGACGACCGCCATGCCGGTGTTGACCAGCGTCTCGCAGGCGACGCGGCCGCCCGGGTCCTCGCGCATGATCGCGTCGAGCACGCCGTCGGAAATCTGGTCGGCGACCTTGTCCGGATGGCCCTCGGTGACTGACTCCGACGTGAAGAGGTACTCGCCCTCGGCGAGAGGCTTGGAAGTTGGCATGGCGGAAGAGTAAAGGAACGTCGAGTGAAGCTGCCGGTCAGTCGCCGTAGCGCCTGCGGCCGGAGGCGGGGACGAAATCGATGATCAGCGGGACGCCCTCGAGCTCGTAGGTCTCCCGCATCCGGTTCTCCAGGTAGTAGGCCCAATCGCGGGTGATCAGCCTGCGGTCGTTGACCTGGATCGCGATCCGCGGCGGCTTCTCCCCCACCTGCGCCGCGTAGTAGAGGCGCAGGCGCTTGCCGCGCCGGCTGGGCGGCTGGTTCTGGGCGACGACGTCGGCGACGAAGCGGTTCAGCTCCGGGGTCGGGATCCGTTCGGCGGCCCGGTCGGCCAGTTGCAGGGCCCGCGGCAGCAGCGTGCCGACGTTGCGACCGCGCTTCGCCGACAGCGTGATCACCGCCGGGCGCAACCGCAGCTTGCGCTCGACCCGGGCCCGGGCGTCGTCGATGTCGGCCTCGGTGACGTCCCACTTGTTCAGCGCCAGGAGGCTGGCGCAGCCCGCCTTCATCGCCATCTCGGCGACCCGCAGGTCCTCCGCGGTGACACCCTCGGTGGCGTCGCAGACGATGATCGCGACGTCGGCCCGCTCGACCGCCCGTTCGGAGCGCAGTTGCGCGTAGTAGTCGACGGTGCCGGCGACCTTCGAGCGGCGCCGCAGCCCGGCCGTGTCGACCAGGATCACCGGCCGGCCGTCGACCTCGAGCCGGGTGTCGATCGCGTCGCGGGTGGTGCCGGCGATGTCGGAAACGATCACCCGGTCGGAGCCGAGGAAGGCGTTGACGAGCGAGGACTTGCCGACGTTGGGGCGGCCGATGACGGCGACGCGGGTCACTCCGTCTTCGTCGCCCTGCGGCTCACGATCGCCGAGCGCAGACGTGATCGCGTCGAGGAGGTCACCGGTGCCGAGGCCGTGGGTGGCGGAGACCGGCAGCGGGTCCCCCAGCCCAAGCGCGTGGAACTCGGCGGCGATGCCGTAATCGTTGGCGCGGTCGGCTTTGTTGACGACGACGAGCACCGGGACCCCGCCGCCGCGCAGCGTCTTCGCCAGCTCGGCGTCGCCGGCGCGGAGGCCGGCGCGGCCGTCGACGACGAGCAGGATCGCCTCGGCCTCGGCGATGGCGACCCGCGCCTGCGCCTGCACGTCGCGCGCCAGCTCGGCCTCGTCGCCGAGGTCGATGCCGCCGGTGTCGACCAGCTCGAAGGCGATGCCGTTCCACTCGGTCGCCAGCCGCTTGCGGTCGCGGGTGACCCCCGGCTCGGGCGAGGTGACGGCCTCGCGGCCGCCGACGAGGCGGTTGACGAGGGTGCTCTTGCCGACGTTGGGGAAGCCGACGACGGCGACGGTCGGGACGCTCATGCGAGGCCCCGCTCGCGGACGAGGGCGACGACCCGGGCGACGACTTCCTCGAGGCCGAAACCCGTGGTGTCGAGCTCGACGGCGTCGTCGGCCGCCCGCAGCGCGCCGTGCTCGCGCTCGGTGTCGCGAGCGTCGCGCGCCCGCTGGGCCTCGAGGACCGCCTCCACCGCCTCGCCGGTCTCAGCCGCGCGGCGGCGCGCGCGCTCCTCGTCGGAGGCGGTGAGGAAGATCTTCAGCGGCGCCTCGGGACTGACGACGGTGCCGATGTCCCGCCCCTCGGCGACGTAGCGGCCGGCGGCGATCAGCTGCCGCTGGCGCTCGACCAGCGCTGCCCGCACCCGCGGATGGACCGAGACCCGGGAGGCTGCGGCGCTGACCTCGGGGGCCCGGATCTCACCGCTGACGTCGCGCTCGCCGAGCAGGACGCGGGGCCCGTCGAAGCCGATCTCCAGCCCCTCCGCCAGCGCGCCGACGGCATCGCCGTCATCGGGGTCGACCCCCTGCTCGCGAGCCGCCAGCGCCACGCACCGGTACATCGCCCCCGAGTCGAGGTACGTGAAGCCGAGCTCGCCGGCGACGGCGCGCGCGACCGTTGACTTACCGGCCCCGGCGGGCCCGTCGATCGCGATCACCATGACCGCAGCGTATTGACAGTCGTTTCCAGACTTTTCCTCGCTATGACGAGGAGGATTCTGGAAACGACGCTCAGCGACCCGTGAGGAGGGAGGCGAGGTCGGCCTCGAAGCCGGGGTAGCTGACGGCGGCAGCGTCCATGCCGTGGACCTCGACGCCCTCGCGGGAGGCGAGGCCGGCGACGGCGCCCAGCATCGCGATCCGGTGGTCGCCGTGGGAGTCGATCGAGCCGCCGCGAAGGCCGCCCGTGCCCTCGATCACCATCCCGTCCGCGGTCGGCTCGACCCGGCCGCCGAGCGCCCGCAGCGCCGCGGTCACGGTCTCGATCCGGTCGGACTCCTTGCGCCGCAGCTCGCCGGCGTCGCGGATGACCGTCGTCCCCTCGGCGAAGCAGGCGGCAAGGGCGACCAGCGGCAGCTCGTCGATCGCCAGCGGGATCTCGGCGCCGCCGACCTCGGTACCCCGCAAGGGAGTCGACCCGCGATCTCGTCGCAACGAGCGCACCCGCAGCAGGGCGATCGGCTCTCCGCCCACTTCGTGCTCCATCAACCGCTCGATCTCCGCCCCCATCCGTTCGAGGATCGCCAGCACTCCCGTGCGGGTCGGGTTGACGCCGATGTCGACGAGCACGAGATCGCTGCCTTCGACGAGCAGAGCGGCGACGAGGAAGAACGCGGCCGAGGAGATGTCGGCCGGCACCGAGAAGGCGAGCGGCTCGAGGCGCTCGGCCGGGCGGATCACGACCGCGTCGCCGTCGCGATCGATCGCGGCGCCGGCCGCAGCCAGCATCCGCTCGGTGTGGTCGCGGCTGGGCAGTGGCTCGACCACCCGCGTCTGACCGCCCGCGAGCAGGCCCGCGAAGAGGAGGCAGGACTTGACCTGGGCGCTGGCGATCGGCATCTCGTAGACGGCGCCGTGAAGGGCGGTGCCCTCGACCCGCAACGGCGGCAGCCGCCCTTCGCGAGCGTGCAGGTTCGCACCCATCCGGCGCAGCGGCGCCACGATCCGGTCGACGGGCCGACGGCGGATGGACTCGTCGCCGTCGAGGGTCCACTCCCCACCCTCCTGCCCGGCCAGCCAGCCCGGCAGCAGCCGCAACAGCGTGCCGGCGTTGCCGACGTCGATCTGAGCCGGCCTGGGACCCCGCAGGCCGACCCCGCGGATAGCGATCACCAGGCCCAAATCCTGGGTATCCGCGGTCGGCGGGGGACCGTCCCACTCCGGTCCCATCGAGACCGTGACGGATCTGGAGCCTGTCCCGGTCCTTACTCCGGCCCCCAGCGCCTCCACCGCCGCCAGCGTCGAGCGGGTGTCGGCGGCGTCGAGGAAACCGGTGATTTCGATTTCCCCCTCCCCCATCGCCGCGATCAACGCGGCGCGGTGGGAGATCGACTTGTCGGAAGGCGGCCGCAGCCAGCCGCGCAGGGGCCCAGAGGGATCGAAGCGGGTCATCGGCGCGAGCTTATTCGGGGCTGCTGTCGCCGACCACGCTGACGGTGTGGCCGAGCTCGCGGACGAGGCCCTCTGCCTTCCGCGCCTGCTCGTCGCCCGCCACCCAGACGGAGACGGCGCCGGAGGTCATGTCCGGGGCCGGGTAGAGCGCCATGTCCTCGATGTTGACCCCGGCCTCGCCGAGTGCCAGCGCCAGCTCGGCGATGATTCCGGGCCGGTTGGAGACGACGATCCGGAGCTCGCGCAGCGGGCCGGCCTCCGACTCGGATTCGAGCAGCCGGCGCCGGTCCTCGCCGGCGGCGCCGTGCCAGGCCTCGAGCGCCTCACGGTCGCCGCTGCGGATCAGCTCCGCCGCCTCGCGCAGTCGGGCGGCGACCGAGTCGACCGAGCCGGCGACCGCCTCGCGGTTGCTGGCGAAGATGTCGGCCCAGATCGCCGGGTTGGAGCCGGCGACGCGGGTGGCATCACGGAAGCTCGGGCCGACGTCGGGCAGGCGCTCGGAGTCCTGGGTCAGCGACTGCGCGGCCTCGGCGGCGAGGACGTTGGCGAGGACGTGCGGCAGGTGGCTGATCGTCGCCATCAGCTGGTCGTGGCCCTGCGGGTCGATCGCCTGCGGCCGCGCCCCGAGCGCCCCGATCGCCCGCTGCAGGCGGTCGTAGTGGACACCGCTGGAGCGCTCTGTCGGGGTCAGGTACCAGCGCGCCCCCTCGAAGAGGTCGGCGCGGGCGTTCTCGACCCCGGCGGTCTCGGCCCCGGCCAGCGGATGGCCGCCGATGAAGCGCTCGTCGCCGCCGACCGCCTCGACCAGCGCTTCAT
>Ga0207677_10000389_pt1 | contig 30242 bp, 20 predicted proteins | sample KBSMisM42_FD_184311 | JGI IMG/M metagenome (GOLD analysis project Ga0207677, IMG submission 184311) | Miscanthus rhizosphere microbial communities from Kellogg Biological Station, Michigan, USA - KBS Miscanthus M4-2 (SPAdes) (version 2) | ecosystem: Host-associated > Plants > Roots >...
TACAAAGAAGCTTTAGGAATTTCCCGCATATAGTTATGTAATAATGAATAGCATTACTGCTACCACGGCAATTTCTTAATTATTATATGTTATTTAAATGAGAGAAATCAAATGATACTCTTTTACTCGGCCTCCGGCCAAGTTTCAGCCACCACAGGTTTATAAAAAAAAATATACTTACATATATTTTTTTTTATTAGGCCGAAACTATTAAATTGAGATTTTATTTTCTCTAGGGCTCCGCCCAAGTTTCAGCCACCAAGGGTTTATAAAAAAAAATATACTTACATATATTTAATTCTAGAATTTAAAAATAACATATAATAGATTTTACCAAATCCACCAATTAAAGCTGGCATTACCATAAAGAATATCATTAAGATAGCATGAGCCGTAATGATACTATTATATAATTGATTATCTGCAATATATTGAACACCTGGACCACTTAGTTCCATTCTAATAAGTACAGAAAATGCTGTACCTAATAACCCTGAAAATAGCGCAAACATTAAATATAATGTTCCTATATCTTTAGCATTTGTTGATAAGAATCACCTCTCATATCACATACTTATAGATGATCTTAATGTTATATTATTTTGCATGTGCCTATCTTCCTGATCGTGAACGACATACACAAAAAAAAACATTCTTTATATATACATATGTATGTATATTAAGTACTCAATAAATTATAATAAATATATTTATTATAATTTATTTAAGTAAATATTCTTAAAATTTCTTAGAATATTGTTAAAAAGAAGCTAGATAATTATATAAATATTAAGAAGATTATGGAGGAATCGAACCTCAAACTTAAGATCTGCAATCAAAGTGTAGACCATCTACATCATAATCTTTTTATTATAAAATTTTATAATAAATTTTTACTCAAATCAGTTATAAAGAATATTAATCATATATCTCACACCTATTACTACATAAAAATTAAGAATAACTTTAAATATAATATTTACAGCATTCTTCTATGAAATAAAGGGTTAGCACTAAATTTGATCGTTATATTAAAGTTTTTAACTTAATATATTATTGCTTTGATGAAATATCTACTAAAGTATTTTCGATTAAACTTATAGCAGGAACTATAAATGCAAAGTGTCCAAAATATAACGCTGTACTAATTTGTCCAAATTCTATAAATGGTGTTTCAACGTGTTTAGCTCCTATTTGCATTAACACTAAGAAATTAGCCACAAATACAAAGAAAGCTATTTTACTTAACGGTCTAAATTGTAAACCTTTTGATCTCCCTAAATCTGTTAAAGGTAATAACATAATAATTAAGATAGCACTAAACATTGCTATAACCCCTAATAATTTGTTAGGTATAGATCTTAAAATAGCGTAGAATGGTAAAAGATATCACTCTGGTACAATAGCAGGAGGAGTTTGCATAGGATTTGCCATTATATAGTTTTCACTATCACCTAATACATTAGGCATAAAGAATACAAATAAACTTAATACAAAGATAAACATAAATATAGTAATTAAATCTTTAAATAAAAAGTAAGGAGCAAAAGGTAATCTATCGTAATTACCTGAAACACCTAATGGGTTACTTGATCCTGCAGCATCGTGTAATGCTATTAAATGCATTAAAGCTAATGCAGCTAATACAAAAGGTAATACAAAGTGTAATGCAAAGAATCTATTTAAAGTTGCGTTATTCACGCTGAAACCTCCTCAAATGACATGTTTATTTCGTATAATATTTAACTTATACTTTACACCCTCACGGATGTAGTTAGACTATTTCTTAAATCTTCAGACCCCGCATCCCCTTTATCACTACGTGATATCAGGGGAATAGGAATAATGAAGATTTTGGGGTTATCGTGTTGAGCTTATTGTAGGTATAACTCACTCATTAGTCGTTGAACGCTTTTAATCCATTTATGTATACCGAATTAAATTCCGCTACAGATAATCTTCTAATAAACCGGAGGTTGTTTATGAGATGTCCCTGTAATTTTCCCCATTTGCCTCTAAAATAATCTTATTATAATAAGATTATTTTAAGGAGCCCGTAATTATTATTAATATATATTTAGGAGTATTTATCTATTCACTACTTACAGTTCAGGGAAGTTTAAATTTTTATAACGTGAACTTTCACGTAAATTATTTAATCATTTAGCGTATTGTATATATTTTAGTCCAATTAAAGAATGTAATCCTGAAAATGAAAAGAAATTTATAACTTTTTGTACATCAGATTTAGAACTAACACCAAATTGATTATAATTATTTGTTGTATCTATTTTTCTATTAGTATCAAATACTAATTTAAAAGCTTCAAATAAATTAGAGTGTACTCTTTGCTTTAATTGAAAACAACCATCATTATTCATTTTAATAAAGAAAGAACCTTCTGAACCTTCTTAGCTTTATATCCACCCCCCCTACGCGGGGCCCAGCGCAGGAAAATAAATTATAAGCTAAAAATATCCCTAAGTTCTTTATCTTTAGTAGTATTACAATCCTATTTTATACAGCATTGATTTATCCATATAAGATTTAACCAATTCCCTGATAATAGGCATAGAACGTTGTCTAATATATATTCTTGGTTGAGTTTGAGTATGAAAGCGTAATGTACAATCTACATTGTATCTAATCATTAACACATTCATTAAGCGTACTACATCAACTAACTCAAAAGAGTCAGTACAAAGAATTAAACCATGTTGCTTGGCTGACCCATCTCCCATAATAAGATGAGCTAAGGCAACCGGAGTTAAAAGATTGTATATATCTGACGGAACTATTTTAACTTTATTAATATAAAATAAAGATCTCAACTCAAAAAAACAAGGTAAACCTCTAGTACGGAAAAACAAGGCTAAATTAATATTATTATTTCTAATACTTTTTACAACAGTAGGGTAAAGATTACAATAATGAGAAAGTATTGAAAAAACAAATAAGACGTATCTTGAATTTTTTAAAGACTGTTTAAAAGCTAAATGAGGATTTTCATGTGATTTAGCTGAAGCTAAATAACCGTCAGATAAAAGTAATCCTACTAGAACACTCTTTTGGTAAGATGGTAGAACAATCATATTTTTAACTATTTTTGTATTACGACCTGTTCCAACTGTTGAACTCAAATTAGAACCTCAAACAACTAAATCTGTATTATTCGGTTTAACTGCATATGTAGAATAACGTCTAACCTTTTCTTGCTGTTTTATAGTTTGCTTAAGATAATTAAAACCCTCTCTTCTAGAAACTAAATTTTTATATTCTTTTTTTACTCTTTTATAAGTAAGAGGGTTCTCTTGAACAAACTGAACTAGCCCGGGGTATAGTCAAGGACATGTAAATCCTACAATTCAATTTTTAAAAAAATGTAATAATGTATAATCAAATGGATTTTTAGGTATTTCAAAAATAGCAGGTATATTGTTTATATCCCCTATTAGATTATAATCTTTAATATCATTCATCAGTATATACATGGCTAAATTAAATTGATTTACTCTGGTGTCTGTTAAGAAATATATTTTATTATGCACAAGTAATGGAAATAAGACTTCTTGTAGATCAGTTTTATTTATTACTAGTTTACAAGTAGGACTTCTTAAATCCTTATAAATATTTATTTTTCCTATTTTTAAAACAGAATAAATATATTCTAAGGTAGAAATATCATCTAAGTGTAAAGATATTACCATTTTCATAGTGATAAATCCTTTTGTAGTTTTACTTATTTGAATATATCCATCACCATCGATCAATCCTACTAAAAAAGCTAAAAATGATGAAGGTATTGAATTATATTCTTGTTTATCTAATCTTAAAGTTTTATTCCCTTTTTTTAAAGCATTTTTATGTACAACACCTATAGTAGGTAAAAGGGCTTCATTGTCTGAAACCTTAATAAGTAATAAACTTAAACTATTGTAAACAGCAATTAAAAATGAAAATACAATAAAAATACCTAAATATATATTAATTGTTATTATTTTTGACTCAACAATATCTTGTCCAATTCATGGTATAGCACTTATAAGGTTAGTAATAACTGTTGCACCTCATAAAGACATTTGACCATAAGGTAAAACGTACAAACTTACTTATCAATAAATAATAAGCTAGAATACCTTTGAATTCGAATATTCCATTAGTTAAAGGGATGGTATTTAACTAAAAGTTCCGACTGTGCATTAAGCAGCATTTCAGCCACCCACCAGTGACCCAGTCTGTCGCGATCATTTATATAACCGACGATCTTAAAGTTTATTTACTTCTTTGATCGTTTTCACTAGCATCGCCAAATAGTATTAAAATACTATTCTATATCCCCGTCGGGCTATATCACTTTAATCTTTTTTTCTCTATAAAAATTGCAAAAAGATTGTTAATAGTGAGACTATAATTTAATATAAAAGTTTTAAAATTTTAATTTAATTAGATAAATCCTTAATTCTTCACTGTTTTTTTACTAATTTTTTATCTGTTTTTAAAGCTCTTCGGATGGTTTTTTCATCACAATTAATAGCTTTAGCTGCTTCGATTATTGTAGGATATTCCCCATAAACAGTACCATCTAAATTATATAAAATAAGAGGTCTCGTATGAGTAATACATTTTAATTTAGTTTCATCAGACATAGGAGGTCTATCTAGAGCTTTTACCCTTATTTTTTCTATGGTTTCAGGACTTAGTTTTTTACCTCTATTTAAACTTCCTATTTGTTCTCGTCTTTCATCACTAAAAATTTCTCTCATTTTTATACGATCCATTTCTGTATGTTTATAACCAAAACTAGAACCTGCTTCAGTTAAAATATTGTAATTAGGTACTAAGGTTTTCAAATATTTGTCTTCTAAATTTAATAATTCCTTATTGTTTTCTTTAGTTACAATATTAGGATATAACTCTAATACCAAAAAAGCAAAATTACTTAAACCATACTTTTTTACTGCAGCTTTAAGTACTTTACTACCTCTAAAATAAATAAGATGGTTACTGAATCTAGAATAAAATTTATCAGTAGCTGCAGAACCTATATAATAATCTTTTGTTCTTTTATTTATTACCATATATATACCACTTAGACCTGAAGTAGATATTTTAATATCTTTTTTAGTTGTTTCTAAAGTTAAATCTTCGAAAACATAAATAGGATTTAATTCTAATTCTTTGATCACATCTTGTAAATTATTGGAGAAATTAGATGCAGGGAAAGGAGATTTAGTACTGTAATATCTAGCTGTATTTTTAGTAAGGTATACTGAAACTTTATTTTTATTATTATTTAAACTTTTTATATTAAATCATTTTGGGCTATGTTGGTAACCCAAGAAAGCTGTAGCCATCATAAGTATAAGTATAACTGTTCCTAAAGCTCATACTAATGTTCTTGGAGATCTGTAAGATCCGTAGTACATACCTCTTCCTATGTGTAAGTAACAAATCTACCCTTTTGCCATTTGTAGTGTAAATACCACAATATAGGCTGAGTTAGGGTATTTCTCCCTAAGTAGTAATTTGATTATGCATTTATGCTGATTACCACCCATTTAAAGACAATAAAAGTATAAACAGATAGCCAGGAGACTTGTCCTATTTATTGGCTCATATGCTGAACTATTTATTATCCTGTACTCTTTCGAGTAGGGCTTGACTATATCTTAAGCTTGCGCCAACCAACATTTAGTCGATGAACTGCATACCATTATAAAGAACTTTACCTAGCTTGTAATGAATCTAATCTTAACTGACCCATTATGCAAAAGGTACGCTCTCATTTTTATGGCACTTGGCTGCGGATTACCCATTATACTTTCATATATCAATCTTGATTTTACCATACCACGAGTCATTACCTGTGCCACAAACTATGTTACCATGTTTGCTTGGTTAAGATTGCTTTAGGGTGTTCCCGCAATTTGATGGTTTATAGCAGAAGGTTCACTTCTACAGTGTAGCCCTAAGAGAATTCTCAATTCTCTTACTTATTAGTCCATCACCCACAGTGCAGTAGGGAGCAAACTCAGATAGTTGATTAACAACTATCCTGCACAAACGTCCAAACATCCTAAGCGATGATGGTTAATTGCTCCGTTCAAGGGTAATGGAATTTTCGGCCCTTTTTATTAGATTTACTTTCTTTACTTGTATTACTGTGTACTTGTCACGCGGCATTAAGGCAAGCGCATCTCACGCTGGAATACAAAATTTTGGTTATTGTACTCAACAAGAGAACCGTTTTCTAATCTTCTATTTATAGTTCTAGTGTGAACATTGAAAAACAAAGCACAATCTTTTATAGAATTAAACTTAAACACTATTTCACCTTTGACATCTAAGACATTAACACCAACGTTACCTCTACCTTTAAGGTACGTACCTAGGGATTTTATTTTTATTTTACCATTAGCTTGTACTTCATAATTTGAAGGGGAAGATAAAAGTTTTAAGGCTCTTTCTTTCACATCTACCTGTGAAGCATCCTCCACGGGGGTAATGCTAGTAGATAATCTATAATTATTCATTCCCTGGGTAATTAAACATATTACCTTTTTACCTTCCTCCGTAAAATGTCAACCTTGGTTTATAAGATCTAAAATTAATTTTCAGTCAATATAATCCTTAACTTTTTTACTTAGTCAGGTTAAACTGTCAAAAAAAGGTATAATAACGTTAATAATAAAATATCTCTGACTTACAATTAACTGGGCCATAGCTTTATGATCCTTACCTTTAGCTTGATTACGTATAGCTAGACTCACCAGGTTAGTACTTTTTCTTTCAACATAATGTTTAGCAGGTAAGGCTAAGAAAAATTTCTGGATAGCTTCTAGTACACCTATTTCCTGTGAAGTTTGCCCAATACCAAATCTTAAGCTGTAATCCGTTTTATTCGTGGAAAAATAACCCTCACCTTCTACAAAACCTAGCAGTCAGTAAGGAGTAATGCAAATCACGTGGTCTATCGGTTGTTTAAATTCCACTCTATTTTTATTCATTTTTTCTTTAAGAGCGATAATTTCTTTACAAAGTTCCGGGATGATATTAGTAGATTCACGATAAAAATAAAGATCATAGGCTTGTCTAAACATTATGTAGTTCAAGTTTTTGCTGGTATTAAGAGGTGTTTTGTCCAATATACCAAAAATTACGAGTAAGGCATCTTTACTTGAAACAGTATAATTTACAGAGCTATCTCTTAAAGAGATATTACCTATACCTAATCTTTGTGCAATATATTTAATCAAAGGTGTTTCGTCAATGTGGAGACAAAGAGTGAAAATTAGTTTGAAACGGTTATCAAGGGTTTGTATAGAAAAACAACCCTCCGCATCAACAAAACCTCTGAATCACTCGTCAAACTCTTTATTCGAAAGGGAGTCTAAGCTTTGAGGATTAGGAATCTGGGCTGTTTTACTTGCGCTTGCAGTGAGTGGGGATAAAGATTTCATACCTCTACTATGTATACGTAATATAAATGGTAGTGCTCTGCTATGTTTACGAGTTGTATATAAAGGCAGCAGAGCTATACAACTATTTAATGCTGCAGGGTTTTTAGTACAAGATTTGTTTAAAGTAAAGAAAGGATTACACAAAGAAAAGTAGACGAAATCTACGTTTAAGACGACTAAAAAGAAGAAAGCTGAAGCTGTATTAGCGTGTAAGTAACGAATTAATCATCCGTTATTAACATCTCTCATAATATGCTCTATAGAATTAAATGCTTCTAATACATTAGGACTATAGTGCATAGCCAATGTAACACCTGTTATAATTTGTATAATTAAACATAAAGCTAATAAAGACCCGAAATTTCATAAATAGCTAATATTACTAGGCTCTGATGCATCAATAAGATATGAATTCACTAATTTTAATAAAGGATGACTTTTTAATATTCTCATTTTTTTTTCTATTTCTATTAACAATGTTTAAAACTTAGAGCTAATTGTCCCAACAAATCTACACCCTTCAAATTATATGAAGTCCATATCTTCCCCTCATATCACTCTTCCCCTTTGCTATTCCCGGATCCCCTCTTATCTCTAATCTCATAATCTCTTCGAGATTATGAGATTATGAGATTATGAGATAAGAGGGATGGAAGGGATCAAGGGGGATCCGTGATAAAGGGGACCAATTGGATAAAGGTACTAATTTATTATACTCTATTATGTATTATATACACTATTTTTCTAGTATCCCTATCTCTTATTTTTTTTTGTGCCTTTACCGCTGATGTCGCGCAGTGATAAAGGGATATCGGAAACCGTCCTATTATCTTTTCGAGATTAGGGACTAGTCCCTATCAGTATTACCTATTAAGAGCGGTGATATATCACTATAAGTTATATATTATTAAAATAAATCGGACTATAAAAATGTAAAAAAAAGGGTTTAATTCTCTCCCCCCCCCCAGATACCCCTCCCCTCATATATCATAGGGATAACTGGACCAAAAATAATGCAATTGTTTTGTAATAAACCAAAGAAAATATGATGATATATGATACGATCCGATATGATAGGATACCTATTTTAGGCTCCATAACTTCCCCCTCTTATCTCGAAGAGATAAGAGGGGGGGGGGGACTAAAAAGAGTAATACGTGTAAGATTTGAACTTAGCGTCTTAGTAGTTTAACTACTAGGTTTTTCCAATTAAACTAACATATTTTTAAATTATCATATTAATATAATAATTTAAATTAAAATAACTAGTCCCCTCACCTTCCAAAAGGAGCTAATCTTTATCGTACTTGCTAGATAAAATTAGCGACCTAAAGACAGAGGAGATCCAAAAAATTCCAATTAAAAGCAAAACTGTAATTCATTAAAGTGATAACAGTTGGTAAAAAAAAATTTTTTTTTAATATTATTTTTTTTGTGAAAGACCAGCATTCAAATCTTCACCTGATCTCTTGCTACCTGAAATATTGCTTGTATTATAGCTAGATTTAGCTTTAGTTAAATCAATTCTTTCTTTAACCTCTTTACTTATAGATCTTTCTATTTCCACCTTTTCTTCCAGTAAATATTTTTTTTCTTCGAGTTGTTCTTTAGTTAAATTTGATTGATCCTCAAGAGTACTAAGTTGGTTTTTAATTTCCTTTAATTGCTCTTTTTGGAATTCAATCATTTTATTTTCCACATTTATCTTTCTATTTTGGAACGAATCTTTTCAATTTTCATCGTTGGATGCAAATTGAAAAGGTTCTACTCCAAATATATCAAGTAAATAAGGCAAGTTTTTAATAACTAGATATAGGAATAGAAGTAAATAAACTACTTTTTTTAATTTTTCTACATCAAACATGTAGAAAGTGTAACTTGTGATAATACCAGTACTTAAACATGCGATATTTTTACTTAATCTAATTGATCCTTTTTTTATTAGATTTATAAGCCCAGGAAAACCTAAACTGCTAGTTAACATAACAGATTTCGGAGATAACTCATTAACTCTTACTTTGTTCATACCAGATTTAATATTTTGTATTTGGTTTAAATCATATAAAACAGAATCTACTTTAAAATCCTCTCCTCGAACTTCCAAGAGAAGGTACCATAAGTGAAGAACCTGCAAATATAATTAATAAGATCATACTTCATTCAATTTGCCCTAAGAAAACATAAAATAGTAAGTAAGTAATAAATCCAGCTAGTATGTATAGAGCGTAACTTGTAACTACACCTGTACTTAAAGATCCTATACTTTTACTTAGTTTTATTAACCCAACCTCAAGACCAAAAGGTCCTAATAATTCTATACTTCCTTTATCTAATACTTTAGTAGTTTGTCCACCTAAATCTAAAACTAAATTTGTAATATATTTATTATAGAACATTTCTACTAAGAATCTTTGATTAAAGAAACCAAAAATATTATATCCTAATTTAGAGAATTTAAAGCTTATTAAAGATTCAGGTAAAAATTCAGACAGGATAATAGCTAATGCACTAAATGAAATAGTACAAACTAAAGGTAATAATTTGAATAAAACAGGTACTGCAAATTCAGTATCAATCATTATTTCATGAACAGGGTGTATAAATATACTATTATCTATAAAGAAACTTGACCCTAAACCTATAAATATATCTTTAGTTAAGTAACCAAAGAATATAGAAAAAATGGCTAATATAACTAAAGGTAAACTTAAGAAAATATCACCTTCATGAGCATGTTTATAATATGTCATTGATCCATTAGGATTAGTTAAGAAAGTTAAGTATAAAACTTTCACTGAATATAAAGTAGTAAATATTGCACCTATTACTGCTATAACATATACAGCTATACTACTAAAATGGAATTGACCATAAGCAGATTCTAATATAAAATCTTTACTATAGAATCCAGTCATGAAAGGGAAAGCAACTAAACTAAGACTAGCTATTAATATAACAGAATATGTTAAAGGTAAGAATGATATTAATCCTCCATATTTTCTGAAATCTTGATTATCAGCTACTGCGTGAATAACCGCACCTGCTCCTAAAAATAATAATCCTTTATAAAATGCATGATTAACTAAATGAAATAATGCTAAATTATATGAAGATAAACCTATAGCTATAACCATCATCCCCAATTGACTCATTGTAGAATAAGCTATAACTTTTTTTATATCTTGTTGGAATAATCCTATAAGAGAACTAAATACAGTAGTAATTGCACCTAATCATAAACATATTAATAATATAGTAGAACTATATTCTATTAAAGGAGATGAACGAATTAATAGGTATACACCCGCAGTAACCATAGTTGCAGCGTGTATTAAAGCAGAAACTGGAGTAGGCAAAAAAATGTTGATTTTCATTATATACAATGTCAATAACGACAACAGTACAAATACGATGAAAATACTCAATAACTTTCGCTATTGTTCGGACTATATCTTCAATTAAATTATTGATTGATAAATTTAGCTAAAAATTTGATTATTGCTAAACCTTCAGGAGTAAAATGTTTTTTATCTTTAACTAATAAATAAATTTTTAATCATCTACGATAAGATATAAGTTTTTTAGTTTTTAAAGGGTTATTTTGTAAATAAACAAGAATTTTATTTAACTTACCATGATTTACAACTGTATTATATCCATTATAGCTTTTAACATGAGTAATATAACCATCTATTTGGTTAGCTAAATTTTTATTAAATTCTATATCATTTTTCTGAGATACTACATATCTAACTGTTACAATAGTTTTACCTGTAACTTTAGATGTTAATACAGATGAAGTAAAACAACCTTCAGCATCTGTAAACCCTGATAACCAAGCGTTTTCCAAATTTAATGGATGTTGCTGGTCTAAACATTTTATATCCATTTTATAAACTTTATTAAAACCTTCTACTCATAATTTGAATTGATTTATTTTATATTTAGTTATAATATTACCATTAAAAATCTGAATTAAAGTTAAAATATCTTTCTTATTTCTAACTCTAAAATGATGAGTTTTATTAACTTTGTCTTGTACGGATACAGATCCAAAACCTAATTGTTTTTTAATATAAAATAATATTTGAGCATCTACACTAGATTGTGTGATTTTAAACTCTAAATATCCATCTTTATTAACAATAAATGATCCATCTCCTTCTGAAAAGCCTATAAATCATCATTTAAATTTATCATTAAATTTAATTGCTTCACATGTAGTCTCTGAGGATCCCTTATAAATACCAAGGTTTCCTGCGGATTGTCCCTCTTCTTGGATTTTGCCGAAGCTCAGTAAATGAACAGAGGACCAAGAATTCATATCAGGATGTTCCCGCATACAGTAAAGTTTAAGGAGAGCCCTATTTAACAAACCCTCCATGGCCATAGGTAATCAAACGTGAAGTCCCACTTGAGAACTTTTAGCCATAGCCCCTATTAATAAACATATTCCTATAATAGTAACTACATTTTCATTTATGTAAGGAGCTAATGAAAATACTGTAGCGTAATCTAAATTACCTAAAGATCATAAAATAGCAAACATTCCTACAGTTAAAAAACAATCACCCACTCTATTAGTTAAAAATGCAGATATAGAACTTTGATTTGCTGCTATTCTAGTAAATCAGAAACTTACTAATAAATAAGAACAAACTCCTACCAAATCTTTAGAATAAATACATATAAGAGTTAATATTTACCCCCTGTACTTTATAACCTGCCCGGGTTTACATAAAGCCCTGGTATATTTAATTTATATTAAATATAAAGATTCCGACTATGCATTAAGCAGCATTTCAGCCACCCACCGTTGAACTAGTCTGTCGCGATCATATATATGTAACCGACGATCTTTAAATTAACTCTATTTATTTGATCGTTTTCAACGATATTGCTAGTAATAAGTTAAACATGTATACTAATATTAATATATATGTTTAAAATATATTTTTGATTATATTCTTAGTTAATATATTCTTACTACTAACTATAACTAACTTATACTTTATATAACATACTTTTATGCATATATGGACCTACGATATCCTTTAATTTTTTTTCAGAGTTTTTGTGCCTTCTGTATTTAAAAAAAAAATAAAAAAGAACAGGTATATATATAACTCATTGATTAGGTTTTTTTTCTTCTAACCTGGTTCTTAAACCGAAATTCTTATTTAATACTAATCCAAGATATTCTACATCTTGTTTACGGCTCCGCAGCCCAGTACGTCCTAGGACTTTGTTTTTTCTAAGAAAAAACATAGAAGGGCTAAAAGATCTAGTATGAAGAATAGTTTGATTATGAACAGATTTACCACCGTCGTCCATAATTAAAAAAGCTAAACCCCGAGCTGTCAATAATTCTTCTAAATTTCTTGGTATTATTTTTATACCATCTTTATAAAATAATTCTTTGCCTCCTTTATTCTTCCCTTATCCCGAAGGGATTACTAATAATCCCTTCGGGATAAGGGAAGAATATAACCAAAAATAATTTAAACAAGGCATTGCTAATGTTCTAAAATATAATGATTTAGTGGTAACACCTCTTTTTTTATGAGGCACGCCACTCTTGTTAATAACGTAGGTTCCATTGCAGTTAAAGGTTCTAATAATTCATATAAAAAGTTTAAATATTCACTTTTTTCAGGGTAAGATTGTTCTATTCTAAGTCTTGCATTATGATTCGGTTTAAGTCTTTCAATAAAACCATCACCTAGTATTATACCTATTAATGCCTCTTTTTGAATATTGCTTAATACATATTCTTTTTTATATTTAACAGAATATTTCAAATTATTTGCATTAGTAGTGTAATTTCTTAGGATATTATGCAATAACGGATTAGAATTTTTTCTTAATGGAGATTTAATACTATTTCATATAATAAATTTATTATGTGAATTATTTAATTTATATTGTAAAGAAGGAGAAATATGTGGTTTTATTAAAGCACTAAAATTATTTAAATTTGCCTTTTCAATATAAAAAGCAACTAGACCTTTTTCTAATTTATATTTTGTATTTATATCAAATTTAGATTTTAAATTTTGAGATATAAAATCTAAGTCATTATTATTTAAATAATAGCTTTGATTATCTGAAATATAGAACTTAGGGTTATTATCTAAATATCATATACTTAAAGATAAGGGTGTTAAACACTCATTTAAATTTAAAGGTATAATTTTAAGATTATTTTTATAAAATATTTGAAAGAATCTTTCAAATTCAGTTAAATAATAACTTTCTATTTTATAATAATATAAAATTTTATTTTTTTTAGAGATTAATTTATTTAAACCTGGTTTTTTTAATTTACAATAACCCATATTAATTAAATAGCTATAATATTGCATTAAATATTCTATATTATCACTACATTTTATAAATACTATTCTTACTCCTTTTTCATTCTTCTCCATATAAGAATTACCTAATAAAGATCCTACTATTAAACAATCATTATTATTATTATTATTATTATTATTTGTTATATATCTAATATTTTTACCTTTCCGGTTTTGAAGAATAAAACTTGTTTTATTCTTAAAACCAGTCCCTTTATTTTTTCGAAGAAAAAATATAGAAAAGCTGAAATATTTATCTTTGTATAAGTATAGTCATCTAAGGCTATTAGGGTAACCTTCTCAACCTACAAACATTAATAAGTAATTATTAGCTGTAACTAATATAATCATCATAAATGTGAATAAGCTTAAATAACTAAAGAATCTTTGTATGTGAGGATCATTACTCATGTAACTTATAGAGTAAATATGAACTAAAGAACTAATAATTAAAACAGGTATTAACATAGAAACTGTTAAACTATCGAACTCAAAACCTCATACAATGTTAAATCATTCACTATCTATTCATCTAAATAATTCAATTGAAACTGGTATATTATTAAAACCTACTTCAAAAAAAGCTATGATTGCTAATATTGTAGTTGTAATTACACTAAAACATGTAATAAACTGTGCACCGCTAACTCCAACTTTTCTACCAAAAAAGCCAGCAACTATAGATCCTAATAAAGGTAAAATTATTATACTTAAATACATTATTTATATTCTATCGCTATACTTCCTCTTCAGTTTACCTTAATATTCCCATATTAAGCCTGACTATATCTTAAGCCTAATATTAATAATTAATTATTAATAAATAACCAACTCACATCTAGTCGATGAACTGCACACCGTTATTAATTAAAATACTTGGCGCTTGGCTGCAGATATTCTACATATCCAAATCGTTTTTACCATACAACGAGTCATTACCTGTTCCATTAATTATATTACTACATTAACTTGGTAGATTTGGTTTTAAGATTTCCCCGCAATTTGAGAGTTTCGCCTTATTTAAGACTAGACAAAGGTTTACTTTGCCTTTTTTGATCAAGATAATATTCTCTCTTTAAGCAAAATTAATCATTCTTATTCATAGATTTTTTTAAATCTATTACCTTATTTAAACCTTTTTCAGTTAAATGTTCTTTATTTTTTATAATAATAGCAGCTTCTTTAAATTTAATATAATCATTATATTTAGTACCTTTAATTGGATATTTTTCAAAAAAAGGTATAATATACATCATTATGTCATTAATTTTTGTTACTACAAATTCACATACTTTACGATTTTTATATTGAGATACATAACCACAATTAAAAATTTCAACTAAATTCTTTAATAACCATAAATCTCTTGAATCCTGAGCTATAGAAAAACGTAATCATACTTTATTACCTGATATTGCTATGAAAAAATTGGATTCCCCTGAAGAGAATCCAGCTATCCATTCAGGTTGTATATTATTTAATAAATTAAGAGGGGAAGGATTCCGCGCCTCCATTTTTATGGTTTTAGCTTCTATTAAAGGAAAATGTTCTTTTAAAATTGTAGATAAACCTCAATTAAGAGATGCTTTATATTCTAAAATTTCTTTTAGTCCTTCTATATTAGTATGTTTATTTTCTAACATTAACAATACAATTTGTTTAAAGATTTGCAAATCTTTATATTTATTAGTTAATAATAAATATTTTTCAAAATGAGGTATAATTAGATTATTTAGATTAGTTATATCACTAACTCTAAATTCTACTGTAGATTTATCATTAATTTTTGATATATATCCTATATTATTAAAATATTCTTGAATTAATAATAATAAAGCTCTATCTTTTTCATGTAATTTTATTTGAAATCTAGCTTGTACATTTCATCCTATTTTATATCTAGGATTTTTTAAAATAGTTACAACAAAAGAACTTTCAGCATCTGAGAATCCACTTATAAATAAAGGATTTAACTTCATTTTTCTATCCGTACTATAATTTCTTGATTGAATCATAGTACTTCATAAATTTGAAGGTATATAAGAATAATTTAATTTTGGATTTTTATTAAGGGAATTGTTTAATCTGTAGAAAGCAACTAGAATACCCAAACCTATAGCAGATTCTGCACCTGCTACTGCTATTATATAGATAGCATATGTTTGACCTATTATATCATCAATGTTAAGTGAACTTACCAATATTAAAAATGTTATAGATAATAGCATTATTTCTATAGAAATAAGCATTAATATAATATTTTTTCTATTTAAAACGAACCCTAAAATCCCTATTAAAAAAAGTATCAAAGTAATATTCATTGTATATTTATTCAAAAATTAAATTATTGTAAAAGTAGTAATACCACTGGTTAACAGTGTGTGGATAGAGCCCCACCTCGCTCTATCAATAGTATCCTGCCTGGTGTGCATCCATGGATAGATGGATGCATGCATGGATCCATCTATCCATGCATGCATCCATCCATATACTTCTTACTACTTAGTAGTCATCGGCATAGATAAAACAAATAAGTATTTATAGTGTCCTTATATCTCTCATATCTCTTTTATCACTAGCTTTCTAATCCGAAGGATAATGGCTTGCCATTATCCTTCGGATTAGAAAGCAAGGCGAAGCTAGTGATAAAAGAATAAAGGGCACTTTAAATATTTAAGTTTAAAACTTATATTTAACTTTATGGACAAAACCTACCTATGCACCACATACTGATAACACTAATTTAATATTTTGACCCTATTTTTAAAAAGTTTATAGCCTTCTTAACATAGCCAACCTATGTTAATATCAATATAAGCATAAACTTTTTTTTTTACGCATTACTAGGGTTAGTAATATATAAAAACTAACTTTAAGGTAATTTACTCTTCTGATTCTGATTCTGATTCTGATTCTGATTCTGATTCTGATTCTCACACATCCTCAGGTCCAAAACCCTCTACATAACCCATTTTGATCATTAACCTGTAATTGTGATCACTTAATCTCTCCATAGTTTTTATTAAGCGTGGGTTATAATAACTTTGTATTATTCTACCTATCCTGGAGTTTTCCACTCCAATATATGAAGTAAAAACATCATAAAACGGACGAATATGAGGATTACTTTCCAAATTTGACTCTAGTATACCTACTAATATATCTAAATTGGTTCATTCTTCATAATCTATAGTCATATCCTCCTTTATAGATATATAACCTCCTGGTTTAGCTATCACCAGTCAATCTGATATTGCATTGTTCAAATGGTCAGGTAACAAGGGTATAGTAGAAAACCGTGTAGGGTATGGGTCTGAATGTGGTCTAGGATTGTTAGCTTCATCAGATGATAAACTATTTCTTTCACTTATTGTTTCTGAAGTTGAAGACATAATTTCGACTTCAGTTTGAGTAAGTTGAGGAATATAGTTGGGTGAAGTTAAAGACAGAATTTCGACCTTAGTTTGAGGAGGAAGAGGTATATAGTTAGGTGAAGTTAAAACCAGAATTTCGACTTCTGTTTGAGGAGGAAGAGGAATATAGTAAGGTGAAGTTAAAGACAAAATTTCTAATATACTTACTGGTGGTAAGCTTATCTCCGAAGGAGATAAGCTAGGTTTTAAAGGTTTAATAGAATATTTTTGGAATTCTGATTCTAAAGTAGTTCTTTGAAAATAAGAAGGAAAACATTGACTTTTAGATTTATTTAATATATTTTCTAATATAGGGAATTTAGAAAATATATCTAAAAAACTACGACCGGGTTTTTTAGAATTTAGTTCTAATTTATTTATATCTAAATTTTCTAAACTTTTTAGTTGAGTCAATAATTTTTCGGACATAAAATCAAACCTAACTAATTCATAACTAAAAGATCTTATATTTATTTCTTTTTGGCCCTCCGGTCAATGATATGTATAAAAATAACCAGAACTAAAAACAAATATAATATTTAAAGTAACGCAAATTATTAATAAACTAGATATCAAATTACCAAATTTTATTAAATTTTTTTTAGTTAAAGGCGTAAAATAAAATTTTTGTCTTGCCTGCGGCATCCAATAAAAATAAATATTAATTCACCTACATTATATCTTATTTGTAAAAAACTTTTTCGTGCCCTCCGGGCAATAAAGTATTAAAAATAGGGTAGAATCCTCAAAGTAAATATAAATACTTAAAGGTAAACCTACTAATACAACTAAAACAAAAATGAACAATAAATATTTATTTTATCTACCAAATCACTTTTTAAAAATTAAGGATCAACTTTATATATCATAAAAAAATATATTAAAGGTATAAACCCTAAAAGATAAAAATAATGTGATCCTTCTATATAAAATACTAAAATTAAAATCATCACTGAATATGGAATAACTATAGCATATACTATATAATAAAAATTTTTTTTTATCTTTAACTGATTTGAACAAAAAATTTTATTAAAAGTAATAAAACCTAAATCCTTAACTCCTGAAATAAGAAGTGGCTGTATAAACCATACAGAATAGTAAGAACAGTAAAGATAAGAACCCGCTGTTTATTGGAGGGAAAACAATGATAAAACAATTACCCAAAATATAAAGAATATTATATAAAGGATTTTCTTCCCTATTACCCCTACGGGGTACACGGGGATCAGAAAATCCGAATATTAATTTGAATATTTGTCATATTAATATTGGTACACAAAAGCATAATAGTGTACTTAAAATTCGTTTAAAAAAAAGTATCAAAGTAATATTCATAGTATATTTTTTAATTAATTAAATTATTGTAACAAAAAAAAGGATTTGTTATGAATTCTTACAAATAATTATGTATTGAACTCGAGCCATCATAAAAATATTTAAGATGATATACTAAGGTATTATCCCCCCCTTAGACGAACATCTTACATATACAAAACTTTAACCATTAAGAATTATCTAAAAAGGCTTTTTTTAGGTGGCTACCAGTTAGGGAAGATTGCTTTAAAGTACCGTGGCAAGATACTCCTTAAGGAGTATCTTTTATAATAAAATTTTACCTTAAAAATTTTTTACAAAAAAGTTTTTATATCATATTGATTATTAGGTAAAGCATCTAACTCCTACGTAAGTAGGAATATCCCTATCACTTTTAAGTTAACTATTTATTAAGAAGAGAAAACCCCCTTATCTTATCTCTTCATAGCCGGAAAAGTGAGTGGGGGAGGGAGGTACGCAGGGTAGCGAAGCAAAAAAGCTAAAAAAAAACTGGAGTAAAGCAATCTTCAAGTGTATATAAGACTCGAACTTATATTAAAGTAGCCGTAATACTTGGTTCTACCATTAAACTAACACACTTTATATATATGTATATATAACTATATATAATACCTATATACTAAAATATATATTATTATATAGATAGATAGATTAAATCTAATCTATTATTTCTATTGTTCTTCTAATCATGTTAAGAATTTTTCTAAACTTACTGATTCAACTACAATAGGCATTGAACTGTGTAAAATACCACATATTTCAGAACATTGCAAATTATCTCTACTGTAATTTAATATAATTAATAAACTTATATTAGTACACTTACTTCATAAAGTAGCATTAAGCTGAAAATATCAGCTTAAATCTAATTATTTATAAGTAAAATAATAATCTTTATAAACTTTACCGTCTTTTAAACGAGTATATAAAGTCTTTCTATCTAATGAGATGTTTAGAGTTTTAAAGTATCTAATTGTATCCTTAATACTTTCAAATTCTTTTTCTAAATTTTCTCCTTTTACTAATAAAGGTTTATTTTTTTTATTGACTTTTAATAAGTCAGTATCTATTTTTAATTTTTTATATTCATCAATAATTAATCCAACTTGTTCAAAATTATCAGGTAGAATTTTATCTGAGTATTTACATAAGAAATGATGAAACACTTTTGCATTTTTTATGTATTTAGTAAGGGTGTCTCTTTTTATAATTAAACCTAATTCTCTTAAATACTCAACACAAGATGTTAAAGAATCAAAATTTAAAGTATGACCTCAAGAATCTATAAATTTATTTCCTTCTTTAATTTCTAACTCCACAAGAACACTTCTACGAGTTCCCAATGCATACGTATTTTGTCTTTCTTTTTGCATTATACTCACTAATTCTTCTACAGAAATATTGCTAATTAAAGCAGTAGGAATAGGATAGCTTAATAATAAAAAATTGTTAAGATAGGGTATTTTAGAATCTACAAACTTTTTACTAGTTTCAGTATGTATTTTTAAGACTCTTTTTAACTCAATTTTAGATTTAGCTTTGTAATAAAGAGTGCTACATGTTAGATCATAAACATATACAGCATCACCTTTTGAAGATCCTGCATTAACAACTCTTAAAGTATTCAAGTTAAATTCTTTATTTAATAAATAATATTGTTCTAAAATTAATGCGTCTTGATTACTAAATTTACTACTATCTAATTTAAAGATTATTAATTTAAAAGCTTCTAGTCCTTCTTGGTGAAGTAAAGGTAGAAATTTACCTGCTAAAGGAAAATCTCCTTTAAAATAGTAATCCATTCTACGTCTCAATAAATTAGATGAACCTACATATTTATCACCTCTATTTTTATGTATAAATATGTATACACCAGAAAAACCCTTATATTGAGATTTACCTGTTAAATCATCTAAAAGTTTCTTTTTTTCCGGTGTATAAATAGGAAGATCCATTTCAACACCTTTAACTTTTAATAATTCTACTAATTTTGAGTCATTAACTGATAAATTTTGATTTAATAATATTTGATTGATTACTGATGAAGTAGTAGGTTTTTCACTTTTGATGTGTTCTAACGCTAAAGACTCGGGATTACGCTGCGCCTCCAAAGATCTAACTGATCTAAAAGATCTAGTTAATGTTAGAGCAGGTATAAAACCTAATCCTAAGCGTTTACCTAATTTTAAGTGATTTTTAAAAACACTTCTCTTAATTGCACATTGCAAAAACTACTGTAGTATTTACGCCTAACCCTAAAAGGACAAAAGCTTTATGTCCTTTCTTCCATTTTCCCATAATCCCTCTGGGATAAGGGAATAGGAGGGGACCAGAATAATTAAAATTTTATTTTTATATTAAAAAATAAGTTTAGCAAACTATTGTAGAGATCCCTAAATATTATTAACGTATTAATATATAATTAACAAAAAATATGTGAGGCCTCTTCCTTTCCCTAATCCCATAGGGATGAGAGGGAATGAGAAAGTATAACACTAAACTATTCATATTTTTCTACACCTTTTCAGGAGGGGCTTGACTATACCTTAAGCATTATTAAACTAATAATACCAACCACCGTCTAGTCGATGAACTGCATACCTAATAATTTATACTTGGTACTTGGCTGCGGATTGCCCATTGAATAATAAATCTTGATTTTACTGTACCACGAGTCATTACCTGTGCCATAAGTTATGTTACCATACTTACTTAGTTAAGATTCCTTTAGGGGTTTCCCGCAATTTGATGATTTTTAACCATAGGTTCACTACAGTTTTGGCCAATGTTAAAGACCATAAAATACCCCTTCTCTATTTACAAAAACAGATACTTGGTTTAATCTACCAGGGTCGTCCTACAACTTCGACCTAAAAATAATACCGGTTTTTCAGAATTTTCTTTAACCGTTCCCCGAAGGGGATGAAGATGGTTAAAGAGAAACAAACTTAAACATATAACGATGTTTGTATGGCTTTCCGTTAGATATATAATTTCTTACAGATGATCTACTAATACCGAATTTAGATGCTGCTTTTGCTACTGAAGCAAATAATATAGTAGTATTTGTATCTGTATCAAAAACCTCTACTGAGCTACCACAAGATTTGTACAATTTTCCTAAACTATTTATTCTTTGTTTATTAATAAGCGCACAGACCTGTAATTCTGTTAAATCTGTAGGTACTGCTTCTGAAATAAGGTTATTAGAGATAATAAAATGATCTAAAAAAAGTTCATTCTTGTTTACACGTTTTCTATAAGAAGTACGATGTATACCTAAATCAGCACAAAAAGCATTTAAGGAGATGCTAGAATAATATAAAGTTTTATAGTCCTTATCGTATAAATATATTTTAAACCCTTGATTAACTCTGAAATTCACTATCTTATGAGTATTAAGATTAAATCTCTTATCTAATAAAAAGTACTGTTCTAAAAAACAATGAGAATATTTAGAAAAAGCAGAAGGTATAACGACAACTTCTAGAGTAAACGCCTTAAAATCTTCCTTTTCTATCATAGGTAACAAAATACCTATATCTTGGTTATAAAATAAACAATTCTTTTCAAAGTATTGTTTAAATCTTCTTGCTAAACCATTGCTTGATCCTACATATTTTTTATCAGAATACTTATGAGAAAAAATATATACTCCTGCTTTACTACGCCTAGAACCCGGTTTTCCTATTAACCCTACTAAAGCAGGATATGTTTGATCTGTAATAGGTAAATCAAAATTAACTTTAGGAAGAGATAAAAGATCGTCTAATTCTTTCTGAGTTATAGAAACATTTTGATTAAGCAACACACTATTAATAACTTCACTTGTTGTAGGATTACCGCTATTAATATGTTCAAAAGCTATAGTATTAGGACGATAGTATTTCTTAGATAGTGTTAATCCAGATTCAAATCTATATAAGAATTTTAATTTATCCATACATGATCATTTATTATTGAATCAATTAACATTAGGACGCTTATTAAAGCCAATTAAACTAGCTCTATTTGGAAGTTCTAATTTCACGGTATTAGATTTTATTTTACCTGGTATAAATCTATGCATTAATCCTTCAACTTTTCATAGCCTTTTCCCTTTACCTATTAGCGATATTAAAGGGAAAGGAAGGCTAGAACTATTAAATAAACCATATAACAACTTAAACCCTGTAAAAAGGTCAGGCCGTTGTAGAAACTTTAATCTAGGGTTATATTCAGAATAGTAAATACTATCTCGTTTTATTTGATCCTAGAACCGGATTTCCCGGCGACTAGAGTACACCTTACAATCAAAAAAATAGTCATCTATGTAACATATATAAACTTGATTGAAGAACTGTCTACTCGTTGCTCTTTTACAGTAATAACCTAATTCTATCCACGTGCTGCATAACCACTTCCCCTTTGAGGGGGGGTAAAAAGAAATATATTACTGATTTAGATCCGCGATCGCCCATTTCAGTTACCATCATCTTTAGTGTTATTACCTTACCCTGAGTCATTAATCAGGCCGGTTAAAAAGTTTCCTTTTTATCTTTGGTTACTAAAGCTTTAGGGCTTCCCCGGAGTTTAGCTCTTTAGCACATATAACGAATAGCCTACATCCATTATTTTTTTATGCATCACATTTTATACCTAAAGCATTAACAGAAAAAGAATGTATAACATCACCAGAAGTAATGATGAATCTAACGTGTGTTAATTCAGGAAGGATAACATGTCCTGGTCCTCTTCTACCTTTAAGTATAAGCTAAGGACATAACGCCTCGTTTCCGATATTTTATATTTTTTCTATCTTCTATAACTTGTTTAGATTGGTTTGATATGTTGAAATTGTACCAAACTCTTATTCGACGTGAAGTGAAGGTAAAAGGCTTCTTCCTCTTCCCCTACGGGGATCAAAAAGATTAAACTGACATGAAAAATTAAGCCCTTCCTTTGTTCATACCCGTTTTTATTTTTTCAATTTTATCCAACCCTTCTTTAGTCAAATGCTCTTTACCTTGCACTAGTTCAGCGACAAGACATCAATCTTTAAAATCCTCAAGTTTTACCCCTCGAATGTTGTATTTAGCAAAAAAGACTCGGATTTTTTCGTAATTACCCGTAAAGTTTTCTACTCTGAACTGCACTTTACCATCAGAGCTAGTAACTAACCTACCGCAACCTAAATAAGAGATTAAACTTTTAATTAATCTCTCATCACGAGAGTGTTGAGTTATTTGGAATATTAATTGGACTCTAAACCCTAATACATGCGTTGAAGATTTACTTACAAAAACAAAGAAACAGCCCTCACCCGATGTAAACCCTGCTAGCCATTCTCCATGTGGAATAGTCGTATTCTCCACTAAAGGTCTAAAGGCAGGCACGATGTTTGGGAAAGCTGTCTTTAAACTTTCAGATAATCCTAAATTCAAGGAAGCTCTCAAACTTAGAATAGCTAAAAGCCCTTCCTGAGTTAAATGTTCCTTTCGCAGCATCATCATAATTACCTCTCTTCAAAGAAGATAATCAGCATGTTTCTGAGTAATTAAAGGGTATTTATCGAAATGATTAATTATCATATTCATTTGACTTAGAGTATTTACCCTTAAAGCACAAGCATCTTTGGCGAATTTATCTATTCGACCTATACCACCCAAATTTGCTTGAATAAGTCTTAAAAGTTCTACGTCTTTTTTATGTAGTCCAATTAGAAATTCAGCACCCACTCTTCAACCAAGGCTACGCGTAGTATCCTTATATATTGAAATAGAAAAACAACCCTCTGCATCTGTGAAACCTGTGATGAATCACGGGTTTAAACCAGATGGTTCAGGATCTACACAAGACGTGCTATACTTTCTTATACTTAAAGCATTAGAAGAAGAAAAATAATGTTTTACCTTCTTTAAACTAGGTCTCACAAATGTTAGGATTAAAAGGATAACATACCTTAATCTTCTTTTAACTTGAGAGGAATTTCCTTACTTTTAGAAATAAGCTGAAGACATAACGCCTCGTTTCCGTATTTTAAATTTTTTTTCTGTTTCTATAAGTGTATACTTATAAATTACAAAAGAAACCGACAAAAAAATAATAGGCTATTAGAATACACCTTACACCATATATCTATCCTCACTTTGTATTCAAGAGGTATTCGAGGTTTAACCTAATATATGGCGAGTAACCGTCTACTCGTTGCTCTTTTACACATTGTTAAGAGGTGATTTAGATCCGCGAACATCCATTTTGACTTTCGTCAAATCTACAGAACTTATTACTGTACCCATTTAATAAAAAAAAAATTTTTTTTTGTATTTTAATTAAATCCTTTCACAAGGAGGTGATTAGCCTGGCCCTTACCTTACCCTTTTAGGTTAGAAGTTAGTATTCTGAGCTATTAGGATTTACCCGGAGTTTGGCTACTTTAGAGTTAAATAAGGCTTGCTTAAGGCCTTTCCCCCTCTATTATCAACTTCTAACATTCTTAAAGCTCCGTCTTCTAAATCAGATTCTGGCACTAAGTATGAATCAAATTCTATAAACTCTTCATCTGAATTTAAGAAATCAGGGTATTGATAACTTCAATATCACTGGTGACCCTCTGCTAAAACAGACATTGAAGAATCATTTACTTCATCCATTAAGTATAATAATTTAAATGAAGGGAATGCAATTAATATTAATATTACTGCCGGGGTAATAGTTCATATTAATTCTATCAGTGTCAAAAACATAAGTACTTTCATACTTAACTGGACTATATCTTACCTTATAAAAGGTTTCCACGTTTAGTCTCTGAGGATCCTACTTAAGTACTTAATATTTGTTGGTTTCCTGCTGATAATCCATTGTACATCCTTTAGGGTTATCACTGATAAAGTTTATATTTATTGTCTTTATAGTACCTAAAAGCTTTAGGAGTTTCCAGCAAATAGTGGAATTTGACTGATAGTTTTTTTAAGTTTATTTTGGAGATTCTCCGGTAAATTTATATCTATCTTTAAATATTTTACCTGAATTTATATAAAGTCTTACAGTATTACTACTAATACCTAAAAATTTGGCTGCTCTTCTTATTGAAACAAAACTACCTATTAGTTTAAATCCTTCTGAATCACATTTTTCAAGTATGTTCACGGAATAACCTCTTATACTACTCATTTTTAATAGAGTTTCTTCAGAATGTTTTCTACCGGCTCCGCAGCCCAGTACGTCCTTGGACTTTGTTTTTTCTAAGAAAAAACATAGAAGGGCTAAAGCTTTTTGTCTCATTAACTCTTTAGTTTCTTCAGTATGAGTTTTCCCTAAATTATTTATTTTGGATCTAGTTAAAGACATAAGTGCTTTAGTTTCTTCAGAATGAGTACGACCAAATCAGGGTGATTTTTCTTTAATATATGTCCCCTTTAAAGCTTCACTAATTTTTGCTTTAGTTTCTTTAGCCTCGCGCGCACCTCGCCAGCTAGCTGGCTCAAGGGGTGCGCTAGGCCTTATAAAAAAATATATTTTTTTATTAGGAGCCGAGAGTTTATGGCCTGAAGAACTACCTGCTATTTTTAAAGTATTATATCTAGGATTTAATTTATCCATGTAATATTGTTCTCTTTCTGTTAAATTCTTTATATCACAGTATTCTAGTATTTCCAATGAAAAATTAGAATAACCATATTTAATTAAAGCTCTACTTATTACAAGAGTTTCTCTATTTTCGTTATATTCTTCCCGCCCTAAGGCGGGAAGAATAAAGGAGGGCAACAAATAACTTAAATTGAAATATTTAATAAATCTTTTAGCTAAATCTATAGATTGCCCAACATAAATATCATTTGTTAATTTATTGGTTCATTTATAAATCCCTGATCTATCTTTATTCTCCTTTATAATTAATTTTCTCATAGAAAAAGCATCTTCATAAAACTTTTCATTAATGTCAGAAGAAGTACTGTAAAACTTTATACAATTCATATTATTAAACTTAAAACACTTTTTAGAAGGCACAACTTTACCGTGATTTAAGTATTTATGAGATATAGGTGATTTAGTTTCAACGTAATTTCTGATAATAGATAATAATACTCATGATACTGCGAATAATATTATCACAAGGTAGTACATAATGTTGTCATGTAATTCTACTAATCCCTCCATCTGAGGTGTAGCACTATCTTGGAAATATATACCTCAAGGAGTAGGTACATCAAAATTTAGATTTAAAATATTTTGAATAAATAACATAATTTATTTTTTTTATAAATATCTCTATAAAACTATTCTTTTTCGTGCCCTTTTTCCCGTGTACCCTTCTTATCACCAATAGATAAGAGGGTAATAGGGGAATAGGCAATAAAATAATTTATTTCATAATTAATTTATTATAGAGTTAAAGATTAATGTGTGTGTGTGTGTGCCTTTACCATGCCTAAGGCATGGTAAAGGGAAAATATAATACAATTTTAGTTTTTTAGCTAAAATTATTTTATATCTGCTTCCTTATTTTTTTTTTACGGCTTTATTATTTTTATCTGTACTGGTATCAGAAAGACTAAAATATCTTCTCCGTCATTCTCTTGTTCCCTTTTTACCACGAAGTGGTAAAAAGAGACACCAAAGGCAATTAAAAATGATTATATTTAATATTCTTATACGAGGATCTAAATATTAAAAATAACTATTTCGTGTCCTTATATCCCCGTGTAGCCCTGATGTCATTACATCAGGGCTAAGAGGGGATAAAGGGCAAATATATATATGTATTTTTCTTATTTAGGTTTAAATATATAATAGTTTACAATTAAACAATTCAAATTATAATATTATAAGTATACTTATAATATATTATATAAACACTTAGTTTTAGCTACTTATATACTATTATTTTGTATATTTTTTTGTTTCCCTCAATACTTCAGATACTTTAGTTTTTAAATATTGTTCTTGTTTATTGAATTTTTGTTTACCTTCAATATAATCCTTATTGATCAATTCCTTGAAGATAGGTGATTTAGAATAAGGACTTCTATTAAAGCTTGATTGGAATATTTTTTCTGCTTTATTCACAATAGAAGTATTTTTATTACGAAAAGCATTAGTTTCTTCAAATAATTCATTATAAAAAGCTAACACATCTTCTTTTTCACCTAACTTAGCAGTTAACTCTACTATTTTATCTAAATGTTTATCTATATTGTCTAAAACAAGATCATGTATTTTTTTAATTGCTTTTGAATCATCCTCACTCAAGAATTTCATCGCACTATTCATATGATTCATTCACATCATTCTTTCTTGAAGACCAGTTCTAGTTAATTGTGACCCAACTCTAAAAACACCCCCAAAAGATTCTATAATATCAGGTGTCATAATACCCATAGGTGTATTAATTCATTTTTCCATTAGCTTTATCTTTTCTTGGCAACCTAAATTATATACGTAAGTGGCGTCTCGTGCTGAATAAATTATTATTCTTAAATTTTCCGCATTGATTTCAGCAAGAACCACTTTAGGGTCTCCTGAAGTTGGATGAAATTTAGGTGGATATTTTCAAGATAAACCTTGGACAGTACGACAATCACTATCACTATCCTTATCCATTAAAAGAGTACTTCCTTTAATTTTTACCTCAGGGTGGTTATCTACACCTATACCTGCTGGTTGTTTAAAGAAATCAGTAGAAAAGGTATCATATAAAGTTCTCCCTAAACTACCTCCTAGGCCACCTGTAAATAGATTTTCTATTATATATTTATGGTTTTCTAGGTCATCAAAAGTTAATGGATATTTATTCCCTCAAAGAGAATTAATTAAGGATTCTCCTATAAAAGGAATGTTACTTACTAATTGCTCAGTAAAAAAAGCTAAAGTTCAAACATCATAATATCAACAATGATACGTAGTTCTAAATATTATAACAAAAGGAAAGATAAATACCACATATTTTATAATATTAATAACTATTTTAAAAAATAAATCCTTTAAATATTTAAAATATGGATTAGGGTTAAAAATATTACTTTGTAAAGGAAGACTCACAAAAGCGTGAGGTTTAGGTGGGCTACTTAAAGCTCATTCGAAGAGCCCTTGACTAATAGGTTTATTTATGCAAAAATATACTGTTCTTATGTTTAGTGTAGAACATAAACCTAAAAGTATACCTACGCATAAACTAATAATAATCAATAAGTTATTGCATAATTGGTAAGACACCAATACTCCAATTATGCAACATAAAGTAGCAAAAAAGCCATCATTAATGCAAATACATTATGTTAGTACTGTATGATTAATCACGTTTAATAGAGATTATATACCTTTTTCTATAAGGCGTATTTATACCTTTTTCTTTTTTAGATTTTTCCCTTCGTAATATAGTTTTAATATCAGAATTAATAGATACTGCCGCTTTTCGTATTGAATCATACACAAAAGTAGTTTTAGTATCTAAATCTGTAATTTCTACCTCTAACCCTTCAACAGGCGAATTTTCCCTAGTAGAGGCTATTTCTTTAAATCTTTCGATAGTTTCTGCACTATGGTTTTTTCCATAAAAGGGATTATTTACGCCTTTACGGTTTACACTCATAAGATGTTTTACATCTTCTGTATGCGTTCTACCTAAAGAAATATTACGCATTTTTTCTAAAGCTTCATCCGTATGTTTATAGCCTTTAGTACTTCCTGCGTTAGGGTTTGTATTATATTCAGGGTTAATAAGATTTATTCAATTCTGCTCACACGCTATAAGAGATTCAGAGTTTGTATATTCTAATATATATAAACTAAAATTAGCCATAGTATATTTATTAAAAGCTCTTACTACATATAAGTTACCTCTAGAAGCTAGATATCATGGTTGATAATAATCACTAAGTCTTGTATATAAGGGGTCCCCACTACCTACATAGACTTTATTGTTTATCTTATTTACTCAAGCATAAACACCTATTTTTCCGTTATTTTCTTCACGTATCTTGCTTCTTTGGTTTGCAGGGTCACTATAAAATCTTGCAAATTTATTAAAAGGTTCTTTACAATCTAACTCTGAATCCTTATTCTGAAGGTCCGAGCTACTAATATGATTTTTATTATCGTCATTAGAGGCAGCAATATCCATATCCATATCCATATCCTCCGGATTAGGATTAGAAAAAACTATATATTGTGTTATACACAAATAAAGGAAAAATAAATTAAAAATAGCCTTATGTATATAGTCAAAAATTGAACTAAATAACACTCAGGCAGATAATAATAAACCGTAAAAAAAGGGTGTAAATCTATTAAATACATCATACGTTACTATAAGGTTTAACCTTATACAAGATATTACTACCTTGATCAGACTATGTCTTGCTTTTTATTAGAGGTGCAAGCACCTCTAATAAAAAGTAGGGTACTATATACAGAATTATTGTTAGGCTACTCATCTGTTAGTCGTTGAACGTGCTTAATTCTAAGATAATTTAAAATATCTTCGCCTTTAATTAAGATTCGCTGCAAATTAACTTTAAACCTATAAAGTACTCTTTGCAATTCACCCTGTTTATACTGAACTATTTGCTCATTAATCCAGTTGCTTCAGAAAAAGCAAAACCTAAAATAGCATAAGAAAATAGTTGACCTCTTAAAGAAGGATTTCTGGCTACACCTAAAATTAATGCACCAAATACTACACCTATCCCTACTCC
>Ga0207677_10000390_pt1 | contig 30230 bp, 25 predicted proteins | sample KBSMisM42_FD_184311 | JGI IMG/M metagenome (GOLD analysis project Ga0207677, IMG submission 184311) | Miscanthus rhizosphere microbial communities from Kellogg Biological Station, Michigan, USA - KBS Miscanthus M4-2 (SPAdes) (version 2) | ecosystem: Host-associated > Plants > Roots >...
GCGCCGCCCGGTCGGCGAGCGCCGGGTCCACGCCCAGCATCGGCGCGATGCGCGACGCGACCAGGCGCAGCCGCGCGGTGCGGTCGGACTGCGTGCCCAGCTTGTTGTGATAGACGATGCCGCGCAGCTTGTCGACGCGAGCAGCCAGCGGCGTCTTGCGGTCCTGATCGTAGAAAAACTTGGCGTCGGCGAGCCGCGCCCGCAGCACGCGCTCGTTGCCCTGGATGATCGCGGCGGGGTCCTTCGTCTCGATATTGCTGACCAGCAAAAAACGATGCTTGAGCTTCCCCGCGTCGTCGGCCAGCGCGAAGTACTTCTGGTTCTGCTGCATCGTCAGGATCAGGCATTCCTGCGGCACATCGAGGAACGCGCGGTCGAACGTGCCGGCATAGACGACCGGCCACTCGACCAGTGCGGTGACTTCGTCGAGCAGCGCATCGGGCATGATGATCTGCGCGTGCTCGGCCGCGTGCTCCAGGCCGGTGACGATTTTCGCGCGGCGGTCGGCGAACGAAGGCAAGACTTTTCCGGTTCCCTCGAGCGTCGGCGCGTAGGCCTCGGCATTCTTGATTTCGATGCTCGAGTGGCTCTGGAAGCGGTGCCCGTCGGTAATGCTGCCGGCCACCAAGCCTAGAGCCTCCACGTGGATGACTGTCGCCCCGTGCAACGCGAGCAGCTTGTGCACCGGCCGCGCGAACTTCACTGTGGCCCCGTCGGAAAGTTGATAAGTCATCAACTTCGGGATCGGCAGCTTATCGATCGCATCGTCCAGAGCCTCCTGGAGCGCGCTTCGCAGGTGGATCGTGATCGGGGGTTCGATGTAGTAGAGCCGCTCCAGCTTCCCGTCGCTGCGTCGCTCGAGACGATCGGGCGGCACGGAGTCGACGGTCTCGAATCCGGTCTTGGCCTTGATCGCCTTGTCCAGTGCAGGCGTAGGCTTTCCGCCGTCATCGAACCCGATATTCACTGGGACCAGCGCGACGGCACGCGCCGGCTCCGAAACAGAGTTCGCAACTCCGGTAATCGACACCGCCAATCGGCGCGGCGTTGCGTAGCTGGTGGCGCGGCTCGTTTCGTCGAGGAAGCCGCGCGCGCGCAACCCCGCTTCGATGCCTGCGGCAAAGGCTTCGCCGAGCCGCGGCAGCGCTTTGGGCGGCAGCTCTTCGGTAAGCAGCTCGACGATCAAGGTGTCCGACACTAGGCGACCTTCTCGCCGGCCAGCATCGGAAAGCCCAGCGCCTCGCGCGAGTCGTAATACGCCTGCGCGACCAGCCGCGACAGCGTGCGGATGCGGCCGATGTAAGCGGCGCGCTCGGTGACCGAGATCGCGCCGCGCGCGTCGAGCAGATTGAACGTGTGTGCCGCCTTGAGGATCATTTCGTAGCCCGGCAACGGCAGCTTCGCTTCCAGCAGCCGCTTTGCCTCCGACTCGAACAGCCCGAACAGCTTGAACAACTCGTCCGCGTTCGACTGCTCGAAGTTGTAGGTCGATTGCTCGATCTCGTTCTGAAGGTACACGTCGCCGTAGGTCAGCTCGTGTTCGACGCCGTCCCGCTTCGACGAAGTCCACACCAGGTCGAACACGTTCTCCTTGCCCTGCAGGTACATCGCCAGCCGTTCGAGTCCATAGGTGATTTCACCGGTGATCGGATCGCAGTCCAGGCCGCCGACCTGCTGGAAGTAGGTGAACTGCGTGATCTCCATGCCGTTCAGCCACACTTCCCAGCCCAGGCCCCATGCGCCCAAGGTCGGATTCTCCCAGTCGTCCTCGACGAAGCGGACGTCGTTTCTGGCCAGATCGAGGCCGAGCGCTTTCAGCGAGCCGAGATACAAGTCGAGTATGTCGATCGGCGAGGGCTTCAGCACCACCTGATATTGATAGTAGTGCTGCATGCGGTTCGGGTTCTTTCCGTAGCGGCCGTCCTTTGGCCGGCGCGAAGGCTGGACGTACGCGGCGCGCCATGGCTCCGGCCCCAGCGCGCGGAGGAAAGTCGCCGTGTGCGAGGTTCCTGCTCCGACTTCCATGTCGTACGGCTGCAGCAGTGCGCAGCCCTGTTCGTCCCAGTAGCTCTGGAGCTTCATAATCAGGTGCTGGAACGTCAGCATGGTGACCGCGGTCGGCGCAAAGGTCTGATTTTACTGGATGCGCGGCGCCGCGACCAAACGGAGCCGAGAATAAAGCGAGCCGTGCTGCATGCGCGTTTGCGTCCACGCGCGCGGCGTTCGGCGGCTTGATCAGCCTGCCGGCGAGCGTCGCTGCAGACGCAAGGCCGCCAGCGCGATGGCGATCATGACCAGAGAGGCGCCGAGCGCGATGGCGTCGCCAAAACGGACATAAGGTGTGGCGCCGGTGCGCCCGGCAATGCTGCCCTCGAGCACGCCGCGCGTGAACCACGGCAGGCGCGCGCGCTCGACGCCATGATGATCGATGATAGCCGTGATGCCGGTGTTGGTTGCGCGCAGCATAGGACGTCCGGCTTCGATCGCGCGCATCGCGCTCATCTGTGCGTGCTGTTCGGCGGCGAGCGAGCGGCCGTACCAGGCATCGTTGGTGAAATTGACCAGCAGCGTGGCGGACGGCAATTGCCGAATCAGCTCGCCGCCGAACGCGTCCTCGTAGCAGATATTGACCGCCAGGCGCTGGCCCGCGACTTCCATCGGCTGCGGATAGGCGGGACCCGGCGTCTGGTCGGCAAGGGGAATCGCCAGCACGCGGCGGATAAGCCAGCCGACGACGGGTTTTGCCGGAATCGACTCGCCGAATGGCACCAGATGATGCTTGCGATAGATCTGAATCGGCGCAGTGCCTATGCTGACGACGCTGTTGTAATACCGATCTTCTTCGTCTTCACTCTCGCGCGGCTCGAAGAAGAACAGGCCTGTCAGCAGGTCGCCGCCGTTGCGCACCGCGACCGCACGAAGCTGGGAGATAAGAGCGTCCGGAACCTCGTCGGCGAACATCGGCAACGCGCTTTCGGGCAGCACGATCAGCCGGCCCTTGGCGCTTTCGGCGAGCTCGGCGTAAATGGCCAGCGATTTTTCGCGATACGCCGGATCGAATTTCTCGTCCTGATCGATGTTGCCCTGCACGAGGCTGACGGCGATCGGCTCACCGCTGGCTTGCGTCCACTCGATTGCGGAAAGCGCTATTCCGCCGACCGCAATCGACGCGATCGCGGCAGCACCGATGACCGCGGCGAGATACCGGCGGCGCTCCAGCGACGTTGTCGCGTACACCAGTAGCGCAGCGGCCGCCGCGACGGCGAGACCGGCCAGGAACGCGCCGCCGATCGGCGCGAATCCTGCGAGCGGACCACCGACCTGCGCATAGCCGGTCGCGAGCCAGGGAAAGCCTGGATATCCGGTGCTGTGCAGCCACTCGGCGACCGTCCAGGCGCCCGCGGCGATCGCCAGACGCGCCGGCGAGGCTGGCGGCGCGAGCCGTGCGACAGTCCAGCCCGCCAGCGCCGGAAACAGCGCGAGGTATACGCAGAAGCCTGCGGTGCCTATCGCGGCCAGAATGGGGATCATGCCGCCGAACGTGCTCAAGGCGACGTAGGTCCACGAGGTCCCGGCGCCGAACAGGCCGATGCCGTACGCGTAACCGATCCAGGCCGCGGCGTGCGGCGTTCCGGCGCGCTGCCACAGCGCGAACAGTCCGGCAAGCGCCAGCAGGGAGACGGCCCAGGCGCCGAACGGCGCAAAGCCGAAGACGCTGGCGATGCCGAGCAGCAGGGCGGCGCCCGCCCGCATCAGGCGCCGCCCGGCTCGGGTTCCTCTTCGGGCGGCGGCGAGAGCTTTTCCACTTGCAGCGTGTAGATCCGGCGGCTGTCGGCGCGGACGACGCGAAAGCGGAATTTGTCGATCGTCGTCGTCTCGCCCCGCTTTGGCAGGCGGCCGAACGCCCTCAACACCAGTCCGCCGATGGTGTCGAACTCCTCGTCGCTGAACTCGCTGCCGAACTTCTCGTTGAAGGCGGCGATCTCGGTCTGCGCCTTGACCCGATAGCGGCCGTTCGCCTCGGCAATGATGTTGTCCTCGGCCTCGTCGAAGTCGTACTCGTCCTCGATATCGCCGACGATCTGCTCGAGCACGTCCTCGATCGTCACCAGACCCGAGACGCCGCCGTATTCGTCGACGACGATCGCGATGTGGTTGCGATTGGCACGAAAGTCGCGCAGCAGCACGTTGAGCCGCTTCGATTCGGGCACGAAAACGACCGGCCGCAGCGTGTCGTGCAGCTCGAAGCTTTCCGGATTCGCGTAGTAGTTGAGCAGTTCCTTCGCCAGCAGGATGCCGACGACATCGTCCTTGTTCTCGCCGATCACCGGAAAGCGCGAGTGCCGCTTTTCGAGCACGAACGGTATGAACTGGGGCGGCTCGTCCTCGATCGAAACGACGTCCATCTGGGCGCGGGGGATCATTATGTCGCGCACGGTCATCTCGGACACCTGCAGCGCGCCCTCGATGATCGACAGCGCATCGGCGTCGAGCAGCTTGTGCTCGAATGCGCCATGCAGCAGCTTGAGCAGCTCCTCCCGGTCGTCGGGTTCGCGCGAGAGGAAAGCCGACAGACGCTCGAGCAGCGTCGGCTTCGTCGACCGGTCGTTGGAGTCGTCGCTCATCGGGCGCTGCGGGACGGCAATTCGGCGGCGTAAGGGTCGGCGTAGCCCAGCCGCGCTAGGATGGTGGCCTCGTGTGCCTCCATTCGTGCCGCATCGGCGTCGTCGACGTGGTCGTAGCCTTGCAGATGCAGCGTGCCATGGACGACCAGGTGCGCGCAGTGCGCAGCCAGTGCCTTGCCCTGCCGTTGCGCCTCGCGCCTTAACACCGGAGTGCAGAGCACGATATCGCCGCGCAATACGTCACGCTCGTCATCGTACACGAACGAGAGGACGTTCGTCGGATGGTCCTGGCGGCGGTAACGGCGGTTCAGCCGTCGCGCTTCGTCGCGGTCGACGAAACGCAGCGTGATGTCGGCGTCGCGCTCGAGTGCGGCCGCGACGCAGCGCCGAAGCAATCCCCGTGCCGGCAGATCGGCATCGTCGGAAGCGCGCTGCACGGTAAGGGTCAGGCGCGGCGCGGTCATTGCGCCGCCGCCGTCCCGCCTGCGCGCGCCAGGTCCACCATCCTGGCGTACAGCGGTGCGAGCAGACGGCGGTCCTCGCCGCGCGGAACCGCCAGCAAGCTGTCGCCGACGTAGATTTCGGCGCTGGCAAGACCGGGGCCGCGGTCCGCGGAGAAACGCGGCGCGAGCCACGCGCTGTCCTCACCTGCGATACGATCGCGCGCCGCGGTCAGCGCTTCCGCTGGCGCATGGAAATGCAGATGGAACAGATTGCATTGCGGCGGCGCCGGCTCGACCGACAAGCCGTCGATGCCGGCGAGCGATTCGGCAAAAGCGGCCGCCCGCGCGCGATACGCCGCCATCTTGGCGAGTTGCCCATCGAAGCGCATCGCAGCTGACGCGACGAACGGGTGCAGCTGGACCAGGGTGCCCCCATGCCGGCGCCGCCAGACCCGCGCCTCGGCGATGAAGTCTTCCGGTCCCAGCAGCATGGCGCCCGCCAGCGCGCCGATGCCTTTGTAGAACGAGACGTAGACCGAATCGAACTGCGCGCAGATGTCCGCGTAGGAGGCGGGTGCGTAGTGTTCGCGCGCTTCCCAGAGCCTCGCGCCGTCCATGTGCCGCCAGATGCCGCGCTCGCCGGCGAGCGTCATCAGCGCAACCAGCTCCGGCCAGTCCGGCAGCCGGCCGCCGATCTCGCGCGCCGGCAGTTCGACCAGCAGCGCGGCCGGAGTTTCGGCCAGCTCGTCGAGATCGCGCGCCGAGGTCGGCCGCTTGCGCTCACCCAGGAGAATCGCCCGCAACGAATGCAGGCGCGCGTAGGCATGCTCCTCGTGCAGCTCGAGATGCGAGGTCGGATGCATCGCGATGACCGAGTTATTTGCGCGGTCGCAGGCGATGCGCAGAGCGATCTGCTGAGCCATCGTGCCGCTGGGCATGAATGCGGCGGCGGGCTTGCCCAGGAGCGCGGCCACCCGGGCCTCGAAGGCGCCGATCAGCGCACCCTCGCCATAGCGATCGGCATGCCATCCGTTGCGGCTGCACCATTCGGCGACACGCGCCAGCTCGGCGCCGGGCGCGTCATCGCCGTGGCCCGAAACGACGATGGCGCAGCGCCGGCGCAGCGCATCCTGCTCGTCGGCGCGCAACGGCAGCGATGCAAGCGGGCGAGTCAGGGTTTCGCCGGGAAAACGCGCGGCACGCTAGCGCTCGCCGCCGGAGCTCGCGCCCGGGGCATCGATCCGTTCGCTGCGCGTGTGCTTTTCATAGGCGCTGATTATTTTCTGGACCAGCGGATGGCGCACGACGTCGGCGGCGGTGAATTCGGTGAAGGCGATCCCGCGAACGTCGGCCAGCACGCGGCGCGCCTCGATCAGCCCGCTTTTCTGGCCGCGGGCAAGATCGATTTGCGTGACGTCGCCGGTGATCACAGCCTTGGTCCCGAACCCGATGCGCGTCAGAAACATCTTCATCTGCTCCGGTGTCGTGTTCTGCGCTTCGTCGAGAATGATGAACGAGTGATTCAGCGTCCGACCTCGCATGTAGGCGAGCGGCGCGATCTCGATCGTGTTGCGCTCGAACAGCCGCGCCGTCTTGTCGAAGCCCATCAGGTCGTAGAGCGCGTCATAGAGTGGCCGCAGATACGGGTCGACTTTCTGCGCCAGATCGCCGGGGAGGAAGCCCAGGCGCTCGCCCGCCTCGACCGCAGGCCGCACCAGCACGATGCGCTTGACCAGGTCGCGCTCCAGCGCATCGACCGCGCACGCAACCGCCAGGTAGGTCTTTCCGGTGCCGGCCGGCCCGGTGCCGAACGTGATGTCGTGCTCCTGGATGTGCTTCAGATACAGGATCTGGTTGGCCGTGCGCCCGTGCAGATCGGCGCGCCGCGTGCGCAGCGTAAGCGCCTCGGCCGAAGCGTCTGCTGTGTGCGGCGTGGCTTCGCGCGCCGCAACGCTGCGCAATTCGACCAGACCGAGCTGGATATCGTCGATGGAGAGCGGCGCGTGCGCCTCGGCGTAGAAGCGCTCGAGCGCCGTAGCCGCCTGCTGCGTCTGAGCCGGCTGTCCGCGTACGGTGAACGCGGCGCCGCGGCGCGCGATCGAGACATCCAGCGCCGACTCGATCTGGCGCAGGTTGGCGTCGAGCGCGCCGCAAAGATTGGCGAGCGCGCGGTTATCGACTGGCGAAAGCTCGACGTCGAGAGTCTGCGTCTTCAAGGACACTATGCGTCGGGCCGCAGCATCGGCGCCTTCAGGGCTTCGTAAAGCGTGTTCTCGCACTCGGCAAGATGCGCGCGCGCCTCCTTCGAGAACGAGGCTCGGGATTGGGCAGCCTTGAGCTGCGCCAGCAGTTCTTTCGCGTTGGCGCGCTGCAGCGCCCGGCCATCGGCATGATCGGACGGCGCCGGATGCAGGATCGTCGTCGCCACCCGTCGCAGATATTCGCGTTGCAGGTTGCGCCGGAACGGCGTGATATCGCGGCCGGTTTTCAGCTCGCTCCAGACGGCGCTTTGCAGTGTGTCGTAGAGCTCGGACAGGCGGAACGCCTCGCTGCTCTTCGTCTGACGGTAAGCGCTTTCCTCGATGCGCGTCGCCACCGTATCGGACAGAAGCTGATCGAGCAGCGCGCGCTGCACGCGCAACATCCGGTCGGAAAGCGAAATGTCCGGCGAGATCGCGCTGATCCCCGCGTCCTCGCGCCCGCGGTCGAACTGGTCGACGGTGAGCCTGCGCACGAATTCAGGGCGCAGCCGGAAGCTGTCGACCGACAGCAACCCGTCGGCGATCAGCTTCAGCGCGGCGCGCTGCTTGTCGGGCGCCACCGGAGTGAACGGCTCGCGACCGCTGCCGGCATGGTCGCGCACGTAGACGACGCCGCCGACATATTTGGCCGCGACTGCGCCGGCGTTGCCCAGCTGCGTCAGGCCGGCGACGAAATTGCGCCGCAACACTTCGTAGCTCTGCCCCGGCGCAAGCTTGCGGTCCTGAAGCCGGGCCCAGAGCTCGCGGGAGAGCTTGAGCCGGCGGGTCGCGAACTCGAGCGGATCGCTGCCCAGGTCGCGCCGGTTCACCTGCGGATCCATGCCTTCGGCCACGCCGCCGAAACCGGCGTCGATGTCATTGGCGAAGGCGAGCTGCGGCTCGTCGCTGCGCGCGGCGATTTTGGCGAGCTCAGACTTCTCCTTGTCAGGCTCGATTGGCTTGTACGCATACTCGATCGCCCAGTAGTCGTAAGGGCCGATCGTCGGCATCACATAGTCGCCCTGCTTCTCGTTCTGGAGTGCCAGGTTGATCGCGTTGTAATCCATCACCGATCCGCCGATGCCGTTCGCTTGCGTGAACACCGGGTCTTCGAGCTGCTTTTGCGTGTAGATCGTCGAAGCGCGGAAGTTGTGCTGCAGCCCCAGCGTGTGGCCGACCTCGTGCGTCACCACGTCCTTGAGCGTCGCCAGCACGTACTTCTGCGCTTCCGGCCCGTTCGGATCGATGTCACCGCGCGCGACCAGCACGTCGAGCGCGAACGCGAGCTCGTCCATCGCGATGTCGCCGTATTCGCAAAACGTGTCTTCGCCAGTGGGCAGCGATTGGGTTCGCGGATGGAATTGCTCGGAAGCCTGGCGCCGCGGCAAGCGGGTCCAGCCGTCCTCGATCTCGATATCGGCGTCCAGAATCTCGCCGGTACGCGGATCGGCGCGGCTGGGACCGATCGCCAGCGCGCCGGGTTCATCGCGCACGACCCAGCGCACCGAGGCATGGCGCGCATCGGCGGTGTCGAAATCGGCGTTCTCGGGCTGAAGCTCGACCCGAAGCGCATCCTTGAATCCGATCTTTTCGAACGCCTTGTTCCATTCGAGGATCCCGGCCTTGACCGTGTCACGGTATTTTTCCGGGATGTCGCGGTCGAGCCAGTAGACGATAGGCTGTTTCGGCTCGGACAGCGCGGCCTCAGGATCCTTTTTCTCCAGACGCCAGCGCTTGACGTAATAGACCTCCGGGAAGGTCTTGATGTCGTCGGAAAAATCCCAGCGGCGCGCAACGAAATGCCCGAGGCGATCGTCGGCCGCGCGGGCGTGCATCGGCTCGGGCAGCCTGGCCAAGCTGTAGTAGTAGCCGAGGAAGAGACTGCGCGCGTCCTCGAGGTGCGCCGGCGGCGGTACGCGCGAAGCCGCGGCCGAGGGAGTCGTCGGCCGCGAAGGCAGTTTCGATACCGCGTAATGCGCGGTCACGCCGAAACCGGTGAGGTCAGCGCCGTTGTGGATGCCGGTGAAGCTCGAATTGCGAGCATCGAAAGCGTAGGGAATGCGGTACGCTGACTCGAGCGCGCTCGACCCGGCCGGAAGATCGCTCAGCAGCAACGGATTGAGTTCGATCAGGACCGACTTCCGCTCCGGGTGCGGCTGGCTGGCGACGGGCACCGAGCCCAGCAGGCTGTCGCTGGTCGATTCGCGCACTGCGCGCGCAAGCGGCGTGCCCGCAATCGCGATGAACTGGGTGTTCTTGGCGATCAGTTGCACCAGATTGCCCACCCGGTGGAATTCGACGATATACGAACGCAGCATCGGGCTGGGAAACGGGTCGCGCTCGCCGATGCCCTGCGTGCGGTTCGCCTGGAGGAAGAACGGCCGATCGATCTGGTCCGGCTGGATTTCCAGCCAGACCTTTTCGTCCTTGCTGTAGACGTTGAAAAAGCCCGGTTGCTCCTTGGCATCCTTGACGACTTCGGCGAACGGTTTCTGCTGAGCGGCGACGGCAGCGGCTGCCGCAGCCGCAGCGGCGGCAGCAACGGCCGGCACACCCGCTTTCGCGCTTCCGGGCTCGGTCGGAGCATGACCGGCGCCGGTGGCGATCGGGGAGGTATTTTCGGTCGCGGCGCGCGCGGCGCCGGTCGCGGCGACTGCGGCGGCAGCCAGCGTCGCCGAATCGGTTGCAGGGACGCTGGCGCAGCCGCCGGCCAGCAGCGATGCGGCGGCGAGTGCGATCGTAAGTTTCGAAACCGGGGAGAATTGTGCGGTCATGGTGGCTTCAGGTAATTCTCAAGGATTGAAGGGTAAACAGGCCGGTTGTTCCGGGCGTAGCGCGCCTTGAACGACGGCAAGCTCGCCGCGCAGCGAATGTGCGCGCGCCGCGGTAATGCGGATGTCGGCATAGTGTCCGATCAGATCGGCGCTGCCGGCGAAATTGACGACACGATTGCACTCGGTCCGCGCCGAGAGCTCCGCTGAATCCCTGCTGGCGCTGCCGGTGACCAGCGCGCGCTCGATGGTCCCCACCATCGCCGCGCTGCAAGCCGCGTATTGCGTATCGATCCGTTGCTGCAGTCTCGCGAGCCTCGCCTGTCCGATCTCGCGCGGCACGGCGTCGCCGAAATTGGCCGCCGGCGTGCCGGGTCTCGGGCTGTACAGGAAGCTGTAGCTGCCATCGAATCCGACCTCGTCGATCAGCCGCATCGTCTGCTCGAAGTCGGCATCGGTCTCGCCGGGAAATCCGACGATGAAATCGGATGACAGCGACAGCGCTGGACGGGCCTTGCGCAGGCGGCGGACGATCGACTTGTACTCGAGCGCACTGTAGCCGCGCTTCATCGCCGCCAGCACGCGATCGGATCCGGATTGCACCGGCAGATGAAGCTGCGAGACGAGCTTCGGTACCGTGCGGTAAGCATCGATCAGCCGCTGCGACATTTCCTTCGGGTGCGAGGTCGTAAAGCGGATGCGCGCCAGGCCGTCGATCTCGGCGAGGTGCTCGATGAGTGCGGTCAGATCGGCGATTTCGCCCTCGCCTGCGCTGCCGCGGTACGCGTTGACGTTCTGTCCGAGCAGGGTGACCTCCCTGACACCCTGGTCGACCAGGTCGGCGACCTCGGTCAGCACGTCGTCGAACGGCCGCGACACTTCCTCGCCGCGGGTGTAGGGAACGACGCAGAACGAGCAGTACTTGCTGCATCCCTCCATGATCGACACGAATGCCGCGACGCCGTCGACGCGGGGCGGCGGCAAGTGGTCGAACTTCTCGATCTCGGGAAAGCTGATGTCGATCTGCGGCTGGCCGGTCGCACGCCGGCGTGCGATTAGCTCGGGCAGGCGATGCAAGGTCTGCGGGCCAAAGACCACGTCGACGTACGGTGCGCGCGCGACGATCGCGGCACCTTCCTGGCTGGCGACGCAGCCGCCGACGCCGATGATCAGCTCCGGATTCGCAGTTTTCAGCGCGCGCACGCGCCCCAAGTCATGGAACACGCGCTCCTGCGCTTTCTCGCGCACCGAGCAGGTGTTGAACAGGATGACGTCGGCGTCGTCCGGTCGGGCGGTCGGCTCGAGGCCCTCGGCCGCGTGAAGCACGTCGGCCATCTTGGCCGAGTCGTACTCATTCATCTGACAGCCAAACGTGCGAATGTACAGCTTGCGGCTCACGGATAGCGGTCGGGCGTCTTGGGCTGGATACGAAGGGCCGAAGAGTATAGCAGTCCCGGGAAGCGCAAGCCGTCTGTCACCGCGGAGCGGTATACTCGGCCGCAGCAGGTGTCCGCCGCGCCAGTTTGGCGCCGCGGGTGAAACGGGAAGCCGGTGCGCCGCATGTTCATGCGGCAAAGCCGGCGCTGCCCCCGCAACGGTAAGTCGGTGCGGGCGGTCCTCGAATGCCACTGTGCGCGTCGCGCATGGGAAGGCGGACCGTCCGGCGCTAAGGCGTTGAGCCTTTCGCATACCGACCAGCCCGGAGACCGGCCTGCCCCGGAATGCCTGACGTTCGCGCATGGCTTTCGGACCGAGACGCATCGCGGGGAGGCGATGTCCGGCCGGATGCCGCTTGTCGCCGGGGCCTTCGCCCGAACGTTTTCTCCGCGTTGCCTGCCACCAACCGCCGTGCGGGGACGCACGGCATTGCGGAGAAAATGATGTCTCGTCTGCCGTTCCCGACCAAATACCTGCTGCCCACATTGGTCCTCGCCGGCTTCAGCAGTATTGCCCAAGCGCAGCAAAACCCCGGCGCGCTGACGCTCGATTCGCTGGTGGTCACCGCGGCGCGCTGGCCGCAGGCACTGTCGGAGCTCGTCGCCGACGTCACGGTGATTGGCGCCGAAGAAATCGCCCGCGCCGGTGCGCAAAGCCTCGCCGAGCTTTTGCGACGCGTACCCGGGGTCGAGATCGTCATGAACGGCGGCCCGGCATCGACCAGCGGCGTGTTCTTGCGCGGCGCCAACAGCAACCAGACGCTGGTGCTGATCGACGGCCAGCGGGTGGGGTCCTCCGCTTCCGGCACCGCGGCGCTGGAAGCCATCCCGATAGATGTAATCGACCGCATCGAAATCCTGCGCGGACCTGCATCGAACCTGTATGGCGCCGATGCGATCGGTGGCGTCATCCAGGTTTTCACGCGCAACGGCGGCGATGTTTTTGCCGCGCACGCCAGCGCCGGTTACGGTACTTACCGCACCAGTGTCGCGTCGGGCGGTGTTTCCGGCGCCGCCGGCGCCTGGCGATACGCGCTCGACGTCGGGCACAGACAAAGCGACGGCTTCAATGCGATCGCCAACCCGGCCAATTTCAGCTTCAACGATGACCGCGACGGCTATCGCGGCGACGATGCCTCGGGCAGCGTCTCGTTGCGTCTCGCGCCGGAGCAGGAGCTTTCGGTGCGGTTCCTCAAGAGCCGGCTCGACGCGCAGTTCGACGCCGAGCCGGGCTTCGACGACCGTACGATCACGACCGTCGATAGCTTGGCGCTCGCCAGCCGCAATCGGCTCACCGGCTGGTGGACCAGCCAGCTCGAGGCCGGCCAGACCGACGACATCAGCGACTCGCGCACCGGATTCGGGCCGGGCCGATTCACGACGCGGCAGCGTTTGTACGCCTGGCAGAACGACTTCCTGCTGCCGCGGGGCTCGCTCGGCGTGGCGCTGGAGCGCCGCGAGGAGCGCGTCGGCGGCGATGCCGCGTTCGCGATCAATTCGCGCAACACCAACGCCGCGGTGGGCGTCTACCGGCTCGCCGAAGGCCCGCACGCCGTGCAGCTCAATCTGCGGCGCGACGACAGCGCGCAATTCGGCGCGCGTACGACCGGCGCGCTGGCCTACGGCTACGGCTTCGCTCCCGGCTGGCGTGCGAGCGCCGGCTACGGCACCGCGTTCAAGGCACCGACCTTCAACGACCTCTACTATCCGGGTTTTTCCAATCCGGATCTCAAGCCCGAGACCGCGCGCAACGCCGAGGTTGCGCTTCGCTATGCGTCGGAAGCCTTGGCCGCCGGGATCGTCGCCTACCGCAACCGCGTGCGGGACCTGATCGTCTTCGAATGCGATGCCGACTTCAACTGCGCGCCGCAGAATGTCGCCGCCGCGACCTTGCAAGGGGTCACGCTCGATATGCGCTTTCGGCGCGGCGCGACCGTGGCGACCGCCAGCGTCGACCTGCAGCGGCCGGAGGACGACGCCAGCGGATTGCTGTTGCCGCGTCGGGCGCGTCGGCATGCGGCGCTCGCCGTCGAGCATCCGCTGGGGCCGGTACAGGTGCGCGCCGAGTTGAGCGCATCGTCGGCACGCTTCGACGACGCTGCCAACACGCGCCGGATGGGCGGCTATGCGCTGATCAATCTGCTGGTCGAATGGCCTTTCGAGGCGCGCTGGACGGCTTTTGCGCGGCTCGACAATCTGCTGGACAAGCACTACGAGCTGGCGGCTGACTATCGCACCGCCGGCGCGACCCTGTTCGCCGGCGTGCGCTGGCGGTACTAGAGTGTGAACAAGCCAATGAGTGTGCGCTTACGAGCCTGGGCCGCCGCCGTTGCGTTGATGTCGGCCCTCGCCGGGGCGAGCCGCGCCGATCCGGTCACGGTGATCGACGGGGCGGGCGCGACGGTTGCGCTGCCCGCGCCGGCGCGGCGCATCGTCAGCCTGGCTCCCAGCGCGACCGAACTCCTCTACGCCGCTGGCGCAGGGAGTCGCGTCGTCGCGGTCACCGACCCCGCCGACTGGCCGCCCGAAGCGGCGCAAAGCCCTCGCGTCGGCGACGCGCGCTCGCTCGATCTCGAGCGCATCGTCGGTCTTGCTCCCGATCTCGCCGTCGCCTGGCCCTACGTGGCCCCGGCACAGATCGAGCGGCTGCAGGCGCTGGGCATTCCGATCTATCGCACCGATCCGCACACCCCGGAGGCGATCGCGCTCGACATCGAGCGGCTCGGCGCGCTTGCGGGCACCGCGGAGGCCGCGCGCGCGGCCGCGGCGCGCTTCCGTTCGCGGCTGGCGGCGCTGCGTCAGCGCGGGCACGCTGCGAGCGCGGTTCGCGTGTTCTACGAAATCTGGCACCAGCCCTTGTATACGATCGGAGGCGCACACCTGATCAGCGCGGCGATCGAGTTGTGCGGCGGCGAAAACGTCTTCCGGGAGCTTTCGTTGCCGGCGCCGTCGGTCAGCGTCGAAGCGGTCCTGGCGGCGCGGCCGTCGGCGATCATCGCCGGAACCGACGGCGCGATTCGTCCGGCGTGGCTCGACGACTGGCGGCAGTGGGCCGATCTGCCGGCCGTGCGCGCGGGGAATCTCTTCGTCGTCGATGCCAATCTGCTGCACCGCGCCGGTCCTCGCTTTGTCGATGGTGCCGAAGCGCTGTGCGCGGTCATCGACCGCGCCCGAGCCAACGGCGCTCGCTGAGCGAAGGGTAAGTCCGCTAGACGGGGGCGAACACCGACCCGCGCTCGGTCTCGACCGCGCGCAGAGGCACGCCGTAGAGGCGCGACAGCCGTGCCGCGGTCAAGAGATCGGCCGCCGGGCCCGCCTGCGCCACGCCGCCATCGAGCAACAGCGCGTGGTCGCAGCAGCGCACCGCGAGGTTGACGTCGTGCAGGACCATCAGCACCGCCTTGCTTCCGCTTCGCGCCAGTTGGGCCAGGCGATCGAGCAACGCGAGCTGATGCGCGAGGTCGAGATGGCTCGACGGCTCATCGAGAAACAACAGGTCCGGCTGCTGGGTCAGCAGCGCGGCGAGTGCGACGCGGCGGCGCTCGCCGCCGGAGAGCGTGCGCACGTCGCGGGCTTCGGCGGCGCCGATATCCATTGCCGCCAGTGCGGCGCGGGCGATGGCGAGATCCGCAGCACTTTCCCATTGCCAGCGCGACAGATGCGGATGCCTGCCGACCAGCGCCGTTTCCAGCACCGTCGCGGCGAACGCGTCGCTGTCATCCTGCGGCAGCACTGCGCGGCGTCGCGCCACGTCGCGCGGCGACCATTGCGCGAGCGGCCGCCCGGCGAGCTCGATCGTGCCGGCGGCCGCCGGGCGCAATCCTGCCAGCGTATGCAATAGCGTCGTCTTGCCCGCGCCGTTGCGTCCGAGAATCGCCCAGCATTGCCCCGGTTCCACCGAAAAGTCCAGGTTGCGGCATACGGTCAGCGCGGCGATGCGCACCGTCAGTCCGCGCACGGAGAGCAGCGCCGTCTCGCTCATCGCTCGCGCCGCAGCAGGATCAGGAACACCGGCACGCCGATCAATGCGGTGACCACGCCGACCGGCAGCTGTGCCGGCGCGGCGAGTTGGCGCGCCAGCGTGTCGGCGATCAGCAGCATCGCGCCGCCGGCGAGGGCCGAGGCGGGCAGCAACCCGCGCTGATCGTTGCCGATGACCAGCCGCACTGCGTGCGGCACGATCAGCCCGACGAAGCCGATTGCGCCGGCGGTGGTCACCGCGACGGCGGTCAGCAGCGCCGCGAGCGCAAAAATCAACCAGGGGAGGCGCGCGATCGCTACACCGAGCGCCGCCGCGACCGCATCGCCGCGCGAGAGCGCATTCAAGTCCCGCGCAAAGGGCAGCGCGATGGCCATCGCCAGCCCGAGAACGATCAGCGGCGTCCATGCGGCGGGCGGCGCCGACAGGTCGCCGATCAGCCAGAACAGCATGCCCCGCAGTTGTGCCTCGGGTGCCAGCGACAGCAATAGCGCGACCACCGCCCCCCAGCCAGCCGCGACGATAACGCCGGTCAGCAATAGTCTCGTCGGCGACCAGGCGCCGGAGCCGCGGGCCAGCGCGAAGACCAGCACCGTCGAGACGAATGCGCCGGCAAAGGCCCCAACCGGGATCAGCCACGCGGCCGCGCCCAGCAGCATTGCCGCCAGCGCGCCGACGGCCGCGCCGCCGGAGACGCCGAGCACGTACGGGTCGGCCAGGGGATTTCGCAGCAATACCTGCAACAGCGCGCCGGCCATCGCCAGCGAGCCGCCGGTCGCAAACGCGGCGAGCGCGCGCGGCAGACGCAGCTCCTGCACGATCGTGCGTGCCGTTGCATCCCCGCCGCCGGCCAGCGCGCGCAGGACGGTCATCGGATCGAGGGCGACGCTGCCGACGCCGAGCGCCAGCGCAAATGCCGCAAGCGCGACGACGGCGAGGGTGGCTAGAGCCAGCGTGGCGGGAATCCGGGTCATCGCGGCGAGCTTCTCGATTGCTTGGCGCCGCGACCGGCGCAGTCGGAAGGGCAACGATTATAGCCTCCGGCAGGTGGACTATAATTTCCTTTCGGCCGTTGTTGCGGCCACGCGCTTTGCCTCGCAACGGCGGCTCTTGAGCGCGAGGCGGCCAGGACATCGATGAGCAAGGCATTCACCCGCGAAGGCGACGACGACATCGAAGACGATGTCGAGGAAGCGTCGCCGCTGCCCGCAGGTGCCCGGAACTACATGACGCCGGGCGGATTTGCGCGCCTCAAGGCCGAGCTGAACGGGCTCGTCGACAAACAGCGGCCCGAGGTCGTGGCAACCGTAGCCTGGGCGGCGAGCAACGGCGACCGCTCCGAGAACGGCGACTATATTTACGGCAAGAAGCGGCTGCGCGAAATCGACCGGCGCATCCGTTTCCTGATCCGGCGTCTCGACATCGCCGAGATCGTCGATCCGATGGCTCGCCGCGACGCCGACGACATCGACCAGATATTCTTCGGCGCCACGGTAACCGTGCGCGATTCACACGGCGAAACGCGCACCGTGAGCATCGTCGGCGTCGACGAGATCGACACGAATCGCGGCTATATCAGCTGGGTGTCGCCGATGGCGCGTGCCTTGATCAAGGCGCGCGAAGGCGATCTGGTGACCTTGAAAACGCCGGGTGGCGTCGAAGAGCTCGAAATTCTCGAAGTGCGCTACAAGTCACTGGACACGGCATGACTTGCGCGCGGCCCCGTTGACTCGGTCCGAAGCTTGACCCTATAGTGCGCTGACGATGGAATCCGAATTCACCGAATTCGCCGGGCTCGAGCAGAAGCTCGCGCTGCTGCTCGCCGACTACAACAGGCTTCGCGCCGAGAACGAGTCGCTGAAACGCGAGCTCGGGCGGGCGCTCGAGCAGAACCGGGCGCTGACCGCGCGCATCGGGGCCGCGACTTCGCGGCTCGATGCTCTGCTGCAGCAGCTGCCCGAATCGCTGAGCTGATTCATGGACGACCAGGCGACCACGCTCGACGTCTCGATCCTGGGCCGCGAGTATCGCGTCGGTTGCAAGCAATCCGAGCGTGACGAGCTCTTGCTCGCGGTGCAGCTGCTCGACCGGCGCATGCGGGAGATCCGCGATGCAGGCAAGATCGCCGGCACCGAGCGCATCGCGGTGATGGCGGCGCTCAATATCGCGCACGAGCTGCTGCAGGCCAAGGCAGGCCACGTCGGCGCGGCGACCACCGCCAGTTTTGACAGCGCTGGCGTTCGGCGTAGAATTTCCGCGATGCAATCCGCGATCGATCGTGCGATGGCGGATCAGGACAAGCTGTTCTAAAGCCCGTCACGGGCGCGTGCGGCAATCCCGATCCTTTACGTTCATTGTCCCCTGCGGTGTTCGAGCTGGCCATACACTCTTTGAACCAATGCTAACTTAGCGAGGTTGCCGAGCCTCAAACGGACCGGTGTGCGTTCCCTACGCGGAAGCGCCTGATGGTCCTGGCAGGCGACCCTCTTGAACTCAGGTTCAAGATGACGGTTGGCACGGCACAGGTGGGGGGCACCCTCTTGAGGCTCTCGCTCCAGATGCGGGAGCGAGGCGCCGATGCCGCGTGCGCGGGCATAAGCCTCGCACTTTGCTCGAACTTCTGATTTTCCTGCGCGGCTACGCTCCATTCGACCAGCGGACGCGGGTCAGAACTTGACCTTCAGACCGAGCATGAAGCCATGCGGCAGGACGCCGAGAATGATCGGGCTCTCACGCGTATGAGCGAAGTACGCGGTGCCGGTACCGAGCGCGAATCCAGCCAGCACGTCGGTTTGCCAATGCGCGTGGACTTTCACTCTGGCGATTGCATCATAGAGTGGCAGCAGCTCCAGTGCATAGACCGCGGGATGATCATGCGCATATTCGAATACAAACGGCGAAACGATCGCGGTGACTGCGGTCACTTCACCGCTGGGAAAACTGTAGTGGCCATGACCCTGGAACCAGAGATTCGGGTCAGGTGACTGGTCGGGGCGCGATCGCGTGAAGATATGCTTGAGCGCTTCGGAGGAGAGCGCGCCGATAGCCGAGGAGTCGATCGACTGCCAGAACGTTTTGCCCAGCCGCGTATCGCCGCCCTCCCAAAGCGCGCCGGCGACCTCTCCTGCGATCAGGATGTTGATCAGCGCCGTCTGATTGCTGCGCTTCCAGATCCCGCTGTCGTCAAATTCGACGAGATGATCGATGCCGCCGGCGAGCGAACATCCTGCCACGAGAATGAGCAACCAGCAGAGACACCCGGCACCGCGATGCCGATGAGCGACGAACCAAGTCAGGAAACGTGTCAACGCACGACTCCACACCTGATTGAATAGGTTACGCGACAAGCCTTTCTAGGTACTGACATCGCTAACAACCGTCGCGCATTTGTCGCTAGCTCGCGCGATAGCTTGCGAATTGCTGACGCCGAAGTGCGTGTTGACGATCTTGACTTTCACAATGACTTTCTAAAAGATGAACGGCACGTGTCGCGTAGTTATCGCGCGTGAAGAAATCACAACACGATGCGCCTTGTGCCTGCAGACAGGACATCGCCGCGCGGAGCGACTCCGCCCGATCGGAGGAGTCAAGTGAATCCCGAAACGACGACATCCAGGTCTCCGTTGGCATCGCCATGGACGCAGCTGGTAATCGGAATCATATGCATGGCGAGCGTCGCGAACCTGCAGTACGGCTGGACACTTTTCGTCAACCCGATGGATGCCAAATATCACTGGGGACGCGCATCGATCCAGATCGCGTTCACCATTTTCGTCCTGCTCGAAACCTGGCTCGTGCCGGTCGAAGGATATCTGGTCGATCGCTTCGGACCGAGGTGGATGGTCGTCGTGGGCGGTATTTTGTGCGGGCTCGCATGGGCGATCAACTCGGTCGCGAGTTCACTGGCCGTGCTCTACTTCGCCGCGGCGCTTGGCGGCATCGGTGCGGGGGGCGTGTACGGGACGTGTATCGGAAATGCTGTGAAGTGGTTCCCCGGACGACGGGGGTTGGCGGCCGGGCTGACAGCTGCCGGTTTTGGCGCTGGCTCTGCGCTGACGATTGTACCGATCGCCGCGATGATCAAATCGCGCGGCTATGAGCAGACCTTCCTGACGTTCGGCCTCGCACAGGGGCTGATCGTCGCCATTCTCGGGTTCGCGCTCTTTGCTCCTCCCGCGAGCATGTTGGTCGCGCCGGCCAAATTGGCGCCCGGTGCCGGTAAACACCAGGCGACCCCAGGCGAGATGGTCAAGTCGCCGATCTTCTGGCTTATGTATCTGATGTTCGTGCTGATGGGCGCCGGCGGATTGATGGCCACCGCGCAACTCGCGCTTATCGGCAAGGATTTCAACGTCGCCGATGTGCCAGTGAGCCTGATCGGGTTGACGCTGCCCGCGCTGACATTTGCGCTTGCGCTCGACCGCGTACTGAACGGTATTACCCGCCCGTTTTTCGGTTGGGTCTCCGATCACATCGGACGAGAAAACACGATGTTCATCGCCTTCGGCCTGGAAGGCGTAGGCATATTGGCGCTGGCCAAATTCGGGACCGACCCGGTCAGCTTCGTCATCCTCAGCGGTCTGGTATTTTTTGCCTGGGGCGAAATCTACAGTCTCTTCCCGGCGACGGTGACCGACACTTTCGGTGCAAGCTACGCGACGACCAATACGGGACTGATGTACACCGCGAAGGGAACCGCGGCGCTGCTCGTCCCGCTCGGCAATGTGCTGATGACCGCAACAGGTACCTGGCTCGCGGTATTCGTCATCGGTGCCTCGATGAACATCCTGGCCGCGGTGCTCGCACTCTTTGTCCTGAAGCCGATGCGCGCCATCTACACGAGGAGGGCGGCGGCCAACCCGGCCCCGCCGGGCTGCGCGGCGCAGCGCCAACCTGAAGCGTCGGGCCCCACGCGGCGCTCATCCCAAAGCTCGGGCACCGATAGCCGGAGCGAGCGCGGCCAGCATCTGGCCTGAAGGTCTGAGTCTTCGACTTAGACGCTAGCCTGGCGGGGACAGGCACAATCGCTTGGAACGCCCGCTTTGGGATCATAATTCCTTTTTTCCGTCGTTCGGGCCCGAATCGGGCCAACCATCGTCCGACTATGCGTTACTGGCTGATGAAATCCGAGCCCGACGAGGTGTCGATCGATGACCTCGCCGCGATGCCCAAGAGGACGGCCGCCTGGTACGGCGTGCGCAATTACCAGGCGCGCAATTTCATGCGCGACCAGATGCAGGTCGGCGACCTCGCGTTTTTCTACCATTCGAGCTGCCCCGAGCCCGGCATCGCCGGCATCGTCGAGGTGACCAAGGCTGCCTATCCCGACGCGTCGCAGTTCGACAAGAAGAGTCCCTACTACGATGCCAAGGCGACGCGCGCCGCGCCGCGCTGGATGAATGTCGAGGTCACGCTGGTGAAAAAGACGCGGCTGGTCTCGCTCGCCGAGCTTCGCACCCGCCCTGACCTCGCGACGATGCGCACGCTTCAGCCCGGGAACCGCCTGTCGATCACGCCGGTCGATCCCCGGGAATGGACGATCATCACCGACAAGCTGATGAAAGCGTAGCGTGGACTGGACGCTGGTCCCGATCTTTCTCGCGATCGGCGGCGTCGTCGGATTCATCGCCGGTTTGCTGGGCATCGGCGGAGGGATGACGATGATCCCGCTGCTTACGCTGATTTTCAGCTACCAGCACTTTCCGCCCGAGCACATCCTGCATATTGCGGTGGCGACATCGTTGGCGACGATCGTGTTCACCTCGATTTCCAGCGTGCGGGCGCACCACGCGCACGATGCCGTGGTGTGGCCGATATTCTGGAAACTCGGACCGGGCATCCTGGTGGGATCCTTGCTAGGCCCCCAGCTTGTCAGCGGTCTCTCGACGGCAGCCTTGTCGGGCGTATTTGCGGCGTTCACGGCCTTCACCGCGACGCGCCTGCTGATCAATCTCAAGCCCAAGCGCATGCGAAGCCTCCCGGGACCGATGGGCATGTTCGCGGTTGGCAGTGGGCTGGGCGCGCTGTCGAGCATGGTCGGCGCGGGCGGCGCGTTCATCTCGGTGCCTTTCATGACCGCGTGCAATGTGCGAATCCATAATGCGGTCGCGACTTCGGCCGCGCTCGGCCTGCCGATCGCGGCGGCGGGCACCGTCGGCTATCTGATTGCCGGATTGCGGCAGCCCGATCTGCCGCCATACACGGTCGGCTATCTCAACTTGCCGGCGCTCTTCTCGATCGCCAGCGCGAGCATGCTGGCCGCTCCGGCGGGCGCGCGAATGGCGCATCGCTGGCCGGTTGCGCGTCTGCGCCGAGCGTTTGCCGCGTTGCTCTACGTCGTTGCCTCTTTTTTTCTATGGAAGGTCTTTGCCCACTGAGCCTCTCATCTCCGGCACGGAAACCTTTGGCCCGTGGCATCCGGGAATCGAGTCGGAGATTCCCGGGCATCTGCTGCATCTGTCCACGATCTTTCGTCCGGAAAATGTCTTTACCAGCGTTGCGCAAGCCGCGGAGCTGCACGATCTCACCGGCCTCGACGCGAACGATCTGGTGGCATTCCGGCCCGGGCGCCTGGCGCTGCACGAAGTCCTGGTTCGGGTCACCGCCGATCTGTCGGTGCCGGACGGCTCGAAGATCGAGGATCTCGGCATCAATTTCCGCAAGATCACGCGCACGATCCTGGCTGGGTACGTAGAGCCTCGAAGCGCGGCGATCGAGGCGACCTACGATGCGCTGCGCCATCGGCTCCGCGGGCTTATAGATTCAGAGCTGTCGTCGTTGTATCCGTCGCCCGCGGCGGAGCCGATGGCGCCACCCGGGCGCGAGCCCAGCCTGCTCGCGATCTTCAAATCGCGCATGACACGCAAAGAGTCGCCGCTATCCGCTGAAGCCGGGATACGGCAGGCATTGCTCGACTGGGAAAGCCGCGCTCACATTGCCGTCGATGCATGGCACAAGTCAGCGTACCGCGCACTGATCAAGGTCGTGTCGGCGCTGCTGATCCGGCACGGCGAGCTATGGGGAAGCCGCGAGCTCGTCGCAGCGATCGCTACCGACATCGCCTGCAACGACGTCGGCGCCGACGAGATCGGCCGGCTGCTTGCCCCATGGCTGATCGATGCTGCTGGCAGCGAAGGCTACACGCTGCTGCCGCGGCAGGAGCAACCATTCGTGATGAACACCAAGGGTGCCTCGGCATCGGGCAAGAGCACGCTGCGGCCGCTGCAGAAGAAGCTCGCCGGCGATATCGGCGTCAACTGGAGCGACTTCGCACTGATCAGCCCCGACATATGGCGAAAGCAATTGCTCGACTACGGCACGCTGGGGACAGCCTACCGGTACGGCGGTTCGTTCACGGCGGAGGAATTGCAGATCGTCGACCAGAAGCTCGATCGCTACATGGCGCGCAAGGCCGAGCAGGGGGGTATGTCGCACCTGCTGATCGACCGGTTTCGGTTCGACAGCTTCGCTCCCGATTCCGACGAGGCGGGCAGCAACCTGCTGACCCGATTCGGCCGGGTCGTTTATCTCTTCTTCATGGTCACTTCGCCCGAATCGCTGGTCGAACGCGCGTGGAAGCGCGGGCTCGACGTCGGCAGGTACAAGGCGGTCGACGATACGCTGGCCCACGCGGTCGAGGCCTACTCGGGTATGCCGCAGCTGTTTTTTACCTGGATCCAGCGCACCGACAAGCAGGTGCACTTCGAATTTCTCGACAACAGCGTGCGGCTCGGAGAACGGCCGCGGACGATCGCCTTTGGCTGGAACGACACGTTGAACCTGCTCGACGTCAAATGCCTGCTCGATGTCGAGCGCTATCGCAGGGTCGATATCAATGCGACCGCTCCGGAATTTCTGTATCGCGATCGGAGCATGCTTCTGCCGGAGCACAACACCGGTTTTCTGCGGCAGTGCGTCGACCGGTTCCGGGAAATCAATGTTGCCGCGCAGGCCACCGGACGCATCTATGTTCGTCTGGTCGACGGCAAGCCGGTGTGGGTCGATCGCGGAATGCTGGCGCAGGCGGGCGCGGACCCGGATACGCGCGCAGGATTGCGCGCCATTGCACCGTCGATATTCGACGTCGAGTTGCCGCAACCCGATCGACCGATGCTTCTGCAACAGATGATCGGTGACGGCCGCATCCCTACGCTCGGCCGCTGGGGCAGCGCGGACTCGAGCTGACGCGCCGCCAGAATGAAACGGGCGCGCGCCCCGGAGGAGAACGCGCGCCCGCGCCGAGCCAAAGGCTCGGCGTAAGCCTAGAACCTGTAGGCGACGCCGACCGAGACTCCCTCCACCCTGCCACCGGAGAAGCAGTGCGGGCCGGTATTGGTCACGCCTCCGGTGGTCGGATCGAACGCGGCGAGCGGGGTCGAATCGTGACAGTCGGTCGTCACGCCATGACCTCCTGCACCGAGGTCGTAATGCGCATCCGGGCCATTGACGGTCATCGCCCAATCGGCATAGACGGTCGTGTTCTTGTCGATCATGTGCCGCCAGGCCAGCGAATACAGGTTGGCGGAATTGTCGAACGTCGTCTGGTCGTCGGGCGTGTTGTGTACGCCGAGGAAACCCTTCGACTTGCCCGCGTGTCCCCATCCGAAGCTGACGCTGTCCTTCTCGGTGAGCACTTGAGTCAGCGCCAGCCAGGTCGCGTTGTCGCGCGAGCGCTCATTCTGGGACTCCAGGTCCGATGGCAGCTTTCGCTTGGTTTTTTCCCAAAGCGCGCTCACCGTGGTCCTGGTCGCGAAGGTGTATTGCCCGCCCACCTTGAAAGCGCTTTCGTCGCCGACGTCCCTGGGGTCGAGATTGGCGAGGTCGCTGGTGCGGTTGACGTTCCTGTGCATTTCGTACGCCGCGGTCAGGTACAGCTTATCAATCGCATAGGCAGCACTCAGGCTATAGAGGTCGCCAAAGGAGCCGTCGTTGCAAGTCGGGGGCAGCGCACCGCTTCCGGGTATATTCCCGCCTGCGCAGTCCGGCTCGGACGAAGGCACGATGCTGCTGGTGTCGTCGCGGTTCTGGCCCGGCGAGTACATCGCCTTGAACGAGGCGCCACCCCAGTTCGCCGACTCGTACCAGATCGCGTGCGCCGCGCGCAAACCGAATTCGACCCGGTTGTCGCCGCCGGTATTGCCGATCATGACCCGATAATCCCCAAGCATTCCGGAGAACGGATTCAGGCGATCGGTCGACGTCTTGTACGGCGTCTCGTTCTTCCCGATCATGACCGCGCCCCAATCCTTGCCGGCGAAACCGATAAAGCTGTTTCGCGAAAACAGCGCCCCGTTGACCGTGTCGCTGGTGTTCGAAGTCGTTTCTTTGGTGCCAGGCGTCGCGGAAATATCGATGCCCGCTTCCAGTTGCCAGATCAGATTGAAGTCAGGCTGCAGGGGGTGCGTCCCCTTGACGCCCAGATAAGACAGGTTGGTCGCGATCGCAGGCTGCCAACCCATTTTGCCGACGGGCATGCCTCCGTTGTCTCCGTAGTCGCTCTTCAGGCCCTTGGTCGTCTCGTCGATCGAAACGTCGAGGTTTCCGTAGAATTGAACTTCGCCGCCACCTGGAACGAGAAAGGTCGCTCCGGAATCCGGCTTCAAGCGCACGAACGGGCCGCCGGGCTTTAGCGCCTCCTCTTTGTCTTTTTTCTGTTCCTGTTGCATGTTGTAGAGCTGGGTTTTCACCTGATCCAACTGCTTCTGCAGCACTTCCATCTGCGCCTGAAGGTCGCTGACGACGTCGGCCCGCGCGGTTCCCGCGCCGAAAAGCGACAGCGAGCATGCGACAGCGAGGATTTTTTTTCCGTTCACGTGGTCTCTCCCTCCGAACGTTTGCGCGCACATGCGAAGTTCTCACGACGAGCCGTCGTAGCGCTCCGCAGCTGTTGGTGCTTCCAAGTCGAGAGGAGCGGCGGGCCCCCCTCTTGTCGTCGCCGCGATAGCCTTTTGACCAGCGTCGTTTGATCTTGGAAAAACGATCGTACGCGTGCAAACTGTCGCCGGGCTGATCAGTTGCTGACTGTTCGCTGACAGACCAGGCGTCGGTCTTTGCCGGTAACATTGGCGTGGACGCTTGTGTCGGAACAAATGATTGGAGAAACGATGCGCATACTTGTCGCTGAGGACGATGCCTTGCTCGCCGAAGGCCTCACGCGGTTATTGACCAAAGCCGGGCACGGCGTCGATCGCGTAAAGGACGGCAACGGTGCCGACAGCGCACTGCGTGCGACGCCGTACGAGCTTCTGGTTCTCGACATCGGTTTGCCCGACATCGACGGTTTCGAGGTACTGCGACGATTGCGGCAGCGCCGTTCGCAAACGAACGTTCTGGTCTTGACCGCGCGCGACGCGGTCGAGGATCGCGTGCGCGGACTCGACCTCGGCGCCGACGACTATCTGACCAAGCCTTTTTCGCTGACCGAATTCGAAGCTCGTGTCAGAGCGTTGCTGCGGCGAACCTCGCTCCCTTCGGGCCCGATCGTGATCGGTGGATTGTCTATCGATATCGAGGCCAAGCGGGTCACCGCTAACGGCATTGCGATCGACCTCACCGTTCGGGAGTGGGGGCTGCTCGAGCTGTTCCTGACGCGCCCCGGAAGGGTCCTCAGCAAAGACTTCATCGGTCAGCAGCTGTTCAACTACGACGACCACCTGTCGATCAACACGATCGAGGTCTACGTTTCGCGCCTACGCGCAAAGATCGAGACAGCGGGAATGCACATACGCACTGTTCGCGGCTTTGGCTATCTGTGGGAGCAGCTCGATGCCTGACACCAGGCCCGGCGTGCGCAGCATTCGCCGCCGCCTGCTGTTTTTCCTGATCCCGTCGCTGCTGTTCCTGGTGCTCTGCGGCGGCGTCCTGACCTATGGCGTCGCACTGAGCGTAGCCACCTCAGCCTACGATCGCTCGCTGCTGGATCCCGTGCTGGACATGGCCGAGAACATTCGGATCGGCGCCGACGGTCCGCATCTCGATCTCTTGATGCAGGCGCAGCAAGCGCTGATGTACGACCATGTCGATTCGATGGTCTTCCAGATTCGCGACGCCGACGGAAGAGTCATTGCCGGCAGCGATGAGCTCGCGGCTGCCCCGACACTGCGGGGCGGCGAGACCAGGTTTTTCGACGGCGTCTATCGCAGCGAGCCGGTGCGAATTGCCGCGGTGCGCACCGACAGCGGATTCAGCGTCCAGGTGGGTGAAACGCTTTACAAGCGGAACCGCCTGATCTGGGAAATTCTTGCCGTCGAGCTGGTCCCGACTCTGCTCATCGCTTTCGCCGCCGTAGCCCTCGCCTGGACGGGGGTCAAGCACGGCGTAGCCCCGCTGGCGCGAATCCGCAGCGAGCTCCTGGGGCGCGGCCCGAACGATCTCCAGCCGCTTACGGAGACCGGCACCCCGGCGGAGATTGCTCCCGCCGTCAAGGCTTTCAACAAGCTGCTCGGACGGATGCGTGAGGCCAGCGCCGTTCAGCAGCGCTTCCTTGCTAACGCCGCGCATCAGCTGCGCACGCCGCTGGCTGGTCTTCAGATGCACTTGGAGCTATTGCTGCGGCGCGACCTGACTCCGGATGTGAGGGACGAGATCGAGGGCATGCACGTGGCAACAACGCGGGCAAGCCATCTTGCGACGCAGCTGCTGGCGCTCGCTCGGGCCGAGGCGGGCGGCGCCAGTGGGCGCGATGTCCAGTATTTCGACTTGCGCCAGATCGCCGACGCGGCGGCGCAGGAATGGGTCCCGCGCGCGATTGCGCGCAATATCGACCTCGGCTTTGTCCTCGAAAACGCGATTGTCTCGGGCAATCCTCTGTTGCTGTCCGAGTTGCTGAACAACCTGGTCGACAACGCCTTGCGTTATACGACTTCCGGCGGCACGGTGACGGTTCGCTCGGGAACCGATGATGGCGGCCGTCCGTACCTGAGCGTCGAGGATAACGGTGTCGGCATCCCTGAAGATGCGCGCAGCAAGGTGTTCGAGCGCTTTTATCGAATCGAAGGAACGCCGGGAGACGGCTCCGGGCTCGGACTCGCGATCGTCAAGGAAGTGGCCGATCGTCACAATGGCTTCCTGACCGTCCAGTCCGGCGCGACGTCTGGGACGAGGATCGCCGTGACATTCGCAGCCCCGGCCGCCCCGCCCGCGCGGGACGCCGCGCCGAAGCGCCATTCAGTGATAACTGATGTAGGCTCTGACGCCGCGCCGCTGCACCCGTAAGCCGCCGATCACGATCGCGTCGCCGGGTAGCGCTCGCGCAACACGTTTTTCTCGACCTTGCCCATGGCGTTGCGCGGCAGCTCGTCGACCACATATACGCGCTTCGGGACCTTGAAGCCCGCCATTTCCTGCTTCAGCACGGCGACGATCTCCGCTTCGCGCAGGACATAGCCGGCCTTCGCGACGACGACCGCGGTCACCGCTTCGCCGAAATCCGGATCTGCGACGCCGATCACTGCAGACTCCGCAACGCCCGGCAGCGCGTCGATCCTTTCCTCGATTTCCTTCGGGTAGACATTGAGGCCGCCGGTAATGATCAGGTCCTTGGCGCGGCCGACGATTCGCAAGTAGCGGTCGGCGGCCATCTCGCCGACGTCGCCGGTCCGAAAGTAGCCGTCGTCGGTGAATTCCTCCCGGGTGCGGTCCGGCATCCGCCAGTAGCCGGCGAACACGTTCGGTCCTTTGACCTCGATATCGCCGACCTCGCCGGGCGCACAAGTCGCGCCGTCGGCACCCACGACGCGCACGCTGACGCCGGGCAACGCCACGCCGACGCTGCCGCAGCGGCGCTCGCCGTCGAGCGGATTGGATGTATTCATTCCGGTTTCGGTCATGCCGTACCGCTCGACGATGGCGTGTCCGGTGCGCGCGGCAAAGTCGTTGAACGTTTCCGACAGCAGCGGCGCAGAACCGGAAATAAATACGCGAATCGTGCGGCAGGCCTCCGTGCCGAAAGACTGGTCGGCAAGCAGGCGCGAGTAATAGGTCGGGACGCCCATCATCACCGTCGCGTGCGGCAAGAGCCTTGCCACTTCCGCGGCGTCGAATCTAGGCAGCCACAGCATTCTGCCGGCCGACAGCAGCGCGCAGTGGCAGGCGACGAACAGGCCGTGCACGTGAAACAGCGGCAGGGCATGCAGTAACACATCGCCGCGCGTGAAGCCCCAGTGCTCGACCAGCGCCAGTGCGTTGGTGGCCAGGTTGCGATGCGTCAACATCGCTCCCTTCGAGCGGCCCGTCGTGCCCGAGGTGTAGAGCAGCGCCGCGAGATCGCCCGGGGCCGAGGTCACGGTCTCGAACTGCGCCGGGTGGTCGCGAGCTCGGTCGAGCAGGCTGCCTTCGCCGCCCGCAAGGGTCAGCACCGTCGCGCTGGTGCGCAGCGCGGCGATGTCGGCGGCGTCGGCGGGAGCGCACACGATGACGCGGGGTTCGGCATCGCCAAAGAAATAGGCGAGCTCGGCTTTGCGATACCCGGTGTTGAGCGGCAGGTACACCAGCCCGGCGCGCAGACAAGCCAGGTAGACCGCCAGCACCTGCCAGCATTTGTCGGTCTGCACGGCGACGCGATCGCCGATGATGCAACCGGCGGCGACCAACGCGTGGGCGATGCGCGCTGCGGCGGCGTCGAGATCGTCGTAGTGGATGACCGGGCCGCCCGGAATCAACACGCAGGGCTGCTCAAGATGCTCGGCAAAATGGCTGCGCAGCAGCGCGTAAAGGTTTGCGTTCATGTTCAAGCGTGTTCGCGATGCCGTGCGCCGTGACAAGCTTGCGGCGCGACGCGAAGCGGGGCGTTCCGACGCCGGCTATTCCACCGGTCGCTGCTCGGACAGCTTGTCCGGCTTGGCCGGAACGATGGCCTTGAGGACCCTGGAAATCAGCGGCCAGAAGAGCATGATCACCGCAAGCGTGGTGATGCTGCCCACCAGCCAGTTCGACCACATGATAGTCATGTCGCCCTGCGACATCAGCATCGCCTGGCGAAACGCGTTTTCGGCGTTGTTGCCGAGCACCAGCGCCAGCACCATCGGCGCGAGCGGATAGTTGAGTTTCTTGAACAGGTAGCCGATGACGCCGAAGCCGAGCATGAACCAGATGTCCTGCATCGCGTTATTGACCGTGTAGGCGCCGATCGCGCAGATCGCGACGATCACCGGGGCGATGATCGAGAACGGAATGCGCAGGATGCCGGCGAACAGCGGCACAAGGCTCAGCACGACGATCAATCCGGCGACGTTGCCCAGGTACATGCTGGCGATCAGCCCCCAGACGAAGTCGGGTTTTTCGGCGAATAGCAGCGGGCCCGGCTGCAGGCCCCAGATCAAAAGGCCGCCGAGCAGCACCGCGGCGGTCGGCGAGCCCGGGATCCCGAGCGTGATCATCGGCAGCAGCGCGCTGGTTCCGGCAGCATGCGCCGCGGTCTCCGGCGCGACGACACCCTCCAGCACGCCGGTGCCGAATTTGTCGCCGTCCTTCGACATTTTCTTGGCCACGCCGTAGCTCATGAACGACGCCGGCGTCGCACCGCCCGGCGTGATCCCCATCCAGCAGCCGATCGCGGTGCTGCGTATGAACGTCATCCAGTATCTGGGCAGCTTCTTCCACGTCTCGAGGACAACCTTCGGATTGATCTTGGCGGGTACGCCGTGAAACGCCAGCCCCTCCTCCATCGACAGCAGGATTTCGCCGATGCCGAAGAGCCCGATCACGGCAATCAGGAAGTCGAAACCCTTCATCAGGCTC
>Ga0207677_10000392_pt1 | contig 30151 bp, 30 predicted proteins | sample KBSMisM42_FD_184311 | JGI IMG/M metagenome (GOLD analysis project Ga0207677, IMG submission 184311) | Miscanthus rhizosphere microbial communities from Kellogg Biological Station, Michigan, USA - KBS Miscanthus M4-2 (SPAdes) (version 2) | ecosystem: Host-associated > Plants > Roots >...
CCGAGGGGACCTCCTTCGGACCCCGCCCTTGATCTGGGCCTGGCGCGAGGGGATCTGGCCCTGGCCGGCCTGGAGGACCTGGCCGAAGACGACCTGCTCGACCTGCTCGGGAGCGACCCCGGAGCGGTCGAGGGCTGCCTCGATCACCTGGCCGCCGAGGTCGGTGGCGTCGAGGGAGGAGAGACCGCCGCCCATCTTTCCGAATGGGGTGCGCGCGGTTCCGAGAATCACTGAGCTGGGCATCTACTGCCTTTCCTTTCCGAAGTTCGCTGGCCTGGCCCCTGTCCGCCAGGTCCAGCGGGTGACGATACCGACAGGGCATAGACTCGCGGCCGATGAAGGTCGAGGTAAAGCCAGTCGCGCCGGCCGAAAGTGGCGCTGAGCTGCTCGCGATCGGACTGTTCGAGGGCGATCAGCTTCCGGACGGGATCGCGGGCGCGAGCGGCGCCGACGGCGCCAAGGCCGACTTCAAGAAGCTCTCGCTGCTGCGCCCGGACGGCTTCCCGCCAGTGCTCGTGGTCGGATTGGGATCGCGCGACGAGATCGACGCCGAGAAGCTGCGTGTCGCCGCCGCCCTCGCCGCCAAGGAGGCGAGCCGGCTCGAGGCCGGTTCGTTGGCCTGGGCGCTCCCGGAGGGCGGCGACAGCACCGCGAGCGCCGAGGCGCTCGTCACCGGAACGATCCTCGCCTCCTATCGCTTCGACCGCTTCAAGTCCGGCGACGGCGAGGACTCGCCGCGGCTGGAGTCGCTGACCCTGCTCGGCCCGGCCGAGCTCGCCGACACCGTCGAGGTTTCCCGCATCGCCGCCGAAGCGCAGAACCGGGCCCGCGACCTGCAGCTGACCCCCGCCAACGTCGCCACCCCGACTTTCCTCGCCGAGCGTGCCGAGGAGATCGCCGCCGGCTCGGACTCCCTCTCGGTCGAGGTCCTCGGCCGCCCGGAGCTCGAGCAGAAGGGCATGGGCGGGCTGCTCGCGGTCAGCCAGGGTGGGCCGCAGGAGCCGAAGCTGATCGTCCTCCGTTACAGCGGCGGCGGCTCCGGCCCCACCCTCGCCCTCGTCGGCAAGGGCGTCACCTTCGATACCGGCGGCATCTCGCTGAAGCCCGGGGCCGGGATGCAGGAGATGAAGATGGACATGTCCGGCGCCGCGGCTGTGCTCGAGGCGGTCGCCGCGATCGCCGAGCTGGGGCTGCCGCTCGAGCTGATCGCCCTCGTCCCGACGACCGAGAACATGCCTTCGGGAACTGCCATAAAGCCCGGTGACGTCATCACCCAGTACAACGGCAAGACCGTCGAGGTCAACAACACCGACGCCGAGGGCCGGCTGATCCTCGCCGACGCTCTCGCCTACGCGGTCGAGCTCGGGGCCGAGCGGATCGTCGACATTGCCACCTTGACCGGAGCGGTCGAGATCGCCCTCGGCTCGACCTACGCGGGCCTGATCTCCAACGACGACGAGCTTGCCGCCGCCGTCACCCGGGCGAGCGAGGCCACCGGCGAGCTGTCCTGGCGACTGCCGCTGCACCCCGAGTACAAGGAGCTGATGAAGGGGACGGTCGCCGACCTCTCCAACCTCGGCAAGAAGCGCAAGGCGGGGACGATCACCGCCGCCTCCTTCCTCGAGGAGTTCGTCGGCGAGACGCCCTGGGCGCACCTCGACATTGCCGGCAGCGCCTGGGACATCGGCCGCGAGTACGTTGGCAACGACGCCAACGGCTTCGGCGTGCGGCTGCTGATCGAGATCGCCCGCCAAAACGGCTCCTAGGCGTCGCCCAGCAACATGCAGGTCGCGATCCCGTGGGCAAGCAGCTTGCCGCTGTCCGCGGCCGTCAGGTTCGCGTCGGCGGTGGCCTGCTTGCGACCGCGGTAGACGACCCGCGCCTCGCAGAGGACGCGGCCGGTGTCGCGGGTGATCGGCCGCACGTACTTCGCCTCCAGCCCCAGCGAGGTGTAGCCGACGCCGGCCGGGAGCGTGGTGTGGACGGCGCAGCCGAGGGCCGAGTCGAGCAGGGTCGCGGCGTAGCCGCCGTGGACGACGCCGATCGGGTTGTAGTGCTCCTCGCCGGGTTCGCCCTCGAAGATCACCCTTCCCTCTTCGAGCTCGACCGGCCGCAGCCGCATCGTCACCGCGATCGGTGGTGGCGGCACCTCCCCGGTGACGACCGCGGTCATGTACTCCATGCCCGTCATCGTCGCTCCGGCGGCGGCCGTCGGCACCGGGTCCTGCCAGACGAGGGTGCGGGTGCGGGAACTCTCGGGATTTGACGCCGCGAAGGCCTCCGCCACGTCGGCAGCGGTGCCTTCGGGCGCCGTGACCACGCTGTTGTCGCTCACCTGACCCCCAGCCTCTGCGCGTCCGCCGTGCGCCGGGGGCGCCGGGCGCCGGCCGGGTAGTGCAGGTCGGCGCTGATCTCCGCCTCGCTGATCGCAATCCGCGGACCCTTGGGGCGACGGTGCCTGTGTCGTGGAATCAGCCTCATCTGGGGCCTCCAATCGGCTTGGTTGCATGAAGCAACTCTGTACGTGGCGGACCCTACCGCGGTCAGTTGCTTGATGCAACTCAGTGTGCGAAGATTCACACGTGCTGCACCGCGACTACCCCGCCCTCGACTGCTCGGTCGCCAAGGCCCTGGAGGTGATCGGCGAGCGCTGGTCGCTGCTGATCGTGCGGTCGGTGATGCACGGCAACCGCCGCTTCGGTGAGATGCAGGAGTCACTCGGGATCGCCCGCAACGTCCTCTCAGCGCGGTTGCAGCGCCTGGTGGACGAGGAGATCCTCGAACGTCGCGCCTACCAGGAAAGCCCGCCCCGCTACGAGTACTTCCTGACCCAGAAGGGCCTCGACCTCTGGCCGGCCCTGATCGCCCTCCTCAACTGGGGCGACCGCTACTCCCCCGATCCGGAGGGCCCCCGCCGCCTGATCGTCCATAAGGAATGTGGCGGCACCGTCAGCGAGCGGGGCATCTGCGAAAGCTGCGGCAAGGTGCTGACGGCGAGGGACGCGAAGCAGGTGCCCGGCCCGGGGACGAAGGCGGAGCGGGACGCCCTCACCACGGCCGTTTAGCGTTCAGCGCTCTTTTCGCCCGACGGGCGCTACGTTGTCTGGGAACGACGGGCGACCAGGAGGAATCAATGGCGACGGCGGCTGAGCTTCAGACGAGGGACAGGATCTTCATCGGCGGCGAGTGGGTGGAGCCGAGCGGGGCCGATCCGATCGAGGTGGTGGACCCGACCACCGAGGAGGTGATGGGGACGATCCCCGGCTGCTCGCCGGTGGACGCCGACCGGGCCGTTGCCGCCGCCCGCGAGGCCTTCGAGGGTTGGTCCCAGACTTCGCGGGAGGAGCGCGCTCGCTTCCTCAGCGCGATCGCCGAGGGGCTGCAGGGCCGGGCCGAGGAGATCACCGCGACGATCACCCAGGAGCTGGGGATGCCGCTGAAGCTGAGCGGGATCATCCAGGTCGGCCTCCCCACCTCGCAGTTCGCCTCGATGCCGAAGCTGATGGAGGAAGTTGCCTGGGAGGAGGAGATCGGCAACTCGCGCGTGCTGCGCGAGCCGGTCGGGGTGCTGGGGGCGATCACGCCCTGGAACTACCCGCTGAACCAGATCGCCGCCAAGGTCGCCCCCGCCCTCGCCGCCGGCTGCACCGTCGTCCTCAAGCCGAGCGAGGTGACGCCGCTGAACGCCTTCCTCCTCGCCGAGGTCGTCGAGGCCGCCGGCCTGCCGGCCGGGGTCTTCAACCTCGTCACCGGGGTCGGTCCGGTCGTCGGTGAGGCGATCGCCGCCCACCCGGGCATCGACATGGTCTCCTTCACCGGCTCGACCCGGGCCGGCCGCCGGGTCTCCGAGCTCGCCTCGGCGACGGTGAAGCCGGTGGCGATGGAGCTCGGCGGCAAGTCGCCGAACGTGATCCTCGACGACGCCGACATCGAGCGGGCGGTGCCCGACGGCGTCGCCAAGTGCTTCCTCAACAGCGGCCAGACCTGCAGCGCCCTGACCCGGATGCTGGTCCCGCGCCAGCGCCTGGCCGAGGCCGAGGAGCTGGCCAGGGCGGCGGCCGAGAGCTTCACCCCGGGCGATCCGTTCGAGTCCTCGACCCGGCTCGGGCCGCTCGTCTCCGAGGTCCAGCGCGAGCGGGTCCGCGGCTACATCGCGAAGGGGGTCGAGGAGGGCGCGCGGCTGATCACCGGCGGTGCCGAGCCGCCCGAGGGCCTCGAGCGCGGGTACTTCGTCAGCCCCACCGTCTTCTCGGAGGTCGAGGCGGAGATGACGATCGGCCAGGAGGAGATCTTCGGCCCTGTGCTGGCGATCCAGCCCTACGAGGGCGAAGATGACGCCATCCGGATCGCCAACTCGACCGACTACGGCCTCGCCGGCGGCGTCTGGTCCGCGGACAGCGAGCGTGCGATCGCCGTCGCCCGCCGTATCCGCACCGGCCAGATCGAGATCAACGGCGGCGCCTTCAACCCGCTCGCCCCGTTCGGCGGCTACGGCCAGTCAGGTCACGGCCGCGAGAACGGCCGCTACGGGATCGAGGAGCTGCTGCAGGTCAAGGCGCTGCAGCTCTGATCAGCTTTCGTCGCCCTCGCCGAGATAGCGGTTCGTGAGCATGGCGCTCACCCGCGGCCGCTGATCGACCAGGCCTTCGCGGTACATCCAGCCCGCAAGGTCTTCCGCCTGTTCGGGATCCATGTGGGCGCTCTCGGAGAGCAGCGGGAAGGTCGCATCTATCTGCGCCTGCCTCTCCGCCGGAGTGAGGTCGTAGGCCGCTTCCGAGCTGCCTTCCAGGATCTTCCTGACCCGCCCGGGATCCGCGACGGCTGCGGCGCGGCCGCGTGACAGAGCCGTCATGAAGTCACGGATCAACTTCGGGTTTTCCGCCCCGAAGTCCGGCCTGGCGATCACGACAAGTTCGTCATAGCCGGGCACCCCGAGGTCCTGCACCGGGGTGATGACCGGGTCCAGCCCGCGAGCCTCCAGAGCGGCCCCCTCCAGATTTGCCGAGCCGCCGAAGATGGCATCCGCCTTGCCTTCGACGAGGGTCGGCAGCAGTTCGTAACCGACGACGTCGACGTCGACGTCGGCGAGCGTCAGCCCTTCCTTGGCGAGGATCGTTTCGAGCAGCTCCTTCTGGAATGGGACGCCGGGCACGGCGATGGTCTTCCCCTTCAGATCGGCAACCCCGTCGATTCCCGACCCCTTCAACCAGATCAACGCCGCGGTCGGCTCGGAGACGAGACTGCCGATAGCCGTCACCGGCACCCCCTTCGCAACCGCCATCGCCACCTGCGGCTGATAGGAGACCGCGATCTGGACCGTGCCCGAGGCGACGTAGAAGAGCGGGTAGTTCATCCCCCCCGGACTGGTCACGGTGACGTTGAAGCCCGCCTCGGTGAAGAACCCGCACTTCGCCGCCATCAGGATGCTCGCGTTCTCGGGACCGTCTTTGCCGTTGAGGGTAATGTCGATGAGCGGGAGCGGCTTCCCCTTCGGAGTGCCGGCGGGCTTCTTCGCGCAATCGGTCGAGGCGGAGTCGGCGCCCGAGGTTCCTCCGCACCCGGCGAGGCAGGCGAGGGCCAGAACCGCCAGAGCCAGCCGAAGAACCTTCATCCGCGCGCCTCCAGGTGTGCATTCGTGAGCAGTTCGGACGCCGGCGCTTCGAACTCGATCAGCCCCCGGGCGAACATCCAGTCACCCAGGCGATCGGCCCGGGGCGGGTTCATGTGCCCGCTTCTCGAGAGCAGCGGCAGCGTCGCCCTCAGCCGGGACCGCCACTTCGCCGCATTCTTCTCCGGTTCGGACAATTCCGCCGCAATTGCCCGCGCGGCGGCGGCAGGGTGCTCGATCGCCGCAGCGGTCCCGCGGTCCAGAGCCGACATCAGGCGATGGAAGTTCTCCTCGCTCGGCATGCGGCTGGAATCGGCCAGGAGAACGGCCTGTTCGAACGGGGGGATGCCGAAGCTGCGCAGAGGGGTGAACACCGGCCTCAGCCCTCGCGCCTGCAGTTCGGCCCCCTCGACGTTCCAGGAGCCGCCGAAGATGGCGTCGACCTTGCCCTTGGCCAGAGCGGCCGCCGAGGTGTACGGGAGGGTCCTCAGCTTCACATCGGAGAGATCGAGCCCCGCCTGCGCCAGGACGATCTTGAGGAAGTCTTCCTGGAAGCCGAGACCGGAGATCGCGATCGTCCTGCCCTTGAGATCGGCGACGTCGTCGATGCCCGATCCGTCCAGCCAGATCAGTCCCTCGGTCGATCCCTGGACGACGCTCCTCACCGCAATCACCGGCGATCCTCCGTCCTGGGCCAGAACGACCTGCGGCTCCGGGGCGACGATCAGGTCGACGATCCCCCCGTCGAGATAGCCGAAGGCGTTGGGCCAGCTCACCGGTCTGCCGAGCGTGACACTGAGGCCGGCCTCCCTGAAGTACCCCAGTTGGTTGGCCATGACAAAAGCCACATTTTCGGGACCAGGATTGGCGTCGAGATCCAGGTGAACAAGGTGGCCGTGATCCGTCTCCTGGTCAGTAGCTGCGGCCTCCTGACCCGCAGATCCGCCTCCGCAGCCGGCCAGGAGCAGCAGCGCGGCCGCCAGGACTGCACAAATAACTTTCACCATTGAGGAACTCTAACCGCTACTTCAGGGAACGGCGCGATCTGTCGCCTAGAGGAGGCCTTCCCGGCGCATCCAGGCGGCAAAGCGGTCGGCACGCTCGGGGCTGACCGTGCCTGACCGGGAAAGCAAGGGCAGGGTCGCTTCGACCTTCTCCCGGACCAGCGCCGGATCCTGGGGGCGGCCGGAGTTCAACAGGACCCGGTAGTACGAAATCGCCTCGGCGGCCTCGCCCGGATTCGCGACCGCGGCAGCGGTGCCGCGGACAAGCGCCTTGATGAAAGCCCGGAACCGCTCGGGGTCGCGGGCGAAGCGGTCGCGCCGGACAACGATGTCGAGCTCTTCGTAGGGCGGGACGCCGAGCTCCCGTAGTGGCACCGCCGTCGGCTCCAGTCCGCACCTTTCCAGTTCGATTCCCTCCGAATTCCGGGAGACGCCGAGCACGGCGTCGACGCGGCCGCCGACCAGGGCCGGCAACAGTTCATAGCCGAGCTGCCTGAGCTTGACGTCCTCCAGGCCCAGGCCGACCTGTCTGAGGGCACTCTCGAGGACGTCTTCTTCGAACGAGAGGCCGTTGACCGCGATCGTCTTCCCCTCGAGATCATCGATGTCTTCGATGCCGGTGCCCTGCAGCCACGTCAACGCCATCGTCGGCCGCCGAACCATGCTGCCGATCGCGACCAGCGGCATCCCTTCCGAGTTGGCGATCGTCACCTGCGGCTGCGGCAGGATCCCGAGGTCGCTGGCCCCATCGCTCACGTATCCCGGAATGTTGCGCGGGATCACAGGAGCGGTGATTTCCAGGTGGATCCCGGCGGCGGCGAAATAATTCCGCTTGGCTGCAATCAGGATGCCCGCGTCTTCGGCGTCGGGCTGGCCGTCCAGGGTCAGATGGAGAGGCTGCTGACCTCTGCGGATGGGCTCTCCCCTCCGGTCGACAGGACCCGGCTTGACCGGGTGCCGCAGGCATGCCTCCGCCTTCCGCCGGACCGCAGACCCGAGCGCCTCGCCACCCGCTTCGTCACCGCCACCGCCGCATCCCGCCGTGAGTAGCAGAGAGGCAGCAATCAGGAGTAATGCACAAATTCCCCGCATTACTCCAAGTCTATGTTTACGAGGATCAGCCGGGCGGGGTGGCGGTGATGCTTCCGTCCTCGCGAACAACCACATCCGCGGCGCGGCCGACCTTCTCGCCGATCCCGAAGTGGGCGCAGATCGTCAGCTCGTGCTCGCGCCGCAGCGGCCGCGTCGGGTCGACCACCGGGGCGCTGCGGATCGCGTCGGGCTCCTGTGCAACCCAGACGCCGAAGGGAGCGCCGGCGCAGTTGGTGACCGGCAGGGCGACCACGCGGGCCCGGCGCCGCCGGCCGAGCCGGGTGATCAGCCAGACCGGGTCGCCGCTGTCGGCATCGACGTACATCCCTTGGACCTGCCCGACCGAGGAGCCGTTCAGGGCGGCCACCTCGGCCCCGAGCCATCCCGTCGCCTCGTCGGCAGAAAGGCGGCGCGCCTCAGTCATCGACGTGCTTCTCCAGCAGCTCGCTGGCCGCCGTCGCAGGGTCAAGCTCCCGCCGCACCACCCGGTCCAGCAGCTCCGCCGTCGCCGGGTCTTCGGAGACGGTCTGCTCGAGGCGGCGGCGCATCCGCGAGGTGGCGATGCCGAGCACCTCGCTGCGGAGGTTGCGGGCCCGGCGCTCGGCCAGCGTCCCCCGCGCCTCGATGAACTCGCGGTGCTCCTTGATCTTCGTCGCTAGCTCCTCGACCCCCTCGCCGCGGGCGGCCTCGGTGCGCAGGATCGGCACCTTCCAGCCCTCGGGGTCCTGCGAGAGGGCGAGCACGCCACGCACCTCGCGGACCATCGTGTCGGTCATCGGGTGGTCGGCCTTGTTGACGACGATCACGTCGGGGATCTCCATCACCCCCGCCTTCAGCGCCTGGATCGAGTCGCCGGAGCCGGGCATCAGCGCCAGCACGATCGTGTCGGCGTGGTCGACGATGTCGATCTCCGCCTGGCCGACGCCGACGGTCTCGATGAGGACGTCGTCTTTGCCGGCGGCGTCCATGATCAGCGCCACCTGAAGGGCCGCCTCGCTGAGGCCGCCGAGGGCGCCGCGCGAGGCCATCGAGCGGATGAAGACGCCGGGGTCGAGGAAGTGGTCGGTGAGCCGGATCCGGTCGCCGAGCAGGGCGCCGCGGGTGAAGGGGCTGGAGGGGTCGATCGAGAGCACCGCGACCTCGCGCTCGTCCTTCCGCAGCTCTCCGGTCAGCGCCCCGATCAGGGTGCTCTTGCCGACCCCGGGCGGTCCGGTGAAGCCGATGATCCGCGCCTTGCCGGTGCGCGGGTAGACCTCGCGGACCAGCTCCCAGCCGGCCGGGTCGTCGGACTCGATCAGCGTGATCGCCCGTGCCAGCGCCCGCTTTTCGCCCGCCACCAGGCGCTCGGCGAGCGGGGCGCTTTTGGCGACGTCAGCCACAGGCCGGTTGAGTCTAGAGTTGCCCCGCCGTGCTCCGCTTCCTGGCCCGCAACCGGATGCTGAGGCCGCGCTACGCGCGGCTCCTCTGGCGCTACCTCTGGCGCCGGCTGCTGACGCCGGCCGGTTGGCGCTGGCGCTCCGACGGACCCTTCTTCCTCGGCCGGGGGCTGGAACTGAAGATCGAGCCACGCGGCGAGATCCGCTTCGGCCGCTTCGTCTGGATCGGCGACGGGACCAAGATCCGCTGCCACGAGGGCGCGGTCGAGATCGGCGCGAAAACGGTGATGGGCCAGGAGTGCACGATCTCCGCCTACCAGCGGGTGCGGATCGGCGAGGAGTGCGTGATCGCCGACCGGGCGATGTTCATCGACTTCGACCACGGAGTCGTCGAGGTCGAGCGGCCGATCCGGCTGCAGGGCATCTACAAGCGCGACGTCGAGGTCGGCAACAACGTCTGGATCGGCTACGGCGCCTGCATCCTCCGCGGCGTCAGCGTCGGCGACAACGCGATCGTCGGCACCAACGCGGTGGTCACCAAGGACGTCCCGGCCAACGCCGTCGTCGGCGGCATCCCCGCCCGGATCATCCGCATGCGCGACGAGCCGCGGGAGCTGCGCTGGGAGCGGCCGGTCGAACCGGACCCGGAGGCGTGGACGACGATGCAAGGAATCGATCAGGGCTGATGCCTATTGTCTGGCCGACAATGAGTACCCGGCGACAAGCTGTCTGCATGGCCGACGGGAGAATCCGATCGCAGGAGGTGGCGACCAAGTTCGGGCGCAACCTCTACCGCTGCCGGCGCCGCGCGGCGATGTCCCAGGAAGAGCTCGGGTCCCTCGCCTCCCTGCACCGGACCGAGATCGGGATGCTCGAGCAGGGGACCCGGCTGGCCCGCGTCGACACGCTGATGAAGCTCGCCGGGGCGCTCTCGGTCTCGCCGCTGGAGCTGCTCGACGGGATCCACTGGGTCCCCGGCAACAGTCCCGAGGGCAGCTTCAGCATCACCGACCGCAGCCTCGCCCGCCGCCGCGACAGCTGTTGAGGCAGGCGCGGTGCCGTCAGGTGGTCTTGGCGCCGGCCAGTTCGGCGTAGACCGCGGCCGTCTGCTCGGCGACGTCGCCCCAGTCGAAACGGCGCAGGTGCTCGTAGGCTTCGGCGACGAGGCGATGGCCGAGCTCGTCGTCGGAGAGGACCCGGATCGCCACCTCGGCCAGCGCTTCGGGGTCGTGGGCGCGGAAGCGTAGCCCCGCCTCCTCGTGAGGGACCACCTCGCGCAGGCCGCCGGTGTCGGCGACGATGCAGGGGCAGCCGGAGGCCATCGCCTCGAGGGCGACGAGGCCGAAGGGCTCGTAGATCGAGGGGACCACGGTGAGGTCGGCGATCCGGTAGAGCGAGTGGAGGACGTCGTCGCCGATCCAGCCGAGGAAGGTGCCGTGCTCCATCAGGCCGAGCTCGTCGGCCTGGCGTTTGAGCTCGGCCTCGTGGGTGCCGGAGCCGGCGACGAGGAAGCGGGTCCGCGGCACCTCCTCGATCACCCGTGGCATCGCCTCCAGCGCCAGCTGGAAGCCCTTCTCGTAGACGAGGCGGCCGATCAGCAGGACCAGCTTGTCATCCGGTGTGGCGAACTCGGAGCGCAGCCGGGCGAGGTCCTCGGCCGGCTGGTCGGGAAGGTCGTCGGGGTCGATCCCGTTCGGAATCACCGTCACCCGGCCCTCCTCGACGCCGAAGATGTCGGCGACCTGTTCGCGCATGTAGTGGGAGCAGGTGATCACCCGCTGCGAGCGGTTGGTGATCCAGCGCTCGACCCCGTGGATGTAGGTCTGCGGGTGCTTGTCGACCCAGCCCTGGTGGCGGCCGTACTCGGTCGCGTGGATCGTCGTCACCAGCGGCGCTTCGAAGCGCTTGGCGAGGTGGTCGCAGGCGTTGGCGACGAGCCAGTCATGGCCGTGGACGAGGTCGAAGCTGTAGCGGTCGCCGAGCTCGACCCCGGCGGCGAGCATGTCGGAGTTCATCCGCTCGACCCAGGCGACGAACTCACCGAGGTCGGTCGGCCGCTTCGGCTCGCGGATGCGGTGGATGATCACCCCGTCGCGGCGCTCGGTGGCGGGCGACTCCTCTCCCCCGCGGGTCAGCACGTGGACCTCGACGTCGCGTTCGACCAGCGCCTCGGAGAGCTTGCGGACGTGGCGGGCGAGGCCGCCCTCGATCAGCGGCGGGTACTCCCAGGAGAGGATCAGGACGCGGGTCAAGTTCGGTGGCTGGTCAGGGCTCCAGCAGGGGAGCGGTGCTGAGGTCCGGGGCGAGAGATCGCATACACGGGTCGATGGCGCGGTCGCAGTCTATGGCCTCCAACATCGCCCGTGAGTGGTCGGTGGCCCGCTGGTAGGCGTAGTCGCCTGCCTGCTTGCGCTGGTCGAGGAAGGCCCAGTCGCTCGCCTGCAGGGCGAGGAGCTCGCGGCTCGCCCGCTCCAGACGCTCCCCGCGGAGGCCGCCGGAGACCGCCCGCAGCAGCCGCAGCTCCGCCCGCCGCGCCCCCCAGGCGAGGTCGGCGACGGTGGGCGAGTCCCAGGTGCGGAGGTTCTTGCCCTCGCCCCAGGTCGAGGCCCGCAGCGGCCGCTCGACCGGCTCGTGCCCGGCAAGGGCCTGCGGCACGGTCAGCAGGCGCACCCCGGCAGCCTCCGCCCCCTCGAGCACCGCCCGCAGCCACGTCGGCCCCTCCGACCACCAGTGCCCGAGCAGCTCGGTGTCGATCGCGAAGACGAGGAGGCCGCGGCGGCCGCGGCTCTCGGAGTAGCTGCGCAGCCGCGCCGCGGCGGCGGCGAGGAACTCCTCGCCCTGGCGGCGCGCCGCCGCCTCGGCCGCGGCCGGGTCGTAGGCGCCGCCGCCGACCCGCCAGATCCGGATCCCGCGCAGCGATTTACCGGCGAACTGGGCGTGGGCCGGGTCGGAGGGATAGCCGTCGAGCGACCAGAGCCAGGAGATCGCCTCCCAGTCGATCGGCAGCGCCACCGGCCCCGGGTCGGTCCGGACCGGGGCGAGCGCCTCCAGCGGCTCAGCGTGGGCGCTCTGGTCGAGGCAGAACCACTCCACCCCGTGCTCGGCCAGCTCCGCCTCGAGACCGGGAACGTAGGCGCACTCGGGCAGCCAGAAACCGCCGTCCCAGCCGAAGCGGCGGCGGTGGGAGCGGATCCCGGTCTCCAGCTGCAGCCGCAGCCCCGGGCGGGTCGCCAGCAACGGCAGCACCGCGTGGGTCGCGCTCGAGGCCGCGAGGGCGATCCGCCCCTCGGCGGCCGCCCGCTGGAAGGGCGCAAGCGGGTCGCCGGCGGCGGCGTCGAGCAGCTCCAGGGCGTGGCTGTAGCGGCGCTGCTCCCCCTCGCACGCGGCCCGGCACTCCTCGGGCACCTGGGGAAGGTCGGCTTCGGCGGCGCCGATCCGCCACTCGATCAGGAAGCGACGCAGGCGCTCGGCGGCGGCGCGGTCCTCGAGCTGGTCGGCCAGCACCGGGGTGACGGTCATCGTCAGGTCGCGGGCTATCTCCAGCACCGGCAGGTAGGAGCGGATCACCGCGTCGAACAGCCACTCCTCGCCGAAGGGATAGGTGCCGAAGCCCTCGACATAGGGCATGTGGCTGTGCAGGACGATCGCGAGGTCGCCGGCGGTCCCCTCGCGGCTCATTACCCGGAATGGCAGACCGCGAGGAAGTCGAGGGCGCGGTCAAGGCCTCCCTCGCGCAGGCGGAAATCGGAGGCGGCGATCGCCGGCGTGAAGCGGTCATAGAAGGGCTTGGTCAGCCGCAGCCGTTTGTGGACGCCGTCCCAGCCGAGCTTGATCGCCAGCTCGTGGGCACGCAGCTTGCGGGCATGAAAGAGGCCGAGCAGCTCGACCCGCGGGAAGTGGTCCTCGCAAAGCGCCCGGAACTCCTCGGCCCGGTACTCCTTGACGTGCCAGGGGTTGTCGGACTTCTCGGCTCCGGGCGGGGCCAGGGTCAGCAGGTTCGGGGTCGAGACGAAGGCGACGCCGCCGGGGGACAGCATCGACTTGAAGTGCTCGAGGATCGCGCCCGGGTCCTGGACGTGCTCGATCGTCTGCAGGAAGACGACGGCGTCGCAGGGCTCGGCGAAGCTCTCGACCAGGTCGCGCTCGAAGCGCAGGTTCGGCCGCGGGTAGCGCAGCCGAGCGTGCTCGTGCGCTTCCGGGTTGGCGTCGACGCCGACAACCCCAGCGGCGCTGCCGGCAAGGACGTCGGAGCCATAGCCCTCGCCGCAGGCCATGTCGACGACGCGCTTGCCCCGCACCCGCTCGGCGATCCACTCGTAGACGACCAGGTGGCGGCGGAACCAGTAGTTCTCCTCCGGCACGTCGGGCAGCGTCCGCTCGCCGGTCAACGGCAGCGGCGGCACCCCGGGCGGCTGGTTCAGCTGGAGGTAGTGACGCTCCACGGCCGGGACGCTATTAGAGTTCCGCGCCATGCCAGCCTCCCCCACCGCCACCCATGATCACATAAAGGACGTCAACACCCGCTACCACGACGCCGCCGCCGAGGAGTACGACGCCAAGTGGGGCATCGACTTCGGCGAGGTCGGCCAGCGGCAGGTGCGACTGAAGCTGGTCAAGGCGCTGGGCGGGCTGAAGGGGCGCTCCTTCGGCGACGCCCTGGAGATCGGCTCCGGCACCGGCTACTTCTCGCTCAACCTCGTTCAGCTCGGGGTGATCGAGCGGCTGACCGCGACCGACATCTCGCCGGGGATGCTGAAGCGGCTGGCGGCGACCGCCGATGCGCTCGGCGTCGAGGACGTGACCACGGTCGCCACCGAGGCCGAGACCCTGCCCTTCTCCGACGAAAGCTTCGACCTCGTCCTTGGCCACGCCGTCCTCCACCACATCCCCGACCTCGACAAGGCCTTCGCCGAATTCCGCCGCGTCCTGCGCCCGGGCGGGATGATCGCCTTCGCCGGCGAGCCCTCCCGCTACGGCGACACCCTGGCGGCGCTGCCGAAGCGCGCCGGGCTGACCCTGGCGCCGCTCTGGCGCCGGGCGGTCGGCGCCGAGGAGCGCGCCGTCGCAGAAGGGGACCAGTCCCACGACCACTCCCTCGAGGGCGAGGTCGACGTCCACGCCTTCGCCCCGGCCGACCTCCGCCGCCTGCTCCGCGACGCCGGCTTCGAGAAGCGCCACGTCGGCGGCGAGGAGCTCCTCTCCAACGCCTGGGGCTGGGGGCTGCGCACGGTCGAGTCGAGCGCCGAGCCGGAATCGATCTCCTTCGGCTGGCGCCGCTTCGCCTTCAACAGCTACATCGCCCTGCAGAAGGTCGACACCCGAGTGCTGGAGCCTTATCTGCCGGCCGAGCTTTTCTACAACCTGCTCGTCTCAGCGCGCAAGCCCGCCTAGCGGCCGTCGATCAACCGGCGGGCTCGATCCCGGCAGACATCGGCGATCGCCTCCGTTACCGGGTGCGACCAGCCCTCCTGCTCGGCATCGCGAAGGCAGACCTCCGTCGCAGCGAGAACCTCACTCGACCAGCGTTGGACGAATCTGGGCAGCGCACCCCCTAGACCGCTTTCGGCGCCCAGGCGCTCCCAGCACAGGAGGTCGACCTGGGACGGGTCGTCCTCCCCGCCGATCGCCATCGCCAGCCGCGGAGTCAGGTCGTCGTAGACAGCAGTGGAAACGACGTCGTAGAGGGGGGCCAGGCGAACACCGGTCGCAGGGTCGTAGAGGAGCGAAAAGTTCTTGCCGTGCGCATCGCTGTTGCCGAGCAGGAAACCGGTCAGCACCGCGCGGACGAAAGCGATGACGTCGAGTGCGAGGCGCGGGCTCGGCTGCCTCCGCAGCAGCGCGATCACCGTGGCCACCGATGGCCCGTCATCGGCTTCGTACTTCTGGGTTGGCAGCAAGCCGAGGGCCTGGCACATGTCCTCCTGATGGAGACGGACGATCGTGCCATCGGCATCGACGGTGCGGTCGAAGCGCTCGCTGTACAAGCAGCGAATGCCGTCGAGCTCGAGCAGCTCAGTCGTGGCGGCCTCGTTCCCGGCCGCAGCCGCGACCCTCATGCAGAACCCCTCGTTGACCGCCAGCCCCTCGAAGCGTTCGTGCTCCGGCTTCAGCAGGCAGTTGCTGGGCATCCCTCCGAGCGGCCGAGCGAACTCACCGGTGGGAAGGCGGACGAGGATGAGCTTGTCCTGGACGCCGCCCAAGCTCAGGCGCACCCCCCCGGGGTCGGCGTCGACGCCAAGCGGATCGCGCGGGAGGTCGCGGAGCAGCTCGCCGAGCCGGCTCTCGCTGAGGGGATGGGCTGCGACTCCCGAGGACCGAGACGGCTGGTCCTCGGGCAGGACCGTCACCGCCCCGGCACAATCGGCGCCAAGTGCCGCCAGCATGCCAAAGCCATTGGCCTCGCTGAGCCCGAGCTTGCCGGCGATAGTGGCCCGCACTGCCCCCTCCGGCAGCAGGCCCTCGAAGAACGGGGCTGACTCACTTGGCTTGAACCGCTCCTCCCGCAGGGGCAGAGAGGCCGAAAGCCTCGCCATCGGATCGCTCCGATCGCCCTGGATCGCGTCCTCGGAATAGGCGAAGCGGTAGCGGGAGGGCCCCGTTCGCTCTAGTGACCCGACCGGTCTCCCCCGCAGGAAGACCGAGAGCGCCTTGGGCGGGGGATTCACTCGATCCTCAACTTAAGTCCCAGGGCCGCGAGCACAGGAGAGACCGTGTCCAGACGACTGGTCGGCTTGCCGCTCTCGATCTGATGAATCGCCCTGGTGCTGACCCCGGCGACCAAGGCAAGCTCGTCCTGGCGCATGCCCAGCTCCTCTCGAGCCCGGCGCACGCTTGCACCTATCGAACGGGCATCTGCCTGGGCGATATCCAGCTTGGAATGCACAATCGTGCATTTTAGCCTATTTCTTACTTCGAAACAGGGCTTTATGCGCGATCGTGCAGATAGCCCTTGAAATAGGGTCAGAGGCAAAGATATGCACGATCGTGCAGCTATGTCGCCGACACACGGGCGCGGATCGGCAGGGAGGGTGTCGGTGTCCCTCGGAGGAATGTTCGGCGATATGCAATCGGGTTCTTGCGCGCGAAGCGCGCAGCAGGTTCTCCCCGCAGCGAAGCGGAGGGGAGGTCAATTCCGGAGAGGGACACCGGCACCCTCCCCCACGATCCCCTAGCTCTTTGCTGCTCCAGCCAAGCGCGCGCGAAAGAGCTTTACCTTTGCGTCGATTCCCTTGAGGCGGCGCTCGCCTATGTAGGTGTAGGCGAAGTCCTCTCCGGCGGCCTCTTTGACGGCGGCGTCCACTACGACGCTGCCGGGGCGGGCTACGCCGGTGATGCGGCTGGCCAGGTTCACCGGGCGGCCGTAGTAGTCGCCTGATTGGGGTAGTACCGAGCCGCAGGAGAGGCCGGCGCGGAGCCAGGGGAACTCGTCCCCTTCGGCCTCGGCGGCGGCGATCAGCTGCAGGGCGGCGCGCAGCATCGGCTCGGCCTCTGCGGAGACGAACATCACCGCGTCGCCGATCGTCTTCACCAGGCGCACCGGCGGCTCGGCGACGGCGCTCGCCATCTCCTCGAGCCGGCCGGCGACCAGGCCCAGCTCCTCGGCCGGGATCTCCTCGCCGAGACGGGTGAACTCGACCAGGTCAGCGAAGCAGACGGTGAGGTTGGCGGTGCCGCCGATCGCCCCCGAGGCGAGGTCCGCGGTGGCGATCACGTCGCGGCGGATCTGCTCCAGCATGTTCGCCTGCAGGGCGTGGAAGACGGTCGGGCCGACCAGCGGCATCATCGCCTCGGCCGCCGCCGCGAAGCGCAGGGCGACGTCGCGCTCGGTGTCGCCGGGCTGGGTCAGGGTGCGGATCACCAGTTCGCGGTTGGCCTCGGCGATCCGCGCGGCGCCCATCCCGATCGTCCGCGCCACCTGCAGCATCCCCTCCTCGGGAAGCCCGGCGTCGAGGAAGGCCTTCATCCGCTGCGCCGCTTCGAGGTCGGCCTCGGTGCCTCGCTCCTCGTCGGGGTCGGTGTAGGGGACGCCGAGGGCGGCGCTGAACCGCCGCAGCCGCTCGAGGTCGATGCCAACGATCTCGGCGATCTCGCGAGCCGAGTAGCGGCGTCCCGTCCCCGCCAGGGCACGCTCGACCGGCAACAGGGCGAGGCGGCCGGCGGCGACCGCGTCGCGCAGCTCCGGCAGCGAAACGCCGTCGGCGGCGAGCTCTTCCAGCAAGGCCAGCCGCGCCAGGCGCGCGTCTCCCTCGAGGTCGTCCAGCAGCCCCTCGGCCTCGAAATCGATCTTGGACCCCGCTGCCACGGTCAGTCAGCGTACGCGACGGCGCCGCCGCGACGGGGGTCGCCGCCGCCGCCGAGCTCGCCGGTCGCCGGATCGCGGGAGACCGCCTGGACGCCGCCGAAGAAGAGGTTGAGCGAGGGCCAGCGCGCCACCTCCCGGCCGCCCCCCTCTAGCCGGTCGAGCGCCGCCGAGTCGATCCCCCGCTCCGCCTGGACGACCCCCTGCTCGAAGTGCAGCCGCGGCGATTCCACAGCCGCCTGGATCGGATACCCCTGCTCGACCGCGCGCACCACCGTCTGCAGGATCGCCGAGCGGATCCGGTTGGAGCCGGCGCTGCCGAGGGCAAGGACGATCTCGCCGTCGCGCAGGACCACCGTCGGCGCCATCATCGAGGGGACCCGGCGCCCCGGCGCGATCAGGTGGAAACCGGCCGGGTTGAGGTCCTCCTCCCCCAGCATGTTGTTGAGGATGATCCCCGTCCCCGGGACCAGGACCCCCGAGCCGGAGCCGTTGGAACAGGTGACGCTGGCGCAGTTGCCGGCGGCGTCGAGGACCGAGATGTGGGTGGTCGAGCCGAGCAGGTCGGCGGCGGCGAGGTCGAGCCCGATCGGGTCGAGGAAGCCGACCTCCATCCCCTCCTCGTAGAGGGACTCGGCGAAGGCGAGATCGCGGCGCGAGTTGGCCCCCTCCATCGCCAGCACCAGCTGCTCGGGGTCGCTGCGGGGGCCGAAGCGCTCGAGCAGGCCGAGGGTGTAGGCGATCAGGATCCCGCCCGAGGAGGGCGGCGGGTTGGTCAGCACTTCGGTGCCGCGGAAGGGAGTGTCGATCGGCTTGCGCTCGATCGCCTCGTAGGAGGCGAGGTCGCCGGGGCCGAGGAGGCCGCCGTGCTCGACGACGAAGTCGGCGATCGCCGCCGCCACCTCACCCCGGTAGAAGGGCTCGGCGCCCTCGGCGCCGTAGCGTTCCAGCGCCTCGGCCAGTTCCGGGAAGCGGAAGACGTCGCCCTCCCCCAGCTTCCGGCCCCCGGGCGCATAGAGCCCCCTCGTCCCCGGCATCAGGTCGTGGATCGGGGCGAGGATGTCGAGGATGTAGGCCTGCCCGTGGTTGATCGGGGCTCCCTCGCGGGCGAGGCGGATGCCGGGTCCGACCAGCTCGGAGAGCGGACGCGTCCCGAAGCGCTCCAGCGCGTGGGCGAGGCCGGCGGCGGTGCCGGGGACCCCGCAGGAGGCGGGGCCGACGTAGAACGTCTGCGTCGTCTCGGCGTCGAAGCGGACCGGGACCGGGACCAGGTCGGCTCCCCGCTCGATCCCGTCGAGGCCGGGGGCGGCGACGAAAAAGTCGATCAGGGTCGTCTCCCCCGCCCCGTGGACCATCATGTGGCCGCCCGCCCCGAAGCCGGTCAGCGGGCTCTCGACCGCGAAGGAGGCGAGCACCGCGCAGACGGCGGCGTCGACGGCGTTGCCACCCTCGCGCAGGACCTCGGCGCCGGCCTCGGCGGTCAGCGGATGGCCGGCTGCGACGACCCCTCGCATGGGGCTCGGGATCAGCCGGGGAGGAACTCGGGAACGTCGATGCCGAGCTCCCGGTCGCCGCTGCGGCCGCGGCGGCCGGCCTCGGGCTCTTTGGTGCGGCGGATGGTCGGCTCGGCAGCCCGACGCTGCGGCTGAGCGCGACCGTCGAAGCGGGTGGCGACGACGGTAACCCAGATCTGCTCCGAGAGCTCCTCGTCGACGTTGGCGCCGAAGATGATGTTGGCGTCCGGGTGGGCGGCCTCGCCGACGACCTTGGCGGCCTCGGAGACCTCGACCAGCGAGAGGTCGGCGCCGCCGGTGATCGAGAGCAGGATCGAGCGGGCACCCTCCATCGAGGTCTCCAGCAGCGGCGAGGAGATCGCTTTTTCGGCGGCGAGGACGGCGCGGTCGTCGCCGTAGGCCATCCCGATCCCGAGCAACGCCCGGCCGGCTTCGGACATGATCGAGCGCACGTCAGCGAAGTCGAGGTTGATGACGGCGGGCAGAGTGACGAGGTCGGAGATCCCCTGGACGCCCTGGCGGAGGACGTCGTCGGCGACCTTGAAGGCCTCGACCATCGAGGTCTGCTGGTCGAGGACGTCGAGCAGGCGGTCGTTGGGGACGACGATCAGGGTGTCGACCTCGGCGGCGAGCTCCTCGATGCCCTTGTTCGCCTGGTCGCCGCGGCGGCTGCCCTCGAAGCTGAACGGCTTGGTGACGATGCCGACGGTGAGCGCGCCGACCTCGCGGGCGAGGCGGGCGACGACCGGGGCGGCGCCCGAGCCGGTGCCACCGCCGGCGCCGGCGGCGACGAAGACCATGTCGGAGCCCTTGAGAAGGCGCTTGATCTTGTCCTGCTCCTCGAAGGCCGAGCGGTGGCCGACCTCGGGGTCGGCGCCGGCGCCGAGGCCGCGCGTCTGCTCGTCGCCGATGTGGACGGTGACGTCGGCGACGCAGAGCTGCAGGGACTGAAGATCGGTGTTGACGGCCATGAACTCGACCCCGGGGATGCGGGCGTCGACCATCCGGTTGACCGCGTTGACGCCGGCCCCGCCGACGCCGACGACTTTGATCACCGGCTGGTGCGGCTCGCCGCTCCCGGGCGGCTCATAAGCAGGCTCCTCGCGCCCGTAGCGCGGGTTTTCCGGCACGAACTGCTCGCGCCGGGGAGCGGGCTCCTCGCTGAAGACTCTTTTCAGACGCTCGGGCGCCGACTCGGTCGTCTCCGTCGGCTGCTCCTGGTCGAAGAGGGCCGGCTCCGGCGTCTCGACCGTGGCCTCTTCGGGGGCTACGGGCGCCTCCGCCTCGGCTTTCTTGGCCTCGGCCGGGTCTTCGCGTCCATACCGCGGCGCCTCAGGCGGATCGACCGGCACGTCGTCAGACGTGGACCGGAACAGGTCGGACAGCGGCCCCTCGCGCATGCTTGCGCGCTTGTTACGCCGAGCCATGGGACAGAACCTCCTTCGCCAGCTCCCGGTAGTAGTTCGCTGCGCTCGAGTTTGAATCGTACTTGAGCACGGAGGACCCTTTGACGGGCGCCTCGGCGAATTTGATCGCCTTTTTGATCCGGGACTGGAAAACGAGGTCGCCGAAGTTCTCCTCGAGGATCTCCACCGCCTCCTTGGCGTGGATCGTCCGCGAGTCGAGCATCGTCGGCAGGATCCCCTCGATCCGCACGTCGGGATTGAGGTTCTCCTGAATCATCCGCAGGGTGTTCTGGAGCTGGACGAGGCCGCGCATCGAGAGGTACTCGCACTGGACCGGGACGATCACCTTGTTCGCCGCGGTGAGGGCGTTGATCGTCAGCAGGCCGAGGCTCGGCGGCGTGTCGATGCAGACGAAGTCGTAGACCCCATCGACCTCTTTCAGCGCTTTCTCCAGCGAGCGCTCGCGGCCGATCTTGGTGCTCATCGCGATCTCGGCGCCGGCCAGGTCGATCGAGGCGACGGCGATGTCGATCTCCCGTTTGACGATGATCTCGGAGATCGGCATGTCGTTGACGAGGACGTCGTAGAGGCTTTTCTCGACCTTGTCGGGGTCGATCCCCTGGCTCATCGTCAGGTTCCCCTGCGGGTCGAGGTCGATGCAGAGCACGCGGTAGCCGGACTCGGCGAAGGCGACGGCCAGGTTCAGGGTCGTCGTCGTCTTCGCAACGCCGCCCTTCTGGTTGGCGAAGGCGATCACCTCCGCAGTTTTCACCGGCTTCTCCTCAGCAGCCTCTTTCTCAGCCAGGAAATCAAGTCGAGTAGGCGCGATCAGATCCACAGCCTTCATCCGAGCATCCCCGCCTTCGTCGTCATCAGAGACGTCAGGCCCATTGAGCGGAGCCTCAACCTCGTCCTCGGACGGCTCAACCTCATCTCCAACCTCGGACGGCTCAGACTCAACCGCGTCTCCGGCGGGTGGCGACGATGGCGGACTCTCGCCAGTTGGCGGGAGGGCGCTGTCGGAGACAGGACCCGCCGGCCGAGGCGCATCGTCCCTAATCTCGTCCCTAACCCCGTCCCGGAAGGGCACAGCCTCTTCCATCTCCTGCAACTCGTCGACGATCTCATGCTCCTCCTGAATCTCGACGGGAGCAGGCTTTGGCTTCTTGCGGCTTAGAAATCCCATTGCGCGGATATTCGTATGGGACCCCGCTTTTCCTGCCAGCCCCCGAAATTGCTAGGAATCAGCCAATCCCCGACCTCCTCGACAAGCGACTCGTAATCGTCACCGGCAAGGGCGGCGTCGGCAAGACGACGGTCGCCGTGGCCCTCGGCCTGCGCGCCGCCAGCGAAGGCAAGCGGACGATCGTCTGCGAGGTCTCCTCGCAGGAGAACGCCTCGCGGATGTTCGAGCACGCCCAGGTCGGCTTCCACGAGGTCGAAATGGAGGAGAACCTCTGGTCGATCTCGATCGACCCCGACGAGTCGATGCGCGAGTACGTGCTGCTGCAGCTGAAGGTGCGGGCGATGCGGGACATGCTCTTCCGCAGCCGCATCTTCAACTACCTCGCCGCGGCGACCCCCGGGCTGAAGGAGCTGGTGACGATCGGGAAGATCTGGGAGCTGGCGCAGCTCGACCGCAAGGTCAAGAGCGGGCGCAAGTACGACCTGGTGATCGTCGACGCGCCAGCGACCGGGCACGGGGTCGGCTTCCTGCAGACGCCGCGCACCTTCGCCTCGATCGCCCGCGTCGGACCGATCCACTCGCAGGCGCAGACGCTCGACCGCTTCATCACCGACCACAAGAACACCGGCGCCGCGATCGTCGCCCTGCCGGAGGAGATGCCGGTGAACGAGTCGATGGCGCTGGAGAGGGACCTCCGCGACGAGGTCGGGGTCGCGGTCGACCGCGTCTACCTCAACGGGCTCTACCCCGAGCGGTTCAAAAAGAGCGAGGCGGAGAAGCTCTCGGACCTTGCCGAGAATGAGAACGGCGCCGCCAGAGCGGCGGCGCGGGCGGCGCTCTCGGAGTTCGGCCGGGCCAAATCGCAGCGCCAGCAGCTCTCGCGCCTGAAGCGCGGCGTCGAGGCCCCGGTCAAAACCCTGCCCTTCCTCTTCGAGCCCGAGCTCGACGTCGCCTCGGCGCGCAAGCTGGCGGGGAAGCTCGGCTGATGGCCTCGCTGAACGAAGTCCTCGACGACAAGTCGATCTGCATCTGCGCTGGCTCGGGCGGCGTCGGCAAGACCACCACCTCGGCGGCGATCGCGACCGGGATGGCGGCGCAGGGGCTGAAGGTCTGCGTGCTGACGATCGACCCGGCGAAGCGACTCGCCGACTCGCTGGGCCTGGAGGAACTGGGCAACGAGGCGCGCCGCGTCGATCCCGCCCTGATCGAGGAGCAGGGCGTCGAGATGAAGGGCGAGCTGTGGGCGATGATGCTCGACGCGAAGGCGACCTTCGACGAGCTGATCGCCCGCCAGGCGCCCGACGAGGAGTCCCGCGACCGGGTGCTGAACAACCGCATCTACCAGCAGATCTCCAGCGCCCTGGCCGGCTCGCAGGAGTACATGGCGATGGAGAAGCTGTTCGAGCTCCACACCGAAGGTGGCTTCGACCTGCTCGTCCTCGACACGCCGCCGACCCGCAACGCGCTCGACTTCCTCGAGGCGCCGAAACGGCTGACCCAGTTCATCGAGGGCAAATCGCTGCGGGTCTTCATGAAGCCGACCGGCATCGCCGCCAAGGTCACCGGCCGCGGCGTCTCGGTGATGCTCAGCGTCTTCAAGAAAATCGTCGGCTTCGACCTGATCGCCGACCTGGCCGAGTTCTTCAACGCCTTCAGCGGCATGGTCGACGGCTTCCAGGCCCGGGCCAAGCGCGTCAACAAACTCCTCGCCGACCCCGAGACCTGCTTCCTCGTCGTCTGCGGCCCGCAGGGCGAGCCGATCGACGAGGCCGTCTACTTCCACCGCAAACTGGTCGAGGCGAAGCTCCCCTTCGGCGGCGTCATCGTCAACAAGGTCCACTATCCCGCCGACGAGCTGAAGGCCGACGTCGACGACCTCCCGGAGGCGCTGGCCGAGAAGCTCGGCGACGCCGCCCTCGCCAAGCGCGTAGCCGACAACTTCGCCGACTACCAGGCCCTCGCCGAGCGCGACGCCCGCAACATCGACCACCTCGCAGGCGAGCTCCGCACCAGCTGCGTAATCCGCGTCCCCTACCTCGACGAGGACGTCCACGATCTCCGCGGCCTCACCGAGATCGACCGCTACCTCTTCGCGACGGCCGAGGAGCGGGTCGAGATGGCGGCAGGGCGGGCTTAGCGAGCGCGGCGCGAGTACTCGAACTCGAGGTGGCTGACTTCCCAGTCGGCGTCCTCGGGCACGGGGAAGAGATGGCGCACGCGGGGGGTGTCGACCTTCTCGCGGTGCTGGAGGTCGCGCTCGGCGTCGGCGGGCCACTGGATCGTGTCGCCGCCGCGGGGGTCGGAGACCTCCTCGAGCCACGGGGTGGCGGTGATCCTGATCTCGTCTTCGGCCGGGACCGGCTCCATGATGCGGGTCTCCTGCTCCACGTACTCCTCCTCCGGTAGTTCGTCGACGGGCAGTTGAAGCTCTGCGGAAGGCTCTGGCTCGAAGGCCTCGATCGAGATCTCCTCGTCTTCGGGCTCCGGTATGACCGCCGATTCCTCGGTGAAGGGCTCCTCCTCGGCAACCAGCTCCTCCGCGACGGAGACGCTGATCTGGGCGTCGCCTTCGGCCAGGCCGTCAACGATCAGGACCTCGTCGGCGACGGTGCTGAGGTCGTTGCCGAGCTCGCCCAGGGCGGCTTCGCGGAGCAGCCGGCGGGTGCCATCCTCGATCCAGGTCGCTAGCTCCACGGCCCGCTCGACCGGGCGCCCGTTCATCATCGCCCGCTCCAGCTCGAGCACCTGCTCGACCTTTTCGCCGGCCTCGATCCGGTCCATCTCCTCGTCGGCGATCAACGCCGCGGCGCGCAGCGGCAGCGAGGCGCCGACCGGGCCATGACCCTCGAGCACCGCTCGCATCGCCAGCAGGTGGTCGCTCAGTCCCTCGAGCGCGGTCGCCCGCTCGCAGCCCATCTCGAAGCGCCCGACCGACCAGGTGAGGGCGTTGTCGGGATCAGGGCGGGCCTCCAGGGCGCTGCAGAACTCGACCAGCTCCTCGGCTTCCTCCTCCCCGAGGCGGTAGCCGCCGGGGCGGGTCGCAGGGGCGCCGGTGGCGATCCGGCGCCAGCAGCCCTCGCCGGTCGGCGCGAAGGCATAGGGCCCGAGGCCGATCCCGCCGCCCTTGAACATCCTCAACACGCTGATCAGCTCGCGCAGCTGTTGCAGGGCGGTTTCGGCGCCGCCCTCGGAATCCTGGTCGGCGACGGCGAGGTACTGCGGCTCCCAGGCCGCGCGGCCCATGCCCTCGCTGCGCATCGCCTCCACCGGCGCCTCGATCGAGTCGGCGCGGACGATCCGCATGCCGTGGGGCAGCTGCAGCCGCGGCATCGACATCCGCAGGCCGACGATCGGGACCATCAGCACCTCGGCCTCGTCGGCATCGCGCGCTTCGGCGTCGAGCGTCGAGAGCGCCGCCTCGAGCCGCTCGCGGTCGAGTGCAAAGCCGGCAGAGCCCTCCCAGAGCTCGGCGAAGAAGGTGACCAGCATCAGCTCAGCGCGGGCGCCGGGGTCGGCGGGCACCGCCTCGCCGCGCAGCTCCAGATAGGAGGCGGCGACCCCGGCTTCGACCGCGGCCTCGCGGGCGGCGGCGAAGCTGGGCAGCGAGCGCAGCTCCTCGGCGTGGTCGACCACGTAGCGGCCGGTCATCGGCACGTAGCTGTAGAAGGCCGAATCGTCGCCGGCGTCGGCGGCGACGTCGAACGGGATCTCCTCCCCCATCGCCACCAGCGAGCTCAGCCGCGAGGCGGTCTCGGTGGCAAGGCGTTTGACCGATTCGTTGAGGAGGAAGTCACGCACGCCTCAGGCTTCAGCCCGGCGGTTGCGCCTCCTGCGCCTGAATGATCGCTTGCAGGCGGCGGCTAGACGGTGGCCGGCTCGCGCTCGGCGGCCTCGCCCAGCAGCCAGCGCGTCCCGTAGCTGCGCATGTCCTCGACCAGCGGCACCAGCGCCTTGCCCTTTGAGGTCAGCGCGTACTCGACGCGCGGCGGCACCTCGGGGTAGGTGTGGCGCGCGACGATGCCCTCGTCCTCCAGCGCCCGCAACCGCAGCGACAGGGTCCGCGGGCTGATCCCCTCCAGCGAGCGCTCGAGCTCACAGAAGCGGGCGCTGCCTTCGGCCAGGTCGCGGATCAGCAGCAGCGTCCACTTGCCGCAGACGACTTCGGCGGTCCTACAGACAGGGCAGGTGGAGTTGCTCTCAGCACTCATGATCAAAGCGAGACGGGCGATCAGACCAATCCCACTTCAAAGAGTGTAGCGCCATGGCTTCACTTAGTGAAGCATTGAGCGAACGGCGCTGGAATCAGGAGGGAGCCTTGACCGGGACCGGGGTGACGTCGACCAGATTGATCTTGTAGCGGACGTCGTTTTCGCCATAGACCAGGGTGACCGGGAAACCTTTTTCGAGGGCGATCAGCTGGCAGCTGCCGGTCCCGGCGATGCAGGTGCTTTCGCCGAAGATCGCGGTGACTTCGGGAGAGACCAGGAACATCGGCCTGCGGGGCTCCTTCGCGCCCATCCCGAGATAGGTGACGACGGGTGCCTTCTCCCCGGGCAGGGCAGTCGGGGCTTTGACGTTCTTGTGCAGCTTCGGCCCGATCTTTTCGACCTTTCCGTCGGGCTTGGTCTGGATCCGGGTGATCTGGAGGTCGAGGACATAGGTGTAGAGGGAGACCCCGTTCGGAATCCCGTCGCCGTCCGAATCGCCGCCACCGGAGGAACCACTGCCTGACGTCACAGGCGGCCCGGTCACGGTGCCTTCGGTCGTAGCGGTCGTGCCGCTTTCGACCGTGGTCGAGCTGCTCGAGGAGGAGGTCGAGGACTGCGACTGCAGGTGCGCGCCTTTCAGCACCGGGCCGGTGAAACGCTGGTGGAAGGGATCGGTGGGCTTGCGGCGCTTCAGCCGCTTGCGGTATTCCCTCAGGCCGGGGTTGACTTCGACCACCGCCAGGCTTGCCTCGCGGGCAGCCGGAGTGGTGGCCGCGCCGGTTGCCGGCGGGGGAGAAGCGAATTCGGATTCTTCGGAACCTCCGGCCAGGAGAATCGGGGTCGCGACGATGGCCACCAGGATCAAGGCGACGAGCGGCAGCAACCGACGGTCGTGGAGGTCGTAATAGAGGTCGGAGACGAAGGTGGGGACCTTCATCTCCCCGCCCTTCAGCTTCGGCATCTTCAGGTCTGGACCGATCCGCTTCATGGCGCACCTCCGGTGGTCGTCGCGACCTGGGCTGCTTCCGGTTCGGGGGTAGTCGGGGTGGCACCGCCGGTAACGCCCTCACCGGGGGGAACGAGGAAGGTCGTCACGGTGAAGCTGCCCTCCAGCGCCGGGAACCCTTTGGCCCCGTCCGGAGAGAGGGTGAAGCCGTCGATCGTGATCAGGCGGCCGGTCACCTCGACCCTGTCGTTCTTGGTCTCGACGAGGGCGTCGAGGCCGTGGATGAAATCGGCGATCTGGAAGAAGTTGCCTTTGAAGGTAAGCGTGTACGGCATCACCGCGAGCCCGGCGGGACCGATCTTGGCGCCGAGCGGAAGCGTCGACGCCGCCACCTCCGTCGGGGTCGGGTTGGCGGCCGGAACCCCTCCTTCGCCTTCGGACGCCGGCGCTTCAGGAGCCGGCGCTTCGGCTTCTTCCCCACCGCCTTCGCTGGCCAGGGTGAAGGTCTGGAAGCGGACTCCGGCCCGGTCGGAGACGCGATTCAACTGCACCAGCAGGGAAGCGGTGTCGTCGTCGGCAGGCGCCGCCGTGCCGAGCACCACCAGCTCCTGGTAGTTGCCGGGAAATTCCTTCCGCGCCTGCAGCGCCCGATCGACTTCGGACTGGTGCAGAGCGAGGGATTCCTGCTGCTGGGAGATCTGTTTGTCGAGCTTGCTGACTTCGCTGCGCTTCGGGCTCAGCAGCAACGCCCAGAACACGACCGCCAGGACGACGACAGCAACCATCGCAACGATGACCTTGTTGGTGGCGTTCATCGTCAGCCTTCGCCTTCGCCGGATTCGGTTTCAGAGGAGGTCGATTCCGCCGTTTCGGTCGCCGAGGGAACTTCCACTTCGGCCCCGGCAGAAGTCGGGACGGGCGCGGCGTCGAAGGCGACCACAATCTGGAACTTGGTGATGAATTCGCGGGTCCGACAGTCGGCGGAATCGCCTTCGCCTCCACCCGAGCCGCTGGAGATTCCCGCCCCCTCTTCCTGGTCCCCGAGTTCGGAAGATTCGACCCCGACCCGGGTCACCCCGTCGATGTCCTTGAGGACGGTGACGAAACCGCCCACCCGCTCCTGCCCCGCCGCGCATCCCTGCAGTTCCAGGGCGGGGCCGGGGATCGAGGCACGCAGGGCGCTGCCGGAGCCTTCGGCCTGAGGGGAGGCGGACGCTGCGAGGCTGGTCAGCCAGACGTCACGAGGGAGGACGAGCGAGAGTTCGTGCATCACCCGCTCCCAGTCGAAGCGACTGTCGGCGAGCCCGGTGATCGTCGCCAACCGCTGTTCGTGGAGGGTCTGGAACTGGGTGTAGGCGGCGAGGCGCTGCGCTTCGTTCTGCGCGGCGGCGTCTTCGGCTTCCATCTGGGTGACTTCGCTCTTGCGTTCCGAGACCTGATTGCCGGTGACGACCAGCAGGGCCACTCCGGCGAGGAGCGCGACCAGAGCGCCGACCAGGATGTAGGGAATCGCACCGGTGCGCATCGGGGCATAGGAGCCCTGGCGCAGCTCATCCGGGATCAGGTTGATCGGCCGCATCTCAGTTCTCCAAGGCGAGACCGAAGGGAAGGACGAGACGGGCGGCGAGAGTGTCGTCGTAGCCGGACAGAGCGGCCGGACGCAGCGAGGCGATCGGCAGGCCGACCTGCTCCTCCATCGCCGCCGCGAGACCGGGGATAGCGCTGCCCGAGCCGCAGAGGGCGATGCCCGAGACGGGGACCGCGCTCTCCATAGCGCGGTAGTAGTCGAGCGACAGTCGCATCTCGTCCACGAGGCCGCCGGCACCCTCGTGGAGGGCACGGCGCGCCGAGGCAGTGGTCTCAGGATCTCCCTCGATCTGCTCCAGCGGCGTCTCGAGCCCGACGTGGAGAAGCCACTGCTCGGCATGTTCGGGGCTGAGCCCCCGCTCGGTCGAGAGCCGGGCGATGATTCCCTCCATCCCGGTTCCCGAGACACGGGTGAAGAGACAGGAACGGCCGCGGGCGACAGCCAGATTCATCACGTCGCCGACGTTGCAGTAGAGAACCGCCTCCGGCTGGGCCTGCGAGCCGTCGGCCACCGGCTCCGAGGAGGGTCGGGCGAACATCTCTGCCAGGGCGCGGATCATCCCGAAGGCGGAGAGATCGATCCCGTCCGGTTCCAGGCCGGCGGCGCGGACGGGCTCGAGGAAGGAGCTGATCATGTCGCGACGGGCGGCGATGACGACCACGTCCACCTGCGGAGCGGCGCCCTCGGCGGCCGCAACCCCGCCAACCACCTGGTGCTGCAGCACCGCTTGGTCCAGCGGCATCGGGATCTGCTCCTGAGCCTGGAAGCGGATCGCCGCCTCCATCTCCTTCTGATCCTCGATCGCCGGCAGACGCAGGGTCCTGACGATCACCCGCTGATTGCCGATGCCGAGACGGACCCGCTTCGAAAGCTTGTGCTGCGAGTAGAGCGCCTTGATCCCGGCGGTCAAGCCGTCGGCGTCCATCACCTCACCCTCGTGGAACACCCCCGGCGCCAGCGGCTGGATCGCCGCCCCCTTGACCTGAGTGGAGCCGTTGACCTCGACCTCCGCCACGGCGACGCTGCCGGCCTCGATCGTGAGGCCGGCCAGGCCGCCTGGCTTCTTGCGGCGGAAGTCGCTGAGGGTAAGTGGCTTGGTGAGCTGCATCGGCATTTCCAGGCGCATCGGCGCGTAAGGAAGGAATCGGCAAGAACGTCCTAAAACCTTTGCCGAGCAGCTACCAAGAACTAGGAAAAGGTCGAGAGATAGAGATCCACGAGCGGATCTCCCGCCAGCAGACCGACGATTCCGCCCAATGCAAGAAACGGCCCAAACGGGATCGCTCGCTTACGGGCGGCAGAACCTTCCCTCGCGATCATGACCAGACCGACGATCGAGCCCGCCAGCAACGCCACGAGGATCGCCGGGGCGACGTCACGCCCGAGGAATAGCCCCATCACGGCGGCGAGCTTGACGTCTCCCAGTCCCATGCCACGGGGATAGGCGAGGACGACGAGAAAGAGCAGGCCGCCGGCGACCGCGGCGGCAAGCAGGCGCTCCGGCAGGCTGCCGGGGTCGCCGACTGCGGCGATCGCCAAGCCGAGCACGGCGGTCACCGCCAGGACTTTGTTCGGGATCACCCGGCGTTCGAGGTCGGTCAGGGTGATCGCGACGAGAGCGGAGACGAAGACGAGCCCGAGGGCGATTTCCGTCGCGTCGTCCCAGAGCACCGCCACCGTGGCCGCGAAGAGGAGACCGAGGCCGAGCTCGGTGAGGGGATAGCGCGCCGAGATCGACTCGCCGCAGCAGCGGCTCTTTCCTCCCAGGACCACCCAGGAGACGACCGGGACGTTGTCATAGGCGGCGATCTGGGCGCCACAGGTCGTGCAGCGCGAGCGCGGCCCGACGATCGATTCGCCGCGGGGCACGCGGTAGCCGACGACGGTGAGGAAGCTGCCGAGGACGAGCCCACCGAAGAAGGCA
>Ga0207677_10000396_pt1 | contig 30011 bp, 38 predicted proteins | sample KBSMisM42_FD_184311 | JGI IMG/M metagenome (GOLD analysis project Ga0207677, IMG submission 184311) | Miscanthus rhizosphere microbial communities from Kellogg Biological Station, Michigan, USA - KBS Miscanthus M4-2 (SPAdes) (version 2) | ecosystem: Host-associated > Plants > Roots >...
CACGTATATATGCAGAATCGAGTTGGGAATATTTGTTCTGATTTTCGGTCAAGAGATACCTATATGCAGCGCCGCGCCGACCCTCGCCGATTCGCTCGACGATGCCCTGGTCCATGAGCTCCTTCAGCGCCCGCGAAATCGCGGCATTGGCCATCTCGGCCTGGTCGCGGATTTCGGTCTGACTCAGACTCTCGCCGTCCCTGAGCTGCCCGAGGACCTCTTGCGCCTTGGCCTGCACCTCGGCCTGCTTCAGCTCGGACACCCCGACACCTAGCGCGATCCGACCCATGTCATCCATTGGGATGACCGTCTCGCCCAGGTCGGTGCCGTAGCGCTGGATCGTTTGCAGCACCCGCAGGTTGTCTTTCCGCCGGCGGAATAAGACGAGCGTATCCACAGCGCCAAAGATCGCGGTCGACCCGAGCACGTCGTCGCCACCTTCGCGCGCCTGCTTGCCCAGGTGATGGGTGACCGCGATGTGACAGCCTGTACGCCGCGCGAGCTCGATGACCGGCTCTAGCTCACGGGTCAGCTCGGCGTAGTCGCTCGAGTCGCGTACGCGTACCAGTTTGAGCACCGGGTCGGCGATGACCAGCACCGGCTGGAACAGCGCGATTGCATTGGCCAGCGCGGCCATGCCCTCCTTGCTCGTGCCCGGCGCAGCGCCGACATGGACGTGGATCAGCTCATTCGTGCCGCCCATGTTGCGGAAGTGGTTGGCCACCTCGGCACGCTTCTCCTCGAGCGCCAGGACGACCACTGCGCCACGATGGCAGGCTCGCTCGAGGAATGGCTCACCGCGAGCGACGCACATCGCCAGGTTGCGCACCGCCACGCTCTTGCCGACCTTCGGCTTGGCGCCCCACAGCGAGACGCCGCCGCTCGGCAGCATGCCCTCGACGAGATACGCCACAGTCTCGGGCGGCTCGGCGAGCAGATCCTCCATCGCCGTGAACATAAAACCATGCGTTTCCTGCCCGCTCTTCGTCGCGCCCTTACCCGCGGTGGTGACCACGAACATGAGCGACAGAAACTCGGCCAGTTCTGGCCAGCGCTTGTCGATCGTCGGCAGACCCTCGACCGGCTGCTTGTTCGCGATCTTCAGCGCTGACCCTTCAGCCAACCGATCGATCTCGTCTTCCCAGTGCCGCTGGCGATCATTGAGAAAGCCCTGGTCGTGCGACTGGCGCGCGGCTTCCTTGAGCACCTCGGCCACCGATGCTGCATCCATGTGCCGCGCCAGGAAGCCAGACAATGGCAGCAGGTAGTCCGAATGGCGGCTGATGCCCGGATCGGTCGGCCAGTTGTTCGCGATGACCGCGGCCACGGCGACCGTGACTACCTCGTTGCGCCGATCGTCGGACCATATCTGCGGCTCGGACTGGTCGACGACTGGCCGGCTGCCGATGCCCTGCGCGCGGGTCCACACCTCGACCAGGTAATCGTTGGCGGCCCACTCTTCGGTCGGTGCCGTGGTCAGCCGTGGCCGCGGCGCCTCAGCCAGCGCCAGGATCTCGGCCATGCTCAGCCCACGCACCTCGACAAGGCTGAGCTGGACCTTGTAGCGCTGCCCCTTCGCGTTCAGCGTGTTGGGCAACCGCCAGAGTCGCAGCTTGTCGTACACGGCCGAGTCGAACGGGATCCCGTTCATCAGCTCGAGCGCCGCGGCACGCTCCCACACATGCAGCTGATCGGATGGTTCGAAGCCACCGAACAATGTGTGTGGAATCTCCACGTGAAAGCCCTTGGCACCGGAGAAATAGATGCGCAGGGCATCAAGCGGCACATCCTCGCGCGCCAGCCGGTCCAGGAACTGGCGCATCCAGTCGAGCGCATGCGCCGGGTCATGACGATCGTCGAAATCGAACGGCAGGCTGGGGTCCCAGACTGCACCATCGAAGCCCTCGATCGTGGGCTGCCCGCTGGCATTGGTGTGCGTCCTCGTCCAGTCCAGCAGCGCCGAGGTCGCACGACGATGACTGATGTACCGCTCGGCGCCGCCTTCCTTAAGATCGAGGTCGGTCAGCCGCCGTACATGGTTGCGTCGATTGAGCGCACCGAGCGCGGTGTCGACGTACACGAACTCCGCGAGTTCAGGCATCGTCCATCAGCCGACGCATCTGCTCAGCGCGCTCTTCCTTCGTGACCCGCGGCGCCGCCACCGGTGCACCCGTTCGCCCACGCACGGCGTAGATGCCGGACTTGCTGGGCTCGATCTCCACATCGCCTAACGGGAAGATCGACACCGCCTCGACGAGCAGCGTCACCCTCGGCTTGCCCTTATCGAGCCAGTGCTTGACGTCGAGGAACCCATCGACGCCCAGGTGCTTGTTCGGTTTAGCCCAGCGGTACAGTTCCGCGCGCCGCTGGCCGCTGAAGCGCACCACCAGTCCGGGGTGCGCCTTGCTCGAGTCGATGACGTAGCCGCGCAACTGCAGGATCTCGTTGCCGTGCTGATCGAAGCGCTGATCCGGCTCCACGGCAACGAGCATGCGCAGCTGAACGCGGATGCCTTCTTGGCCTTCGTCAGAGGCGTTAGACATCCAGAGCCTGCTTCACTTCAAAAAGGCAAACTGCCGTCATCGTCATCAGGCGGCTGCACCTCCGTTGTCGGCGTAGCCACCCCTGCCTCCGCTGCCGGTGACGCGCTGCGCACCACGCGCAGCACGTAGTTGTGGTAGCCCATGCTGTCCTTGTTGCGCGGCTCGACGAAGCCGACATACTTGAGTCCGAGCGTGTCGCCTGGCTTTGGCGCCAGCGTGTCGAAGCGCTTCTTGAGCACGGTCCGCCCGAGCAGCACGCCCCACACCGTGCCGTCGTCGGCGTCCTCGATCACCGCCAGCGTGCCCTCGCCCAGCTTGGTCACGATCGTCTCGTAGCGCAGCAGCGTGCCCACCAGCGTGGTACCCGGTTCATCGTTAGGGTTCCAGCGCTCGGGCATCGAGCCATCGTCATCCGCCAGTTTGGTGCGCAGTTCGTCCATCGTTGACATCGTTCACCGTTCACTTGCCCCGCAGAACCCGGCGGCGCGCGGGCTAGTCGTCCTTCAGCGCTCAGTAGTAGCCGGCCATGCGCCAGTACGCGCCGTACTCCTCGTTCAGCGCCAGACACAAGCGCAAATGTGTCGCGCATAACCCGCCGTCGACTTGCCTGTTCCGGCAACGCGATGCTTTGCACGCTGAGCGCACCGCGTAGTGGGCTCGGCAGATCTGGCAACGGCGCTGGCCATCGGGTCCGATATAGCTCGTTGCCTCGGTGTAGCGATGGCCATGCGGACACTTCACACGCACGTCGACACGGCCGTTGCGCTGGCGCCACTTGACGCACAACCGGCATTCACGTTTCCCACCCGGGAACGGACGCACATTGTCGCCAGCGAGCAAATGGCCACGCTGACAGTGCGTGCGGGCATCGAACGACCACTGCGTAGTCATAGCCCCACCTCTGGGTGAGCGATGAGATTGAGTAATCGTTCGCGGTCCCGCGGTCGGGCATGCACCCACATCTGGCCGCAGGCCAGCAGCATCTGGCCTACGCTGGTCTGCTCAGGTTCGAGCTGACCCCGTTCTCGTTTGAGCTCAATCCACAGGATGTGCGGCGGCTTGATCGCCAGGATGTCCGGAAAACCCTTCTTGATACCGCGGTAGATCTTGTTCTTGCAGCGCGGGCAGACGACCACGTTGGACGGGATGTGGAGCCACCACCAGCGGTAGACGGTCAAGGCCGCCTCAACCTGTTTCTGCCACTCTGCCTCTTTCAGCTCGCCGTCCATCAGACGACGGAACTGCTGGCCCGTCAGGGGTGGTTGCACCGCCGAGCTAACCACGCACCAGCCGTACGGCAAACCACACGACCAGCCAGACCAGACCGAGCGCACCCCCCGCGACCAGCGCGAGTGCAACCAGCAGCAGCAGCACGTCGTGCGGCTCGAGGTCAGCAGCCCGAAACTCGTTCAGCACCCACCGACGGTCCACTGTGCACGCCGGCCGCGCATCAGGTCGTGTGCAGCGACCAGGCGCGCCTGCCACGGCACCCACCGACTCCATTCAGGGTGGCCCATCTCCGCGGCGCTGCGCGCAAACGTGCCCGGCATGTACTGCATGACCCCGCCTGCCCCGCTTCCGCTGCGGTTGGGCACGTTTGCGCCACCGCTCTCCTTTGACTCGATGCACGCCACCCGTGCGCTGACAGCTGTCGGCGGCACGTAGGCACGGGCGAGTTCCCCAGTCGCGTACAGGTACTCGCGTGGGTCATACTCGCCCACCGTCAACAGGGCGCCCAGCAGATCCTGTTCGTCGACACGTGCGTCGGAGGCTGCCTCGCGGACAGCCTGGGGATCAGGCGCCGGGCTGAGCGCGGTGATCGCGTACAGCGCCGCGGCGAGCACCGCCATCAGGGCTCGCTCTCGAGTTCGGCTGCGGGCAACGGCATGTGCGCGTAGAAGGCCTTGCGCGCCGCCACCTCGGTCGCCGTGCCGCGCCAGCCGGTTGCCCACCAGCCCTGCTGGCCAGCTTGACGCTGGTGGTCGTCGATCGACACGAACACGCGGCCACGTGGGTGGGAGATCCACTCTTCGAAGCGCTTCTCGGTCATCGGTTCTCCTTCAGTCATCGGACGGACCACTCGGGATGCTTGACCAGCAGGCGTGCCCAGATGCGCTGGGCACGGGCGTCCACGTCGTCGTCGTCGAGCGGACCAGTGGGCCGGTTGCAGTCGACGCAGTAGACGCTCTGGTGACAGTGGCAAGAGCACACGGGCTCGTGTTCCGCGCGAGGCACAGCTTCGCCAGGAGCAGGTGTGGTCATCGGTCTACGCCGCGGCCGGCTGATCGTCAGGACAGAAGCGTGGCCGTTGTGGCAGCGGCAGCCCGTTGGCGGCCTTGATCTGCCAGACCAACAACCACTTCACTGGTACGCCCTCGCGCTTCGCGTGCTCGACGAGCACAGCGTTGTCGCTGTTGGGCACCTGGAGGGTGTAGCTGGGCATGCCCGCAAGTCTGCGAACCCCCACCCCGGTCAGGACAGGTCAATTCGTCAACTTGACGACGACTGTGACACTTGCAGGATGCGCGGCCGTACGCCAAGCGCTTTGGCCAGCCGGCGTACGCTCACCGGACGGATCTGCCGCCCACCCTCAGCCTTCATGACCGTGGCGCGCGAGACGCCCGCTCGTCTGGCCAGCTCCACCTGCGAGTACGCCTGCTCAAGCCTCAGGCGCCGCAGTTGGGGGACCAGCATCGTGTGACCAGAGATACTCACAAGTGCAACCCTCCCGGGACTAGTCTCGCTCATGCCTCCCTTGTGTCACTTTTCGGCACCCGCGCGCGAACGCCGGCATGCCCATCATGCACGATCGTTCATGATCCGTTAAACCATTGTTAAGGGGGCCGTCAGCAATCGAGTTGCTGACGAATTGACGTAGCGCCGGGCACCCAAACGCGGCACAATCTACCGACCCGAACAGTTGTTCGGGAACCGCTTTTGAGGACGGGGCGCCCTCCTGGCGGGGAGCGCGCAGCCGCCACTGATTCAGTTCGTCCTAACCGGGGGTAAGGGGATGCGATACCAACACGTCGAGTTGCGAGGACATGCACATGGTTATGTACTCGTCTCAGGCGAGATCGAGGCCCAGGACGCCGTGGTTCGCTCATTTCGACGACGCTCCATGACTCCGGCGCGAACGCACACCCACCCCGCCCGCCGCCCGCTGCACTTGACCTGTTCGATTTCCGCCGACGGTCACATCGGCAGCGCCAACAACATGATGGCGGTGGTGCTCGGCTACTCGCGCGAGGAGCTGGAAAGCGCGCCTGTGGGCGCCCTGCTGCGCCCAGGTGAAAACGTGCACGAACAGGAGGCCGCGATCTTCGAGCAGTTCGAGGCCGTGCGCTCGGGCAGCAGTGCCTCTGAGCATTTCACGAGCTGGATGCGAGCCAAGAGCGGCACACGCGTAGAGGTCGCCGCGACCGTCACCTGGAGCGCGCACTTCAACCGCTGGGACATCGTCGCCGAGGTCGACGCCAACACATCGCTGCCGAAACAGCCGCAGTTCCCCACGCCGCTCGATCGCATCCCGATGCTCGAGTGGATGGTCGCCCGTCAGCAGCAGCGCCTGCGTGAGCTCGCCGAGCAGCAGCTGGCCGACAAGCACGCGACCCTCGAGCAACTGCAGAAGGCCGCCCAGGAAATCATCAAGCAACTGCTGATCGAGTTCCAGCGCAGCCAGGGCCAGGTCGTCCCGCTCAAGAACAACAACAACGACCAGCGCCACGGCGGTGCGCATCGCCGCTATGCCGACCCGGAAGACGTGGTCCGCCAAGCGTCGAGCATCATGGCCGCGGAACCCGACTTCTACGGCATCACCGTGCAGGACGTGTGTACCGCGCTGCGGCCGAAGCTTAGCCGCAATCAGCTCAAGACGTACTTCATCCGCGCTGGCCGCATGAAGGAAGGCGACTCACTCAAAGGCGTCCTGCGCCAGCTCGGTCGCGATGCGCTTGATCACTTGCCGGCCCTGGCATTGGCCGCCGTCACAGTTGGCGTCAACTTGACGAATTGACGTCGACCACGGTCAGCCTCGGGGGGCAGGCTGACCGATATGGTCAGTCCTGCAGACTCATTGCTCGATGAGCTGGCCGACCTGGTCGCCGCTCGGCTTGAGCGGCGCCGACCGGCAGATGAGGCCACTGAGCATCACAAGCCCGATACAGTCGCGGCCAAGTGGACCGATCGCCTCGGTTCCATCTTGGAGGAGTACTACCAGTCCCAACTATCGTTGCCTGATGGAAACGTGGTGGGAGATCGCTCAGAGTGCTGATTACCAGGCCTGGGCGAGACGACAACCACACGGCACGGCCGCGCGGCTGATGCACATCCTCGACGAGTTCGAATCAAGCCGGTCGGCGCCAGCGGATAGTCGGTTCACCGTCAACATCGAGCGTGATCGTCTCGACCAGCTCGGGCAGGATCTTGGTCCACAGGTTGTCAGGAAACCGCGCGGGATCCATCGCACTGACACGTCGAAGCGCGTGCTGTAGGTCCTGTGCGGCCTGATCGGCATGCTTGACGACGAGTTGCTGGGCCAGGATGTGGTGCTTGCGCTGCTGCTGCGACTGCCGATCGTTCTCGATGACCGCTTTCTGCCGACGGTACAGGTCGCGGTCGATGTCGTCCCGCGCGTAGTCCTCGTACAGCCGGTCTTCGCGGCGCTGAAGTTCTACGAGCGCGACCTCGATTTCCTCGAGGGCTTGTGCCTCTTCGGCAACCGACTTGATTTCGATCGCTTGCTCCGCCAGGACCTCGCGACGTTGGTCTTCGATCAGTGCTGCGGGGTCGCGCAATGCAACAACCAGCTTGTCGCGGACCCTTGGCCATACCGCACCGTTTCGAGCAGGCCGACCACCACCTTGCGTACGCGGCGGCGATGGCTCGACTGGCATGGACGGCAAACCACAGGTTGTGCCATGGACCATCGTGCGTCCTTTGGCCATACGCGCGGCACAATCGATATACAGATAGTCGCGTTCACCGTTCTTGCTGCGTCGGTGTGTCCAACGCACACGCCAACCGCATACGCACAACAATGGAATATGACGCAGGGGATGTTCGATCGACCACGGACGTCCGCCATGCTTGCCATTGCGCTGAGCGACCAACTGGTCGAGCTCCCCACCAGTCGGATACTGGTCACGCTCACAGCCGCCGCGCAGTTCGCACTCCGTGCGCTCCAGTTCATTTTTGTGGATCAGCGGCGGCACGCGAAACGGGACCTGTTCAGGATTGTCGACCCGCTTACGAATGATGTCGATACCATCGACGTGCTCAATTTCGTCCATCCCGCGGGCATACGGCAGATCGCCCCACAGCGCGGGATTCCGCAGCAGCGCGCGGAATCGCTGACTGCTCCACACACGTGTAGCGTTCTTCTGCAGCGCAGGCGGCGCGGTTTCAGTCAGCCAGTCGCAGACGACACGACACGATCCCGTTGGTTCCGCGTACATCTTGATAGCCTCGAGGAAAACCGCCGCACGTTCCTCGTCGATGACAGGCAGCTTCGTTTCAGGATTGCGGCGCAGCCAGTACGGCTTCATGCCGGCCATCCACTCGCCATTGCCAGCCCGAACGCGTCGTTCTTCCATCGATCGACGGCGAGTGTTTTCGAGCTCATCGAGTCCCTGCTGGGCTGCATAGCCGATCTTCTCGATGTCGTACTTTCCAGCCGTAGCATCGAACGTGTACTTAGGCAACGCAGCGTGCAAGCGCACAATGGGGTACGCGCCCCATATCCCGCGGTGCAGTCGCGTCCCGTCCCAGAAGATCACGCCAGCATGTCGTTTGGCCAGGGCGTCTTGGCACAGCTGCCGCAGGGCAAGACGGTCGGGGTCTTTACCGGTTCGCCAATCGATGTAGATGGCCACGACGGTCTTGCCGAGTCGCTTGGCGTACGTCTCACCTCGTTCAATCTGATGCTCGATCGACACCGACGTGGGGTCGTCATCCGAGAGGCGGCAGTACAGAGCGAGTTGGTCGACGAGGGGGATGGACGGGTCAAACACGACCGACCGAACATCATGGCGATGCGGCATGCGCTTGCGGGGCATAGCGGGCATTATAGGGATAACTCGTATCGGTACTGGAAGCGGAACGAGTTATCACCAATGATTGAGACTAAACTGAGAGGTCGGCGGCAGACGAAGGCACTGCCGCCGACCCATATTGCACAACGACTGCTGGAGGGTCGTCATGCACGCGACAGAATACAAACCGTGGGCCGAGTTGCTGACTTGCCTCGAGCAGTACCGCACGCGCGCCTGGCCATTGCCCGAGACAACGCACCACTGCATGCGCTGGGGGCCACACGACGAGCACAAGTGCCCGTGCGGCATCAGTTGGCGCTCACCAGACGTATGACCGACATCACCAACGAGCCGCAAGACGATGAAGTCCGCGATGAAATTGATCTTCTGTTCAACGCGTGGCGAGACCACTTTCCGGAACACCATGTGGATGGATTCCACTGGTTAGAAAAGTGGTTTATCGGTGACGAGTATGTGGCACTGGCTCGCGACGAACTGGACGATCTAGCACGTGCAGCTTATCGGGCCGGCTGGGAAGCGGCCACGAGAACCAGTCCAAACTAATGGTGCTTAGTTCTGACAAACGCTCGACGTAATGATTAAATCCGCCGATGCGTGCCATCTCCCTGTTCAGCGGCGCCGGCGGATTCGAGCTCGGGTTCGAGCGGGCGGGCATCGACACGGTGCTCCAGGTCGAGATCGACCCCGTCTGCCTGAGCGTGCTCGAGCGCCACTGGCCCAAGACGGAGCGCGTCGGTGACGTTCGCCAAGTCGATGCGGCCACACTTCAAGGACGAGGCCGAGACGTGGCGCGAGCAGGACGTGGCGCCGACACTGAACGGCTACGACATGCGGCAGGGCGAGGCAGCGGCACCGAGCCTGTTGATCTCGTCTACGGCGGATTCCCCTGCCAGGACGTCAGCGTGGCCGGCCAGCGGGCCGGTCTTCGGGGCGAGCGCAGCGGCCTCTGGCATGAGTTCCACCGCGTCCTGTCCGAGCTGCGGCCACGCTGGGTGGTCGTTGAGAATGTTCCCGGACTCCTTTCCTCAGGAGTCGAACCGGGCGCCGACTTCGGTGTCGTACTGCGGGGGCTGGTCGACCTCGGGTATGGCGTGGCCTGGCGGGTTCTGGACGCGCGCTGGTTCGGAGTCCCCCAGCGGCGCCGTCGTGTCTTCGTTGTCGGCTGTCTTGGAGACGCGCCCCGTGCCGCGCAGGTACTGGCTGTCTGCGAGAGCTGCGGCGGGGATCCTGAGACGAGCAGCGAAGCGGGGCAAGACGTTGCCCCCACGCTTGATGACGGCGCTCGAAGGGCTAGCGTCGAGCTCCCGCTCATTGCCGCCGAAGCCGTACACGGGCGAGGAGATCGAAGCGATGTACGGGATGGACTAGCCGCCACGCTCAGCGGCGGGAGCCACGAGCCGGGCGTGAACCTGCCGGGCCGGCACAAGGAAGACGACGAGAACCTCGTGGTGGCCGACCCGCTCACGGTGACGGAGGGTAAGACCTACACCCACGAGGGCACGAACAACTTCAGGACGCACAACCTGATCGTCGGCTCGCAGCGTGACGCGGGCCAGGCACGTCCGCTGGTCGCACGCGGGTCGGGCTATCGCATGGACCTGGAGTCGGAGACGTTCGTGGTGGCCTCGACGTTGAACGGCGGCGAGGTCGACGACCAGGCCGCGCCGCTCGTGGGCGGCGACGGACCGCACGGGCGCAGCACGTTCAACGGCATGGACACCATGGTCGCGCCCAGCATGACGGGCGTGCGGCGTCTGACCCCGCTCGAGTGCGAGCGCTTGATGGGCTGGCCCGATGAGCATACGCGCTACGCCGCGGACAGCCGCGAGATCCCCGACTCGCATCGCTATCGGCTGTGCGGGAACGGCGTGGTCGCCACCGTCGCCGAGTGGATCGGCCATCGGCTCACCAGAGCTAATTGTGGCCCAGACTGAACGCAGCGCCCGAAACAACGCTCACCCGTCGAGCCGGTACGCACGGCTGCGTCGGATAGCGCAGCTGCGCGGGCACGCCTTCACTATCACCATCGGGCAGTATCGCGAACTCATCGCTCAGCCCTGCGCCTACTGCCAGGCACCAGTAGATCGTTATGGCGGCGGCCTCGATCGCATGAACAACTCGCTGGGCTATGAGCCCGGCAACGTGGTGCCCGCTTGCGGGATCTGCAATTACGTGCGACGTGGGTACTTCACGCATGCTGAGATGCTGATGATCGGAGCGCAGATCGCCATCGTTCGCCAGATGCGCGCTGAGAACGGCGGCCCACCGCTGCTGACGGACTACGGGCCGAAGGTTGGTCGGCCTAGCCGGCAAGCAATCGCTCTCAAGATCGAAGATGAGTGTGATGCAGATGATTAGTCAGACATAAGTGCCGTTATGAGTGACAAGCCCGACCGAACGAAACCAGTCGTGGGCGCTGATGAGTTGTTGCGTTTGGGAGCCGTCAACCGTGAACTGCGCGCCGAGGTCGAGCGGCTCGAAGCAGTATGGAAGGCCGACCTTGCCGCTGCTGATGGCGTCATGATCGAACTGCGCGCCGAGGTCGAGCGGCTGCGGGATGAGAACACCAGGCTGGACGCTCTGATCGACAGAGGGCTGTTTGCCGAGATCGACCGGCTGCGGGCGGCACTAGAGCGGCTGAAGGATTACGTCGCGGGACAGGCGGAATTCATCATGACTAGCCAGGGCTGGTACCCCACGGACGGATCGCTGGCCCTCGAACTCGAAGCAGCTGAAGCGGCTCTTGACAGACCTAATGACTAGCAGAGACGTGCAATTGAAAACAGAGCGCATGATGGGCGTGCGGCAGCAGCAACGGATCGAAGAACTGCGCGCCGAGATCGAGGCGCTCAAGAAGGAGCGGGACGATCTGCTCGACAAGGCGTGGCAAGCTTCGACGGCAGGCTTCGACGAACTGCGGGCTAGGGTCGACGACCTGACGAATGCCGCAACCACTGCCAAGAATCTGCTCTCGCGCAAGCATCCGCATAGCGTGGCTGACGTTGACGGCGATGCCTGGGAGGCGTGGGCCGTACTTGAGGCGGCGCTTAGTCAGACCTAGGAGTGATATGACCACCAAAGATGACGTGATACGCGGTCAGGAATGGGCTGGCATGGCACTCGTCCGCGAGAACGAACGACTGCGCGCCGAGGTCGAGCGGGATGAGCGGCGATTTCGGGAAACCGAGGCTGAGTGGGTGGACCGTTTCCAAGCCCTCGAAGCCGAGGTCGAGCGGCTGCGTTCGCTGAAGGCCGGCACAGTCACGGTAGAACTCGCGAATGGGCTGTTCGGGTCAGACAAGTACGTGCCAGAGCAGCGAGCGCGTGAACTGGAGGCCGAGGTCGAGCGGCTGCGGGCTCGGCTCGCTGCGGCCGAACGGCTGATCGAGGTTGTACGCACACGCGACATAGGCACTGCGGGCGGCGTTGGTGCTGCATTCGAGGCCTATGACTCGATTCAGACATAAGGAGTGCTAGATCTACCAAAGTGGATGCGCGGCTGGAGGTAGGATCCCCCCATAAGGCGCCCTCTCACCTGGCTGGGCAACCCGTGAATAAGGACGTGGGCGGGTCCGGACCCGCCCCGATCCTTCGCCCATAAGGAGTGATATGTCTACCAAAACTGAGGAATACATCCTCTGGCTCGATCAGGTAGAACGCGAGCGCGATGCACTCCGAACCACGGTCGAGCGTCTACAGGCAGCACTTGAGAAACACCACTGGCCCAACCTGGTGCCGGGCGACGGCCCATGCGAGACGTGCAGCCTCACCGCCGATGCGTGGTATGCCCATGTCTATGTCTAATCGGTGCCCCTCACTGGCCCTGCTTGCGCGGGGTTAGTGGGGGAGCATCGGTCCTGATATATGCGGACCGACCTGACGGCATCGACCCCGTCAGTGTTCGGAGGGGTTGGGGGTGGGAGTCAGATCCACCCCTCCCCTTACCCAGGTGAACTACCGTGGGATGCATACTGCCCCGACGAGCGCTGTGAGTGCAGCCACGCTTACTGGTATCACCGCTGGCCCTACGATGCGTGCGATCAAGTGCGCTGTCGTTGCCAGCGCTTCGAGCGGCGTCAAATCGGTTAGCCAGACCCAAGAAATAAAATGCCTGACAAGTCCCGTGACTGACGACTTTAGCCTACAGACTCGCGAATACAACGTTGGCAGGTACGGTGCTGTGTTACGCATTCGGCGCGAGCGATTGCGATCAGGATTGCCAGAGCGAACGTCCACGGTGCTAACGAGGTGGATGGCGCGCACGCTTGATCGCCGAGAGCCTACTGCCGTGCTCTCGGACGCGCCAGCGAAGGTTGATGTCAAAGAAGATTGGGCGACTGGCGCAGTGGTCCTGGTCGGCTACTCATATGCGATACGCGACGTGCATCCGGATGACCGGGACGCGGCACGCTGGTGGTTGCACGAATCGCCGCCCAAGTATCAGCGGCTGATTGTGCCTGCGCGCTGACAAGCGAACACCCCGCCTCCCTCACCCCGGACGCGGAATAAAGGCAAGGATGACGGGGCTGACCGTTACACAAGATGGCGTACTCAAGTCGCCCGCAGTGGCCTCACCCCCCCTGGTGAGCGCGCCGCGGCCTGCTGGTCGTCACCAGTCCGAAGCTCGCGCCGATCACCACACCGATCAGTGCGATGGCCACCGACGAGTACTCGGGACGGAGCAACAGTAGCAGCCCGCCGCCGATCAGCACGGTCAGGATGACCACCGTCACGCACACCAAGCGCGTGATCGATACCGACGTTGGCTCGGGGTAGCCGGTCGGCTCCGTCAGCACGCTAGGTCAGACGATTCCCGGGATCTTGAGCAGGATGATGATGATCAGTACGGTGATAATCAGCCCGCCTACGCCGTACCCCATGGCCTGATCAGGTCAACCGGGCTACCGCAAGTGCCGCGATCAGCCCAAACAACACCTGCGGACTCGTCGGCACCACGCCCACCAGGCCCAGGATCGCCAGGATCAGGACCAGTAGCGCAATCAGCCATCCAATAGTGATCGCCATGTTTCCGACCGTGGTGATCTGCATTTGTGTTCCTCCCTCAGTAGTCGCTCTCGGATGGATCGTGCAAACAGAATCCCATTGATGAAGCGCTGATCGAGCATTGCCTGATGAGCTCCACAGTGGCCCGTGCCGCAGGCGCAGTTGTTATGGATCGCTGCTGCCAACTGGTAGGCCTCAGCCAGGTCACCGTGCCAGATAACGAGCGGCACCAGGTGCATCGCCGGCTCACTCCAGCAACACACACGAGAACGGCCCCAGACGTTCAAAGTCAGCCCTCGTCAGGACGTCCCAGATGCCCTTATACCCGGGCGCTGAGTTCGCGATCCACAGAGCATCGCCCGACACCCCTCTGAGGGCTATCCAGTGGTACCAAGCAGCCCCTGACATCATGCCCGTGGTGTGCTGGGCGGCTGCGTACACCGTATCGAAGTCGAGATAGGCCGACGTCGACTCCTGATCGTAGGAGCGCAACACCGCCTGGAGCGCTGACCCGCTGGCGTCCATCAGCCCGTAAGTTGGGTTGACGTTTTCGGGATACCCAACCTGCAGACCCGTCTCATAGCGCGACTCGTACACGGTCAGGTCCGCTCGCGGGTCGATGCCGGTCGATTTGAGCACCCAGTCCAGGCTGCAGACGCTGCACGTCCAGCTGTAGTACTGCGCCGGCTGGGCCATGCCCTGGATCCACCAGGTACCGTCCGGCCAGTCGTCGTCGTCGACCTCAAAAGGGACACCGTCGAACGGCGTTGTCCTTTTCTATCCAGTAGTAGACCGCGTCTCTGGCGAACGTCTGCGAGATCTTCTCGCCGGGCTCGAGGATCACGTACTGCTCGTCCGAACGCGCCTCGTCGTTGCTGTCGCTGATGGCTTGCGCGACCCCCGGTCCAATCACGTACTCGGTCATCCCTGCCTCCCCTATGCTGGCTGCGACGGCGTGGGAATGAAGGACGCGATCAGCTGCCCGTTGCCGTCGATGCTCCAGTTACCGCTGCCCGAGATGCGGGCGTACAGGCGGATGATCGTGCCGCTGTTCCACACGCCCGTTGCCTGCCCGCCGATGGTGACGTTGACTCCCGAGAACCGCATCCGCCCCATCGATGCTGACAGCACCGTCCCGCCGGCCGAGAAGTTCTGGAGCTCGCAGTAGGCCCAGTCCGCGATGTTCCCACCGTCGCCCAGGCTGTTGACCCACGAGATGTGCCAGTTGCCAGTGCGCGTCAGGGTGACCGTACCGACTTGCTGGAACGTGCCGGTCAGGCCCAGGTTGCCCAGGCCGACGGTCAACCGGGTGAGCGGCGCCGGCTGCTTGTCGGTCGTGGCCTGCGAATATCCCGCGTTGTAGCGGTTCGTCCACACGTTCGGGTCGTCGTGGGCAACGGTCGTTTTCCAGTAGTTCCGATCGGTGGTCATGTTGGTCAGATCGGTATTCGTCGTCGACCAGCGACTCTGCCAATGGGTGCCCGATCCCCACACACCGCTGTCGTAGGCCGTGTTGGCGTTGGTGCGCCAGGTGTTGCGATCGGTGATGATGGCGCCAGCGGACGAGGCCAGGTAGGTCATACGACGCGCCAATTCGTGCCATCTGACTTGAAGGTCAGGCTGTCACCCTGGCTGAGCGTGCCGTTCATCACCGCACCGGTGCTGGTGTTGATCGAGCCACCGATGACGCTGCCGGCCACGGCCGCAACCGTGCTCTGGCCGGACACGCCGACCACGGTGATCGGACGGTTGGTGCTCGCCGCGGCCGGCAACGTGACGGTGATCGCCGCCGAACAGAACACGAACATGACCGACGCGGCCACCACGTAGTTGGTGCCCTGCGTGACCCACGTAGCCGCGAACAGCGACTCGAGCATGCCCGCGGCGAGCTTGGCAGACGTGACCGAACCGTCGACCAGCTTGGCGCCAGGCAACGTGTTGTCGGCGTACGAGTTGGCCGTCAGCGTCCCACCCTGGTGGGCGCCGCCGTGGACGTGGCCGGTTGAGGCGTTGAACAGCCCGTCGATGATCGCCAGACTGCCGGCCAGCCCATTGGTCTGGACGAGATAGTCGGCCGTGTCGTCGTTGTCCTGGACCTGGACCAGGTTCAGCTCGGGCGTCAAAGTGCTCATTTACAGGTACCTCAGACTGCCGACGGTATAGCCGCGCAGATCTCCTACTCTTGTTCCCCTCAGCCGTCCAACAATTCCATAGACGGTCAGGATGCGGAACTGGGTGGCCTGGAAGTCGATCTGCCAGTTATGCCCACCACCCTCGTGCATTTCGCCCAGGCGCTCGCTGTAGTCGAACAGCGCGATCTCGTTGACCGTCTCGTCCGGGAGCTCGATGGCCAGACTGCCGGGGAAGGCCGCGGCATTCATCATGACCGTGTGGACCTGATCGGGGTTGGGCCGGTACGCCGCACCGTCGAGGCGGCTGATCACCGCACGCCCATCGACCGTGCCGGAGATATCTCTCTTAAACGCCGGAATGACGCGCTCGTGGATGGCCACCGTCTCGACCACCGGGGTAGTCGTGGTGTCGCTGTTGCTGAGCGCAACCTTCAGCTGCAAAGCGTTGCCGGCGAGGTTGGCCGGAGCAGGGATCCGCTGACCGTTCGCCGTGAACTCACCCAATGGCAGCCAGTCACCGGTCGGATCGGTCGCCGGCCCACCGGCCGAAGCCATGATGCGGAAGTACAGGGTCGCCTCGTCGCCCACGCGCAGGATCGGGCCAAACAGGGAGAAGCCGAGCCAGTGTTTGAGGTCGGCCTGGAACATGGCGTGGTGGAGTGGAAACACGATCTCCGACGGGCCCAGGTTGAACTCGGCGCCGCTGCCCGTGGCGAGTGGGTTCTGGACGAGTTTGATCCACGTCCACGCGCCGTCCTCGAAGCCGACGTACAGACGGTCGCTGCCGGTCACACCGGACACGGCCAGCGCGGTCGCCTTCTTGCCGGTCCAGTGCGCGAGCGCGCCGTCCCACTGGTCGTCGAACTGGGCCTGGCTGCCGCCGTCCTCGGTCTGGCGCATCTCCCAGTTGCCGTAGCTCAGCAGGTACGACGTGTTGTCGATCGGGTTCCACACGGCGAGGTAGGCCAGGTAGCCGCCCCAACCACAAAAGACTCGGGCCTCACCCCGAACGGGTGAGGCGTTGTCGAGCAACTTGCCCGGCCCGACCGGGGTGAGCTGGGCGCCGGGCATGTCGAGGCGGTAGAAAGATGGCCCAGCGCGGAACCACAACGCGCCCAGCCAGGCCGCGGCTCGAGCGCCGTTGTCGGGATTGATCGGGCCGGTCAAGCCCGGAAACAGGTCGTTGACCGTGCCGTCGCTGTTGAGCGTGTAGAGCGTCCCGTCCTGCTTGAAGATGACCAGCACGTTGCCGGTCTGACGAATGTTGCTGATCGGCACGCTCGCGTCACCGACGAAGATCGGGCCCGACCAGTTGGCCGCGACCTTGGGGTCGGACGTGACCTTGCGGATAATGCAGTTCGGGCTATCGGCCGCCCACAGCTCGGTGCCGACGACCTCGAGGCGGTACGTGCCGAAGCCCGCCGGCAGCGTGGCCTGGGTCCACACCCCGGCTGGCGTGCGCTCCCACAGCAAGCCGCCCGCAGTGCTCACATACAGGCTCTTGACGGCGCCGGCGAAGCCGCCCTGGAAGACCACGCCGTCCAGCACGGCCGCGGCGAAGTCGCCCTTATCGACCGTCTGACCGGCGTTCGTGTCGTCGGTCCGGCGATAGACCTTGTTGCCGGCCAGGACGAACTGGGTGGGCGTGTTGCTCGCCGTGTTGAACCCGTCGACGAACTTGTAGACGCCACCGGTGGCTGGCGTGGTGGGGGTGATCGGGTGCAGCAATGGTCCCTTGCCGAACAAGCCACCACTGACCTGGACGTCCATGCCCCAGTAGTAGCGGCGGTCGCCGAACGAGCTCTGGACGCGCTCGCCGTAGCCGCCCGTGGGCTTGGCCGTCCACGTCCGCTCGCGATAGACCGGCGCCGAGCCGTACTCCTGGACGCTGGGCACCACGCCGTCGAGCATCTGCTGCTTGCGGCCAATCAGCAGCCCGGTCTGCTTGGCCACCAGCATCAATCCGACGCGCTCGTTGGGCGAGCCCAGGATCGATCCAAGTCGGGCGTGGAAAGGGTACGGGCGACGGCGTGACGAGAGCAGGCTCACGCCGGTGGGCTACCCACGATGTGGTCACCATCGGCGGCCAGGTAGGCCGGGTCGAACTTCATCAGGTTGGCGTACTCGGCCATGTCGTGGATGACGGCCAGCTTGTTCTGCGAGCCGACCCCACCACCCTTGGGACTCAGGCCGACGATCAGCCGGTCGCTGTTGCGGTAGATCACCTGGAACTGCTTGGGTGCTGCTGCTGGTTGCTGTTGGGGTTGGGTCATACCTGCCATCGCTCCGGACCGTCCATGCGGTCACACTGAAGGTGCATGTGGGCGTCAGCCACCGTCTCGTTACCGGCGGCGACGTTGCCGCACGCGCAGCCGTCGCGATTGGTCTTCTGAACGAACATCTGCTGCACGTCAGGGGCTGCGGCACCGCCCCCGACCGGATGTGTCGAGGTGGCACCGCAGCCATCGGGACAGACGAGCACGATGAAGTTGTGATTGTGTGAGCCATCCATCTGAGTGGCCCACTGGACCTGGGCGGCCGGGATGGTGCCGCTGTGGCCGAGTTCATCGAAGACCACGTCGATGTCGCCGTTAGGTTGAAACGTGACCGGACGTACGCTCATTTACGGGTTAGCCTCCACTACAATCGTCGCGTTTTGCCCTGTGTTGGCTAGCAATACGCTTGCGCTTCCCGCCACAAGCCCACTCGCTACCGCAGTATTGCCGTGCACTCGATCAATAAAAGAATTGAACGCCGCTATACTCGTGGCAACTACTACTCCGCCCCCGACATTGGTTACCCCAAACGTTCCTGGCGCGGAGAACGTCGTAGTCGGAACGACCGCCTTACTCGCCTTTAAAGGCAACATCCATTGCGCGGCTGTCGTGGTGTAGGCCTGCCCCACACAGATCCCCTGCGTACTACCGGCGTTGAACACCTCGTAGTACCGGAGGCAGCGCGCCAGGTCGTCGGCCGGGTGCAGCGGCGCGTAGTCGGCCGCCACGCTGCCCACCACCAGCATGGCGTCATTCATCTCAACGGTGCATGACGCAACACTTATGTAGATGCCGACGAGCACAACGCCAGGATTGGTCACAGTAGTAAATGTCACCGAGAGACGCTCGCCGGTTGTGGTCGAGTTGAACCCGGAATACTGGTAGGCGGTCCCGTCATAAGCCAATGCTCGAACAGTTCCGACCACCGAGCTTTTGACTCCGACTGAAAATGTGAGCGTCCTGGTACCAAGTTGGGTGAAATCCGCACTGCCCGAAATCAATCGTTGACGGAACTCCAGCGACGTACCTGCCCCAAAGGTATATGCCACCTGGGCGCTAGAGCCCGGAGTGTAGATACTTGAGGTCAGACGTGTGATCGTAGATGGCGGGGCTGCCCCGTTGTAGTTCAACTCCCACCGGTCAGCGGTATACGCACCCTGTGCCGTAAACGGCCCATTGCCGCGCTGCCAGATCTCGAAGCCACCGTTGGTCAGCAAATTGGCACGTGCCGTATCGGTGCCGAGCTTGGCATTGGTGACCGCGCTATTCGCCAGGTCGCCGGTTGCGATCGTGCCGTCCAGGATCTTTGCGGTAGTTACTGCACCATCAGCTAGTTCAGCCGTACCAACGGACAAGTCGGTAATTTGCGATGCGCCGACCGAATTGGCCGCCAATCCGGGATTGGGCAGCGTACCGGTCAGTGCGCCGCCCAGCGTGCCAACGTTGGTCGCCGCCGCACCTGTTGCCAATCCGGGTCCCGGATAGGTCCCACTCAGTGCGCCGCTTGCCGGTCCAGATGGCGGCGACGGTGGCCCAGCTGGCCCCTGTACGCCCTGCGGCCCCTGTGGTCCTGCATCCCCTTGCGGACCAGTGTTGCCCGTCGCACCGGGAGTGCCCTGCGGCCCCTGCGGCCCCGCGGGACCGGTGTTGCCTTGAGCGCCGACCACGGTGCCGTCGAGACGCCACGTGTACGGCGTGGTGCTGGTCAGCGTCCAGAACTGGCCGGTGACCGAGTTGTACCAGATAGTGCCCAGCGGATCGCCCGTGTTCACGCCGTTGGTGGGCGATATCTGCTGCACCTTCCAACCAGCGCCAGGGACGCCCTGATTGCCCTGGATCCCCGCCTGACCGTTCGTGCCGGGCGGGCCGATCGGGCCCTGCGGCCCGGCTGGACCCGTTGGCCCCGGTGGCCCGGTGGTGTAGTCCGGATTACCGGGCGTGCCGACGATCTCGTTCCAGTTGACGACGTCCGGGTGTGGTGCCGTCATGTCCCAATCCCCACCATGGGACCGCGCACGACGGACGAGAAGCTGACGCTCTCCGGCCGCCGCGGCGCCCAGATCATGGCTTGTCTGGTGAACTCGCGCGCGGCCATCTCCTGCGAGGCCTGCAGATTGCCCGCCGCCGCGGCGAACAGCCGCGACGGGAACAGATGCCACGCCTCGATGTGGCCGGCCGACGCGGCATAGTCGAGGTCGATGTCCAGCGTGTCAGAATCAGCAGTTGGCCCGGTCGTCGAGTCGGCGCCGTTGACCCACGACCACGCCGGGCGCATGGCCGACAGGTAGCTGCCGGCGGGCACGCCGTAGCCGACCAGCAACACGTGCCCGGCCTGGGTGATCGCCTCGTACGGCTGGTCCGGCCCACTGCCCTGGTAGCCCGCGCGGAGGCGAAGCACCTGGCTGGTGTCGGTCAGCCACGGCAAGGTCGCGGTCAGGTCGATGCCCATGCCGCTGTTGACCGACACGGGCCCGCGGTCCTCGAAGAAGCACCGCCGTAGCCCGGCCAGCACCGCCACGCGCAGTTCCTGGCTGGGGTGCAGATGGGTGAAGTCGGCCAGCTCGCTCGGGTACATGGGCGTGCCCCAGTTACGATCGACAATCACACGCCCGGCACCAGAGTCGAAGGTCTGGACCAGCCGCTCGCGGTCCGCCACGGTGACTGGTGACGGTGTAGCAGTCCCGTCGAGCCGCACACCGCGGCGAATCAGCCACAGGTTCTCCGGGCCGCCCAGCAAGGCGTTGGTCTTGAGGCTGGGCATGATCGCGCTGGTCGTCGTGCTCGAGGTTGGCGCGCCTGAATCCTGGGCCGCCTGGAAGAACGGCCCCGTCCGCCGCGCGACCTCCTGCTCGAGCTGGGCCAGCGTGATCATGCCGTGGTGAAGGTGTAATCGCCCGTGAGCGTGACGAACGTGCCCACCGTGACCGTGATCCGATAGTGGTAGAGGGTGGCTGTCGTGAGCCCGGTCAGGTTCACCACCACGTCGCCCGTGCCTGATGCGGGCGTGGCGGCCTGGGTGCTGCCGTACGCGGTGGTAGTGCCGTAGTTGGCCGCCATCGCCGTACACGGCTGATCGACCGTGAAGCCCAGCTGCGCGGTCGTGGCGGCGCGGGTGATCAAACGAACGTTGCGGATAGCGGCGCCCTGGTAGGCGGCCTTGCCGGAGGCAATCAGGCTCTGCACGTACACCTCGTCGGTGATGCTCGCGGCATGCCCAGCGCCATGGACCGTGGTCGCCGTGACCGAGTCGACCGCGGGCGCCAGGAAGACGATGTTCGACACGCCTACGCCTCCTGGGGTGGTGCCGCGAACAACGTCTCGGGTGGACCGTCGAGCAATTCGGCTTTGCCCTCGAGCAGCAGCGACTTGATGTAGTCGTAGTCCGCTTGCACGTAGTCCGTCTCGTGGCCGGGCCCGTACGAGGTCGCCGGATGATCCGGGCGCGGATCAGTCGACGTGGCCAGGAAGCGTATGCGCGGCATCAGGACTTGCTCCGCTTCGGCTTGTCCTCGGCCGCTTCGCCGCCCGCTCCTTCACGGGTCATACGCGCCGAGTAGTTGCCCTCCTTGGCCGCCTCTTCGGCCTTCTTCTCGTCGTCGATCAGGGAGATCTTGCCGTCCGCCTTCCAGTCGGCGGCCACGTCGTCGGCCACATCCACCTCGGCGCCGGCCGCAAACACCTCGGCCGTCTTGGGATGGGTCAGCGGCACCAGCGCGCGAATCTTGACCATCACTTCCTCCGTTTGGAACGACGCGCGGAGCTCAAGGCAATCGCGACTGCCTGCTTCTGTGGCCGCCCACTCTTGATCAGCTCACGAATGTTGGATGACACCGTTTTCTTACTCGAGCCCTTCTTGAGCGGGCTCATTTGAATTTCCTGAGGGTGAGCGCAAGCCGCGCGCGTTGTCCGGTCTTGCCACTTTTCTTCGCAGCCGCCTCCAATTTCGCGCGCGGGATCGGCTTGTCTTCTTTCGCGCCCAGCGTCTTGCGCAACGAGCCGGGTTTCTGAATCGCACCGGCGATCCAGTTCTTCTTAGCCACGGGTTCAGGCTGACGGTGGTGCCGGGGCTGGCTCAGGCTCAGGCTCCGGTTGAGGCGCTGGCTGGGGTTCAGGCTCCGGTGGTGGATTGGGATCAGGTACCCAGGTCATCAGCCCTCGCCTCCTGTGGCGGCCTTCTGTTGGACCACGAAGAACGGGTAGCGGGACGCCTTGGTCGGCTGCTGGCGATTGACCGGGTTAGGAATGGCCCAGGCAAACCTGGCCGTCACACGCATCGCCACCATGTCCTGCTGGAGCAGGTTGAACTGAATGACCGGCGGCGACCCGTTGTCAGTGATCACACCCGTATCAAACATCTCGACGTCGATGTCCTCGCGCACCGCCAGCATGCTCTGGTCCCACTGGCCACCAATCATCGAGTAGTTGGCCGCACCAGTCGCAAAACCAGACAGCCCAGCGTTACTGAAAACGATCGGCTCGCCGTACAGCGTGCCGATGTTGGCTTCGGCCGTGGGCGCCGTGTCGGGGTAGTACAGCAAGCCCTTGGTCGTATCGCGCAGGCCACGCAGCTTGGCCTTCACCTGTCGACGTGCCCAGAAACCGGTGACGTCGAAACCGTCACTCTCAACGGTCGCCATGGCGTTATTGATGTCATCCAGGTAATCGACCGTGGATGCGCCGGCCAAGACCAGGTTGCCGGCCGAGTTGGCGCCTGAGACGATCGACGGCGGGAAGGTCGTCGGCGCGTTCACACCGAAGAAGATGGCCTCATCGAGCGCAACGCCGAACGCCTCGGTGACCTTCGGGCGAACCTGCGTCCAGAAGTCGTAGTCCATGTCCGACAAGAGGTTCTTTGCAATGGGAACAATTACCGCTATCTCCTCCGCATTCAAATACACATTGTCCCACTGCAATGTAGTCGTTTGTTTCATGCCGATATCTCTGGCGTCTAACGATGCACCAGTGACCCAGTATGCAATCGGCAGCTGGGACATGACCGGAATGCGCTGCTGGGCGCGCTTCATGCGCACATGCGGCATCAATCGGAGCGCAGCACTTTTCTCTTCAATGGACTGGACGATCTCCCGCTGAACGTCCTCGGGGATAAGCGGGCCGCCACCTGGGGTAGCCCGGTTGCTGATGCTGTTGTACGGCAGGGAAGTGGCCCTCTTCGGAACGGGCCAACCCCGCGATTAGCTCAGCGGTTCGTCAGCCCAATCGATTACCCGAGCCTGTAGTACTCGCGCAGGAGACTCGAGACGGTCTTGTCGGCTTCCGAGGCGCTCCCACTCGGGAGCAGCTCGGGCTCTGGTGTTTGCCCGCGGAGCTCGCTCATCACCTGTTTGCGGAAAGCGGGATTACGGCGCAGACGACTTTCGGCGTCTTTGGCCCCTTCGGCTTTCCAGTGCTTCTCGAGCGCCTTCAGGCTCTCCTGAACAACCAGCTTGCGACCGTCCAATCCTTTGCCGACGCCCTCGATCTTGAGGATCCGTTCCTGCTCGGTCTTCGGCAGCGAGTTGAAGAGCGGATCGAGCGTCACCCGATCATGCGCAGAACCGACGTCGGTGACGAACCGCTCGAGCTGGAAGTTGCCCTGACTGGCTTCTTCTTCCTTGCGCTCCTGCTCGGCGTACGCCCACGGATCGGTGTCGCGGAGTTTCTTGCGCTCCTCGACTCTCTGGCGTGCCAGACGCTGCGCCTCACGGCGATCCGTTTCGGCCTGGACTTTGCGATCTAGTTCCTCCTGGGTCAGCTGCAGGGCTGCCGACGTGCCACCGGGTTTGCCTGGTTCCCCGTCCTCAGTCGAAGCCTCCTGTGCCGCGGGTCGACGATTGAACAATCGCGACCACCAGCCGGGTGAAGACTTTTCCTGCGACTCATCGGAAACGGGCTCCGGTGTCGCCCCATCGGGTACCTGTGCACCCTCCGAAGGAATGTTTGGTTGTTCGGTGGCCATGTTCGTTCTTCTCCTATCCAGGCGTCAAGTGCGGCCAATCCCACTGTGTTTGGGGTTGCGTCGGGTCGTAGCCATTGAGGTACGGAATGACGCTCGCGAACGGGTTCGCAGCGTCGGCCACCAGCCCATACGGCTGCCCGGGCATACCGGTCGTTGGCGCCGGCGGCGCTGGCGCTGGCGCTGGTGGAACCGGCGGCCGCCACGTACTCGTGGAATACGGCAGCGGTCCACTGCCCGTCGCGAGCGGCATCGGTGCCGCACTTGGCAGGTTGAGTGCCCCAAAAGGCAAACCTGCCTGTGCTGTGGCTGCGGCGGTCTGTTGTGAAGCCTGCGCCCGGTTGCGGGCTTGCATCGCCGCCAGCATCGGGTTGGCGCCGATTGCCCCGAACGGAGCATTGGCTGGGTTCGTCGCGGCGGCCGTTTGCCGCCCAGCCGCAGCGATCGCCGCTTGCTGTTCAGGTGTTGGCCCGGTGGCGGCCGGTGCCGGGGGTGCGCCTCCCCCGGCAGCCGGACCACCGCCGGGTGCCCACTGATCGCGATTGAGCAGGCTCTGGAAGTCCATGCCCGGTGCCGGCGCCAGCGTCTGCTGGACACTCTGGTCGATGCTCGGCCCCTTCCAGCCGACCGAGCCCGTGAAATCGAGCGGCGTTCTCCCCCCGCCATGGACATTGGCGAGCCGATTGAGCCCCTGCTCGAACGAACTCGCGAAGTTCGGCCCAACGCGGTACGGCGCCGTGGTCGAAATCGCGGTCGCCGCCGCAGTCATCGCCTTCTGCGCTTCGTCGCGCGCGATCGCCTGCTGCTGCTGCTCGAGCGCGCCGGCCTGGGGCGCGACGTTCTGGTCGTACCACTGGTTGAAACGGGCCGCCTGCTGATCAGGCGGAATCGACTTGTCCGCCGCGATCCTGTCGCGCATCTGCTGCGCCTGGGTCTGCAACATGGACACGCGCTGTGCGAGCTCGCCGCGCGTGGTCGGCGCTTTTGGTCCCTGATAGTTCGGGTTCAGCTCCTGGATCAGTTGACCTTCAGGTGTGCGCCGCAACAGGAACTGCTGCTCGGCCGCGCCCGTAACGTCGGCCGGCTTCTTCAGTTCGAAATTGATCTTGTCGGCCTGCGCCTTGTCGAGCTGCCCGGCCGCCAGCGCACGCGCCGTGTCTGATTCGGTCTTGATGCCGAGCGCTACGATCTGCGCCTTGGTCAGATCGGTTTCGGCGCCGATCCTGCCCGTCTCAGCCCCGAGCTTGGCGATTTCGGCTGGATTCTTAGCGATGTCGAGCAGTAGCTTCTGGTTCTCGAGGTGGAGCTTGTCATCCGCCAGCTTCTGGTTGGCCGTGTTGTTGCGGATGTCTTCCTTGAGCCGGGCCGCGGCGACCTGATCCGTTGCCTCCGCGTGACGGATGGCGGCGAGGTCTTTATCGTCGGCGTAGATACCCGTCGTGCGTTCGTTGCGAATCTTCGCATCGCGATCGGCTTCATCCGTTTGCGCCTTGATCGCTTTGCTGCGGTTCTCATCAGGATTGGTCGGTGCCTGCTGTGGTGGCACAACCTGAATCCATGGCCCGCCCGGGTTGTTCGGGTCCGGGCCATATGTGCCGTATACCGAGCCAGAAACCGGGGCTTGTGGTGCGGCCGCCTTAGGTTCTGCGTAGTTCGGGTTTTGGTAGAAGTCATAGCCCGGCCCGATGTCTGCGCCAGTGTCAGGGTCCGTGCGATGCTCGTTCCAACGCGCCAGGAACTTTTGCGTAGCGGGAGCCGACGTGGCTGGGTTCTGCCCCTTGGCCACCGCGGCAGCGATACCCGCGATCGCCTCATCACGTTGTTGCTGGGTGATTTCAGCCATAGCCACGTACCTCCCGAGAAGAATGTTTTGTGTTTTGTCGATGCGGCGCTATGATCCACCCACTACGTGCCGGGAGTAAGACGGCCATGTTTCGACTAGATCGCGACCTCGAAAAATTCCTTGCCTGGAGCCTAATCGGAATCCTGGGCTTCTTATGGCTCGCACAGGTACCGAGCCGCATCGCCCACCATTTCGGCGCACCCACCGAGTGGGCCATGCAAATCAATATCTTCGCGCCGTTGGTGCTCTTCTTCCTGGTCACGGGCGTGGTACTGGCGATCCGCTGGTTCGTACAGGGCCGCCGCTCGTCCCCACGGAACCGCCACCTGTCCGGACAGGACCGCCTGACCGCGGTGTCGGCGAAGCGCCCGGTGCCGCCGGCTCACGGGTAGGCGTAGCCGCCGGCGGAACAGGCGTTGCGCCCAACCGTCTCTCGGCTTCTGCTGCCCGTACACGCGCGGCGATTGCCTGGTCGAGCAGTTCAGGCTGCATCCCCTCGCGCACCGACGAGCGGGTCTTTTCGTAGATGTCCTTGATCATCTTCGCCTTCTCACGATCAGGCGCCTGCTGGTATTGATCGCTCGGGATCAGGATGTCGAGCAGCGTCTTGGACAGGTACCCGCTCAACTGCTGGTACTTGCGCTGCTGCTCGTCGGTCATCTCCACGGGCTGCACGCCCATGAACGAAACGTCCTTGCCGACCAGGCTCGGCTCGGCACGTAGCTCGGCGATGTTGCCGATGTTGCCGATCGTCTGCAGCCGACGTAGCTCGTGCTCGACAGGATCAGTTGTTTCCGCGCTCGGGTTGAACGGATTGATCATCGCCTCGATGCCGCTGATCGGACGCTGAATAGGCTCGCCCCACGCGTTGAGTTCTGCCGGCACCCGATCCTGGGTGAACGGATTGCCCGACAAAAGACCCTCGATCGGATTTTGTGGATCCCGTAGCGTCGAATCCGTCGCCCGCGCGATGCCGCGCAAAATGCCAGGGTTGATGTTCGTGGCCTGCCGTGTGGCGAACTTGGTGAGCGCATCCCCCGGATCGCGGGCGCCGCCATTGACGATGTCGAGCGCATCTGCAAACTGCTGCGTCCACTGCGTATCCACCATGCCTTCAGCAAAGGCGAGGCCCATCTGGAGGCCGATCTTGCCGATGTCGTCGGGATTCTCGATTTCACCCTTGCGGTGTGCGTCGGCCACACTCGCGGCTGAAGCAAAGATGGTCGAATACGGTGACAGGGGTAGATAACTCGTCCACTTGCCGTCGACGGGACTGCGGAACGAGTACGGCTGCTTCCCCTCACGACGCCAGGCATCGCGCTCGGTTGGATCAGACGGCATCCGTCCCGTGAGATTGCCGTCGAACGCTTGCTTGGCGAGATAACCCCACGTGATGGTGCCGATCGTCGCCCGGCTCATACGATCGGCCAAATCCCCCGCCCCGCGTTCTTGTAGGCCAGCACGACCTTTGACCGTCGCGAAATCTCGACCAATACCCGCCAAACCAGCAGGTGACCGCTCGAGGACATACTCCATCAAATTGATGGGCGTCTTCATGAATGGCACCAGGAAGCGTCCGAGCACGCTATCAGTACGAACGTCGTTGATCTTCTTGGCCCAACCACTCAGTTCTTGCTGGAAGACGCGATACTCGCCGGTCTTCGCGGCTTCCTCGAGCATGTCCGTGGTCGGCCGCTTGATCAGCTCGGCAATGCGATTGGTGAGTGCTTCGCCGGTGTGGCCCTCGATACGCGCGGTGCGCTGTGCGAGCCCGTGCAGGGCAGCGTTCTCATTAGCGCTGCGGAAAAGATCATCGGAAGCGGCCAGCGCGCGACCAGGCCAGTTGATGGGATTCTTCAAGCCGCCTCCGAACGCTTCTTCGAGCGGACCACCCGCGCGCATCGAACCTGATAGTTCGCTGGTCGTGGCCCGATCGTTCATGCCGTCCACCATCCGTCGCCAACCTTGCTTCACACCATCAGGCAAAGCGGAAATCCACCCCGCATATTCGGGCAGTACCTCCTGGGCGTAGCGCTGGCGCGGTCCGGTGTCACCGAGCATCTTGCGCGCGAGTGGATCGAACAGCGCTGCTCCGCCCGTCTCAACGGGTGCCGTGAGGCCGGCAATCGTGTTGCCCACTGTGTTGCGGATATGGGTAAGCGGATTCGACAAAAGCGAGAAGTACCACACGGCCATGGCCTTGTCCTTGAACGTGTAGCTGTACGCCTTGTCGACGAAGTCCGCCAGACTGGCCGGATCGCTGAAGTCGGCGTCCTCGCGTACCCGGCGCATGAATTCCTCGGGCTTCATGCGGCCGAATCGATTAGCCATATCGTCGAGCACTTCGGTGTAGCGGAACTGCTCGAGTTGTCGACCAGCTTTGGGCGGTCTACCCGCCGCGGTTTCCTGAAGTGCACGTTGGCCTGCGAGCTCGCGCAGCAAATTGCTCTGGGCGTCAAGGCTGTCCGGAACATCACGCAATGCTTGTTGCGCCCGGCGGACAACTTCACCCTGGTTCTCCATGGCCTGGCGCATCGCGTATGCCGTTTCTGCGTTGGCTGGATCGTCCAACTTCAAGACCCGCTGCACACGATCAGGGCTCGTCTTAGCAGCCGTGGCCAGGTCCTCGAGCACCTTCGGGTCAACCCTTCCCGTACGTGCGCCCTGAGTCGCCGCGTCGAATTCACCCCACGAGCGATCGACGATCTTGCGCACCGAATCGGCCGCCCACTTGGGAAGGCGCTCACTGATCGGTGGAGCCTCGCCAACTGGCCCGGGAGCCGGGCCACCTTCTGTCCGCGGCCCTGCCCCCGTTGCCGGACCACCAGGATAGGAGGTCGCACCACCGGTGTCCTCAAGCCACGCCTTCATCAATTGCTGGCGTGCCCGCTCAACCTCGTCGGCTGACCTGGTCCCAGTTGTTGGGGTTTCAAAAGAACCACGACCTGGTGCATTCAATTCACCTGGAACTTCCAGTCGCAGCTCAGCCTGACGTGGTTCAGTGCCGAACTCCGCGCGCGGGATGTCCTGGCCGGCTAGCCGGCCAGGCGACACTTCCGTTGCCGGTCCGCCAGGGTAACCACCAGTACCTTCCAGATGCGAGCGCATGAGCTGTTGACGTGCAGCTTCGACTTCCTCGGCCGTACGTGGCGTGGTCGTCGGTGCCTCGAAGTCGCCCGCCCGCGGTGCTTCCATGCGTGGCTGAACTTCCGGACCGCCGAACATAGGAATCTGCTCAGACGGCACCGTCTCAGACATCGGCCGAGCGCGGATCACGTCTTGCGTGATGCGGTCGCGCAAGTCGCTTTCGGATAGCCCCATCTCGGCCGCTCGTGGCGCTCTGGCCTGAACGAGAGCCTCGACCTGTTGCGACTCCGCACCGGTCAGCGCTTGGCCTGGTGGGTTCTGCTCAATCCACTTCTGGACGGTCCTGGCGATGTCTGAGGCGGCCGCTTGCCCGCGTAAGCCCTCAACCGCTTCGCGTAGCGGTGCGGAAATACTTTCTGGATACTGATCAAGCCGCGACATCGCCTGTTGAAGGATCCCCTCACCGGTTACTGGAACTCGAGGTAGGCCCGCGGCTGCACCCTCACCAGTATGGGTACCGGCGTAGGCCTCACCGAGCGACATGCTGCGGAGCATGCTGGCAACCTCGGTATCGGTCGGCTCACGTCCACGCGTGGTCAACCGCACCATGTTGCGCGCCTCTTCCAGACCGCCTCGTCTGACGGCTTCGTCGAGGACCTCCTGATCGCTCGTCAGCAATGGCCCGCGGAGCACGCGTGGGATGAGCATTGGATCCTGGAACACGGTCGGCTGCGGTTCCTGGGCGATGTCGCGCACGTCCTGGCGTAGCGGCAGGCCTGGCTGCGACGGCTCGGTGACCGCGCGCAGCGCGCTCGGGTCGTACCCGCCACCGGGCGCATTGACCGGCTGCGCCGCTTCGCCGCCGATGCCGAGGCTGCGTAAGCCACCACCGATCGTGTCGCCGAGCGCCTCGAGCGGGTTCCTCGAGTCCTGCACTCCAGCGACCTCGGGAGTGGCGGCTGTGAGTGGACGAGCTCCACCGGCGCGCTGACGCAGCTCGTCGAGGCTCGGGATGTCGCCGTTTTTGGTGATGTACGGCAGCGTCTCCCGATTCGTCCAGGTCTGCGCGGACAACTCGGGCACGCTCGCGGCCTGCATCACCGACGCGTCCAGGCGAGCC
>Ga0207677_10000397_pt1 | contig 29959 bp, 33 predicted proteins | sample KBSMisM42_FD_184311 | JGI IMG/M metagenome (GOLD analysis project Ga0207677, IMG submission 184311) | Miscanthus rhizosphere microbial communities from Kellogg Biological Station, Michigan, USA - KBS Miscanthus M4-2 (SPAdes) (version 2) | ecosystem: Host-associated > Plants > Roots >...
CGCCTGCCCTGGCCCTGGCGGAGGCGGGGCTGCGGCGAGCCGGGTTCGAGCCCGAGCGGACCTCGACCGGGGGCGGCAGCGACGCCAACGCGCTGATCCTCGACGGCTTCGACTGCGTTCTGCTCGCCAACGGGACCGAGGCCAACCACACGCCGGAGGAGTCGGTCAGCGCCCGCAACCTCGACACGATGCTCGCGGTCTGCGAGGGGATCGTCGCCGAGGCGGCGGCCTCGGTCGCGCCGGCGTGAACGGCCGGCTGAAGCTGCGGCGCGGCGTCGTCGCCGCGGAGGACCCGCTGGAGGTCGAGGTCGAAGGGGAGCGCCGGCCGGCCTGGGCCGACGAGCACCTGTTGGGCGAGATGCGCGAGGGCGACGAGGTCGTCGTCAACGTCGAGGCGCGGGACCTCGGCCTCGGCTCGGGCGGCTTCGACGTCGTCCACGTCAACCTCACCCGCGGCCTGCGGGGCGGCGGCGTTCCCGGCGGCGAGCACGTGATGAAGCTCAACTACACCTCGCTCCAGCACCCCGTCGAGCCCACAGAGAGGTGCAACGCATTGACCCCGCATGCGGGGGAGAAAGCGTTGCACCCAATACCCGTCCTTGTGATTCCTTTGCACGGGCACCTGGCGCCGGCGGCTTGGGCGGCCGCGCGCGCGCGGCCGGGGATCAAGGTGGGCTACGTGCGGACCGGAGGAGGGGCGCTGCCGGGCTCGCTTAGCCGGGACGTGGTCGAGCTGCGCGAGCGCGGCCTGCTCCGCGGCCACGTCACGGCCGGTCCGGCTTACGGAGGTGAGCACGAGGCGATCTCGGTCGCCGGCGCCCTCGACGCCGCGGCGAACGGCCTTGGCTGGGACGCCGCGATCGCCGGGCCGGGTCCGGGCATCATCGGCTCCGACACGCGCCTCGGCCACGGCGGCATGGCGGCCTTGGACACCGCCCACGCCGCTCTCGCTCTCGGTCTCCCGACCCTGCTCTCGCCCCGGCTCTCCGGTGCCGACCCCCGCGAGCGCCACAGCCCCGTAAGCCACCACACCCTCACCGTGCTGGAGCTGCTGCTGGCTCCCGTCCAAATTCCCGTTCCTACGGATGACCCGCCGCCCGCGACCCTGGTTGACGCCGCGGCGGGCCGCCACCGCCTCGTCGAGGCGACAGCCGAGATCTCCGCCTACGAAGAAGCGGGCCTCCCCTCTCGCACCATGGGCCGCTCGATCCAGGACGATCCACTCTTCTTTGCCGCCGCGCTCGCGTCGGGAAGCGCCCTTGTCGCGGCAGCTCCCGCGGGTGGCGTGGGGTCGGGGTGATCCGCGCAGCGCGAAGGCCGCGGTGGGCGAGATCTCGGCCTTGACTGTGCTCCGTCCCCTCGCCCGAAGCAGCGCGCAGCGCAAGCGGCGCACCCCGAGCCCACGACAGGACCCGCGGGCGACCGCGCACGGTCCCTTGCCGCTCAAGGGTTGCGACGACTCAGCGAGAACCCTCTCGCCATGGTCGTTGCCGATCCTCCGCGCGCCGAGTCCCGCTTCGAGTCACTCGTGCTCGACTTCCTCTCCTACCTCGAGCTCGAGCGCGGCCTCTCGCGCAACACGCTCGACGCCTACCGCACCGACCTGCTCCAGTACGGCGAGTTCCTCGCCGATCGCCATCTCGACGCGCTGGAGGCGGGGCCCGTCGACATCGGCGAGTTCCTAGCCTGTCTGGCCACCGGGCAGAAAGGCCGGCCGGCCTGTTCCTCGGCGACGGTGCACCGCAAGGCGGCCTGCCTGCGCTCCTTCTACAAGCAGCTGCGCCGCGACGAGCTGATCCGCGACGACCCGACCGCGGCCCTGAGCGCTCCGCGCCGGGCGAAGAAGCTGCCCCAGGTCCTCAACTACTCCGAGGTGCGGAAGCTGCTGGCCGCGCCGCGCGGCGACGAGCCGACGGCGCTGCGCGACCGGGCGCTGCTCGAGGTGATGTACGCCTGCGGGCTGCGCGCCTCGGAGACGATCGGGCTCGAGGTCGGTGACGTCGACCTGCACGAGGGCTTCCTGCGCGCCCGCGGCAAGGGCGGCAAGGAACGCCTGGTGCCGCTCGGCCGCAAGGCGATCGCCGCGATCTCGGTCTACCTGCGCTCGGCGCGGCCGAAGCTGGTCGGCGAGCGCCACGAGGCGAGGCTCTTCCTCAACTTCCGCGGCGGGCCGCTCAGCCGCCAGGGTCTCTACAAGATCGTCCAGCGCAACGCGCGCGAGGCCGGCCTCGCCGGTCAGCTCAGCCCGCACACGCTGCGCCACAGCTTCGCCACCCACCTGCTTGCCGGCGGCTGCGACCTGCGCGCCGTGCAGGAGATGCTCGGCCACGCCGACGTCTCGACCACCCAGATGTACACCCACCTCTCCGGCGAGCACCTCAAGGACGCCTACTTCAAAGCCCACCCCCGCGCCACCACCGGTTAGCAGCCGAGTGGTGACTTCGTCTTTAGTTCCGGATAGCGGAACTAAAGACGAAGTCAGCGTGATGTAGAACTGGGGGGTGCCCGAGCTGCCGGAGGTGGAGACGGTCTGCCGGCAGCTGGAGCCGGAGCTGCGGGGGCGGACGATCGAGGCGCTGGAAGTACTCGATGCGCGCTGGTGCCGGCCGATGCCCTCACGAACGCTGGAGCGGGCGGTCGCGGGGGCGGGGATCGAGCGCCTTGGGCGTCGCGGCAAGTACCTGCTGCTCGGCCTCGACGGGGAGCGCACGCTGGTCATGCACCTGCGGATGACCGGCAACCTGGTCCTGGTCGAGGGCGGGCGCAGGCTCGATCCCTCCGAGGGCATGCGTCTCTACGAGGGCGAGCGCTCGACCTCCGAGCGCCACCTGCGGGCCCGCTTCCGCCTCGACGACGGACGAGAGCTCTGGTTCACCGACCCGCGTCGCTTCGGGGAGGCCTTCCTAGTCGAGGACGTCAAGCTCGAGGAGCGATTCGTCAAGCTCGGGACCGAGCCCCTTTCCGCCGAGTTCACCCCGGAGGCCTTGGGTGCGGCCGCCGCCGGCCGCACGGCACCGCTCAAGTCCTTCCTGCTCGACCAGTCGCGGGTGGCCGGGGTCGGCAACATCTACGCCGACGAGGCGCTCTTCCGCGCCCGCCTGCACCCGCTTTCGCCGGCCGGCTCGATGAAGCCTGAGCACCTGGAGGCGCTGCGCGACGCGGTCGTCGCCGCGCTGGAAGCCGGGATCGAACGGGGCGGGGCCTCGATCGACGACTACCGCGACGGGCGCGGCGAGAAGGGGGCGATGCAGGACGAGTTCCTGGTCCACACTCGCGAGGGGGAGCCCTGTGCCGAGTGCGGTGGGCCGATCTCGCGCATCGTCGTCTCCGGCCGCTCGACCTACTACTGCCCGAGCTGCCAGGTGCGATTGCGGCGTAGGCCGCGTCGGCGCCGTCCGGTCACTCCTTCACCGTAGGTCGCGGTGGCCGGGACCACACTGAAGACGGAGGCCGTCGTGCTGCGCAGCATCCGTTACGGCGAGGCGGATCGCGTCCTGCATCTCTATTCGAGGACGCGGGGGCGGATCGGAGCGATCGCCAAGGGGGCGCGGAAGCCGAGGTCGCGCTTCGGCGGGCGACTCGAGCCCTTCTTCCGCCTCGACCTCGTGCTGCACGAAGGCAGGGGGGAGCTGCTCACGGTCACCAACGTCGCCACGCTCGACGGCTACCCGAGGCTGCGCGCCTCCGGCCCTGCCCTGAACGCGGGCGCCCGCGCCTGCGACGCGGTGCTGCGCCTGCTCGACGCCGCCGAGCCCAACGTCCCGGCCTACAACCTGCTCTGCCGCTACCTGTCGCTGCTCGACGACGCCGCGGCCGAGCGAGCCGCGGGCCTCGAGACGGCGCTCTCCTTTCGGCTCAAGCTGGCGCTGGCGGCCGGTTTCGTCCCCGAGCTCGCCACCTGCGCCAACTGTGGCGAGGCCGAGCACCTGAGCGGCTTCTCCGGCGCCGCCGGCGGCGTGGTCTGCACGAGCTGCGAAGCCGGCTCCTTCTCGCTCTCCGAGGAGGCGCATCGCTTCATGGTCGAGGCGATCGGCAGCCCGCTGGCGGAGGCGCCGGTGGCAGAGGAGCTTGCTTTGCGCCAAGTCGAGCGGGCCGTGCGCGAGACGCTCGAGCATCACGCGCACGTGCAGCTGCGCGCGGCGGCCTAGAAGGAGGCGAGGGGGGACTCGGCGGAGCAACAGCGGGGAGGCTCCGCCGAGTCCCCCCTCGCCTCCTTATGATCGACGGGTGCCCCTAACCGTCAGCTTCGAGAACCGCGTCTCCGCTTGGGAGGAAGCGTTTCTCGTCGCGGAGGCGACGCGGTCGTATCCGGCGCGGCGGGCGGTGGCGGAGGCCGACAGCCCGGTCCGCACGCCGTTTCAGCGCGACCGCGACCGGATCGTCCACTGCAAGGCCTTCCGTCGCCTCAAGCACAAGACGCAGGTCTTCGTCTCGCCCGAGGGCGACCATTACCGGACGCGGCTCACCCACACGCTGGAGGCCTGCGGGATCGCCCGCACCGTGGCGCGCGCGCTCGGCCTCAACGAGGACCTGACCGAGGCGATCGGGCTCGGCCACGACCTCGGCCACCCGCCCTTCGGCCACGCCGGCGAGGAGGCGCTCGACGAGGCGCTGCGCGAGCATGGCGGCGTCGGCTTCAAGCACAACGAGCACTCGCTGCGCGTGGTCGAGGTGCTGGAGCGCGACGGCCGCGGACTCAACCTCACCGAGCAGGCGCGCGACGGCATCCTCAACCACACGGGCTCGCGCAAGCCGGCGACCCTGGAGGGGCGGATCGTCAAGCTGGTCGACCGCGTCGCCTACATCAACCACGACATCGACGATGCGCTGCGAGCCGGCATCCTGCGGCCCGACGACCTGCCCGCGGCGCAGATCGAGCTGCTCGGCGAGACCGGCTCGGCCCGGATCGACACCCTCGTGCGCGACATCGTCGAGCGCTCCGGAGAGGTAGGCGACATCGTCCAGAGCGAGGAGATCGGCGGCGCGATGCTGCGCCTGCGCAAGTTCATGTTCGATCGCGTCTACCTCGGGCCGCGGGCCCGCGAGGAGCACGAGCGCGTGCGCGAGGCGATGCGGGTCCTCTTCGAGCACTACCTCACGCACCCCGACGAGGTGCCCTCGACCGCTCCCGACGCCGGCGAGCGCCAGCGAGTCGTCGACTATCTGGCGGGGATGACCGACCGCTACTGCATCGCCAAGTACGCGGAGCTGACCGCTCCCGCGGAGGACGTCCAGTGGCGCTGATCTCGGGTGAGAGCCTGGAGCGGGTCAAGGGCGCGGTCGACATCGTCGAGGTGATCTCCGCCCACACCGACCTGCGCCGTCAGGGGAGCCGCTGGGTCGGGCTCTGCCCCTTCCACGAGGAGCGGACGCCCTCGTTCTCGGTCGACGCGCAGGAAAAGCTCTACCACTGCTTCGGCTGCGGGGTTGGCGGCGACGCGATCAAGTTCGTCGAGGAAAAGGAGGGCCTGGGCTTCGCCGAGGCGGTCGAGCTGCTCGCCGACCGCTGCGGGGTCGAGCTGGTCCGCGACAAGGAGGACCCGCGGGCCGAGGCGCGCCGCCAGCAGCGGCGCCGCCTCGGCGAGCTGCTCGACCGCGTCGCGGCCTTCTATGCCACCTACCTCTGGGACTCCGAGGAGGCGGCAAAGGCGCGCGAGTACCTGGCCGAGCGCGGCCTGGGCGAGGAGGCGCTGCGGGCCTTCGGCGTCGGCTACGCGCCGAGCGCCTGGGACACGGTCCTCCTGCGTGGGCAGCGGGCCGGGTTCTCGGTCGAGGAGCTGCGCGGGGTAGGGTTGGCGCAGCGGGGCAAGAGCGGCGGCGAGTACGACCGCTTCCGCTCGCGGATCATGTTCCCGATTCGCGACCGGCGCGGCCGCACGCTCGGCTTCGGCGGCCGGGCGATGCGCTCCGACCAGGGGGCGAAGTACGTCAATACAGCCGAGACCGAGTTCTTCCACAAGAGCGAGATGCTCTACGGGATCGACCTCGCCAAGGCGGCGATCGCGAAGGCCGGCCGGGCGGTGGTGGTCGAGGGCTACACCGACGTGCTCGCCCTGCACCAGGCGGGAATCGAGGAGGTCGTCGGGGTGATGGGGACGGCGATCACCGAGGAGCAGGTGGCGGCGCTCTCCGGGATGGTCGACGAGGTGGTGCTGGCGCTCGACGCCGACGCCGCCGGCCAGGAGGCGATGCTGCGCGCCCAGCGGGTGGCGGCGGGGCGCAGGATGCGGCTGCGCGTCGCGGCGATGCCGGCCGGCGAGGACCCGGCGGAGATGATGGCGGCGGAGGGGGGCGCGGAGCGTTTCCGGGCGCTGCTCGACGAGGCGGTGGAGCTGACCGCGTTCCAGGTCGGCCTGGTTCTCGATCGCACCGATGCTGGCTCGCCGGCCGAGCGCGACCGCGCGCTTGCCGAGGTAGCGCCGATCCTAGCCGGCCTCGGGGAGAGCGCCAGCCGCGACGACCTCGTGCGCCGCGTTGCTGAGCGGCTCGACCTCGAGCCGGCGATGGTGATGGGGCGGGTGACGGCGGCGCGGCCCCTGAGCGGCGGCGCCGATCGGGCTTCGGGCGAAGGCCAGGCCGCGCCGGCGCCGCGGCGCGCCGCCGAGCTGACCTCGCGCGAGCGTCGCGAGCGGGCGCTGCTGGCGATGTGCATCGCGCTGCCGGACGAGGGCAGCGAGTACCTGGCGCGGCTGAGCGACGGCCACCTCTCGCCGCTCGGCGCCCGCGCCGCCGCCTGGCTGCGCCAGCACCCCGAGGACCCCGCCTCGAACCTGCCCCGCGAGGACGCCGAGCTCTCTGGCCTGATCGCCGAGCTGGTGATCGTCGCCCACGAGGAGCCCGCCTCGTCGGAGGCGATGGAGCTCAACTTCCTCCTGCTCGAGCAGCGCCGCCTCGAGGCCGAGATCGCCGCCGCCGGCGACGACTACGGGCGCCGCGCCACCCTCAGCCGCGAGCGCGCCGCCCTGGTCGAACGGATCGCCCACGCCGAGCGCGTCGGCGGCTAGCGTCTCAGACAAGACATTGCGTTTTTCCATCCGACTCCGACGGCACGATTTCCGCATGCGGAGGGGAAGTGAGCCTCATAAAGCCGGGCTAACCCGTGAGGAAATCGAACCGCTGATCGAAGAGGGCCTGACCATCGAGAAGATCGCGCAGCGACTCGGCGTCAGCGACTCGACCGCGAAGAAATGGCTGAAACGGCACGGACTTCGCACCCGGGGTGCTCAGCGACGCTCGACGAAATGAGAGTCTCCGGCGAGCGCGATGTGTGGCTCGAGTGCCGTTGCATGGTCTGACGAGGCATGTTTCGGTGGCCTCCGAGCGACGCTGCACGAAGTGTCGGGCCGAGGCAGTGGCGCGCCGGCGACGCAAGGTCAAGGAGATCCTCATCGACGAGGCCGGAGGAGCATGCGCGATCTGTGGTTACGCTCGCCACGCCGCCGCACTCCAATTTCATCACGTCGATCCCACGACCAAGTCGTTCGGCCTCGGCGTGCGGGGGATCACCCGTTCGCTCGAGGCGCTTCGGGCTGAGGCGATGAAGTGCGTGCTGCTCTGCGCCAACTGCCATGTGGAGCTTGAGGTGGGTGCGGTCGATCTACCGGTAAAGTCCCCAGCGCCTGTGGCGGTCCAGGGTTCCTAATCTGGCTCGTTACAGCGCGATGATCCGGGGTGGCCGACTGGTAAGGCAGCGCCCTGTTAAGGCGTCCAATGTGGGTTCGAGTCCCACCCCCGGAGCTCTCTCAGGCTGGCGCGCGGCTAAGCGCCAGCCTCTCTACCAGTTCGGCGCCGCGTTCGGCGCCGTCGTTCTCGGTCGCCCATGCCGCCAACTCACCGGCTCGCGCCGCGAACGATTCGTCTTCGAGCATCCGGCGCACGGCCCAGCGCAGGGGCGCCGGGCGGCAGAGGCGCCAGGGGAGGGAGAGGCCGCAGCCGGCCCAGGCGACGCGCATCGCGGTCTCGCTCATGTCGCCGATGATCGGGCAGATCAGGACGGGGGTGCCGGCGCGGAGAGCCCGAGCCACCGTGCCGTGGCCGCCGTGCGAGATCACCAGCGAGGCCGCCGGCATCAGCTGGCTGTAGCTGAGCCAGTCGACGAGGATGGCGTTGCGCGGGACCTCGATTGGGCGCCGCGGCTTGACCCGGTTCGTCGTGGCGACGACGCGCACCGGATCCTTCGCGAGAGCCGCCAGCGCCGTCCGCACCAGGTGGTTGTCGGAGTCGTGGGCGGTGCTCGGCGCGACGAGCACCAGCGGCTCCTCGCCCGGCGGCAGCTCGATCTCGGGATGGGGAACCTCGAAGGTGAGCGGGCCGGTGATCTTGACGCTGTCCGGCCAGCACCGCGGGTACTCGAGCTGCGGAAAGGTCCCGACCAGCGCCAGGTCGGGGCTGATGCCGCCGTGGAAGCGGTCGATGGGAGGAAGGTCGAGTCGCGCCCGCTGCCGGTTGAGGTCGTTGCGTCCCTGCTCGAGGCCGATGTCGAGCGCTCGCTGGCCGGCGCGCCAGACGGCCCGTCCGACCGGCGTACGCGGCGGCTGCAGGCCAACCGCGAAGAACGGCTTCCCCGGCTCCACCACGGGGTAGATGTGGGGGATAAGCGTCGCCAGCGGCACGCCCGCCGCCTCCGCCGCCAGGGTCGGCGCCAGGGTGAGGATGTCGCTGACGACCGCGTCGGGCCGCGTCTGCTCCAGCAGCGGCAGCAGCGCCCGCGCCGCCTCGGCGGCGTGTGCTCCCTCCGGCGAGTCCGGGTCGGGCGGCGGGAACATCCTGTATTCCTCCGCCGCCGCGAAGCCGAGGCCGGCACCCTCGACGGCCTCGCGGCGCTCCTCCCAGGTCTCGATCGTCACCTCGTGCCCGCGCCCGCCCAGCGCCCTCCCCAGCGCGATCGCCGGGAAGACGTGGCCTGGGTCGCCGAAGGCGGCGACTAGGAACCGCATGAGCTCGTCAGGGGGTTTCGAGGCTCTCGCCCGGGCGGGTGAAGACGATCTCGGGCACGTGGCAATTCTTCGAGGTGCGCAGCAGGAAGCGCACGGCCTCGCCGATGTCCTCGGGACGGATCATCTCCTCGGCCGGGATCTGGCCCTGGACGAACTCCGTCATCGGCGTCTCGACGAAGCCCGGCGCCAGCGCCGTGCACTGGATCCCGGCGCCGCCGATCTCGCGGTGCGTCGACTGCGTGAAGTTGATCACCGCGGCCTTGGTCGCGGCGTAGATCGAGAGCCAGGCTTGACCGCCCTTGCCGGCGATCGAGGCGGTGTTGACGATCAGCGCCTTGCCGTGCTCGGCACCCGCCTGCTTGAGCAGCGGCAGGCCCTCGCGGGTGCCGATGATCAGCGCCCGCAGGTTGACGGCGAGCTGCATGTCGAGGTGCTTGGTCTGGATCTCCTCCATCGGCGCGCCGATCCCGACGCCGGCGTTGTTGACCAGGACGTCGAGCCGGCCATGGGCGTCGCGGTGCTTGGCGAAGACCTCGACGAGGTCCTCCTCGTCGGCCATGTTGGCCGTGACGCTTTGCACCTCGAAGCCCTCCTCGCGCAGCCCCGCGGCCGCCGACTCCAGCTTCTCCGGCCGTCGCGCGGCGACCGTCAGCGCGTAGCCCTCGCCGCCTAGCACGCGGGCGATCGCCAGCCCGATCCCGCTCGACGCCCCAGTGATCAGTGCCGCTCGCTCCGCCACATCGTCTCCTTCCACTCGCCCGTGCTTGCGCGGACCCTATCTCCCGCCTCGCGAGGCGTGCCTGGAGGGGCAGCCGCCGGTCGGGCGTCGCTCAATAACATTGGCGCCGATGTCCCTTGGCCGTGCCTCCCTCGCCTTCGCCTGCCTGGCCGCGGCCGTGCTGACCGCGCTCTCGGGCTGCGGCGGCGACTCGGATTCCTCGGACACGTCTTCGGCGGCCGTCGAAAGCCGCCCGGCCCCACCGAAGAGCGACTTCCCCAGCGCCGAAGGCAAGACCCTCGCCGAGGTCGTCGAAGCCGCCGACGGCCCCTCGGAACTCGTCGTCTCGCCGGCCGCCAAGGTCTTCTACAAGGGGAAGAACCGCTACCCGTTTGGGGTCTTCGAACGCGATAGGGGCCAGGTGCCCGACGCCGAAGCGGCGCTCTACTTCGCCCCGGTCCCCGCGCGCGAGGGCGCCGCCCTCGGCAGCAAGCAGGCCAAGGAAGCGCAGGAAGAAGCCCTCGACCAGGCGGCGATCGGCCCGTTTCCCGCCGCCGTCGAAAGCATGGAGACGAAGCCGGCCTTCCGCGCGCTGACGACGAGCGGCGACCCCGACGCGGCGACCGCCGTCTACAGCGCCGAGATCGATTTTCCCGCGAACGGCGAATGGCGGGCCATCGCACTGGTCCGCGAAGGCGGCCAGCTGAAGTCGTCGCTGCTTCCCGGCCCCAAGGTTGGCGCCTTCGCCAGGATCCCTCGCCCGGGGCAGAGGGCGCCGCTGATCCACACGCCGACGCCGGCCGACGTCGGTGGCGACGTCAGCAAGATCACCACGCGCGTGCCCCCCGACACACAGCACGAAGTCGACTACGCGGACGCGCTCGGCAAGGAACCGATCGTGCTGCTCTTTGCCACGCCGCAGTTCTGTCAGAGTCGGGTCTGCGGGCCCGTCACCGACGTCGCCGAGCAGGTCAAGGAGACGTACGGTGACGAGGTTGCCTTCATCCACATGGAGATCTACAACGACAACGATCCGAGCAAGGGGACGCGCTCCCAGGTGCGCGCCTTTCACCTGCCGAGCGAGCCTTGGTTGTTCGCGATCGACCGCGGTGGAAGGATCGAATCCGAGATCAGCGGCGCCTTCGGCGTCGAAAAGCTGACCAGTGTCGTGAAGGGACTGATCGGAGAATGAGCGAGAAGACGAGCCCCGACGCCGAGCTGCTGGCCTCCTTCGCCGAGGAGGCGAAGCGACGCTGCGACGTGATAACCGCCGGCCTCGCGACCGAGACGACCGACTTCGAGACGATGCGCCTCGAGGCGCATGCGCTGCGCGGCGCCGCCGGGACCCTCGGCCTGCGCCGCCTCGCCGAGCTCGCCGGCCTGATGGAATCCGACCTCGACGAAGCGAAGAAGACCGGCACCATCCGCGGCGGCCGCGGCCACCAGATCGCCGACGCCGCCAAGGCCCTCGCCGAAGGCGCCGCCGCCGCGGCCAAGGGCGAGGAGGAGCCCCCCGACGTCGGCCGCTCCCTCGCCCAGCTCTTCTCCGCATAGCGCTACGCTCACCCGCGCGGGGCGGTAGCTCAGCTGGTTAGAGCAGCGGACTCATAATCCGTCGGTCCCTGGTTCGAGTCCAGGTCGCCCCATCAAGCTCCCGGCTCGGCCGCTTCGGTCAGCGCTCCGAACCTTCGGCACTTGGGTTCCACCGGTAGATGAAGACCCTTGCGTTCGCGCTCTCATTCGTCTTGGTGCTGGTCCTCGCGGCATCCGCGGCGGCAACGTCGTTGGATCCGGCCTTCGGAACCGATGGCGTGGTCATCCGGCCGGGCTTCGGCGAGCAGCGGGTCGTCGAGGACGTGAGCGGCCGTCTGGTGGCTGCCGCCGAGGTTCCGGGCGGGATTCGGGTCGCTCGCTTCCTCGCCGACGGTCGCGTCGACAGCGGCTTTGGTGATCGCGGGGAGGCTTTCGTCCCCCTGCAAAACGCCCGCTTCGGAAGCGTCACCGCCCTCGCCATCCAGTCGAACGGCAAGATCCTCGTCGCTGCCTATTACGTCGCTGAAGTGGGTGAAGGCTACGACCGGACGACTCCGGTGCTCGCGAGGCTGAACGCCCAGGGCAGCGTCGACACCGGCTTCGGCGGGTTTGGCGGCCTGCACGAAAGACCTGGTTTGATCGAGACCAAGAAGATCCGGGCGATCGTGGTCCGGGGCGGAGAGATCGTCGGCGCCGGGGGGGCGGAAGAAGGCGTCGCCGGGTACGTGGGCCACTTCCACCTCGATGGCAGCCATGACCGCGAGATCGGACGCGGCGGCTGGATCTCGATTCCGCCCAGATCGCCGGCTGGTGATGTCCCCAATCACGGCAGCATCGGCCTGTCGGGATTGCTGCCGGGCCGCAGGGGCTCCCTCTACGCCACTGGCTGGGCGAATGGCAAGCTGATGCTGGCCAAGCTCCGCCCCGATGGCCACCTGGCGTCCCGGTTCGGCAGCCACGGCATCGTTCTCACCAAGGTCGCCGGTTACGCGCCCTGCCACTGCCCGCGGGTCGCCGACGCCGTCGAGGACCGCCGCGGCCGACTGCTGCTCGTCGGCACGACCAACGCCGGCTCCGGCTACCCGACGAAGCGGGCTCCGCACCTTGTGGTGCTCAGCCGCTACCGCCCCAATGGCAGGCTCGACCGCCGCTTCGGCGGCGGCGACGGCCTCGTCTACACCTCGGCCGGCTCAGCGATCCGCTTCAACGCCCGCGGCAACGGCGTCGGGGTCCAGCCCGACGGCAGCATCGTCGTCGCCGGGTCGAGCGCCCCGGTCCGGGCCGGTAGCAACGACGGCCCCGGCCGGTTCGTCGTCTTCCGCTTCCTTCCGAACGGCCGCCGCGACCGCGGCTTCTTCGGCGACGGTGCCTTCGCTGCCCGCTTCGGCGCCTACAGCGCCGAAGCCACGCAGGTGCTGATCGGGCCTGGGGGCCGGCTGGTCGTCGCCGGCACCTCGGCCTTCCAGCCGCGCTACTCCGACCTGCGCGGGATCGTCGCTCGCTTTCGCGGCTAGCCGCCCTTCCCACGGACGGCCCTCGCGTCGTGCAGAGCGCCGATACGATTTCGTGCTTCACGGTTCCAGAAGCCACGGGATCACCACTTGACATGGACGAGTTCGAAGCGCTGGTTGCCGACGCGATCGATCGCTTGCCGGAGGAATTCCAGGATGTTGTCGCGCGGGTGCCGATTGTCGTCTCCGAGCTAGGGCAGGAGGCCAGTGCCTATGGGCAGTACTTCGGGGACGGGGTCGCGAGCGAGCTGTACGAGGATCGGATCGTGATCTACCGCGACACGTTGGAGCGCGACTTCGGGCACGACCGGGAGCTGCTCGCCCGGCAGGTCGAGCGGACCTTGCGGCACGAGCTTGCCCATCACCTGGGCTGGGACGAGGGGGGCGTTGGCGGTCTTGGGCTCTGACCTCGCCTAGTCAGGGCTCAGGGGGCAGCGACCGTCCAGCTCGCACACCCTTCCGGCCAGGAGTTCGCCTCCTGTGTGCCGACTCCGGCCTTCGTGGTGATTTCCCCGGTCGCCGCCGCCAGGGCCGCGTCGTTGGCGCGGATCGTGGCGCGGATCGCGTCGGCCTCGGGGGTGGGGGTGGTCGCGGTTCGGGCCAGTTGGCCGGTGAATGGGTGATGGGCGGCCTGGACGAGGCGGGTCAGGGCGCGCGCGCCGCCGTAGGAGCGCAGCGTGCGCTCCAGCGAGTAGATCGGCAGTTCGCCGGCGTGGAGGGTGGCGGCGAGGCGGACGTCGTGCAGCAGCGTCTTGAAGCGGCGGTACGGGCCGCGGCCGGCGCTGCCGAGGCTGACCTGGCCCTTGTCCCAGAACTGGCGGCGGGCCGAGCGCAGGTAGGAGGTGACGATGCCGGGGCCGGGATCGACTCCGGCGTGGTAGGCGAAGACGCTGCGATAGGCCTGGAAGAAGAGCTCGTGCCAGGGGGCTGGGGGTAGGACGAAGTCACTGGCGTCCTCGAGCGCAAGGCGACCGTCTTCGAGGTCGTCGAGGGCGGTCGGCATCGGCGCCGCGGAGAGGGTGACGTGGTGGTTCCTGGCCCAGATCGCCGTGCGCTCGTACATGCTCCAGGCCGCGCACTGCCCGGCGGGGTTCGTCGGCCGTGCGAGCAAAGTCGGAAGCGCCGCCGCGCCAGCGCCGCCCAGCAGCGCCGCCGACGCTTCCTGCGGCGTCCCGACCGGCGGCTCGGGGTCGAGCGCCAGGCCCTGCAGCACGACGCCTTCCCGCCGCGCCCAGCCGACGAGCGATTTGACCGCGCGGAACTGCTCGAGGGCGTTGCCCTCCGAGGCCCAGTAGCCGTCGGTGTAGGGCACGAGGACCCAGCCCCAGATCGGCACCCCGAGCCGGTTCGCTTCCCGCAGGATCGGCAGCGCGTCGTGGCGGCGCGGCTGCCCCGGCGGCACCGGGCCGAAGTCGCGCTTGTAGCGCAGGTTGAAGTAGATCGGGATCTGGTTTTCGGCCAGCGCCTGCCACACGCCCGGCGTGTATAGATGGGTGTCGCGCCGGTTCCAGTAGCTGTCCGGGTTCTCCCAGTCGGTCCCGGGCACCGCCTCGCCGGCCCAGAACCCAACCGTCGTCGTCGCCCCCTCAACGAACGCCGCTCCCCGAGCGCCGCTCGCCGGCAGGGCGAGCAGCGCCAGGGAGACGATCGCGGTCGCGACGGCGGCCTTCATCGGCCCAGCGTAGCTAGCGGCCGATGACGATCCGCACCTTTGAGCCCGATGCCAGGACCTTGCCGGGCTTGGGGCTCTGCTTGATCACCTTGTGCCTCGACTTGGCGCTCCTGACATGGCGGCGCTGGACCTTGCCGAGCTTGCAGTCGGCCCGGTACAGGCCCTTCTTGGCCGCCTTCAGGCGCTTGCCCTTCAGCTTCGGCACTTGACAGCCTTCGTAGTAGAAGCGGTCGGTCTTGATGACTTCACTGGTGCCGGCGACCGTCGTCACCGTGACGTCGACGGCTCCGACGACGGCGCTCTTCGGCGCGGTCGCCGTGATCTGGGTGTCGGAGTCGACGGTGAAACCGGCCGCGGGGACGTCGCCGAACTTAACGGCGCTTGCCGTGTTGAAGTCGGTCCCCGTGATCCTCACCTCGGTGCCGCCGGCGACCGGCCCGAATTCCGGGGCCAGGGCTTCGATCTGCGGAGTCGGCTGCACTTCGGCGCTGAGCTCGACCTCTTTGCCTTCGAAGAGCCCGCTGGCGGGCACGGTCGCACCGTCGAGCGGCGGCGGGAAGATCTTGCCGAAGCTCGCGCCGGCGACTTCGACGACGCCGATCTTGTCGGTCCCGTGGCTCGGGTCGATGCCGATCAGGTCGCCGGCCTTGACCGACAGGTTGGCCGGGAAGGTCTGCAGTTCGGCACTCGAAGGCGTGACGGGGTTACTGGTGCCCGAGGCGCTGTAGGCGCCGGTCCCGGTCGCGTGCAAGACGCGCAGGAAGAACGGTCCCCCTTCCGCGCCGATCACGCGCCAGCGCACGATGGCGCCGTTCACGGGCGAGGTCAGGTTGACCCCTTTCTCCGGCAGCGCCGCGTTGAAGAACGTCTGCACCTGCCCGAATTCCGTCGACACTGGTTTTTCGGGCAGCACGCTGCCCACGGTGATCGTCGATGCCGCGGCGCTCGTCGCGGCGAGCAGCCCGACCGCGACCGCGGTCGCCAGCGCCGCGAGGGCGCGGCGTGTCTTTCCAGACCTCATTCCCTGCCTCCTTGTGTGGTGGCCTGCTCCAGCGTGGAGCGGACGAGTTCGAGTGCACGAAACCGGCGCCTCATTGGATGTTGCGGTCGCGACCGAGCGCGCCTATCCGTTGAGCCGCACCGGCAGGGCCTTGAGCTGGTTGAGGAAGGCCGACTCGACGAACTTCGGTTCGCCGTCGAGCGCGATGTTCGGGTAGCGGGCCAGCGTCTCCTCGAGCAGGATCTTCAGCTCGAGGCGGGCCAGGGCAGTGCCGAGGCAGAAGTGGCGACCGCCGGCCCCGAAGGCCTGGTGCTCGGGGTTGCGCAGGACGTCGAAGCGGTCCGGGTCCTCGTAGCGGGTCTCGTCGCGATTTGACGAGGCGTACCACATCACGACCTTCTCGCCCTTCTTGATCCGCTGTCCGTTCAGCTCCGTGTCCCTCGTCGCGGTGCGGCGGAAGTGGGCGAAGGCCGGGAACATGCGCAGCGCCTCCTCGACCGCGCCCGGGATCAGGCTCGGGTCGTCGAGCAACAGCCGCATCTGGTCGCGGTCTTCCATCAGCGCCCGCATCGCGCTGGAGTAAGTCGAGCGGGTGCTGTCGTTGCCGGCGGCGACGAGCAGGAAGAAGCCCATCACGATCTCGTGCTCCTCGAGCATCTCGCCTTCGACCTCGGCGTTGACGAGGACGCTGGTCAGGTCGTCGGTCGGGTTCTCGCGCCGTTCGGCGATCAGCGAGCTGCAGCGGGCGAAGATCAGCTGGATCGCTTCCTGGATCGTCTCTTCGACGTTTTCGCTCGTCGGGCTGTAGTCGGGGTCGCTGGCCGCGAGCGCCATGTTCATCAGGTCCGCCCAGGCCTTGTCGTCCTCCGCGGGGATCCCCATGAAGCTGCCGATCACGCGCGAGACGGCCGGCTGGGCCACGTCGGTCACCAGGTCGCAGGTCTCCCGGCCCTCGAGCCGGTCGAGCACCCCGTTGACTATCTCGCGGATCGCCGGCTCGTGGGCCGCGATCCGCTTCGGCGTGAAGCCCGCCTGGAAGAGCGCCTTGAGCCGGTCGTGCTTGGGCGGGTCCATGCCGATGAACATCGCCCGCGCCAGCTCGATCGGGAAGACCTCGTCGATCACGACCACGCCGCCCAGTTCGGAGGAGTAGGTCTGCCAGTCGCGGCTGACCGCGTGCACGTCGTCGGCGGTGGTCACCGACCAGAAGCCCCTGGCCTCGGGAAGCTCGGTCACCTCCGAGGTCCAGTGGACGGGACACTCGCCGCGCATCCGTTTGAACAGCTCGTGCGGCGGTCCGTCGACCCAGTGCTCGCGCTCGAGCACCAGCTCGTCCTCGATCTTGCGGGTTCCTTGGCTCATTAGAAGCTCCTCGTCGGGGTGGGGTGGCGGATGCTACCGGGGACTGGCTGCCTAGCCAGTTTTTCGGGAGATCAACCCTAGCTAGTCGGACTGGCGGCGCACCCGCCGGCTCTCGCGCGCCTCGCGGCTCCTCACCTTCGCCTCGACGTAGGAGGACTCGACCAACGCCCTGCCGCCGGACCAGCCGAAGACCCAGCAGACGAGCCCAATCGCGAAGACGACGTTCCAGGCGGAGATAATCAGCTGCTGGCCGATCGAGTAGGCGGTCGCGTCTTGGGCCGAGGCCTCGCCGGCGAGGGCGGCGGTATTCATCGCCTGCGTCACCCCGACGCCGCCGGGCGTCGCGGAGACGCTGTTGGAGATCGAGTTGGAGGCGGTGACGGTGGCGACGTTCTGGAAGCTGACCGGGATGCCGTAGGCCCCGAGGAAGACGGCGACGATCGCGAGCCGCGCCAGGTAGCTGCCCAGCACCGGCAGGAAGAGCCGCGTCGCCGCTCGCCGCGGCGAGCGCAGGATCGCGCCGCCGGCGAGCAGCTGCGCCCGCGGCTTCGCCAGTCGCTCCCAGAAGACCCGGGCGAGGAGGACGAGCAGGACGACGGCGCAGAGGGCGAGCATCGCGAGCAGCCCGGCGTGGTCGGCGAGGAAGCCGAGCTTGATCGAGAACGAGCCGCTGATCGTGAGGAAGAGATAGAGATAGAGGGCGAGGTTGAGGACCGTGAAGGGGATCTTCTCGACGATCAGGCCGGAGAAGACGAGGGCGAAGGTGGCCCCGGCGATCAGGGTCGAGAACATGATCAGCATCACGAAGGTGCCGAGGTTGGCGGGCAGGAAGCCGTTGAGCGCCACGGCCACCGCGTAGCAGGTGAGGACCAGGCGGAAGGGGATCGCGGCGCGGGGCAGGGCGGCGCGCAGGATGCCGAACCAGGCCAGGGCCGCCAAGCTCGTCTGCGCGGTCCCCAGCAGGACGCCGGCGACGACCGCCCAGGTGGGAACCTCGGCGACCCGGTCGAGCAGGTCTCCGATCCAGTCGAGGACCGGCACGCCCACCACCTCGAGCAGGGCGAGGACGACGGCGACGCCCGCGATCCAGGCGGCGATCCTGCCGAGGCGTTGGGCAAGGTCGGTCCTGGCGGTCGCGACGGTCTCCACGGGCGGCAACCTAGTCGAGCGCCGGGTGGGGTGCGAAGATCGCGGTCCCAAACCCCGCGACCGAGAGGAGCGATTGTGTCTAGCAGGTACTTGAGTTGGCGGAACGGGCGGTGGGCCCGGTTGACAGCGTTGGCCCTGGCGATCGGCGCCGTGGGCGCGGTCGGCGCCGGCTGCGGCGGGGGCAGCGACAACAGCAGCGTCTCGGAAGCCGAACAGAGCGTCGAAAAGGGCTTCGAAGAAGCGAGGAAGGGCATCGAAAAAGCCAAAGAAGAAGTGAAGAAGGGCTTCAATCAGGCCGAAAAGGCGGCCAAGGAAGGTCTCGAAAAAGGCAAGAAGGAAGCCAAGAAGGGCGTCGAAGGCGCCAAGGGCCAGACGCGGAAGACGATCGAAAAGGCCGAAAAGGAAGCCAAGGAAGGCATCGAAGAGGGCAAGGAAGAAGCCAACCGGGCGATCGAGGAAGCCGAAAAGCGGGCGGAAAGCTACGGGAAGTAGCCGCGCCGAACCGACCGGCCCGGGCCCCGTCCTGGGTCGGTCAGCGGACCTTGCAGCTCCCCGAGAGATTGCTCGTCAGCGTCTCTTCGGGGAAGGTGAAGGTTGCCCGCGCCAGCTTGTAGACCCCCCCTGGCAAGCCGGCGGGCGCGGAGCAACTGGCGCTGAGGAAGCTGCGTGGGCGACCGGCGTAGCGGTAGCGGCGACCCAGGGTCAGCTCGATCTCGTCGACGTAGCCGAGGTCGGCGGCCAACCGCGGGATCTTCGCCGTGAAGACGGTCCCGAAAGCTCCCCTGGCCTGTCGCGAGATCGTGAAGGGGAGGACGAAGGCGGCCCGCACGGGTCGCGACCCGTAGAGGTGGAGGACCATCGAGGGGTGGTCGCCTCGCGTGCTGTTGAAGGCCAGGACCTTGCCTTCGGCCGGGATCAGCGGCGCGTTGGCGGAGTCGACGCTGGCCGCGTAGTGCCCGTGACCGACCAGGGCGCCGCGGCACTTGGCGAGGGCGGCTTCGCTGCTGGTCTGTTGCAGTTCGGCAGCGCTGCAGCTCGGCAGGCCCACCGTCGAGAGCCTCCCGGCTCGGTTGACGGCGACCGAAAGTTCGCGCAGCCGCGGCGCCCGAGCGCCGTTGACCGGATCGACCGAGCCGGCGAGGTGGACGGTCACCGGCGCCGGGCGTTCGCGCGGCAGGGCCCGGGGCAGCAGTTCGCCTTCGAAGGAGACGCGGACGTCGTGCTTTTGGACGATCTGTCGCTGCCCTGCCGCCACCGCGACCGGAAGGCAGAGGGCGATCGCGGCTGCGAGAACGAGGCGACGCATATCTTCCCAGTCTAGGAACCCCGTGTTTGCAGCGGGTTAAGGGGATGGGTGGTAGACAGTGAGCCGGTGTCGGGGTTCCGTCGCCAAGTCGAGGAATGGGTCGCCGCCTACGAGCGCGCCTGGCGCGCGGCGGGGACCGAGGGGCTGGCGGAGCTGTTCGCCGAGGACGCCACCTACGCGATGGGGCCGTTCGAGGAGCCGGCGGTCGGGCTGGCGGCGATCGCCGAGCTCTGGACGCGCGAGCGCCGGGGCCCTGACGAGGAGTTCGAGATGGGCCACGAGATCGTCGCGCTCGAGGGGGACACGGCCGTCGTCCGGGTCGAGGTCCGCTACGGCCCGCCGCAACGTCTCCACTACCGCGACCTCTGGGTAGTCCGCTTCGGAGCCGACGGTCGTTGCCGCGGGTTCGAGGAGTGGCCGTTCTGGCCGGAGAAGGGATCGCCCCCGGTTCGTAGCTAGCGCGAATCGCCGGGGTGAGTCAGGCGCTCGGCCCGCTGGCGCGCTTCCTCGATCGCCTCGCGCGTCGCTTCGGCCGCCTCCCGCTGGACCGCGGCGACGCCCTCGCTCGGCTTGCCGCCGACGAGGTCGCGGAAGGCGTTCTTGAAGCGCTCGGTACGGCGGTCGAGCGGGAAGCGCTCTTCCGCGCGCGTCTGCTTCCCGGGATCGCGTCCGCCGTAGCGGCGCCGTGCCCAGGGGGAGTCCGGCTTGCCCAGCCGGGAGGCGCCGTAGATCGCCAGCGGCAGGAAGAAGAAGCCGATCCAGCCGTGCATCAAACGATGCTTGAGGAAGCAGATCGCCACCGCGAGGAAGACCAGCAGGGCGCCGAGGACGCTGGCGACCACCTGGATCGGGGAGCTGGTATCGAAGGTGAACGGGGTGAAGCCGAGCAGGAGCAGGACCATCCCGGCGGCGGCGATAACCGTGGCGTCGATCGAGCTGCGGCCCTCCTCGGCCCAGTAGACGTCGTCGAGGTAGACCCAGAGGGCGAACTCGTCGATCGTCAGCCCGACGCCGATGCCGAAGGCGAAGGCGCAGATCTCGGTCAGCGGGTTGGCCCCGACCGCGGCGAAGCCGACCGTCCCCGCGACCATCATCGTCACGATCCCGAAGACGAGGTGGTGCACGTGCACGCCGCTCTCGCTGACCACGCTGCCCGGCCACCACGGCACTCGCGGGCTGCGCATCAGCCGCGTGCTCATCCGGATGAAGGCGAAGGAGAGGACGAAGCCGACGAGGACGAGGAAGAGGCCCTGCTCGTCGTGTTCGACCAGCTGGTCCCAGAAGTCGGTGAAGATCGAGGCCGAGGTCACTGTGCGGGCCTCGAGTGTAGTTCGGCGCCGCCGCCCTTCTCGCGGATCAGGTCGACCGTGAGCAGCACGCAGGCGACCGCGTAGAAGGGCGTGAAGGCGAGGTTGGCGAGCAGGTCGGCGAGCCACTCGCAAAGCAGTTCGCTGCCGAGGAGGTCGTGGGTCATGCTCGTGACCAGGTCGGTGATGCCGTCGCCGAGCAGCTCGGTCGGGATCAGCACGAGCGCGACCAGCCAGAACCTGCGACGCACGAGCCGCACGCTGCGGGCGAAGGCCTCGCGGATGCCGGCGTGCTCGATCTCGACCACCGGCGCCGCCAGGCCGAGCCAGACGAAGGCGAGGACGCCGGGGACGAAGAAGAGGACGAGGCCGAGCGCGACCAGCGCGCCGTAGATCAGGTCGATCGCGATCAGCGGCCCGTAGCTGACCATGCCCGCGATCTCGCGCAACGAGGGTGGCCGGCCGTCGTGGGGGTGGGTGAGCGAGATCGCCACGGCGCCGGCGTAGAAGACCTCGCCGAGCAGGCCGGTGGCGGCGAGGGCGAGTACCGCCGCACCCGCGGCGAGCAGCTTGAAACCGGCGCTGAATCCGATCGAGCCGATCTCGGCGTGGACGGTCAGCGCGTGGACCAGCCCGAGCGGGACGAAGACGACGAGCGCGAGCAACAGCAGCGAGGGCGCCCACCTGACGTAGGTGCGGCCGATCCGGACGTAGGTCGAGACCAGCTCGGCGCGCAGGCCCACGTCAGCGCTGCCGCCGCCCCGCGGGCCGGCGTCCGCGCTGCTCCAGCTTCGCCTGGGCCGAGTCCCCGGCCGGCACGCGTCGCGCCTCGCGCAGCTCCGGGATCAGGATCTCTTCGGCGCAGCGGCGGTGCCAGTGATGGTGTTCGGTGCCGCCGAGGCGGAAGACGTACTGGACGACGACGTGCTCGCTGCCGATCTCGATCTCCCCGTGACAGGAAGGGCAGCGGTAGAGCTTGCGTGAGATGCCGCGGATCAGCCAGGCCTCGTCGCCCTCCTCGTTGAGCCCGCGCACGCTCCAGCGTTTGTCTGGCAGGCCGGCGAGGTCAGCCACGGCCCGCCTCTTACCTTCGCGAGAGCCAGGCGAAGCCGGCGGCCATCGCCAGGTTGGAGAGCCCCGCGAGGCGCAGCCCGAGCTTCGCGCCCGGCCGGTTGATCGCCGCCGACTGAGACCAGAGCGCGTCGGTCGCGACCTCGGTCCCGCGCAGCCAGGCCAGCGCCCACCAGTCGCGAGACTCGCCGCGGTGGGCGGCGAGCGCGTGGGCGGCGGCGAAGGTGAGCCAGATCGGTCCGCAGCGGCGGAAGAGCTGTTCGGCGTCGGGGGAGGGATGGTCGTGCCCGAGGATCCGCAGCGTTGTGGCCGGCGCGGCGATCGCCCCGCCGCCGAGGGCGAGGTCGAAGGCGACCATGAAGCGATTCTGCCGACGCAGCGCCTGCTCGAGGGTCATCGCAACGCCCATCCAACCAGATCGGGGGGAGATGCGGTGAAGGGAAAGCGCGGGTGCTGACGAAAACCAGCCCCGTGACCAAGACCGCGACCAAATCCCCCCAAAAGCTGAAGAGCCTCTCCGACTACATCCAGGAGCGCTTCGAAGACTTCTCGCGCTCCCAGAAAGACGTCGCCCGCTACATCGTCGACCACCTCGACGAGGCCGCCTTCCTCACCGCCGAGGAGCTCGCCCGCCGCGCCAGCACCTCCTCCTCGACCGTCGTCCGCTTCTCGCAGTCGCTCGGCTTCGAGGGCTACCCCGAGCTGCAGCAGGCCGCGATCGAGGAGTACCGCACCGCGGGCGCCACGCCCAGCGGCAGCGCCGCCGCCGGCTCGCTCTTCTCCTTCGACCACTCCGAGCTGGAGGGCTCGCTCGGGGCGGACTACGCGAACCTCGAGGAAACCGCGCGCAAGCTGACCCGCGAGCAGGTCGACGGCGCCGTCGCCGCCCTCGCCGACGCGCAGCGCGTGGTCATCGTCGGCGTCGACCAGATGGCCTTCTTCGCCAGCTACCTGCGCCACACCCTCAGCCTGCTCGACATCCGCGCCGAGATCGTCGCCAGCACCGGCGGCGAGTCGCTTCAGCGACTCGGCCGGATCGACGAGGAAACGCTCGTCATCGTCCTCTCCTCGGGTCGCGCGCACCCGCTGCTGCTGCGGGCGATGAAGCTTTCCCTGCACCGCAACGCCCGCACCCTGGCGATCTCCGACGCCTCGATGTCGGAGGTCGGCGAGCACGCCGAGCTGACCCTCTACTACTCCTCCAACAGCCCTTCCTTCGCGCGTTCCAACACCGCCCTGATGGCCCTGGTCCAAGCCCTCGCGCACGGCATCTACGCCCGCGACGAGGACACCCACAAAGACCGCATCCGCGCCTACAAGCTGAAGTAGGCGCGCACGCGCGGCGAGTCCTGTCGCCGCAGGGGACCCACCACCCCCTGCGGTCGCTAAAGCGTCCTCGGGGTGGTCCGCCCCTACGGCGCCACCCGCCGCGAGAGACGCGGTTGGCGAGCTTGGGAAGGTGCCCGACACGTAATATTCGGATCGATGGCTGAACGAGCAACTTTCCGGGTTAAGACGGGTCTGGCCGAGATGTTGAAGGGCGGGGTGATCATGGACGTGGTCACGCCGGAGCAGGCTCGGATCGCCGAGGAGGCGGGGGCCTGCGCGGTGATGGCGCTCGAGCGGGTGCCGGCGGACATTCGCAGGGACGGGGGCGTCGCGCGGATGTCGGACCCGGCGATGATCAAGGGGATCCAGGAGGCGGTGAGCATCCCCGTGATGGCCAAGGCGCGGATCGGGCACTTCGCCGAGGCCCAGGTTCTTCAGGCGCTCGAAGTCGACTACGTCGACGAGTCGGAGGTGCTGACCCCAGCCGACGAGCGCAACCACATCGACAAGCTCGCCTTCGACGTCCCCTTCGTCTGCGGGGCGACCAACCTCGGCGAGGCGCTGCGACGGGTCGGCGAGGGGGCGGCGATGATCCGCTCCAAGGGCGAGGCCGGCACCGGCAACGTCGTCGAGGCGGTTCGTCACATGCGGGAAATCACCTCGGGCATCAAGCGCCTCGCTCAGCTGGGCCCGGGGGAGCTCTCGGCCGCCGCGAAAGAGAACCAGGCGCCGCTGGAAGTCGTCCACGAGGTGGCCGACAGGGGTCGCCTGCCGGTGCCGCTCTTCTGCGCGGGCGGGATCGCGACGCCGGCCGACGCGGCGCTGATGATGCAGCTCGGCGCCGAAGGCAACTTCGTCGGCTCGGGGATCTTCAAGAGCGCCGATCCCGAGCGCCGCGCCAAGGCGATCGTCGAGGCGACCACCCACTTCGACGACCCCGAGCGGGTCGCCGCGGCCTCGATCGGGCTGGGTGAGGCGATGCCGGGGCTCGAGATCGCCGATCTCGCCGCCGCCGACGCCCTTCTCCAGGATCGCGGTGCCTAGCCTGCGCATCGGCGTCCTGGCGCTGCAAGGCGGGTTCGAAGCCCATCTGAAGATGCTCCGCGGCCTCGGAGCGGAGGTACGAGAGGTCAGGGTCCCGCGGGACCTGGTTGGTCTCGACGGGCTGGTCATCCCCGGCGGCGAGAGCACGACGATCGCCAAGGGGATCGCGTCGGCCGGGCTGGCGGAGCCGATTCGAGCCCTGCGCGAGGCCGGCGGCACGGTCTTCGGCACCTGTGCCGGGATGATCGTCTGCGACGACGCCCACCTCGGGCTGATCGACGCGACCGCCGAGCGCAACGCGTTCGGCCGCCAGTTGCAGAGCTTCGAGGCCGACGTCGAGATCGACGGCATCGGAGAGGAGCCGCTGCGGGCGGTCTTCATCCGCGCGCCCTGGGTGGCGCGCCGCGGCCCCGGCGTCGAAGTGCTCGCCACCTACGAGGGGCATCCGGTGGCGATCCGCGAAGGCGGGGTGCTCGCCTGCGCGTTTCACCCGGAGCTGACCGAGGACTCTCGCCTGCACGCGTGTTTCATGGCCATGACTACCAGCGCTCGGCGCGCACATGAGGAGGCGGACGCTTGAGGGACCCAAGGGTTGAGAACCTGGCGAAGATCCTGGTCGGCTATTCGACGAGGGTGAAGGCGGGGGACGTCGTCTCGATCGACGGCTCGGTCGGCGCCGAGCCGCTGCTGCGCGCCGTCTACGAGGAGGTGCTGAAGGCCGGCGCCAACCCGATCCTCAACGTCGCCCTCGACGGGGTCGCGGCGACCTACTTCGAGCACGCCAGCGACGAGCAGATCGAGTGGGTCTCCCCGCACATGAAGTGGACGGTCGAGCACGCCGACGTGCGGATCGGCATCGGCGCCGACGCCAACACGCGCGAGCTCTCCAAAGTGCCGCCCGAGCGGCAGACCATGCGCCAGACGGCGGTCGGGCCGGTGCTGAGCCGGATGATGGAGCGCAGCGCCGCCGGCGAGTTCCGCTGGTGCTACACGCTCTTCCCGACCAACGCCTACGCCTCGGAGGCCGAGATGAGCCTGCGCGACTACGAGGACTTCTACTTCGGCGCCTGCCTCGCCGACGACGCGGACCCGCTGACCGCCTGGAAGCGCGCCTCGAGCGAGTGCGAACGCCTTGCCGAGTGGATCGAGGGCCACGAGGAGGTGCGCGTCACCGCCCCCGGCACCGACATCAAGCTCGGCATCGCCGACCGCCACTTCATCCCCTGCGTTGGCGACCACAACATGCCCGACGGCGAGTTCTTCACCGGCCCGGTCGAGGACTCGGTCGAGGGCGAGGTCAGCTTCCACCTGCCGGCGGTGATCGCCGGCCGCGAGGTCTCCGGCGTGCGCCTGCGCTTCGAGGCGGGCAAGGTGGTCGACGCCAGCGCCGAGCGTGGGGAGGAGTTCCTGATCAAGCTGCTCGACACGGACGAGGGCGCCCGCCGCCTCGGCGAGCTCGGCATCGGCACCAATTACGCGATCGACCGCGGCACGCTCGAGGTCCTGCTCGACGAGAAGATCGGCGGCACCGTCCACATGGCCGTCGGCAAGTCCTACCCCGAGTCCGGCGGCGTCAACGACTCAGCCGTCCACACCGACCTGGTCTGCGACCTGCGCAGAGGCGGCAAGCTGGAAGTCGACGGCGTGGTCATGCAGGAAGACGGCAAGTTCGTCGTTTAAGCCTCCGGCCCGCGGAGGAGCTTTTGGTTGAGCTCCAGCGCTGATCTGGAGCCGTGCTTAACCGGCGGATGCCGCGAGGACCCGCTCTTGACCGAGAAGAGAAGCCCAGCGATCAAGGTGCTCAAACCTCGGTGCATCAGCCCCAAGCTCGATCAATGCTCTGCGGACGCGTCGGGCAACCTCCTGTGCGTCCGTAGCTGCTCACGCACAAGATCTCGTCGAAGCTCGAGTGTGGGGCAGGCTCGGACGACATCGATCTCGGCTTCCCGAGTACAGAGGAAGTGCTGGCGCCGTCGCTCGCCGAGATCCTCAAAGCCGCGATATTTACAGCAGCTGTGCTCACACACAAAACTGCTGCGCAAGCCTCGCTGTGCCAAGATGGCGTCCGTCTGGCCTCCTTTGAGTGTGGTCTTGACGCGCTCGAGATATATGCGGCGATCTGGACCACCGCTCCGACCTTCACGTCGGCGATCACGCTCTTTCTCGGTCGGAATTCGATTCAGTTGGGCCAGATTGGATGCCTCGCCGCGAGCCAAGCCGGAGTCGAAAGCAGAGATCCCCAAAGCCTGCAGGACAAAGCCAAATGCACCGACTTTTGAAGCAAGCACCGGAATACCAACGCTGTTGATCGCTTGTATGAACTCGATGTAGAGCCTCAGCTTCTCAGCGCTGTCCTTGACCGGGTTCAAGAGCAGCGGTTGTACGGCTGCTGCGGAGATCGGATAGTCGAGCAATCGATTGACCACGATCTGAGGGTTCATCAACGCTTTTCGACCCGGGAGTACCTGGGCCACGAGCGGTCGCCGATCGATCTCTGGTCCGCCATTTGCCTTGCAGGTCTCGTTCAATAGCCAATCGTTGAAGAGGGCCCACTGGGTGAAGTCGTCGTCGTAGTAGGGGAGGGCCGGCGACATGTAGTGGTCAAAGCGATGCCTCTGCTGAAACTCCAAAAGCCTCTCTAACAAGAAGGCTCGCCTGTGCCACGTCGAAGTCGATAGTCGTGATCGGCCTATCTGGTGCATACGGCAGGGTGGCTACAGAATCGATTTCCAGGAATCGCCCGGTTGTGAACCGCTGCGTATGAAGTTCCATCAAACGAGGCAGTCGTTCTTGGCGCAGTCGCTTCAACAGCGGCGCGTCGGCAGCTGCGTAGGTCGCGTCGATCACGGCCGCCTTTAGATGAACCCCAGGGTCGAAGAGATTTGCGGCGAGGGCATCCTCGATTGCCCGGCCGTCGTGCTGGCCGATCCTTGGCAGAAACGTCGGATCTCGAAGGAAGTCCACCGCCTCATCTATCGTCCCGCTCATCTAATCTGACAAACTAGGCGACGTTGCGGATGGCAAACGAGGGACGTAGTGGCTTCCGATTTGGCTGACAGACTTGGGCATGCGAGCGAGCGTGTGGATTTGGACCAGGCTGACCTGGCTCGCGTCCTTGATGCGAATCCGCGCACGATCGCCCGTTGGCTGCATCGGCAGTCTTCTCCCAGGCCGGATTCTCGGGAGCGGGTTCTGGAGGTCCTTGCGGTTCTGGACCAGCTTTCCGGCGTTCTCCAGGCGCACGCGGCTCACGACTGGCTTTTTTCGCCCAATCCTTTGCTGGACCATTACAAGCCTGTGGACCTGCTCCGCGACGGCGACTACCGGAAGGTTCTGGGCGCCATCGACGCGATGGCCGAGGGCACCTTCGTCTGAGCCGATAGATGCCCTCACCACATTTGGTCGACGCGATCGATCACCTCGATCCGTCGTCATTCAAGGGTGAGGCGTTTCGTCACATTGCGGCCGAATGGCACCCCTTGTCGGGCGCGGGAGCCAGATCCCAAGGGGGGCGATGGAACCCGTCGGAAAGCTTCTCGACCGTCTATCTGGCGCTCAGCGAAGAGACCGCGATCGAGGAGTTCCGGCGGATGGCGCGGCGGGCCGGTCGCTCGCCCGAGGAGTTCGTCCCGCGTCGCATATATCGAGTCGAGCTGGCACTACGAGAGGTCCTTGACCTGACCGGACCCCAGGAGGGGCTGCCCGATGCCTTGGCTGAGCTTGATTTCCAAGCGGACGATCTGGCTCCGACGCAGGCGGTTGGCGAGGCGGCTCAATACCTTGGGAGAGAGGCGATCATGGCCCCGTCCGCAACCGGAATCGGAAACGTTCTGGCCGTGTTCACCGATCGGCTGCAGCCCGACTCCCTAATTGAGTCGAAAGATTTCAGGACCTGGACCGCGGCGCCCGTAGGGTTGGTCGTTACTGATTCGGGATCGGCGAGCCCGCCAGGAGGAAGAACCAGGCGGTGAAGACGGCTACGGCGAGGAGGACGGAGCCCATCAGGACGGCTTCGACCACGGTGGTGCTCGAGCCGACGCCGGGCGAGGTGTCGCGCATGCTCTTCAGCCAGGCGGCGCGCATCGGGGCGAGCCGGTTGGTGCCGGTGATCTGGATGTAGAGGCGGTTGAGGCGGCCGATCAGCCAGGCCATCAGCACGACTGAGAGGACGATGCCGACGGCGACGACGAAGTAGGGGCCACTGCTCGGGAACTGCGTGTGGGAGACCTTGGAGCCGATGTAGATCCAGGTCAGCGGGATCGCGGTCCAGATCGAGAGGGCCGCGAGCAGCATCGTGAGGAAGACGAATCCCGCGGCCAGTCCCCGGCTCGGGCTTGCCCTGTGGGTGTCGGTTGCCATTCCCGCTCATAGAATGGCAGCTATGTCGGGTCACTCGAAGTGGTCTTCAATCAAGCACAAGAAGGGCGCCGCGGACGCGAGGCGAGGCAAGCTCTTCACCAAGCTGGCGCGGGCGATCACGGTCGCGGCGCGCGATGGCGGGCCGGACCCGGAGGGAAATCCGGCGCTGGCGACGGCCGTGCAGAAGGCCCGCGACGCCTCGATGCCGAAGGACAACATCCAGCGTGCGATCGATCGTGGCAGCGGTGTCGGCAGTGACGCCGCCGCGATCGAGAGCATCCTCTTCGAGGGCTACGGGCCGGGCGGCGCGGCGATCCTGGTCGAGGCGCTGACCGACAACCGCAACCGCGCCAGCGCCGACGTGCGGCACGCGTTCACCAAGCACCACGGCAGCCTCGGCGAGCCCGGCTCGGTCGCCTGGATCTTCGAGAAGCGCGGCGTCGTCGTCGTCGACGCGGGTCGTTACGACGAGGACGACCTGATTGTCGCGATCGACGCCGGCGCCGAGGACGTTCGCGTGGACGGCGAGCAGCTGCGGGTGGTCTGCGAGCCGGCCGATCTCGGTACCGTGCGCGACGCTCTAGAGGGAGCCGGCGTCGAGATCGAGTCCGCCGAGGTGACGATGGAGCCGAAGAGCACGGTGATGGTCAAGGGCACCGACGCCGAATGGCTGCTGAAACTGGTTGGCACTCTCGAAGAGCACGACGACGTCGATTCCGTCCACGCCAACTTCGACATCCCCGAGGAGATCCTGACCAAACTGGCGGCCGCGTAGCCACGGGTGCAACGCGCTGTCCCCCAAGGTGGGGTAGAAAACGTTGCACCCGATGAGGGAGGGGAGGCATCCGAGGCCGACCCCAGAATCCTTCTCCATGCAAGTCGTAATGGGAATCGACCCCGGCGCGGCCAATCTCGGCTTCGGCGTGGTCAGGATCGAGGGCAACCGCATGGTCGCCCTCGACGGCGGCGTGGTCGAGACGCCCGCCGGGCTGCCGATCGAGCGGCGCCTTGAGCGGATCCATGGCGAGCTCTTGCGGCTACTCGAGTGCCACGAGCCGGGTGCGATGGCACTCGAGGACCTCTACTTCGGCAAGAACGTGCACTCGGCAATGGCGGTTGGCCGCGCCAGCGGCGCGGCGATGCTCGCCGCCGCCCAGCGCGGCGTCGAGTGCTTCACCTACACGCCGCAGGCGATCAAGAAGGCCGTCTGCGGCTCGGGCGCCGCGGGCAAGGAGCAGGTACAGCGCATGGTCGGCACGCTGCTCGCCCTGCCCGAGCCGCCGACCCCCGACCACGCCGCCGACGCGCTCGCGGTCGCCATCTGCCACGGCGGCGCCGCCGGCCACCAGGCGGCGGTCGAGGCGGCTGACGGCGTCGGTCCCCGGCGCGTTCCCGCGAGGCCGGCGGCATGATCGCCGCGGTGCGCGGCGAGGTGATGGTGCGCCGGCCCGACCACGTCGTGATCGACGCGGGAGGGGTGGGCTACCGGCTCGCGGTCTCGGCCGAGACGCTGAAGGCGGTGCCGGCGATCGGCAACGAGGCGTTCCTGCACGCGGAGCTGATCTCCCGCGAGGACTCGCTCGCGCTCTTCGGCTTTGCCTCCGAGGAGGAGCGCGACCTCTTCGGCGAGCTGATCTCGGTAGCGGCGTCGGTCCCAAGGTG